>Ga0272446_1001790_pt1 | contig 30599 bp, 26 predicted proteins | sample YNPCB0061_FD_194587 | JGI IMG/M metagenome (GOLD analysis project Ga0272446, IMG submission 194587) | Hot spring microbial mat communities from Yellowstone National Park, WY, United States - YNP-CB-006-1 | ecosystem: Environmental > Aquatic > Thermal springs > Hot (42-90C) > Sediment | place...
CGACCCGCAGAGCCTCAGCATCCGGGTGGAGGCAACCTACGTCGGCGGCGAGAGAGTTTTCGGATAGCCTGGCGCGGAGAAAGGGACTCGAACCCGCTGCGGGGGGCACACGCGGCCCGGCCTGAGCGTCCGCCCGCACGGGCCACCGGCAGGCGGCTTGGGGACATCAGAAGGACTGTTCAGCGAGGCGGAGGAAACTCTCGGCTCGATCCAAGTGCTTTTCGACCTCTTCGCAAGAGAGTACCGCCTCGATCTGGTAGTCACCAGCATTGCGTGCGTCTTGAGCCTCAATGATTCCGTGATGGTATTCCCGAAACCGCTCGTCGCTCCGGGCGAATTCCTGTCCAAACGCGGCTATGACTGCGGAATGCTTAGAGAAACGCAATCCGCGGCCAAGCAGAAAGGCCTGGGCCGTATAAAACATCGCGTAATAGGCGCGCGATACTGCGAAGTCCAGATCCCCGTCAGCAGCGAGGCGACGGGCTGCGGCCAAACTGCGGCGAGCTTTGGTGAGCAGCCCCCGCTGCGGGTTGTTCACAGGGCCACCCCCTCAGCGCGGATGTTCTGAAGCAAAGGGCTACCGGCAGCCTGGGCCTCATCTGCCGAGACGTAGACGCAGGTGATGACGACGTTATGGCGGAGGCAGAGGTCGCCTCGGAACCGGCTGATGCGGCTGGCCTCTTTTAGCGGTTCCACCGAGCCATGGAGCACCACCATGATGTCGATATCGGAATCCGGAAGCGCGTCGCCCCGAGCCTGGGAGCCAAACAGGACCAGGCCGGCCAGGCGCGGGCCGTAGATTCTCTCCAGGCCGTTCCGGAACTCCTGCAAGATCTCGTGCAGCGCTGCTGTCATTAGCGAACCGCTTCCCAGTTTGCCACAAGATTCAACTTTGTCCTGGTGTTGAGTGCGGAAGGTGGGACTCGAACCCACACGGCCCTTTCGGGCCAGCGGATTTTAAGTCCGCTGCGTCTGCCATTTCGCCACTCCCGCGCCGCGCTTCCTCATTATATCGGACCGGCCGGGCTCACCCCCACCAGGTCTCGCCCGGCGCCAGGTGGGCGCGCACGACGTCCGGGTTGAGTTCGATACCGTAGCCGGGCTTGTCCTGAAGGGCGAGATAACCGTCTTTGAAGATCGGCCCCTCATGCACCACCATGTCGGGCCACCAGTCGATCCACTTCGCCAGCTCGTGAATCCGGAACGAGCGCATCGAGGCGCAGGCGTGAGCCGAGGCGATGGTGCCCACGGGGCTGGCCGGATTGTGGGCCGCCGTCCAGATATAGTACATGTCGGCGTGATCGGAGATGCGCTTGGCCTCGAGCAGGCCGCCGGACTTGGGGATGTCGATGTGCACGACGTCGCAGGCCTGGAGTTCGATCAGGCGGCGGAAGGCGTGGCGCGTGTAGAGGTTCTCGCCGGTACAGATGGGGATGTTCACTTCGCGGGTGACGCGCGCCATGGCTTCGGGGTTTTCCGGGGGGACGGGGTCTTCAAGCCACATCGGCCGAAGGGGTTCGAGCGCTTTGCCGAGCTGGATGACGTCGCGCACGTCGTAGCGCCAGTGGCACTCGATGCCGAACTCGCCGTCCGGTCCGAGTTCCTCGCGAATGATCTCCATGCCCTTGACGATGCGCCGGATGTCTTTAGCCGTCAGGTTGCGGGCGTAGGGGTCGTGACCAGGTTCGCGAAATTCGGGGTCGGCCTTAGGGGGGACTCCGTCGCCCTGAAACTTGAACGCGGTCCAGCCCCATTTTTCGGACCGGGCCTGGCGCACCTGCTCGCGCCAGGCAGCGGGGTCATCCACGCGGTCCACCACCTGCATGGTGCGGTAGAAGCGCACGCGGTCGCGGAAACGGCCACCCAGCAGGTTGCAGACGGGCGTCTCGAGCAGGCGGCCGCACAGGTCCCAGAGGGCGATCTCGATGCCGCTTGCCGCCGACACGGTGACGCCGCCGATGGCCCCCGCCCCGGCGCTGCGCATCAGCATCCCGGTGTAGAGCTTGTCGACGTTGAGCGGGTCCTCGCCCACCACCAGCGGCTTCAGTTGTTTCAAGACCAGGTCTTTGACGCCCGGCCCCCAATAGGCTTCCCCGATGCCGTAGAGGCCGGCGTCGGTTTCCACCTTGATCAGGTTCCAGTCCCAGGTGCCGCGCACAATCATGCACTTCACGTCAGTGATCCTGACCTTGTTACGGAGCGCGGCCGCGGCGCGATGATAGGGAGCCGCGAAGGCGAAGGAGCCCGCGGCCAGCGTGGACAGAAAGGTGCGGCGATTCATAACCAGGAATGGTACACGAGAGCGGACCTCCGATTCCAGCCCGGCCGGCGTTCTGATTTCGCAGCAATGAATACGGTAGAATGATGATTACCACTTCCCCGGGAGGAATACCGTATTGGATTCTGCGATCCTGGCCCTGGAGGACGGAAGCGTCTTCGAGGGCAGGAGTTTTGGTGCGCCTGCGGAGAGTCAGGGCGAAGTCGTCTTCAACACCGGACTCACCGGTTACCAGGAAATATTCACCGACCCCTCCTATGCGGGCCAGATTGTCGTTCTGACCAATCCCCAAATCGGGAACTACGGCACCAACGCCGCCGACAGCGAGGCGGCGCACCCCTTCATCGAGGGGCTCGTGGTGCGGGAATTCTCTCCCCTGGCCAGCAACTGGCGTTCGGATGAGGAGGCCTGCCAGTTTCTGACCCGCCACTCGATCCCGGTGGTCTCCGGTCTGGATACGCGCGCGCTGGTGCGCCACCTTCGCACCCAGGGGGTGATGCGCGGCGTGCTTTCGGCCATTGAGCGGAATCCTCAAAAACTGATCGATAAAGCGCGGAGCATTCCTCCCATGACCGGGCTCGACCTGGCCAGCCGGGTCTCGACGCCGGAACCATACGAGTGGAGCCGGGGCGTCTGCCCCTGCTCGCCGTCGGAGATGATTCCCCCGCCGGCGGAGAGAAAACTTCATGTGGTGGCGTATGATTTCGGCATCAAACGAAACATTTTACGCCACTTGGTACATGTGGGATGCCGGGTGACGGTGGTTCCCGCGCTGACCTCCGCCGAAGATGTGCTGGCGCTGAAGCCGGACGGCGTTTTTCTCTCCAACGGACCGGGGGACCCGGAGCCTCTTCAGATCCAGGCCGCAAACGTGCGCAAGCTGGTCGGCAGGAAACCCGTCTTTGGCATCTGTCTTGGCCACCAGATTCTTGGCCTGGCATTGGGCGGCAGGACGTACAAATTGAAGTTCGGACACCGGGGCGTGAACCACCCGGTAATTAACAAAGTGACCAACCGGGTCGAGATCACCTCGCACAACCACGGTTTCGCGGTCGATCCGGATTCGCTGAACCCGGCTGACATCGAGATCACCCACGTAAATCTCAACGATCAGACGCTGGAGGGCTTCCGCCACCGGCGCTACCCGGTTTTCTGCGTCCAGTATCACCCGGAAGCCGCGCCGGGACCGCACGATTCGCACTATTTGTTCAACGACTTTGTGAACCTGATGCAAGAGAAGTAGCGGATGCCCAGAAGAAACGACCTTCACCGGATCCTGATTGTCGGCTCGGGTCCCATCATCATCGGCCAGGCATGCGAGTTCGACTATTCCGGCACGCAGGCGTGCAAAGCGCTGCGCGCCGACGGTTATGAAGTGGTGCTGGTCAACTCGAACCCGGCCACCATCATGACCGATCCCGACCTTGCCGACCGGACCTATGTCGAGCCGCTCAGCGTCCCGTACGTGGAGGAGATCATCCGCAAGGAACGGCCCGACGCGCTGCTATCCACCGTCGGGGGACAGACCGGGCTGAACCTGTCGGTGGAGCTGGCCGAAGCCGGCATTCTGGATCGCTACGGCGTGGAGCTGATCGGCGCCAAGATCGACGCCATCAAGAAGGCCGAGGACCGGCTGCTGTTCAAGGACGCGATGCGGCGCATCGGGCTGGACACTCCCCAGTCGCAACTGGTGAACAACATCGAGGACGGGCTGAAGTTCGCCGAGCGGTGCGGCTACCCGTCGATTCTGCGGCCCAGCTTCACGCTGGGCGGGACGGGCGGCGGCATCGCTTACAACCGCGAAGAACTGGTCGAGATCCTGGGGCGGGGTCTGGATCTTTCCCCGGTCCACGAAGTGCTGATTGAAGAGAGCGTGCTGGGTTGGAAAGAGTTCGAGCTGGAGGTGATGCGCGACCTGGCCGACAACGCCATCATCATCTGCCCGATTGAGAACTTCGATCCGATGGGCATTCATACCGGCGACTCGATCACGGTGGCGCCGGCGCAGACGCTCACCGACCGCGAGTACCAGATGATGCGCGACGCCGCCATCGCCTGCCTGCGCGAGATCGGCGTCGACACCGGCGGATCGAACGTGCAGTTCGCCATCGATCCGAAGACCGGGCGGATGGTGATCATCGAGATGAATCCGCGGGTCTCCCGCTCGTCGGCGCTGGCGTCGAAGGCCACCGGGTTCCCCATCGCGAAGATTGCCGCAAAGCTGGCCGTAGGCTACCGCCTGGATGAGATTCCGAACGACATCACTTTGAAGACGCCCGCGTGCTTCGAGCCCACCATCGACTACGTGGTGGTGAAGATTCCGAAGTGGCAGTTCGAGAAGTTCCCTGGAGCGGAGAACGTGCTGGGCACGCAGATGAAGTCGGTGGGCGAGGTGATGGCCATCGGCCGGACCTTTAAAGAAGCGCTTTGGAAAGGGATCCGCAGTCTGGAGACTGGCAAGGCTTTCGGCTCCGAGAGTTTCGACCAAAATCTGATTGCGCAGAAGCTGATCACGCCCACTCCGGACCGCCTTGGGTATATCCGGTACGCCTTCTCGACCGGATATTCGGTAAAGGATGTGCAGGAGATGACGTCGATCGATCCCTGGTTCCTCGAACAGGTGAAACAGACCGTTCGATTCGAGCAGAACTTGAGGTCGATGACTCTGGATGCTGCAACCAAAGAGTTTTTTAGCGAAGCCAAGCGCTACGGGATCGCCGATATCCAACTGGCGAAGAACTGGGGGGTGGGCGAGTTGGAAGTTCGTGAGAAGCGCAAGAGCCTGGGGGTGCGCGCCGTGTTCAACCGGGTGGACACCTGCGCCGCCGAGTTCGAAAGCTTCACTCCCTACCTGTATTCGAGCTACGAATCGGAGTGCGAAGCCGAGCCGACCGCCCGGCGGAAGATCATGATTCTGGGCAGCGGACCCAACCGGATCGGGCAGGGCATCGAGTTCGATTACTGCTGCTGCCACGCGGCCTTCGCCCTGGACGAATTTGGCATCGAGTCGATCATGGTGAACTGCAATCCGGAGACGGTCTCGACGGATTACGACACCAGCGACCGGCTGTACTTCGAACCGCTCACCCTTGAGAACGTTCTGAACATCTGCGACACCGAGAAGCCGGACGGGGTGATTGTGCAGTTCGGAGGGCAGACGCCGCTGACCCTGGCGTTGCCGCTCAAGAGACAAGGCGTTCCGATCATCGGCACCAACCCGGAGAACATCGACCTGGCTGAGGACCGCAAGTTGTTCGGCAAGCTGCTGGGCGAGCTGGGTATTCCCTCCCCCGCATGGGGAACGGCTACCAGCGTGGAGGAGGCCTGCGAAGCGGCCGCCCGGATCGGATATCCGGTGCTGGTGCGGCCGAGCTACGTGCTGGGCGGGCGGGCCATGGTGATCGCCTACGAGGAAGCCACCGTGCGGCGCTACATGCGCGAGGCCGTGGTGTTCTCGCAGGAGCGCCCGGTGCTGATCGACCGGTTCCTGGAAGACGCCCTCGAGATCGATGTGGACGCTTTAGCCGACGGAAGCGACGTGCTGATCGCCGGCATCATGGAGCATATCGAAGAGGCCGGCATTCACTCCGGCGACAGTTCCTGCGTGCTGCCCGCCACCTCGATCGGCAGCGCGGAATTGCGCACCGTGGAGGAATACACGGTGCGGCTTGCCCGGGCGCTGGGAGTGATCGGGCTGATGAACGTGCAGTACGCCATCAAAGACGGCATGGTGTATGTGCTGGAAGTGAATCCGCGGGCCTCCCGCACCGCGCCCTACGTCAGCAAGGCCACCGGCGTCCCACTCCCGAAAGTGGCCGTGGGGCTGATGACCGGAAAGAAGCTGAGGGAACTGGAGCACCTGACCGGGGGGCACAGTTCCGGGGTGCTGCCGGTGCCCCAGTACTTCGTCAAGTCGCCGGTCTTCCCCTTCAACAAATTTCAAGGGGTGGACCCGGAACTGGGGCCGGAGATGCGTTCCACCGGCGAGGTGATGGGGGTTGGGGAGAACTTCGGGGAAGCATTCGCCAAGGCACAGCTCAGCGCGGGCACTCCCCTGCCCGAGCAGGGCTGCGTCTTCATCAGCGTCAACGACCGGCACAAAGGCGAGGCCCTGAAGGCGGCGCGGCGCTTTGCGGAACTGGGTTACCGGCTGGTGGCCACCCGGGGCACCGCGGCATTGCTGAACGCCCAAGGGCTGAAGTGCAAGACGGTATTCAAGGTGAACGAGGGCCGGCCGAACGCGGTGGACCTGCTGAAGGCGGGAGCCATCCAACTGGTGATCTACACGGCCACCGGCGCCCCGGCGTTTTTCGATGAAAAGGCCATCCGCCGGGCGGCGCTGCAATACCGGGTTCCCTGCATCACCACCATGAGCGGCGCGCGCGCCGCCGCCGAGGCCATGGCCGCGCGCCGCCGCGACCCCCTCCGGGTCTGGAGCCTGCAAGAAATCCACCAGAAGCCGAAACACACCGCAGTGTAGGATGCGGTGTAGCCGGCAAGACGGTGCTAACCGCGATTGACCCACTTATAGGCGGCCTGGGAGTTTTTCCAAAAATACTTGTTCGCAGCGTCCGGGCCCTTCGCGGCGACGTACTCGCTGACGACTTTGAAGACCGTCGCGTAGGGCGCCAGCAGGTCGCTCACGGGCCAGTTGCTTCCGTAGACCACCCGATCCGGACCGAAGAGCCGCCACAGTTCGTCCAGCATGGGGCGGTAGAAGTTCACGTCGTCCGGCACGCGGCCGCCCACCTTGCGCAACACCCCCGAGACCTTGGCGTAAACCTGGGGCCGGGAGGCGAGTTCGCGCAAAGCCGCTTGCGCATTGCCGCGCGCGGGTTCCTCGCCGGGCAGGTCGTAGGGCAGGTGGTTGATCACCTGGCGGAGTTTCGGGACCGCGTCGGCCAGGCGCACCAGATCGGGAAAGAGCCGCGCGTCGCCGCCGATGTCGAGTTCCCAGTCGGCGTCCACCATGCGATTGAGATCGTCGATCATCAGGGGGCGGTCGAGGTGTTTCAGGATGAGATCCGCGCCGGTGCGGATGCCGCGGAACAGCGGGTTCCTGCTGAACCGCGCCACGTGGTCCTTGAATTCCGGGGTGCCCGGATTGAGGTGGCCGACCACGCCGACGATGACCGGGTTGTCTTTGGCCAGGTCCAGCACCCACTGGTTGTCCTCCAGCCAGGGACTGGCCTCTACCACTACGGTGCCGGTGATGTGGAACGGCTTCACCACTTTCAAGTACCGGGCGGGCAGGGTGGGCTGGTACAGGATGGGCTCGTTTTTCCCGGGCCACGGCACACCCTGCGGGCGGGTAGGGTCGTAGAAGTGGGTGTGAGTGTCGATGATCTGCTTGGGTCCGGCGGGCCTGGCGGCCGGTACGGGGGCGGCGCCGGCCGCCACCCCCGCCAGGAAGGTTCGGCGATTCATCTATGCCGCCGTGACGGTGGAAAGCGGCGGCACGTCGGCCCAGGCGCGGGTGTCGGAGCTCTTCAGAACCGCCTCGAGAATCATCAACTGGCGGAGCCCGTCGATGAACTGCGGGTATTCGACCGGCGCATTGCGGTCGGCCACGGTGCGGTAGAAGCGCCGGAAGTTCTGCTTCTGGGAGTCGTCGTAGCCTTCGCTGTGGCCTCCGGGAATGTCGGCGAAGGTCTTGGCGTCGCCGAGCAGCAAGGACGGATCCTTGAGGATGGCCTGGTTGTACTCGTTGCGGCGGCCGATCCAGACCTCATCGGGCTTCTCCTGGTTCCAGATCGCCGAGGCCTTGGTTCCGTAGACTTCAATCTGCAAGCGGTTCTTGCAGCCGGCCGACACCTGGCTGGCGGTGAATGCTCCGCGGGCGCGCTCGCCCAGGCGCAGGACGACGGCGCCGAAATCGTCGCTGTCGATGGGCACTTCCTCGTAATCTTCCGGTTTCAGGAACTTGCCGGTGAAGGTCTCGACGGCGAACTTGGGTTTCTTGCGGGTCTTGTGGAAGGTTTGCAGGTCGGCGCACAAAGAGGTGATCCGCAGGCCGGTGACATGTTCGATCATGTCGCACCAGTGCGAGCCGATGTCGGCCATGCAGCGGGAGCGGCCGCCCTCTTTGGAATCGATGCGCCAGTTCCAGTCGGTGTCGTAGAGCAGCCAGTCCTGCGAGTAGGTTCCCTGCACCACCAGGATCTCGCCCAATTCGCCGGCCTCGCGCATGCGGCGGATGTGCTGGACCATTGGATAGCAGCGCAGGTTGTGGTTGGTGCAGTTGGCCAGGCCCCGGGCCTTGGCGGTCTCCACCAGTTTGCGGCCTTCTTCAACGGAGATGGCCAGGGGTTTCTCGCAGAGCACGTGTTTGCCGGCCTCCATGGCGGCCATGGCCATGGGGAAGTGCATGGCATTCGGGGTGCAGACGTGCACGGCCTCGATGGAGGGGTCCGCCAGCAGCTTCCGGTAGTCGGTGGTGACGTTCTCGATTCCCGTATCCTGCTTGAACTTGGCGGCTTCGGTGTCATCGATGGCGGCGACGCCGGCAATCTCGACATTGCCGAGCCGCCGAATGGCTTCGGTATGGACCTTGCCCATAAAGCCGGTCCCAATCACAGCGGTTTTGATTTTGCGCATGATGTCTCCGTGTTCGAAGGTCTAATGTAGCGCAATTGCTGGTAAAGTGGTAGTCGGGATGGTGGTGCGAATCCGCTTCGGACGCGGCCCGTCGGTGCGCCGCGGCCGGGGCAAGAATCGCCGGGTTGCATGGGCCGCCGGCGCGCTGCTGACGCCCGCGGCGGCAATGGCCTTTGCACTGGCGGCGTGGAGGATCTGCTCGGACCTGGGATGGGCGCGGGAGTTTGCGTTTTCCGAGGGTTTCCTCTCGCACTGGCAGGTGTGGCTGGCTTTGTCCGCATTGCTGGAATTTTGCGCCTGGACGCTGAATCGTTACGGCCAGGGGGCTGGGGCTCCGCCTGAGGCCGTGTCCGAACCGGTGGCGGCGCGAAGAAGCGCGGGCGATCCATCGGGGCGCATCCGCTAGGCTCGGGTGGCCGGGTCCATCTGCTATCCTGAGCTTAGGAACCAGGCGAGTCGATGCGATACGACAGAGGGTACCGTTTTGCCGGCTACAGTTCGGGCTATTTTCCTCCCGGCGTCAAATGGCTCCTCATCACGAATATTGGGATTTTCGTTCTTTATTTTCTGCTCGCGCGGACCGATTTCGGGCAATTTTTCCGGCTCTTTTATCTGACCCCCATCGCGGTGGTGGGCCACCTGGCGGTGTGGCAACTGTTCACCTACATGTTCCTGCACGCCGGGATCGGGCACATTCTGTTCAACATGCTGGCGCTGTGGATGTTCGGCTCGGATCTGGAATCCACCTGGGGCACCAGGCGTTTTCTTACTTACTATTTCCTCTGTGGCGTGGGCGCCGGCCTCTGCGACGTGTTTGTGAACCTGGCGCTGGGCAACTACCAGACCAGCACCATCGGTTCGTCGGGCGCGATCTACGGCCTGCTGCTGGCGTTCGGCATGCTCTACCCCGACCACATCGTGCTGATGAGCTTCCTGTTCCCGATCAAGGCCAAGTACTTCGTCATGATCATGGGAGCCATCGCGTTCCTCAGTTCTCTCGGCTCGAGTGGCAGCGGGGTGAGCCACGTCGCCCACCTGGGCGGGATGCTGTTCGGCTACCTGTACCTGAAGAGCGGCTTTCGCTTCCGGGTCGACTTCGGCTACCTGGGCCGGGCGTACCAGGAATGGCGCCTCCGCCGGGCGCGGAAGAAATTTCAGGTGTATCTGCGCAAGCACGGGTCCCGGCGCGACCCCTGGGTGCAGTAAGGCCCTGCAACGCCAACCGGACGGCACGCATCCAACTCTCTGGTATAGTTTAAGCAGAGGTATATCCCATGCGTAAGTCGGCGCTCAGTATGTTGGTTCTTGCCGGTTTGCTGGTTCCCGTACTCGTGCTGACCGGCCAGGAGGGACCCAAGAAGGATGTTGGCGAGACCGTAGCCAAGCCGCGAAAGAAGGGCGAGACCGGCGGGGAGGGGGACGCGTCCAAGATCCCCTCGAAACTGGGCAAGAAGAAGGACAACGACGTTCCCGCGGGACTGCCCAGTTTCAAGAGCGACATCACCGTGGTCGACGTCAACATCGCCGTGCTCGACAACAAAGGCAACTTCATTCCCAACATCCCGAAGGGCAACTTCCGCATCCTGGAAGACAACGTCCCCCAACAGGTGGCCTCCTTCTCGGTGGGTGAAGCGCCCATGACGGTGTGCATGGTCATCGAGTTCAGCAACCTGTTCCAATACTACTGGGGGGAGACCTGGTATCAGACGCTGACTGCCGCCTACGGCTTCCTGGAAACCCTGAAGCCGGAGGACTACGTGGCGGTGGTGGCCTACGACATGCGGCCGGAGATTCTCTCCGACTTCTCCACCGACAAACGCAAGGCGTATGAGGCGATGCAACGCCTGCGCATGGCCGCCTTTTCCGAGTCGAACCTGTACGACGCCCTGACCGACACGGCGCAGCGCATGTCGGAAATCGAAGGGCGCAAAGCCATTGTGCTGATCTCTTCGGGAGTCGATACCTTCAGCAAGCTTACCTTCGACAAGACCCGCAAGATCTTGCAGAACGCCGGCGTGCCCATCTATGCGATCGGACTGATGCAGGCGTTGCGCGAGTGGTACGACTCCCACGGCTACATGGGGTCCATCGAGCGCCTCGATTTCTTGCAGGCTGACAACCAGCTTCGCGTGTTCACCCGGGAAACCGGGGGGCAGGCGTATTTCCCGCGCTTCTATGGCGAATTTCCGTCCATCTTCGGCGCCATCTCTCAGGCTCTGCGGAACCAGTACTCACTCACCTACCATCCGAGCAACCAGGCCCGCGACGGCAAGTTCCGCAAGATCAAGGTGGAACTGGTGAACCCGGCCACCAACGAACCCTTGCGCATCACGGATGCGAAGGGCAAACCGATCAAGTACACCATCATCGCGAAAAACGGATACACGGCTCCGCGGGAAGTGGAGTAGATCCGGGATAGAAGTATCCGATTTTCCGATTTGACGGGGGATGGAGCGCAAGAATTTTTCTGTGTCAAGAGCTAAATCTCTCGCATTTCCAAATTGATGCGGAGTGATTGACACCCTTGTAACCCTTCTGTTACGCTCGCACGGTTCATGAAGAGTTCCTCTCCTGCGGACCGGGGATGTCCGGCGTCGATACTTCTGGTTGACGACAACAAACACGGCTTGATAGCGCGCAGAACAGTTCTCCAGGAAATGCACTACGAGGTGACCACGGCCGGCAACGGCGAGGAGGCCCTGGAGCTGTTCTCCCGGCAACACTTTGACCTGGTGATCACCGATCACAGGATGCCGCGCATGACGGGCGTGGAACTGATCCAAAAGCTGAAGGCGATCCGCCCTGCCTTACCGGTAGTACTGCTGTCGGGCTTCGTGGATCCCCTGGGATTGGACGAGCGCAGTACGGGGGCGGACGCGGTCATTGCCAAGAGCGCCAACGAGGTCAGTCATCTGCTCCGCGCGACGGCGAAGCTGCTGAACCGCCGCCCTGCCCGGAAGCCACCCAAGTCGATACGCCAGGCCGCGGCCGCCAAAGCCGAAAGCGGATCGTGAAAAGAACCGGCAGGACGGGCCGGCTGGCCGGCGCCGTGGCGTGCGCGGCAGCCGTCCTGGGGCTGGCGGCGGAGCCACCCAAACAGAAAGCTGCGCCGGCGGCGCCACAGGCCCGCCAGTGGCTGCGCAGCATGAGCTTGCGCGAGAAGATCGCGCAGTTGGTGGTGATACCCATCTCCGGCGATTTTCCGAACACGCGCACGCGCGAGTACCGCAAGCTGGTCCACCTGATCCGCAACGTCCGCGCCGGCGGGTTGGTGCTGGTCAACGTCGCCAACGGGCGGCTGGTCCGGCGCGCCGAGCCGTACGAACTGGCGGCTTTTCTGAACCGCGCCCAGCGGATGGCGCGCATTCCCCTGATTGTAGCGGGCGATTTCGAGCGGGGGGCCTCGATGCGCGTCGAGTCCACCACCGCGTTCCCGCATGCCATGGCTTTCGGCGCGGCGGGCGACCCGGCTGCGACCCGGTACGAGGGCGCGGTCACGGCGCGGGAGGCTCGCGCCCTGGGGGTTCACTGGATTCTCTACCCGGTGGCCGACGTCAACAACAACCCCGACAACCCCATCATCAACATCCGCAGCTTTGGGGAGGACCCCCAGGCGGTCGCGGAGCACGTGCGCGCCTTCATCGAAGGAGCGGCGTCGGAACGGCAGAGCCCTGTACTGACCACCGCGAAGCACTTCCCGGGGCATGGCGACACCTCCATCGACACGCACATGAGCCTGGCCACCATTGCCGGCGACCGGGCGCGGCTGGAGCGGGTGGAACTGGTTCCTTTCCGAGCGGCCATTGCTCAGGGCGTTGATTCAGTCATGTCCGCACACATTGCGGTTCCGGCCCTGGACCCCGCAGGCGCCCCGGCCACGCTCTCAGCCCCGATCCTGACCGGTCTGCTGCGCCGGGATTTGGGATTCCGGGGCCTGATTGTGACCGACGCCCTGGACATGGGCGGGGTCGGGGAGGGAGCCGCCAGCGGCGAAGTTGCGGTGCGCGCGCTCGAGGCTGGCGCGGACGTGCTGCTCATGCCTCCGGATCCGGAGGCGGCGGTCGGAGCGGTGCTGGCCGCCGTGCGCCGCGGGCGCATCTCCCGCCGGCGCATCGACGAAAGCGTGCTCCGCATCCTCAGCGCCAAAGAGCGTCTCTCGCTCCACCGGCGCCGGACGGTGAGCCTGGACGAGATTGCCGAAATCGTGAACTCCCCGGAGGCCAACCAGCGCGCCGAGGAGGTGGCCAGCCGTGCCGTCACTTTAATCAAGAACGAAGGCGGCGTCGTGCCGCTGAAAACACCGGCAAATGCGTGCTTCCTGATCCTTGCCGAGAGCCGCCGTTCCACCCAGGGCCAGACCATGGCCGATGAAATCCAGAAGCGGCGCCCGGAGGCCAAGGCGCTTGTGCTGGACCCCACCATGGCGGACGCTGATCTGGAGCAGGCGGCGCGCGCCGCCGCGGCGTGCCCGGTGACGGTGGTAGCGGCGTTTGCATCGGTTGCAGCCTACCGGGGCGACACCGTGCTGCCCGGTCAGTTCCCCGCCCTGCTCGACACGCTTCTGTCGTCCGGCAAGCCGCTCGTGCTGATCGCTCTGGGCAACCCGTACCTGGTGCGCCACTTTCCCAAGGTCAGCGCCTACCTTGCCACCTTCAGCACCGTGGGGGCGTCGGAGACCGCGGCGGTAAGGTGTCTGTTCGGAGAAATCCCTTTTCGCGGACGCCTGCCGGTGACCATTCCCGGCATCGCAGAGCGCGGCGCCGGTATTCAGACCGGGGACTCCGCCGCCCGCTGAAGCCGGCTCCCTGAACCTCCCGCGCGGCTTATAATCCGGGATATGGAGATCACCTGGCTTGGACACGGGACTGTTCAATTCCGCCTGCCTTCCGGCGAAGTGATTCTGATGGACCCCTGGACCGAGGGCAATCCCTCCTATCCCAAGGGACATGAGTTTGACCGGCTGGATGCGATTCTGGTCAGCCACGGACACTTCGATCACATCCACGATGCGGTGCCGCTGGCCACCCGTTTCGCCTGCCCGGTAGTGGCGATCTACGAGACCTGTCAGTGGCTCGAAACCAAAGGGGTGAAGGACACCCGCCCCATGAACAAAGGAGGCTCCCAGACCGTTGCGGGAGTGAGGGTGACCATGACCCATGCCGTACACAGTTGCGGCATCCTGGACGATGGCAAGATCATCTACGGGGGCGAAGCCTGCGGCTATGTGCTGCGCTTTGGCGACGGCCGGGTGGTCTATTTCGCCGGCGACACCAACGTGTTCTCGGATATGCAGCTCATCGAACAGCTCTACCATCCGGAGCTGGCGTTCCTGCCGATCGGCGACCTGTTCACCATGAGCCCGCGGGAGGCCGCGCTGGCCTGCGGCCTGCTGAAGGTGAAGAAGGTGGTCCCGATGCACTTCGCGACTTTTCCGCCCCTGACGGGCCGTCCGGAGCAACTGGCGGAGAGCATCCGGAATCTGCCGGGAACCGAAGTGTGGGCACTGGAACCCGGCAAGCCGGTGGAGTGGTAGGCGAGCTGGCGCTGCCAGTTCGGCAGGACGGTGGCGCCAATTCACGTCCACTACCAACGACCGTTCCCTCACGGTCGCGGCTCGGAAGCTATCTGCCAGCACGAACATTCCAAACCGAGCCATGATTGTTAAGACTGCACATGCTGCTCGGACTGACCTTGACCATCGTTGCCGGCGTGCTCGGAGGCAGTGTCCTGGCTCCCATCAAGCGGATGCGCCGCTGGCCGTTTCACAACAGTTGGGCCGTTTACTCGCTCTGGGCGTATTTCATCATGCCCTGGGTGGTTGGTTTTGCCACCGTCCCCGGTCTGTTGTCGATCTATCCGCAGGTTTCGTTGCGAACCGCGCTCATCTGCGGGCTGTCGGGTTTCGGCTGGGGCTTCGCGGTGGTGCTGTTCGGCGTGGCGGTCAACCTGGCGGGGCTCACCCTGGCTTCCGCCATCATCTACGGCGCGTCGGTGGCGGTGGGTTCTCTGTCTCCGCTGCTCATCTCGCACCCGGAACGGCTGGCCACGGCGCAGGGAGCGCTGATTGTGGCGGCCAACGCGGTTATGGTTGCCGGGATCGTCCTCTCAGCGCTGGCCGGAAAGGTGCGCGATTCGGGCGGCGGTGAGAGGGCTGCGGCCGGCACGGCGGATCCTCGCCGGTTTGCGCGCGGTCTGGCGGCCAGCCTGGCGGCCGCAATTCTCTCTTCGCTCTTCAACATCGCGCTGGCTTACGGATCGGAGTTCAACCGCCTGGCCATCGCGGCCGGGGCCAGCCCCTGGAACGCCGCCAACGCACAGTGGGCGTTTACGGTCAGCTTCGGTTATCTGCCGAACCTTGCCGTCTCCCTGGTGGTGCTCCGGCGAGAGCGGGCGTGGCGAATCTATAGCGAGGGACCCGCTTCGCACTGGATCTGGCCGCCCCTGATGGGATTCATGTGGATCGGCGGCACGGCGCTGTACGGCTCCGGAGCGGGGGCGCTCGGCAGCCTGGGGCCGGTGATCGGCTGGCCGATTTACATGTCCATGATGATTATCGCGGGCAGTTTCTGGGGATGGGTAACCGGCGAGTGGGAGCATGCGCCGCGAAGGGCCTTGGTATTGCTCGCCGGCGGCATCGTGGTCCAGATCGTCGCGATTTCGATGTTGAGTGCGGTGAACCGGTAGACAACCCCCTGGGGCCGGCCGGCTCAGTACATCACCCAGCCGCCATCCACGTTCAGCGTCTGTCCGGTCATCCCGTCGCTCAGTTCACTGGAAAGGAACAGGCAGACGCGGGCAATGTCCAGGGGCAGAATTCGGCGCTTCAGGCTTTGCAACCCGACGATGGCGTCGATCTGCTCTTTCGGCGGGTTCAGCAACTTTTCGCCCTCGGTTTCCACTGCGCCCGGAGTGATGCAGTTGACGTGCACATCGTACTCGCCCATCTCGCGAGCCAGGGCGCGCGTCAAGCCGATCACCCCGCCCTTCGACGCGATGTAGTGGGAGAGATTTTTCGGGGCGACGAAAAACGTGACTGACGAGATGTTGACCACGTGGCCGGAGCGCTGCGCCGCCATGTGGGGGAGCACCAGCTTGGCGAGCCGGAACATGCCCTTGAGGTTGACGTCCTGCATTTCGTCCCACTGTTGCTCAGTCATCTCGAAGAAGGAATGGCGCGGATAGATGCCCGCGTTGTTGATCAGGACATCGATCCGCCCGAACCGCGCCATGGCATCATCAACCACGGCTTTCAGCATCTCCGAGTTCCGCACGTCGGCTTCGAAGGCGGCGGCGAAACCACCCCCGCTTCGGATGGCCGCCGCCGCGGCCTCGGCGGCGGCCCCGTTCACATCGATCGAGTACACTCGAGCTCCGTGGCGGGCAAACAACTCCGCCACGCCCGCGCCAATTCCCGAACCCGCCCCGGTCACCAGCGCCACCCTGTCCTTCAGCAACATAACCCGCTCCTCCCTCTGGATGCACCTGAATCGACCATGATAGCTGGTGGACCCGGCTTCGGTCGCCGCATTCCTGTGGCCGCTCGTTTTCCATCGACGAGATCAAGCGTCAGGAAGGCCGGGAGCTTGACGCCGGAGCCCATCTCCATCCGCTCGTGCGGAGCCGCTCAGCGGCCTGCGAACCGCACGTAGCCGAAGAACTCGGGAGCGTGAAAGTTCGGTTTCGGCGTCTTCACCGGCGACCAGGTGCTGAATTGAGCGTTGGTCTTGCCTCCGGCGCGGTTCAGATTGATCCGCCACACATCACCGTCGTGCGGTGGAACGTGAGCGGCGTCCCGGGCGAAATTCTGAAACGGAATAGCCAGTTCGAGCACCCAGTGATCGTCACCGGGCGACTCCTCTTTCTTTTGCAACCCGTAGTATGACGTGCGGCAGCGCACCCCCTCGGGCTCCCAGTGCGGCCCTCCCGTCCACCAATCGGCGCGGACGAAATTGAGCATTGTGCCGATCACGTTCATCTCGAAACCGTAATAGTTTCGCGGCTTGTCAGGATTCGGACTTAGAAAGATCTCCACGCAATCATCCAGGGACACCGGACCATGGCGCTGGGTCACGGCCGCCGAGATGTGCTTGTCGTAACAATAGTAGCCGACGTACAGGTTGCCGTCGTCCCAGAGCAGGCGCGCGACCGTTTTTTCCTTCGCTCCCCGGGCCCACCAGTTGAAGTGAAATCGCGTGATCGGTTTTGCTTTTCGCCAGGCGGAATCGCCGAGGTCGCCGTCGATGACAACCGGTGAGGGCGCACGGCGCACATCGTAGTGTGGAAACTCCTGGGCCGCGGCCAGGGCCGCCCCGGCGATGATCAAGCTCCAGCGCATTCTGCTCCTCCGGATCGGATGGGTTGTAGTAAATTCGACTATACTATCGAGACCTGGAAGTCGGGAATTGCGAGGACTCAAACCAATGAGCGACACCACCACCAGACGGGAGTTTCTGAGCGCATCCGGAACGGCGGCAGCCGCCGGCTATGCCGCCGGGGCCAAAGCGGCGCCGGGTCCCAACGACACCATCAATCTTGGGCTGATCGGCTGCGGCGCGCGCGGCCGGGGGTTGCTCATTCCCCGGTTTCTCGGGCTTCCGGGAACACGCTTCGCCGCCGTCTGCGACGTCAACTCGAAGCACCTGGCCGAGGGCCGTGCCCGAGCCGGAGGCGACCGGGTAGCCGCTCATCACGATTACCGCAGGCTGCTCGAGGACAAGAGCATCGACGCGGTGATCATCGCCACCAACCAGCAATGGCACGCCCTGCCGGCGATCGCCGCGTGCCAGGCTGGCAAGGACGTCTACCTGGAGAAACCCTTGGGCGCTTCTATTGGCGAAGGACCGTTCGTGATGGAGGCGGCCCGCAAGTACGGGCGTATCGTGCAGGCCGGCACCCAGCAGCGAAGCCAGGAGCACTACCGGCGGGCCGTGGAGCTGATCCAAGCCGGCAAGCTGGGCGAGATTTCCGAGGTGCGGGTATGGGACTACGAGAATTACTGGCCGGGCGCGGGCTCGCCGCCGGACTGTCCCCCGCCCCCGGAGCTGGACTGGGATTTCTATGTCGGCCCTTCCCCGTATCGGGCCTACAACCCGAACATCTATTACAACTACGGCTACGACTGGTTCAAGGTCTCCGGCGCGGGGCACCAGGTGGCCTGGGGCGTTCACCACTTTGACATCGTGCTCTGGGCCATGGGAGTGAAGTGGCCGGCGAAGGTGTCCGCGACAGGCGGGAACTATGCTTTCACAGACAACCACGAGTACCCGAACACCTTCAGCGCGTGCGCGGAGTTCGGCCCCGGCCCCGTGGCCAGGCGCGGGTTCGTATTGCAGTACACCATGCGGACAGGCTGCCGCCGGGAAACGCGGTCGCACTCGAAATGCTTCCTGGGCAGCGAAGCCTCCATGGTGCTGGATCGCGCCGGGTACTCCATCGTCAGAGAGATGCGCGGCCAGAAGGTCGTTTCCACCGGCGCCCTGATCGGACCGGAGGAAACCGTCCCGGCCAAGGACGACCATCTCTACCACTTTGAAGTGTTCCTGAACAACCTGCGCCAGAGGAAGCAGCCGGAGGCCAACCCTGAAACCTGCCACTACGCAAGCGCAGTCGGACACCTGATGAACATCTCCTGGGAAGTGGGCCGGACCATCCGCTGGGACGGTGAATCCAACCGGGTGGTGGACGACCCGGCGGCCAACGCCCTCGTCCTGAGGCCGTACCGCAAGCCCTGGAAGCTGGCGGTATAATTCCGGCCGGGCCCCGGCGTAAAATGCTCTGGCCCGGGCGAGAAGCGAGGCAGTGAGGAAACCGATGAACGAAGGCACGCAAGTCAACACACTCAGCCGGCGAAAAATGCTCGGAGGCTCGGCGGCGGCGATCGGGCTGCAAAGACCGGGCCTCGCCCAGCGTACCGGCACGACGAAGGCGCAAAGCCGGCAGGCAAGGCTGAATACCCCGCTGCCGAAGCCCAATGGCTTGAACCTGGTTGTAATCATCGCCGACACGATGCGTTGCGACCACCTGGGCGCGTACGGGAGCCAGAGGGTCAAGACTCCGAATCTGAACCGGCTGGCCGAGGAGGGCGTGGTTTTCGAGAACACCTATGCCGACGCCCTGCCGACGATTCCCTGCCGGCGCGTGTACCACGCGGGGCGTTCTCTGTTGCGCGAGAAGCGCAACTGGTGGCGCCCGATGGACGAGGAAGACGTGACTATGGCCGAGATTTTGCGCCGGGCCGGTTTCCACACGGGCTTAATTGTGGACACCTATCATTACTTCGCTCCGGGCATGAATTTCCACCGCGGTTACGACTCCTGGCAGTGGATTCGGGGGCAGGAATCCGATCCGTGGATCAGCGCTCCCAGAGCGAAGTTCGATCCGGCGCGCCACATGCCGCCGCATCTGCTCAACGACAGATACCGGCAAACCATGACCCAATACATGATGAACACCTCCATGCGCAAGGGTGAAGACGATTACTTTTGCGCCCAGAGTTGCCGGGCTGCCATGGAATGGCTGGAACGGAGCGCCGGGCAGAAGCCTTTCCTGCTGTTTATCGATATGTTCGATCCCCACGAGCCATGGGATGCGCCGCCCCGGTTCCAGAAAATGTACCGTGACGACTACGGCTTCGAACGCTATCTGTTCGGCTACGGGGTGAGAAACCAGGATATCCGGGAGCAGGACTACCCTGTGCTTCGCGACCTCTACGCGGCCGAGGTGACGTTCAGCGATCATTGCATCGGCCGCCTGCTCGAGAAGATCGACCAGCTCGGCATGCGCGACGACACGATCGTGGTATTCTCCACCGATCACGGCACGCATCTCGGCGAATCCGGCTGCGTGCAGAAGACGGCGGGCCTGTTGAACTCCGCGGTCGCCCACATCCCGCTGCTGGTCCGTCATCCCGACAGAAAGTACGCCGGCAAGAGGATCAAGGCATTCGTGAGCGCGACCGACTACCTGCCGGCCTTCCTGAGCCTGGTCGGGATCCCCGAGTTCCCCGGCCTGGACGGCAAGAACTTCTGGCGGTTGGTCGAATCGAGCGGAAGCACGAATCATGATCGGGTCTTCACCGGGTTCGGGGACTTCGCCGCGGTGCGGAATAGCAGGTGGCATTATTTCCAGAACTTCCGCGGGCAGAATGCCGGTAAGGGTCCGGCGCTGTACGATCTGGAGCAGGACCCGGGCGAGACCCGGAACGTGGTGGAGGGACATCCGAAGGTCGTCGCGGAGTTGAGAGGTCTGATCGCCGAGCGGTTCCAGGCCAACCTCCCCCCGATGGGAGGCGCATGAACCGCAGCGTCCACAGCCGTGCGCCGGAGCGGCTCTCCGGATGGACCCTCGTGCCCAACGCGGGTCTTCAGTCTTTCACCTGAAAGGAAGCGCGGGTGGACATCCGTTTTGCCCGCGCCGGATCGTAGTCCGGGTTGGGCAAGGCCATCTGGGCGCCCACCTGTTCCCGCCAGCGATGCAGGCGGTTGCGCAATTCCTCCGCTTTTTGTGGGAGACGGGAAGCGAGATCCGTGCTTTCCCCAACGTCGTGGCTCAGGTCGTACAACTCGACGCGCTCCTGCTCCTGAAACTCGATCAGCTTCCAGTCGCCGCTGCGGACGGCGCTGTAAGGCGTAGCCCCTCCCGGGTGGTAGTGCGGATAGTGCCAGAACAGATCCTGGCGCCGCCACGTGGCCGGCCGGCGCCCGGCCGACTTCAGCAGCGGCACGAGGCTGACGCCGTCGATGACCTGTCCCGGCGCCGGCGCCGCGCCGGCCATATCGAGCACGGTCGGATACAGGTCGGGACCGATCACCGGCACGTCGCAGGCGGAACCCGGCCGGGTGACTCCCGGCCAGTGGACAATGAGCGGCACGCGAACGCCTCCTTCGTAGGCAGAGCCCTTCCCCGCCCGCAAGGGCTGATTCGATGTGTTGTTCAGCAAGCCACCGTTATCGGAGGTGAAGATAATCACCGTGCGGCTGTCCAGGTCCAGTTCGCGCAATTTGCGGCGGAGGCGGCCGACGTTTTCGTCCACATGGTCGATCATGGCCGCATAGCCGGCGTGGTGATGGGGCGCGAGGCTGTCGGCCACACTCTGATAGCGCGCGATGGTGTCTTTCTTGGCCTGGACGGGGTTGTGCACGGCATGATGCGGCGCGTAGATCAGCAACGGCTCTTTTCTATGGGCTTCAATGAACGCGAGGGCTTCGCTCTCTTCGCGGTCGGTGAGGTATTCTCCGGGCGGGCCGTCGGTCAGGGTCTCAATCCCGTACGGGGAGAAGTAACTGGGCGGCTGGCCGCGATAAGTACCCGCCACGTTCAAATCGAATCCCTGCCTGTCGGGATAGTAGCCCGCGCCGTTTTGGACCGGAGCGAGGTGCCACTTGCCGATGCTGGCCGACCGGTATCCGCGGGGCTTGAGCGCCTCGGCCAGGGTCCGCTCTTCGAGGGGCAGATACTGGGTCCAGTCCGGCGGCTTCAGCCTGGCCCACGGATAGTGGTGGCCGGCGATCCAGTCCGTCAGGTGAAGGCGCGCGGGATACTTGCCCGTCAGGATGGCGGCGCGGGAGGGGGAACACACCGTACACGCCGAGTAGGCCTGCGTAAACCTCATCCCTTCGCTGGCCAGCCGGTCGATGTTGGGCGTTCGGTAGAACCGGCTGCCGAAGCAGCCGAGGTCCGTCCATCCGAGATCGTCAATCAGAATCAGAACGATGTTCCATTCGCGGCCGGCGGCCCAAACCGCGCCCGCGGCCGAACCGAGGAATTCCCGGCGGGAGAATACGCGCATGCCAGCCTCCTGGGCAACAGTCCATCATACTCGCCGCGACGGCGTTGGGGGCTGGCTGGAGAATTATCCAACTCGGGATGAGCCGGAGGCACACGGTGGGTCGAGGTAACGTTCCATGCCCTGATCAAGCGGCGGCCATGACGGAATGCGCCGGGGGAGTTCCGCTATTTGGGCGAGTCTGGTCCAGTAGTCTGTAAGTGATTGATTCGGCTGGTGAGCGCGGCAGGAATCGAACCTGCAACCTAGTGATTAAGAGTCACTTGCTCTGCCAATTGAGCTACGCGCCCGTTCTTGAAAATTGTACCAGAGTGCGGGTGAAAAATGTGGATTCAGGTGGCCCGAAGAACGGTCAGCAAGCCTTACCGGCCTGGCGGGTTCTGGGCGCCTGATCGAGAACCTCCCTCACCTTTCGGGTCAGTTCCGCGATGGTGAAGGGCTTTCGCAACAGCGCGGCATCGCCGGAGAATTGCGCCCGCCCTGCATAGCCAGTGATGTACAGCACCGGCAGTTCAGACCGCGAGGCCGCCAGGCGCCCGGCCAGCTCGGCGCCGCCGATTCCGGGCAGGACGACGTCGGTGAGCAACAGGTCGATGGGCGACGCCGCGCTGCGCGCGCGCTCGATGGCGGCTTCGCCGTCGGCCGCTTCCAGAACCTGGTAGTTTTCTTTCTTGAGAACGTCCCGGAGCAGGCGCCGCAGTACGGCATCGTCTTCCACAACCAGGATCGTCTCGCCCCCGCAGGATCGAGGCGCTCCGGGCGCGGCGCCGGCCGGCAGAGCTTCCACGGCCTCCTCGAAACGGGGAAAGTGCACCGAAAACGTAGTCCCCTTGCCCGGAGCGCTTCGCACGGTGATGTCGCCCCCACTCTGCCGGACGATTCCATAGACGGTGGAGAGGCCGAGACCGGTGCCCCTGCCGGGCGCCTTCGTCGTGAAGAAAGGCTCAAAGAGATGACTCAGTGTCTCCGCATCCATGCCGCGTCCGGTGTCGGAAACAGAGAGGACAGCATACGAGCCGGGACCCATCGTCGCGCCCGGAGCGGCCTCGCGCACCTCCTGCCGGGAGGTCTCAATGGTCAGCACGCCACCGGACGGCATGGCGTCCCGGGCGTTGACCGCCAGATTCATCAGGATCTGCTCGACCTGGCCGGGACCCGCCTTGATATTGCCGACACCGGGCTGGAGGGCCGTCGTCAGGCTGATGTCCTCGCCAATCACCCTGCGCAGCATTTTCAGGGTGTTGACCACCAGAGCATTCAGATCGAGCACCCGGGGCTGGGGATTCCGGCTGCGGGAGAAGTCCAGGAGCTGCCCGGTGAGCGCCGCGGCTCGAGAAGCGCTTTTCAGAATCTCTTCGATGTCGGCGCGCAGCGGGCTGGCGGCGTCCAGGCGGTTGAGCAGCATCTGGCCGTAGCCTGAGATCACCGTCAGCAGGTTATTGAAGTCGTGAGCCACCCCGCCGGCCAGACGTCCCAGGGCCTCCATCTTCTGGGCCTGGCGCAGTTGCGATTCGAGGCGCTTTCGCTCGGTAATGTCGAAGGCGGTAATGACGACGGCAGGACGGGATCGATAGCGCACCGCCGTGGCGACGACTTCGAGCCATTTCTCCTCGCCGCCGCGGGCGGCAATCCGGACTTCGCAGCGGCAGGATTCCGTCCGGGGCTTGCCCCACTCAGCCAGACGCTGGCGCAGCGCCTCGCGGGAGTCGGGGTGAATGAGAGACCACGGATCGGCCTCCAGAATTTCCTCCCGCGAGTACCCCGTCATGGTCTCGCCGGCCGCATTGGCGTACTGCAAGCGGCCATCCTGGTAGAGGAACAAACCACTTGCGCCGGCTTCAGCCAGGGTTTGATAGAGGGGCTGCCGCCCGCCTTTCATCATTCTTCTCTCCTTGCTAGTCTTCGGCGTGGTTCGGGGGGAACGATTGATTATGGCAGGTCGGCGGGCGGCCCGGCAGCGGGCCGCCCCACCCGGGAGTGAGTTTGCGCACAGGCTTGCCTGCCGGACGGGACGGAACGGCTCATTTCGGTAGAATACGATCTGGTATGAGTCAACGATTTCGCATTGCCGCAATCACCGACGAGTTTTCTCAGGACCCGGAGGCCGCCGCCGGCGCCATTGCATCGTCCGGGATGACCGGGGCGGAGTTGCGCATGATATCCGGCCGGAACGTGGTCGACTTGAGCGACGACGAGATCGACCACGCGGCCGCCATTATGGCGCGGCATGGACTGACCGTGGTCAGCCTGGCTTCGCCGCTGCTGAAGTGCGTCCTGCCGGGAGGCCCGCCCGTCGACTCCCGGTTTCAGCAGGATGTCTTCGCCGCCCGGCTCACCTTCGACGACCAGGAGCGGCTGGCCAGGCGCTCGTTTGAGATCGCCCACCGCACGGGGGCGAGAATCGTGCGGGTGTTTTCGTTCTGGCGGACGGTGGACCCCGATGCGGTCTTCGACCGGGTGGTTGCGTCGCTGCGCACGCTCGCCGCGCAAGCGGCCACCGAGGATCTGATCATCGGACTGGAAAACGAGGCGGCCTGCAACATCGCCACCGGCGCGGAGACGGCGCGAGTACTGGCCGCCGTGGATCACCCGGCCTTGCAGGTAGTCTGGGATCCCGCCAACGCCCTGGTCGCCGGGGAAACTCCTTTCCCGGACGGCTACCGGGCCCTGGACCCGGCGCGCATCGCGCACGTTCATGCCAAGGACTGTTTTGTAGACGGGGTGAAGCCCACTTTCGGCCCGCTGGGCGAATGCGGCGTGGACTGGAAGGGCCAGATCGCGGCCCTGGCCGCCGACGGCTATTCGGGATGGATCTCGCTGGAAACGCACTGGCCCGGCCCGGGCGGCGATAAGCTGCTGGCCAGCACGATCTGCGCCCGAAATCTGAAAGCTCTGGTGACGGTCTGAACAGCCCTCAGGATTGGGTCGCCGCGCGCCATGCCTCCAACTCGCGCGCCAGCTCCTCTCTGACAGAGCGGAACCGCTCATTGTCGTACTGATTGACTCTCTCGCCCGGGTCGGCGCCCAGGTCGAATAGCTCGTTGGGGCCGGCGCCCTGGTTGCGCAACACCAGCTTGTAGCGCCGGTCGCGAGCCATCTCGGTGTTGCGGAAATGACCGAAAACGGTGGTGGGCCAGGGCTGCTTCTTCGGCAACGGATAGTTCAGCGCCAGGGGCGTGTAGCTGCGCCCGCACAAATTGCGGCCCTTCGGGACCGGAACGCCGGCGATCTGGCAAACAGAGGGCAGGAAGTCGTAGAAGCTGACCAGTTCGGTCCGCACGCTCTCCACCGGGAGCTTGCCCAGCCAGCTCCAGATCATGGGAACCCGCATCACCTCTTCGTACATGTTGATGGGGTCCGACGCCAGGCCCTTGCTCCAGAGGCCATGGCGGCCCAGCAGGAATCCGTTATCGCCGCAGAAGACGATGAGGGTGTTCTCCATCAGACCGCGCTCCCGCAGCTTCGCCAGCAATATAGGGATCTGGTCGTCCAGCGCCGTGGTCGCGGCAGCGCATTTCCGGATATTCCCCACCGGGTCCTCCAGCATCTCCTTCTCGCGCAGGGCATTGGGGGCCGCAGGTTCCCACCCGATGCTGTCGAACGGCGTACGAGCGTACAGGTCGTAGTACTTCTGGGGATGGCCCGTGTAGGGAACGTGAGGATTGAAGTAGCTCACCGTCAGGAAGAATGGCTTCCCGGGGGTCTGGTGATCCAGGTACTGGCAGGCCTTGGCGGTCATCAGATCGGTCAGGTAGCCTTTCTCTTCGACGACCTCGCCATTCCAGCTCATTTTCGGGTTCTGGTAGCCGCTGGAGCCGCCCAGCATGGTGTACCAGAACGAGAAATGGTGCTGGGGGTGCTGATCGCCGCCCATGTGCCACTTCCCGACGTACCCGCAATCGTAGCCCGCGGCAGCGAGCAGGTCGGAAATCATGAGCTCGTTCTGAAACGAAGGCGGCGGCGCGGCCTGGCCCTGGGGCGGGTGAGCGATCGGGTTGGGGGTGAGGAAATCGTGAATGCCGGTTTGCCGGGGCACGCGGCCAGTGAACAACGTGGCGCGGCTGGCGGAGCAGACCGGGGTGCAGACGAAATGGTTGGCGAAGCGCACTCCGGTGCGGGCCAGCAGGTCGATATGGGGCGTGCGGATCTCCCGGTTACCGTAGCAGCCGAGCATCCAGGCGGCCAGGTCGTCGGCCATAATCAGAAGGATGTTGGGATGGGCAGGCCGGCCCCTGGTTTGCGCCAACAAGGGAGCCGCCGCGCCCCCGAGCAGGAAGTTACGGCGAAGGACAGGCATAGATAACCTATCATGATGACACAGCCGGCCGCGGTCTCCGGCCGGCCCGTTCCGATATACTGTCAGCCGGTGAAAGCAAGAACCGCATTCATCAAGTGGAGAGCGATATCATGCCGAAATTTGACCTAAGCAGGCGGAGGCTGCTCGCGGAGGCGGCGGGAAGCGCGGCTTTGGGTTCAGCCTTCCGGTTTGCGGAGCAACCCGCCGGCGCTCAGCCGTCTCAGGGAGGACCGGTGAACAAGAACTCAGCGCCCAGCAATCTGAGGATCACGGACATGCGGGCGTGCCGGATTGCCTCGGGCCTGGATTATCCGATCATTCGCATCGACACCAACCAGGGCGTATCCGGATTTGGGGAGGTTCGCGACGCCGGGGTGGAAGGCATTGCCCTGGTTCTCAAGCCGCACCTGGTTGGCAGGAATCCGCTGGACATTGAGCCCACTCTGGACCGCATCCGGAAGTTTGCCAATCATCTGCACCTCGGCGGCGGCTATAGCGCCGTGGACATCGCGCTGCACGACATTGCGGGGAAGGTCTACGGGGTGCCTTGTTGGCGCCTGCTCGGCTCGAGGTACCGCGACCGGGTGCGGGTGTATTGCCATCTTCCCTCAACCAAGGACCCGAAGGCGTTCGCCGAAGGGGTCCGCCGGCGCAAGCAACTGGGCTTCACCTTCTTCAAGACAAGCTGGTCCGCCAGCCTGGTGGCCCATGTGCCCGGCGCGGTGAACGAGGACGGCGCCGCTACCGACAAAGGGCTGAAGCTGATGTGCGAGATCCTGGACATGATCCGGGACGCCATTGGCTGGGAAGCCTCCCTGGCGCTGGACCACCTGGGTTCCCGTCTTCGCGTGAACGATTGCATCCGCTACGTGAAGGCCTTGGAGCCATACAAACTGGCCTTTGCCGAAGACGTGCTCCCGGCCTTGCCGGGTGAGATGGGGTACGGCGGAAACATCTCACGCGATTGGCGGCGCTTCAAGGAAATCAAGGACGCAACCACCACGCCGCTGGCGGCGGGGGAAGATCTCTTCGGGCTGGAAGAAGGTTTCCTCGACTTCATTGACAACCGGGCCATCGACATCGTCCATATCGAGCCGCTGACGGCAGGCGGCATTCGGGAGACCAAGCGCATCGCGGACTACGCAGCGATCCGAAGCATTCCGACCGCGGTTCACTGCTGCGTGTCCCCGCTGGGCGTCATCGCTGACGTCCACGCCGTCGCCACCATCCGGGATTTCATGGCGCTGGAACGGGACAACGCTTTCCTGGAATTGCCCTGGTGGCAGGATCTGGTGACCGGAGTTCCGAAACCGATGATCCAGAATGGCTACATTCGCGTTCCGGAGGGGCCGGGTCTTGGGGTGGAACTCAACGAGGAAGTGGTAAGGCAGCATCTCAGAGTGCCAGGGTATTTTGAGCCGACGCCGCAGTACGACAAGTACATCCTCGACGATTACCGTCCGGGCGGCACTGTCTATCCGCGTCTGGACGAGTTCGGCAGACCTGTGGTGAAGTGAGAAGAGGGGCTCACCAGGCGCCCTGGACTGCATATGGGGAACGACGTATCCGTCAGGAAAGTGAAAATTGGAATGAAGAAGATGGCCCTCCGGGTGGCGGCATTCTGGGCAATCGCGGCAGCCGCGCTTCCGGGCGGCGCCGCCGCACCGGTTTCTTTGCGGGGCAAGCTGATCCAACCGGAAGGGCGCCCCGCCATCGAAACCGCCGAGCACAAGGTGGTGCGCCTGGAGGCCTCCGACGAGCCCATAGGCGGCGTGCTGGCGGATAAACGGCTGGCGGGGTCGGATGTGGAAGTTCTGGGGCACTATGCCGCGCCCGACCGCTTCGTCGTGGACCCGGTCCACACCCGGCCGGTATTCGTCCATAAAGGGGGCAAACGGTTGTACGTCACCTACTGGTGCGAAGTCTGCGCCATCCGCACTTACACTCCGGGGAAGTGCTGGTGCTGCCAGAAGGAGACCGATCTGGATCTCCGTGAAACGGAACAATGAGACGATTCAGCCTGCTGTTGCTTGGGTCTGTTATGTCATTTGCCGCTGATTATTCGGTCAGAGAGGTTGTGATAGACGGGATCGCCGCTGTCGTGCTTTCCGATCCGGCTCGCCGCACGGAGGTCACCATTGTGCCCTCGCTCGGCAACCTGGCCTACGAGATGAAGGTGAACGGCAAGAACGTTTTTTGGACGGACAAGCCGCTGGGCGAGTTGAAAACCAGGCCGTCGCTGTGCGGCAATCCGTTTCTGGCGCCGTGGGCCAACCGGCTGGACGGAGAGGCCTTCTACGCGAACGGCAAGAAGTACCGGCTCAACATGGATCTTGGCAACGTGGGCCGGGACGGAAACCGCAATCCCATTCACGGACTGCTGGCTTTCTCGCCGCTGTGGAAAGTGGTCAAGGCCGGCTCCAGCGGCGGGGCTGCGCAAGTGACCAGCCGGCTTGAGTTCTGGCGCTATCCCGACCTGATGGCACAGTTCCCGTTCGCCCACACCATCGAGATGACCTACCGCCTGGCCGAAGGGCGGCTGGAAGTGGAGACGGCGCTCGAGAATCACTCCGCCGAGCCCATGCCGGTTGCGGTGGGATTTCATCCCTACTTCCAGATCCACGATGCGCCGCGAGACCGCTGGAAGGTGCACCTGGCGGCGCGCGAGCGGTTCGTGCTGTCCCGCCTGCTGATTCCGACCGGCGAACGCAAACCCATCGACCTTCCCGATCCGGTTCCGCTCGAGGGCCGGCAGCTTGACGACGTCTTCGGCGGCCTGACGCCCAATGCCGAATTCCGGGTTCAGGGCGACAAAGAGAGAATCTCGGTGATTTACGGCCCCAAGTACACGGTGGCCGTCGTGTACGCGCCGGCGGGCCGGAATTTCATCTGCTTCGAGCCGATGTCGGCGGTGACCAATGCCTTCAACCTGGCGCACGCCGGCTTGTATACGGAGCTTCAGACCGTACCTCCCGGCGGGGTCTGGCGCGAGAGCTACTGGATCGCTCCCAGCGGATTCTGACGGCTATTGTTTGATGATGGTGCCGTCCAGCTTGCGGACGTCGCCCCAGCCTCCGTTCAAGCCGCCCCGGCCTTCGCGGAAGGGGAACTTGGCCGCAGCCTTCTCGTCCACCTCGATGCCCCAGCCCGGCTTCTCGTTGGCGTACAGGTAGCCGTTCCTGGCAACCAGAGTGCCCGGGAACACTTCGTGCGCCCTCTCGCTGAAATGCGTATATTCCTGGATGCCGAAGTTGTAGCAGGCCAGATCGAGGGCCACATTGGCGGCGTGTCCGATCGGGGAAACATCGCCGGGACCATGCCATGCCGTGCGCACGCCGAAGATTTCGCCCATTGCGGCGATCTTGCGACAGGGCGTCAACCCGCCGGCCTGGGAGACGTGGATGCGAATGTAGTCGATGAGCCGCTCGGCGATCAGGGGCGTCCACTCGTGGGGGCTGTTGAACAGTTCACCCATGGCAAGGGGCGTGGAGGATTGCTGCCGCATGATGCGGAAGTAGCCGATGTCTTCGGGCGAGAGCGGATCTTCGAGGAAGAAGAGGCGGAAGGGTTCGACATCCTTGGCGAACTGGATGGCCTGCTGCGGCAGCAGGCGCTCATGGATGTCGTGCAGCAACTCAACCTCTTCGCCCAGGGCCTTGCGGCACTCCTCGATGCACTTCAGGTTGCGGCGCGCGGAGATAGCCGGCTCGAATACCGGACGGTCGTGCAGCGGCTGGTACTTGGAGGCTTCACCCCGGCCCCCGGCGCCATACGCGGACATTCCGGGGACACCCACCTGCACCCGAACATGGCGGAAACCCCGCTCCATGATGCGCCGGGCGCTCTCAATCACCTGGGGGATTTCGGCGCCGGAGGCGTGCGAATAGCAGTCGGCCGCCTCGCGGCACTTGCCGCCCAAAAGCTGGTAGACGGGCATGCCGGCCTGGCGCCCCTTGATATCCCACAGGGCCTGATCGACACCGCTGATGGCATTGTTCAGCACGGGACCGTTACGCCAGTAGGAGCTGTTGTAAAGAGCCTGCCAGGTGTCGTCGATACGGTCGGCCGGCTTGCCCAGCAGGAAGGGCCGGAGGTACTTCTCCACGGCGGGGATCACCAGCTCGGCCCTCTGCGTGAACGTGGCGCAGCCATAACCGTACAGGCCGTCCTGATCGGTGGTGATCTTGACGACGCACAGCCGGCTGAAATCGGGCGCGGTGGCGATCACCTTCACGTCTTTAATCTTGGGAGAGGGCATGCCTCGGGTAGCCCGCTCGGCAGCCTGCTGAGCGGCCAGTTGGCGTTGGGAAACCACTCCGGCCAGCGCACCGCCGGCCATCATCCGGATGAGATTACGGCGTTTCATATAGACTCCCGATTATGCCATCTTCGGGCGCCGGCGGGAGTGCGTTGTGTCCGCATGGCGGCCGGTGATAAGGTAACTGGTCGATGGCTACCACCCGCAGACAGTTCCTGGAAACCGGCGCGCTCGCCAGTGCGGCTACGGCCGGACCTTCGGCCGGAGCTTCCGCACTGGATCCGGTGGCGATTGCGCGCCGCCACCGCATAGTGCGCCAGGGGCCAACCACCAATTTCTTCGAAGGCATGCTGATGGGCAACGGCGACATCGGGGTGTGTGTCAA
>Ga0272446_1001791_pt1 | contig 30582 bp, 23 predicted proteins | sample YNPCB0061_FD_194587 | JGI IMG/M metagenome (GOLD analysis project Ga0272446, IMG submission 194587) | Hot spring microbial mat communities from Yellowstone National Park, WY, United States - YNP-CB-006-1 | ecosystem: Environmental > Aquatic > Thermal springs > Hot (42-90C) > Sediment | place...
GCGTTTCCCAGATCCTGGTAACGTCCGTAGCCCTGGCCAATCGGAACGACTAGCGGGTTCGTCGCCGGGAACGGATCGCTGACCAGCGTCTTCGGCACGCCTTGCACCGGTCCCAGGACGTTTGTGGTCTGAGAAAACCCGTTGGTCGGGATCGAACCCAGGCCCTCGGTCCAGGCGCCCTTCATCGGGACGGCGTAGCGCGCCCAGCCGAAACGCAACGCGCTGATGTCGTTAAGCCGGATGGCAACGCCTGCGCGGGGCAGGAAGTTGTTCAGGTCCTTGTACACGCGCGGATGGGAAGGGTCGGTAAACATCCAGGCGCCGTTGTACTTGTAGTTCACCTTCGCAATCGACGTGACCTGGGAAGGCATGGTGACCCCGCCCTGCAACTCCGGAATCGGGTTGGTCAGGTCAAGGTACCGGGAGAACATGTACTGGTCATCCTTCGGGGCTTGCTCGGTCTCCCATCGCATGCCGAGGTTCAGAGTGATGTTCCGGGTGAGCTTGATGTCATCCTGGAAGAACAGGCCCCACTGTGAGTATTGGTTGTGGAACAAGGGGTTGATCTGCGCATTCCCGCTGTTCAGTACGCCGAGCAGCGCGGAAGCATACATGTTCCCGCTCAGGGCGGGGTTGAAGTTGATGAAGGTGTTGCCGGTATCCACGGCGTTGAAGTTGAGGCCGCCCACCGCGGGGAGTCCGTTGTAGTCGTAGCTGTAGCGCAATTGCCAGCCGGCCTTCATGTGATGCTTGCCCATATCGTGCGTGGCCGTCACACTCGGAGTGTGGCTGCGGCCGCGGACCTGCCACCAACTGCCCAAGCCGGCGCTATAGCCGCCGTTACCCGAGAAGCCGATCGAAGGGAAATATATACCCGGCAGGTTCTTCAACACGGGCTTATACCACCCGGTCGGGAACAAACCGGCCCAAACGCTTTCCGGGACCTTCGCCCAATCGGAGTCGTACTCGTCTTCGAGGTAAATCGCGCCGTACCGGAAATCGATCGTGGTGCGAGGCGTCGCCATGTAAAGCACGTCGGCCGCCGCGTTGAGGGCGTCCATGATACCGCCGTTGTCCGAGCGCACGGCGATGGTGCCGCCCCAGTTCGGGTTGTCGAGACGCGTCTGGTACTTCGAGTAGCGGGCGTACATGCGCCACTTGTCGTTGATGTTGTAATCAACGCGCTCGGAGATGTTCCAGTAGTGGAGCCACCAGTAGTACGAATTCTTGCTGTTGTTGACGCCGGTGATGTCGTCGCCCGGGTTGTTCGGCTTGGGGAGGTAATCCATGATCTTCCTGCCGGTGGGATTGATCCGATCGTTCGGGATGATGTTTCCCGCAAACGGCGTGCGCGTCACCGTGGCGGTAGCCGGATCGTACACGGTAGTGAAGGGGTCGTAGATCGTGCGCAGCGATCCGTTGGGGGCATAGGAGCGTGAGAAATCACCCGCCCGCTCGAGGTCGGTAGGAAGGGTGTAAGTGCTCTGCTGCGGCTGGGTGGCCTTCCACTGTTCGTAGCTGAAGTAGCTGAAAATCTTGTTCTTGATAATCGGGTTGCCGATAGTGCCGCCCCAAGTGTGGTTTCTCACTGTGCTCTTGGTACGGGTGATGCGGTTTTGGAGGGCATTAAAGTAGGGGTTGCGTCCAAAATAGTAACCGCTGCCGTGCCAGTCGTTGGTGCCCGACTTCATGGACAGGTTCAGGGTGCCGCCCGCGCCGAAACCGAACTCGGCATCGACCGCGTTCTGCTGCACCTGGACCTCCTGCACCGCGTCCATCGAGGCGTTGTAGGAACCGCGGGCCGCGTAACCGAGCGGCACGCCGTCCAGCAACTGGTCATTCTTGCCGCCCGTGTTTCCGCCCACGTCCATGCCGGAGTTGGACCACATGTAGAACGGGTTGCGGTGGGAGACATCCCAATAGCGGTTGATGACGGCAGGATTCAGCAGCGCCAGCGTGAACGGATTGCGCGCCAGAACGGGAATGTCTTTGAGCAACTGGCCCGTCACCATGGTGGTCATAGTGGCGGAGTTGAACTGAACCGCGGCGACCTGCTCGGAAACAGTCACCGTCTCCGCCACGCTGCCGACAACCAACTGGGCGTTCACAGTCACGTCGCCGCGGGTCAGCACGGTGACGTTATCTTGCACGAACTTCTGAAAACCGGAAGCCTCAACGGAAACCGAATAGGTTCCGGGTATGACGAAGTCGAAAACGTACAGGCCCGTCGCGTCGGTCTGCCGGACGCTCTCGACCCCGGTGTTCACGTTTTTCAGGGTGACCTTTGCGCCGGCCACAGCCGCCTGGCTGGGGTCGGTGATGATGCCCTGAACTTTTGCACGATAGTCCTGGGCGGCCGCGACAGCCGCAAGCAGGACGGTAAGAGCCAGCAAGGCGAAACCTTGCACGCCCCGTTGACAAACTTTCATAAACTAACCCCCAAAAATGGTCTTGTGTACCCGTTTGTTCATCGAGCCAGTGCTCTCACCGACCCGATTTGCGGAATGCTATCACACCCCGGGATGTCAAAGCAAGAACAGAATGTTTTATTACGGAAATGGCGGGAAGTACCGGTAACGCCGGTCTAGTACTTGCCGGCGCGCCGGTGGGCGCAGTCCGGGTGCGGGTATACTGCCAGAGTGTACCGTTACGCATTCCTTTTCGCTGTTGTGGCGCTCTGCGCCGCGCCCCCGGCGCACTTCGCGCCCCACCCGCTCGCCGGCAATTTGAAAGGTGGCTACCAGGTAGTCGCGGCCGATGTGAACCATGACGGCAAGCCGGACCTGATTGCCGTCGAACAGGGCAGCCCGGAACTGGCCTGGTACGAAAACCCCTCCTGGGAGCGTCACGTCATTGCAGGAAACCTGCCTCGGATGGTGAATCTGGGCGCCTGGGACACCGATGGCGACGGCGTTCCCGAACTGGTGCTAGCCTCCGAATTTTCCATGCAAGCCCGCAAGAGCCTGGGCGTGATCTCGGTGTTGAAGCACGGCGGCGACCCGCGCCGGCCGTGGACGGTGACCGAAATCGACCGCTTGCCTACGTCCCACCGCATCCGCTGGGCGGACATCGACGGCAGCGGGAAGAAGGTCGCGGTGAATGCCCCCCTCACCGGCGCAGCAGCCGAACCGCCGGACTATCGCGGCCACACACCGCTGGTCTTCTACCGCCCGCCGGAGTGGAAACGCGAATTGATTGGCGAGGAGAACGAGGGCGTCGTGCACGGCATCTGTGTCACCGATTGGGATGGCGACGGGCGCGAGGAGATCCTCACGGCCAGCTTTGCAGGGCTGCACCTGTACAAACTCGGGAAGGACGGCCGGTGGACGCGCACCCAGCTTGCGGCCGGAAGCCCGCTGCCGTGGCCCAGGAGCGGATCGAGCGACGTGGCTGTGGGACGGCTGGGGAAGCGGCGGTTCCTGGCCGCTATCGAACCATGGCACGGCAGCGAGGTTGTCATCTATACGCCGCACGGCAAGGCCTGGCTACGGACGCCGGTAGACGGTTCATTCATCGACGGGCACACGGTGGTCACCGGCGATCTGAACGGGGACGGCCTGGACGAAGTGGTGGCCGGATATCGCGGCCAGGGCCGTAGCGTGTATATTTACGCGGCGGCGGACGCAAAAGGCGCTCGCTGGCTCCGCACCCCGCTCGATGAGGGAGGTATGGGCGCCGCGGCGTGCGTCATCGAAGACCTGAACGGCGACCGGCGGCCCGATATTGCCTGCATCGACTCGCAAAGCCTGAAGTGGTACGAAAACAGGGGTCCGGGGCGGTGAGTTCTATTTCGCTTTAGCGGCCTGGGACTCCAGATCCCGGTTCACTTCATTGAAGCGCCGGGTCAGCTCCTCCCACGGCGTGCCGTCAATCCTGACCAGGCCGTAATTGCTGTTCTCACCGTCCAGCCGGCGGCCTTCTTTGGGCTGGTCGCGGTACTGGAACCAGTGATAGCCCACGCAGCCTGGCAGCGAGGCCAGGTCGCGCACATAAGCGGCGAAACCATCGGCGCGTTCCTTCTGCGTGGCGACGGGCTTGGCCGCGCCTTTGGTGTTCGGCAGCCCGCTATCCATGGCCTTGAAGCTGAACTCGGTGACCATGGTGGGCTTGCCGGTGATGCGGGTGATCTCGCGCAGCTTTTCCACGGGGGCCTTGGGACTGTAGTTGTTATAGGAAATGACGTCGAAGTACGGCCCCACGCCTTTGAGCACGGCTTCATTCGCGTAGCCGGCAAAACGGCAGCCGAGAATCAGGTGGTTGGGGTCGTGGCGGCGGATGGCGTCGCGGCACACGCGGGCATACTCAGCGGCGGCCATCTCGAGGAATGCGTTGCGGTCTTCATCGGTGAGGCGGTCGGGCTCGCGGCCGCGAGCGGCCAGGAATCCCTCCGCTTTGCGGCGCCCGGCTGAAGAGGGCGGCATCTTCAGATAGCTCTCAAGGAGGCTTTCCTTCGAGCGCCAGTCCGGACCCCAACGCAGCTCGTTGTCGGTGAAGTAACCGATCAGCCAGGGATCGCGCGCGAACTTCGGGCAGGACCCGGCAGCCACTTTCTCCACCGCGTTCCGGAACTCGGGGCCGAAAAAGTCGACCACGCCGCCTTTGAGCCACAGGTCGCGCTGGACCGCCGCGGCCAGATTGAGGATATGGGTGTAGGCGATGCCGGCCGTGTACAGTTCCGGGGCCGACCAGGCGCCGGCCGTGTTCAGCCCCCACCCCCGGAGCTGTTTGGCGGTGGCTCTGGCCCACTGTTGCGGGTCGGCCGGAGGCGGTGGCGAAGACTGATTCTCGGGGGTGTAGGCCACGTGGCAGACGCCTTTCGAGAAAAAGACATTCCCTTCGGGCGAGACGAGCCACCAGCGGCCCTGGATCTGTTCGGTATGGAAATAGCCGGTTGGTTTTCCCTTCAGTTGCGTCCAGCCGCCGTACTGGTCATAGCCGGCGGCGGCGCAGGAACAGGCCGCAACGGCGAACGCAAGGATGAGACGTTGCATGAGTTCTCCCGGGCAGCCCAGACCCGCGGAGCCCGCCTACACGTAGACGCGCCGCACCCGGGCGCTGATGCTGCACAGGATATTGTATGAGATTGTGCCGGCCACTTTGGCGATCTGCTGCGCGTCGAGAGAAACATCGCCCTCCCGCCCGAGCAGCGTCACGTCGTCACCCGGCCTCAGATCTGGCGCCTGGGTGAGGTCGATCGTGGTCAGGTCCATGGCCACCGTGCCAAGGATGGGCGCCAGTTTGCCCCCGGCGATCACCTTGCCGCGGTTGGAGAGGCGGTGAAACATGCCGTCGGCGTAACCCACGGCGAGCACCCCGATCCGCATCGGGCGGGGTGTGCGGAACGTGCCGCCGTACCCGACCAGGGCGCCCTCCGGGAGATCCTTGGTGAGCAGGATCTTGGCTTTCCAGGTCAGAGCGGGTTCGACCTCGAACAGGGGCGGGGGAGATTGCCCGCGCGCGGGGGAAACATAGCCATAAATGGCGTGGCCGGGCCGCACCATGTTATAGAACGCGTCCCGGCGGCCGTAGGCGATTGCGTTGGTGCTGGCCGCGTGGATGTATCCGGCCGAGACACCCGCGGCGCGGAGCGCGGAGACGACCCGCCCGAATTCGCGGCACTGGTCATCGGTCTGGGACGAGGTGTAGTCGGCGGGCGAGGCGAAGTGGGTCATCAGGCCTTCCAGCCGGGCATGCCGCGCCCCGCGAACCGCGTCCAGAATGTCTCCGACAGGCTCGCGCGTGCCCAGGCGGCTCAAGCCGCTGTCGATCTTCAAGTGATAGGGAATCTCGCGGCCGGCTTGGGCGGCCACCGCGTCGAGTTCCCCGATCTGTTCCAGCGCATGGACCGCCGGGGTGAGATGGAAGGGCGCCAGGGCCTCGTACTCGGGCTTGAGAATCCCGCCCATCACCAGGATGCGCGCCCGAATGCCGGCGTTGCGCAGGGCGACGCCTTCCTCCACCGAGCTCACCGCCAGCCAGAGCGCGCCTTCGGCCTCGAGCACGCGCGAAACCTCCACCGCGCCGTGGCCGTAGGCATCGGCTTTCACCACGCCGAGCACTTCCACTCCGGGCCCGGCGGCGGCGCGCACCGCGCGGTAGTTGCGGGCGATCCGGTCACGCGAAATCCGGGCGTAGGAGCGAAGCGAATTTAGGCTCACGCCCTCCATTATCGCGAACGCGCCGGGTGAATCACGCTACCCGGTACTTTGCGACCGCCTTCTCATCGAGGGTGACTCCCAACCCGGGTTTCCGCGGTACTTCATAGGCGCCGTGCTTCACTACGAATGGTTCAACCACCAGGTCGTCTTCCGCGATGTGGGTCAGACTGATGGTGTACTCGATGCGGGGCAACGCCGCCGCCATGTGAGCCTGAAACACCTGCGAGATGCCCGTGAACAGGCCGTTTTCCACCCACAGGGTCTGGCCGGTTAAGGCGCTGAGGGCGGCCTTCTCCATCAACGCGGGGCCCCATTTCCAGTCCTCGACCACAAAAGCGTCGCACAGCGATTCCAGCAGAAAGGCGCGCGTGTCGACCGCCTCCCAGTGCACGGCGAGGCGGAATGGCAGGGCACGGTGGATGGCCCGGTAACCGGGCAGGTCCTCGTGCGCAATGGGCTGCTCGAAGCCCTTCACCTGCGGGAAGCGGCGCAGGGCCTCAGCCACCGCCAGGGTCTTGCCGGGGGAACCGAACGAGCCGTTGGCGTCCAGAAGAATCTGGTAATCGTGGGGCACTGCCTGAGAAACCGCGGCCATCTGCTCCACCGGGTCTTCATAGGGCCGGGCTTTGATCTTGTGGACCACGTAGCCCAGCTCCAGCCCCAACCTGGCCTCCGCGGCGAGCAACGGCGGGCGGAAGCTGTGGCTCCACCAGATCTGGTGGATGGCGCGGCGGGGCGTGGAGGAGAACAACCGGCAAACCGGCACACCCGCCGCCTGGGCTGCCAGGTCATAGACAGCCATCATGACGCCGTTCCCAAACGAAGCGTCGTGCAGCAGGTCCCACAGCGGGCGGCCCTTGAGCGACTCAATGGCCGGTTGCGGGTCGGTAGTCGACTCGCCGACACCGGTCAGCCCGGCGTTGGTTTCGAGTTTCACCAGCCACGGGCGGTAGTCCGGCCGGTCCGTGTTCTCGCTGTGGTAGCACCCCAGCATGCCTTCCCGAACCCTGGGGTGATAGGGAATGCGGAGGGCGATGCTCTCCGCGCGCGTGATCCTGATGTCCGTCCGCATCTTACGCCACCCGGTATTTGTCCAGCGCCGCTTCGTCCACCGAAACGCCCATGCCCGGCTTCTGCGGCAAGGAATAGAAGCCGTCGGCGACCGTGAAGGGCTCGCGGATGAGGTCGTCTTCGGAGATGTGCGCACAGCAAATGCTGTAGGCAATGGCCGGATAGGCTGCGGCCAGGTGGGCCTGGAAGACCTGTCCGAGGCCGGTCCAGCAACTGTTTTCAATCCACAACTGCTTGCCGTAGAAACTCGCCATGGCGTTGCTGTCGAACATGGCGCGCCCGATGGGCCCGGCCAAAATGAAGGCGTCGAGGAGGCCTTCGCGGATGGCCGTCATCGTGTCGATGATGCCCAGGTGCTCGGACATCTGGAGCGGGCACTGGCCCTTGAGCTGCCGGTAGCCCTCCAGGTATCCGCGGTTGATGGGCGACTCGAGGCCGAAGTAGTTGGGATGTTTGGCAAGCTCGCGGGCGAAGTACAGCGTGCGGCCCACCGAACCCCAGAAGAAGTTCGCGTCGGCCCACACCCGGTAGTCGCCCGGCACGGCGGCGCAGATAGCGGCGGCCTGGGCGACGGGATCTTCCCACGGCCGCGCTTTCACTTTGTGCACGCGGTAGCCTTGCGAATACCCCAGCCTGGCTTCCGCCGCGATCATTTCCGGCGGGTAGCTGAGGCTCCACCAGGCCGGCACAATGCGCTTGCGCGGGCTGGCCGCCAGCAAGCCGCAGATGGGGCGGCCGGTGGCCTGCCCCAGGATGTCGTAAACCGCCATGAGCCCGCCGCCGATCGAGTCGTCGAGCACGTACTCCCACGGGGAGTGGCCCACCATGCGCTTCAGTGTGGCCTCCGAGCCGCCGATGCCCGCGCCGGTAAGGCCTTCGTCGGTGTGCAAACGAACCAGGGTGAAGCGGTTGGACGGCACGTCCATGTTCTCGCGCCGCCAGTTAGTGACCGAAGCCTCGCGCACCCGTTCAGCCCAGGGAATACTGACCGGAATGGCTTCGTAGCGGCTGATTCGCATGGAGACGGCGCTCGCCGGGGCGGAGGCGGCGGCGGCGAAGAGCGGCAGCCGGCTCGCCGCCGTGCCGCCGAGCAGCTTGAGCAGCGTTCTTCTGTTCAGCACACAATTCCTCCTGCTGGTTTGGGAGTATAACTCGGGGGTGCGGAGGGAACAAGGCGGGACATCGCTGCGTTCACCTTTTTTGGCAGGTGGCGTTAATAATCGGCGCCAGGAGTCGTCTTATGGACGGAGAGCAAAGAAGGAGCGACAACGTGACGGCAGCGGCGGCAGTCCCAACCACCCACGCCCCGGCCGGGGACCTGGAAACGGTCTTTCGCCTTCACCACGCCCAGGTTTTTCGGGCGGCCTATCGGATTACCGGCAATGCGGCCGATGCCGAAGACGTGATGCAAACGGTCTTTCTGCGCCTGGTACGGCGCGGTCCGGAAGCCGGGGCAGTCGGCAATGCCGGCAGCTACCTGCATCGCGCCGCCGTGAACGCGGCTCTCGACCTGATGCGGTCTCGCCAGAGCGCGCGCAATATGCCGCTCGAAGACGTGGAACCGGAGCCGGCCGAGAGCCCGGCGCTCGCTCCCGACCGCGAGCACACGGACTCGGAGATCAGAGACTGGCTGCGCAGAACGGTGGCCCGCCTGAGTCCGCGGGCCGCGGAGATATTCGCCCTGCGCTTCTTCGAAGAGCGGGACAACATTGAGATTGCCCGGATGCTGGGCACGTCGCAGACCACCGTAGCGGTGACACTGCACAGAACGCGGGAACGCATCGAGAAGGAATACCGTGCGTTCCTGGGAGAACGGCGATGAGTGACGACAAACTGGAGCGAGCCATCCAAGAGATTCGAAACGAAGCGATCGACCCCGCGGTGGTGGAAAGCGCCGCCGATCGGGTGTGGGACAAACTGAAAACCGCCGCTGGGGCGCCGATCATGGGATGCCCGGGATTTCAGGCCTTGTTTGCCGCCTACCGGGAAGGCGGTCTGCCGGAAGGCCGGGCCCTGCTGGTGAAGGATCACCTGCACGAATGCGTCGCCTGCCGGAAAGCCTATGAAGCCGCCGGGGCCAAGGTGATGGCGATGCCCGCCGCGGGCAGATCGGCGGCGTGGCGGCCCTATTTCCGCTGGGCCATCGCGGCCGCGCTGGCCCTGGCCGTGGGGCTGACGGCGTTCACCGTGTGGAACCAGACCGGAGCCGGTAAGGGCGGCGTGACGGTGCAGATTGCCGATGGTGCGCTGTTCCGCGTCGCCGGGCAGGAACTGGCGCGGATCAAGGCGGGCGACCAACTGCCTGCGGGAACCGAGGTCCGCACGGCCAAGAGCGCCCGCGCCGTGCTGCTCGTGGCCGACGGCTCGGCAGTGGAGATGAACGAGCGCACAGCCGTGTCGGTGGACGCAACCCGCCGCGATACCACCATCCGCCTGGGGTACGGCAAGATTATCGTACAGGCCGCCAAGCGCCGGGCCGGACACTTGTACGTGGCTACGCGGGACTGCCGCGTGGCGGTGACCGGCACTGTGTTCAGCGTCAACAGCGGTCTAAAGGGGTCGCGGGTCTCCGTAATTGAGGGAGAGGTGCGGGTTTCGCAGCCTGGCAGCCAGAGCGTGTTGCGTCCCGGCGACCAGGTGGCCACCAGCGCGAGCATGACCCCGGTCGCCGTGAGAGACGAGATCGCCTGGAGCCGGAACGCCGAGCAGCACATGGCGCTATTGCGCGAGTTTTCGGCGCTGCAACGCAAGATTGCCGAGATTCCCCTCCCCGGCGTTCGGTACTCCAGCAAGTTGATGGGACTGCTGCCCGCCGGGACCGCCGTTTACGCGGCGATTCCCAACCTGGGTTCGTTTCTCGGCGAGGCGGACCGGATTTTCCGGCAGAGAGTGCAGGAAAGCCCGGTGCTGCGCGAGTGGTGGCAGCAGAAAATGGAAGGCAAGCAAGGCCCGGCGCTGGAAGAAGTGATCGCCAGGATCCGCGGAGTCAGCGATTTTCTGGGTGACGAGATCGTGCTTGCAGCCGTCGAGGACTCCGCCGGCAAGATCGGCAATCCCATTTTCCTGGCCGAAGTGAAGAGGCCCGGCCTCAGGGAGTACCTGGAGAAGGAACTGCACGCGCCGTCCGACCTCAAGATCGTGATCGAGCCGGATCTGGTGGCATTTTCCCCCGATCCGAAACTGCTCGACGCGATTGCCGCGCGGGCCGGCGGATTCGCCGCCACGCCGTTCGGCCAGCGCCTTGCGGCGGCATACGGGGACGGTGTAGGCCTGCTGTTCAGCGCGGACCTGGAGAGAATCGCGAAACTGGCTTCGGCGAAGGGGAAGCCGCAGGACCGGCCTGCCCTGGCAAATCTGAAATACCTGATCGCGGAACAGAAGGAGGTCGGCGGGAAGACCGAGACCCGGGCCACGCTGGCCTTCGACGGGAACCGCAGCGGAGTGGCGTCCTGGCTGGGCGCGCCAGCGCCGATACGGGCGCTGGAATTCGTTTCCCCGGACGCCACCGTGGTTGCCGCCGCGGCGATGAAGAGCCCGGCCGCGGTATTGGACGAGGCCTTTTCCTGGATGGAGAAGTCGAATCCCGGCTTCCGCGCCAGGCTGGCTGAAACCAAAGCCGCGCTGGGCCTGAAGATTCGCGACGACCTGGCCGCGCCCCTGGGAGGCGAATTCGCTTTTGCCCTGGACGGTCCGCCGCTGCCGCCTTCCTGGAAGCTGGCGGTGGAGGTCTACGACGCGGGACGATTCAAGTGGGCGGTCGAGCAGTTGGTGCAAGCTGTAAACCGCGAGGGCGCCAGGCACGGCATGAAGCCGGTAACGCTGGCCCAGGAGACGTCCGGCGGGCGGACTTACTTCACGGTCGTTGCGCCCGAAGGGAAGCTGGTCACCCAGATCCACTACACGTTCGTGGACGGCTACCTGCTGGCGGCCCCGTCGCGTGGTTTGCTCGATACCGCGATGCAGAACCGCGCGGCCGGATACACCCTGCCCCGCTCGGCCGGCTTCGCCGCGTTGCTGCCGCGCGACAGCCACTCCGACTTCTCGGGCATCGTCTATCACAACCTGGCGTCCGCTGCCGCTACGGTGAGCGAGTTGCTTCCGGCTGAGCAGCAACAGGCGCTCCGACAATGGGCCGGGGAGATGAAGCCGGCGCTGGTCGCGGCCTACGGAGAGCCGGACCGCATCACGCTGGCCAGTACCGGCAGTATCCTGAGCCTCACCGCCAACCGGTTCGGGCTGGCGGACGTGTTCGGGGGAAATCGGCGGGGAACAAGGTCCGTAAAGCCTGCGTATCGGTAGTGTGATGGCAAGCGCGCCAGAGTACCCGCCGGTAATCGAACTCGACGGACTGGAGGTCCGGTTTGGAGAGCGGCCGATTCTCAAGAAATTGAGCGGCTCGTTCTCCGGCCGGGCCATCGGCCTTTTAGGGCCCAACGGAGCAGGCAAGTCCACCCTGATCAACACGCTGTTAGGCTTTCATCCTCTCTCGGCCGGCACCGCCCGCATTTTCGGGCTCGACATCCAGGCCGAGGCCCGGCGGGTCCGGTCGCTCACCGGGTACATGCCGGAGAACGACTCATTTATCGCCAACATGAGCGGCGTACGGTTTGTGCGTTTGATGGCGGAACTGGCCGGGCTGCCGCCGGGCGAGGCTATGGAGCGGGCCCACGAGGCCTTTTTCTACGTGGGACTGGGCGAGGCGCGCTATCGCGATATTGGCACCTACTCGCAGGGCATGAAACAACTGACCAAGCTGGCACAAGCCATCGCCCATGGGCCGAAGCTGCTGTTTCTGGATGAGCCTACCAATGGCTTGGACCCGCCCGCGCGCCAGCGCATGATCCAACTCATTCAAGAGGTCCGTGACCGTGGGGAACTGCGTCTGCTGCTCTCTTCCCATCTGCTGCGCGACGTCGAGGAGACCTGCGACCAGGTGATCATCCTGAAGGACGGCCAGATCGCCGCCTTCTGCAACCTCGAGGAGGAGCGGAGGGCAAACCGGCGCTTTCTCGAGATGGAGACGCGCGGCGCTAACGGCGAGTTCGTCGAGGCGATCGAACGGTTGGGTTGCGAGGCAGCTCAGTCCGGCGCGGGACGGATCAAATTGGTGCTGCCGGAAGGGGTCGAGATCCGGCAGTTGTACGCCCTGGCCGAGGCGCGCCAGGTGCAGATCCGCCGCTTGAACCACAAGCGGGATTCATTGGAGGATATCTTCCTCAAAGCCATGGAGAGCCCCAATGGCCGTCTATAGAAAGACCTACCGGCCGTATGAAGGCCCGCTGACGCCGGAGTGGTCGCGGTTTCTGATCATCCCCCGTTACGCGTTCGAGGAGATGCGCCGGAAGCGCTTCCTCGCGCTGTTCTACCTGGCGAGCTTCTTTTACCCGCTGGTCTGCGCCATCATCATTTATGTGGTTCACAACCTGAGTGTGTTCAGCGCCGTGGGGCTGCCCCAGCCCAAGGCGCTGGCCATCAATGCGGGCTTTTACTTGCATCTGCTTGGGTTCCAGAGCATGCTGGCGTTCTTCATGGCGTCATTCGTGGGGCCGGGTCTGATTTCGCCGGACCTGATGAACAACGCCATGCCGTTGTACCTGTCGCGGCCCTTTTCGCGGGCTGAATACGTGGCCGGCAAAGCCTCCGTGCTTCTGATCCTGCTTTCCTTGATGACGTGGATTCCGGGCGTGCTGCTGTTTGCTTTCCAAGGCTATTTCGAGGGGGCCGGCTGGGTGGCGTCGAACCTGCGGATTCCGGCGGGCCTGTTCTTTGGCGCGTGGATCTGGATTCTGGTGCTGACCCTGCTCGCTTTGGCGCTCTCGGCATGGGTGAAATGGAAGCCTGTTGCGGGCGCTCTGCTGTTCGGCGTGTTCTTTGTGGCTGCCGGCTTCGGCGGGGTGATCAACACCGTCCTGCGCACCAATTGGGGGCACTTGATCAACATCAGCCACCTGATCGGCACGGTCTGGATCACCCTGTTCGAGGAGCCGGTGCGGCGCGGCGCCGGCGCGGTCTTCTTCCGCGTCGCGCGAGGCGAGGGCATCCCGCTGTGGGCCTGCTGGGCTTCGCTGATCGGCATCTGCGCCGCGTGTCTCTGGCTGCTCGGCCGGAAGATTCACGGCGTGGAGGTTTCGCGATGACCGACCGGATCGTTTTCGAAGACGTCTCCCGCTTCTACGGCGAGATTCTGGGCATCAACCACGTGAACCTGTCCATACCGCCGGGAGTGACCAGCCTGGTGGGGCCGAACGGTTCCGGCAAGACCACGCTCATGAACCTGATGACCGGACTGATTCGGCCCACCCAGGGTCGCGTCCGGGTGCTGGGCATTCCGCCTGACCGGCCCGACCAGCTTTTTCTGAAGCTCGGGTATTGCACTCAGTTCGACTCATTCCCCAAAGGGCTGACTGGCTATCAGTTCATCTACTCGTACCTGCGTGTGTACGGCAAGCCTCATGCCGAGGCGGACTCACTCGCCTGGGAGGCTCTCCAGCGGGTGAACCTGGTGGACGCCGCCGGCCGCCACGTGGCCGCGTACAGCAAGGGGATGCGACAGCGGGTCAAACTGGCCCAAGCCATCGCTCACAAACCCCGCGTACTGGTGCTGGACGAGCCGCTCAACGGCCTCGATCCGATGGCGCGGGCCGAGACCATTGCGCTGTTCCGGGACTGGGCACAGGAGGGCCGGCACGTCATCGTCTCCAGTCACATTCTGCACGAAGTGGACCGCATCTCCGACCAGGTGATCCTGTTGAGCCACGGCTACGTAGTGGCCGAAGGACAGATTCAGGGCGTGCGCAGCGAGGTGAAGGACCAGCCCATGCAGATCCTGGTGCGTTGCGACAGGCCCAGCGAGCTTGCGTCCCGGCTGTTCCTGCAAGACCACGTGGTCGAGGCAAAAGTTCACGACGACCATCGCGGGTTGCTGATTCGCACGCGGGACGCCGACAGCTTCTACCTGCTGCTGAATCGGGTGGTGCTGGAAACCGGACTCGAGGTGGAGTCGGTGGCGCCGGCCGACGAAGATGTGAACTCCGTGTATCAGTACCTGATCGGGCCGGAAGGAGGCGCCGCATGATCAAGCGCTGGAAGATGTTGCCATGGAACCTGTGGGGACGGCAGGCCGCGGCGGTCGTACGGCTGGAATTGCAAAAGAACCTGTTTTCCCGGAGAGCGATCTGGGTCTACATGATGGCGGCCGGCGCGCCGTTGGTGGCCCTGTTGCACTGGGTCACGGCCCGGCCGGGACATTGCAGCCTGCCGGGCGACGCCATGGCGTTCGCGGGCATGTTCGAGTTTTATTACCTGAGGCTGGCGCTATTCCTGGGCTGCGTGGGCATCTTCTCAAACCTGACTCGCGGCGAGATGCTGGAGCGCACCCTGCACTACTATCTGCTCTCTCCGGTGCGCCGGGAAGTGCTGATCCTGGCCAAGTACCTGGCCGGACTGGTGACCGCCACCGGCCTGTTCGCGCTGAGCGTGGCCTTGACATTCCTGGCCATCGGCGCGCATTTCGGCGTGGCCTGGCAGGACTTCGTGTTTCACGGCGCGGGTGGCAGGCAGTTGGGCGCATATCTGCTGGTGACAGTGCTGGCGTGCGTGGGTTACGGCGCCGTGTTTACGGTCGCCGGCCTGGTGGTGCGCAATCCGATGATCCCCGCCGCTGTGGTGTGGATCTGGGAAGCCGGGAACGCATTTCTCCCGTCGCTGCTCAAGAAGCTCAGCGTGATCTTTTACCTGAAGTCGCTCTCCCCGGTGCAGGCGCCGGTCAACGGGCCGCTTGCCCTGCTTGCGACGGCCACCGATCCGACGCCGGCGTATCTGGCCATTCCCGGTCTGTTGATCGTAGCGGCAGGGCTGCTGGCGCTGGCGGCGCGCCGCGCCCGAAGCCTGGAAATCAGCTACGCCGAGTGACCAGGCCGGCCCATCGCCCGAACACCCGATCCGACAACCCGGCCAGACGGGCGGCATTGGCATAGGGATCGAGAGGTTCGGTCAGCTCACGGACATCTGCGCTGTTGGCGTCTTCCTGACACCATCCGGCGATCATCTCCGGGGTCACTTCCAGGTGGAACTGGAGGCCGTAAATGTTGCTGCCCACGCGGAAGGCCTGATTCCGGCAAGCCTCGGACGATGCCAGCAACTCCCCGCCCGGAGGCAGGTCGAAAGTTTCGCCGTGCCAGTGAAACAGCAACTCCGGCTCGTGGAAGCCGTGAAAGAGGGCATCCCCGGCGCAGGCGGCGGTCCAGGAGACCGGATACCAGCCAATTTCCTTGACCGGGTTGCGGTAGACACGCGCTCCCAGCGCCTTGGCGATCATCTGAGAACCTAAACAAACACCCAGCACCGGCTTGCCTGCCTCCGCCGCCGAGCGGATCAGCTCGATCTCACGCTCAATGAAATCCAGACCGTCGTTGGCCGACTGGGGACCTCCCATGAAGATGAAAGCATCCGCCTGGGCGGCCGAAGGCGCCGCGGCGCCCCGGTAGAGATCTGCGTACCGGTATTCCAGACCGGCGTTTTCGAGCGAGCGGGCGATCAGACCCAGGTCTTCGAAGGGCACGTGACGGAAGACGAGCACCAGCATAGGAGATTACCGGCTTGCCGTACTGCGGACAGCGGACGGTGCGGCCTCATCCTTCTGAGCCACCTGGAAGTGGCTCAACCCCTGGGCGTAGCGCGCCACGCCCCGGTACAGAGCTTCGGCCAGCCGCTGGCGGTGTTCCGGGCGCTTGAGCAGTGCTTCCTCGCGCGGGTTGGTCAGGAACCCGATCTCCACGAGCACGGAAGGCATGACCGCCCCAATCAGAACCACAAAGGGCGCCTTTTTGACTCCCCGGTTTCTGGCCGCCGCGTTCGTGCGAGCCGCGAAGGCGTAGAGCGAGTCCTGAATCCTGCCGGCGAACTCCCGCGACTCCTCGGACTTGTCTTGCAGGGTGATCTTCTGGATGAGATCGCGGAGCTCGTGCACGGTTTTCTGCGAGCTGGCATTCTCGCGGGCAGCGACCTCCAGGGCGTCCTTGGAACTGGTGAAGTTCAGATAAAAGGTCTCAATGCCCGCAACGCTGCGGTAGGGAGACGAGTTAGCGTGCAGCGAAAGAAATAAATCCGCCTGGCGCTCGTTGGCCAGGGCGGTGCGCTCCTCGAGGGGGATGAAAGTGTCGTCGGTGCGGGTGTAGACGACCTCAGCGCCGAGGCGCTTCTCAATCAAGGCGCCCAGGCGCTTGGCGACGTCGAGAACCAGGTCTTTCTCGACCAGACCTCCGGCGCCGATCGTCCCCTGGTCGTGCCCTCCGTGACCGGGATCGAGAACGACCCGGTTGATCTTCAAGCCGAGGGCGCGCGTCAGGGACCGCCCGCCGTCGCTGTTGCTCCGGGCCGGTTTGGCCGGACCCGTGCGGATCACCGGCGGTGCGGGTCGCGGACGCTCGGCAGCCATCGCGGCCGGCGGCGCAATTCTGGGGACCGCCGCCAGAATGAATCTCGGCGCGACAGGCCTCTCCGCCAACAGCGGCGGGGCATCGGGCAACAGCAGTGGTGCAAGCGGCGGCCGTTGCGGGGGGACGAACGGTCGCGGCGCCCGCGGCGGAACCACGGCCTGAGGAGCCTTCAAGGTGGCAGTTTGGGCGGAGGCTGAGCCGCGAACCGGGCGGACGTCGACCATGAGCCGGAATGGATTTGAGAGCTTGGTCGCCGTCACCTCGGCCTCGCCATTCAGATCCAGCACCACGCGGGTGACGCCCGGCAAAGTTTCGGCAACGCGGATTCGCTTGATCAACGGGTGGCCCACGGGGAAGGATCGAATCCCCTTGCCTCCCAGCCGCGGGCGTGCCCCAAACAGGTCGAAAAAGACGCGGTCCGGATTTTGGAGCCGGTCAGTGTGGAAACGAAAGTCGCCGTTGGTCTCGATGGCGATCCGGATGGCGCCCGGCTGAGGCCAGAACCGCACGGCGTTGACGCGCAAGGACTGCCCCGCATCCATCCCGAGGAGCGCAAACGAGAACGCCGCACAGATCAGGCGCGCGGCAAATCGCCTCGCCATGACTTTACCGCGTCCGATAGTACACTCTTCCGTACACATCCATGAGTTGCTGGATGGGAGGGTATTCATCGGGGCCTTTGGTTGCGGACCGGGCCGAGAGGGCCGCTTTCCCCGCGGCGGCCCGCCGCGCCTGATCCAGTTTCTTTCCTACCTTGTGGACGTACTCCCGCGTTTCCGGATACGGCGGCACCGTGTTGTGGTGACGCGCCACCGCGGCCTCGCCTGCGTTGTAAGCCGCCAAGGCGAGGGTGAGATCGTTGTTGTACAGGTCGATCAGGTGTTTCAGGTACTTCACCCCGCCCGCGACGTTTTCGGTGGGGTCAAACGGGTTTTGCACCCCGAAACGGCGCGCGGTGGCGGGAACGAGTTGCATCAGCCCTTCGGCGCCCTTCGGTGAGATGGCGTACTTGTCGTAGTTGCTCTCCACCTGAATGACCGAGTGGACCAGGAGAGGATCGACATCGTGCCGGCGCGCGGTTTCCTCAACCACCGGAGCGACTTCCGCCGCCTCTGCTTGGGGTGGAGTAGCGGTCCGGCGCGGCTCGGCCGTCACGCTGCGCACCAGGCGCCCGCTGCGAACGTCCGCCTTGACTACCGACGTAACCTTGCGCTCAGGAACACCCGCAGCCGGCAGCAGCCAGCAGCATGCCGCGGCAAGAAACCCGAGACCGAAACAGATTCGCATGCCTATGTTCTATCGGCAAAATCCGCCAAAATTGTATTATAGCGGCTATTTTGCTGGCAGCAAAGCAAATAGCCCGGCGTGAAGCCGTGCGGCAGCAGGCGAGGTCAGGCGCCGTATTTTTGCAGGCGGCCCGCGTGTCCCAGGGCAATGGGCAGAAGATACCTGGCTTCAAACTGGCCCAGGCCGCCCAGGATGCATTCCCGTTCCCCAAAGGTCGTGGCGCGGTCCGGGCGGCAGTGCCGGGAGGCGAGCAGCACGGGCACCGGATGCCAGCTATGGCTCTTGAGCAGAGACGGAGTGCTGTGATCGCCGGTGACAATCAGCACGTCGGGCTGGAGCGCCATGATCTCGGGAATGCGCGCGTCAAGTTCTTCAATGCGCTTCACCTTCATGGGGAAATTGCCGTCCTCGCCGGTCGAGTCGGTGTACTTGAAGTGGAAGAAGAAGAAATCGAACTTCTCCCAGTTCTCGCGCAGGCAGGCAATCTGCTCGGTCAGGTTCGCCACCGGCGGGAGCACGTTCATGCCAACCAGCCTGGCCAGGCCCCGGTACATAGGATATACCGCAATGGCGGCGGCGCGGACTCCGTACAGCTCTTGCATCGAGGGAATCGGAGGCTTCCGTGCAAAGCCCCGCAGCATCAGCATGTTCGCGGGCTTCTCGTCTTTCAAAATCGCCCGGGCCTGGGCGATAAACTCCGCGGCGATCGAGGCCATGCGCTCCGACCGGGCATTGCGAGCCTTCGGGGCAAGCGGCGGCACCCCGGTGACTTGAGGATCCGTGTCCTCGACTTCGCCGTAGAGGTCCTGGCCTTTGAAAACCACCGCAAAGCGGTATTCGCGGACTGGCTCAATAGTAAGGTCAATGCCTTGGATGCGAATCTGGCGGAGTTTTTCGACCAGCCGAGCGCAGGTTTCGGTGGGAATTCGTCCCGCGCGGCGGTCCACCAGCTCGCCACTTGCGTTTACGGTGCAGAAGTTGCCGCGCGAGGCCACATCGGCAGGACCCAATGTCAGATCGATACCGAGCGCTTCGAGGACGCCTCGCCCGATCTGGACTTCGAGTGGATCATACCCAAACAATCCCAGGTGCCCCGGGCCGCTGCCGGGGGTGATTCCGGGCAGTACCGGGACCGCAAGGCCGCAGACGTTTTCCGCCGCGAGCCGGTCCAGATTCGGCGTGGCCGCGGCTTCCAGTTCAGTCGGCCCGCCGGGCTCGACCGGCAGGCCGCCCAGGCCGTCCGCCACCAACAGAATGATCTTGGAGCCATTATCGGTCTTGAGGGACCGGGTCAATTCTTGAATGTTCATGGTGATGCTTCGAGTGTAACGGATAGCAGCGCCGGCCGCGCCCGGCGAGCCTACTTGATCCGCTCGTCCTTCTCCACTTTTCCGTCGCGGATATGGATAATGCGCCAGGCGTGCATGGCAATGTCGTGCTCGTGGGTGACCAGCACAATGGTGTTGCCCTGCTGGTGCAGTCGCTCGAACAAGGCCATAATCTCGTTGCCGGTCGCCGTGTCGAGGTTGCCGGTGGGCTCGTCCGCAAGCAGAATGGACGGATTGTTCACCAGCGCGCGCGCGACCGCGACCCTCTGGCGTTGTCCGCCGGAAAGTTCGCTGGGCTTGTGGTACATGCGCGCCTCGAGATCAACCTGCCGGAGGGCTTGTTTGGCCCGTTCGATGCGCACGTCCGCCGGCGCTCCGCTATAAATGAGGGGGAGCTCGACGTTGTGCAGGGAGGTGGCACGCGGCAGAAGGTTGAAGGTCTGGAAGACGAAGCCGATCTCCTTGTTGCGAATGCGGGCCAGTTCGTCGTCCGTCATGTCGCTGACCAGCCGGCCATTAATGTAATACTGGCCGCGGGTGGGAGTGTCCAGGCACCCGATCAGATTCATCAGCGTGGACTTTCCCGAACCGGAGGGACCCATGATGGCCACATACTCGCCGCGCTTGATCTCGATATCTACGCCGGAGACGGCGTGAATTTCCTGATCGCCCATCACATAGGTCTTCCACAGGTCGTACGTGCGGATGACCACGTTATCCCGGCGGAGCTGCTCGCCCCGCTCGGCCAATGTGTCTACTGCTTGTGCCATCACTTTGTTCTCGCTTCACCTAAGATTCGGTCTTCACAGGCGCCCGGTTGTCGACTTTGACCGGAGCCTCGTTGCGGATGGTGCGGATCACCTTATAACTGCCGGTGATGATCTGGTCGCCCTCCTTGAGCCCGCTCAGGACCTCGATGTCGGTGGCGCCCGTGATGCCGGTCTCCACTTTCCGGAAGACCGCCTTGCCGCCGGCAACCACGAACACACCCTGAATCTCCTCTTTACGGGCTTTCTCCTTGGCCGGGTCGGGCTTGGTCGCTGCCTGCGCGGAGGCGGACTTCTTGGGCTTCGGCTCCAGATCGCCTTTCTGCCTGACAGTCAACGCCTGGATCGGGATGGTCAGGACCTTTTGCCGGGTGGCCGTCGTGATCTTGGCTGTGCAGGAGAGGCCGGGACGAATCTCCTCCGGCGGGTTGTCGAGAGCGATGACAACCTTGAAGTCCTTGGCCTCCTGGCTGGAGATGGCGCTCTGGCTCGCGGCCAGACCGGTCGAGCGCAGAATGGCCGTATTGCCGATTTCAATGACGTGGCCTTTGAAGGTCCGGTTCGGCATGGCGTCGATGGTGATGTCCGCCACCTGGTCGAGCTTCAGATTCACAATATCGGTCTCATCAACCTTGACCTCGGCGGTAATCAGCGACATGTCGGCGATGGTCATAATGAGGCTGGCCGGCGAGTTCTGGATACCGGGCACCACGGTCTCACCCACGCGCACCGGCAGGTTGGTGACAATGCCGTCAAGCGGAGAGTGTGAGTAGTGCTTCTGGAGGACATCGGCATAGCGCGCCAGGTTGGCCTGGACTTGAGCGGCCCGTTTCTGCGCGGCGTTCAACTGCGCCGCAATCTGCTCACGCTGCGCGCGGGACTGGGTCAGGCGGGCCTGTGCTTCCCGCACAGCCGCCTCCAGCGAGTCGGCGTCGGCCTTCCGCTGGTCGTACTCCTGCTTGGCGATCAGCTTATCGCGGAAAAGCTGCTCAGCCCGGCGGAAAAAGATGGCTGCGCGTTCGGCATCCGCCTTCGCTCTGTCCACGGTCGCAGTCAGGGTACGGATGTTGTCGTCGGCAGCTTTGACCGCGGCCTCACTCGCTGTGGCGTCAGCCAGCGCCGAGCTGAGAGCCGCTTTCTGGGCGACGACGTCAGCCTCCGACTGGGTCGAGTCAAGCCGGGCGAGCAGTTGCCCTTTGGTGACGTGATCGCCTTCTTTGACCAGGATCTCCGTGATCCGCGACGGGCCCATGGTATTGGCGCCGATATTGACGTAGTTGCGCGGCTTGATCTCTCCGGAGGCAGTGACCAGCGAGGTGAGGTCCTGGCGAACGACAGTGCCGGTTTGCACGGTAACGATGTCCCGCTGGCTGTAACGGATGCTGGCGACAATGCCACCTCCGATGACGGCGACGGCCGCAACGCCGATCGAGACCTTCCACTTCGTTTTCACGGTCAACTCCTCTGAGTTCAGACGCTTTGAAACGGTGAAATGTTCACAGTTTGCGATCTTTTTTTATCCTATCATGGTAGCTGACCGGCCTTTGCAGTGAGCATGCGGGAAGACCTGCCCAGTTCCGACTCTGGTTTGTTGGTGGAAGCCTCCGTCGAGATTCCCCAGAAGCTCTACTTCCGCATCGGTGAGGTCAGTAACCTCATCGGGGTCGAGCCCTACGTGCTGCGCTATTGGGAATCTGAGTTCCCGTCCGTGGCGCCTAAGCGCTCCGGCAAGGGACAGCGCCTGTATCGCCGCAAGGACGTCGAGATTCTTCTGAAGATCAAGCATTTGCTTTACGAGAAGCGGTTTACAATCGAAGGAGCCCGGCAACTGTTGAAGATGAGAAAGGTCCGCCCCGCCCCAGCGGCGCCCACCCAGCGGCAGTTGTTCACCGCCGATCCGGTGCCCGAGATCCGGCGGGAACTGACCGAGATACTCAAGCTGTTAACGTAGGGACTAGTACTAAAGTACTAAGACTATTCGCCCTGTGGGCCAACAATGATTGAGTAAATCCGGTCCAGGTCTTCAGGAGAGTAGTATTCGATCTCGATCCTGCCTTTGTGATTCGACTTCTCCACGATCCGCACACGAGTTCCGAGTGCACGTTCCATCTCCTGGATAGCGGCTTTGACGTTTGGGTCGAGCGCCGGCTCGTCTTCCGGGTTCCTGGCCTTGCGTGGTTCGGTAGCACGGCGGACAAGTTGTTCGACTTGGCGGACCGAAAGTCCCTGGGCGACGGCCCTTTCCGCGAGGTGCTGCTGGAGTTCGCGGGTAGGGAGCCCCAGGATCGCGCGAGCATGACCCTGACTCAGACGCCGCTCGGAGATGAGCTGCTGGATCTCGGGGGGCAATTGGAGAAGGCGCAAAAGGTTGGTAATGGTGGTCCGATCTTTGCCGGTCCTGCGGGCGACCTCCTCGTGGGTGAGGTGCAGGTCGTTGACCAGGCGGGCGAATGCGGAGGCCGCCTCGATCGGGTTGAGGTCCTCGCGCTGGATGTTTTCGATGAGGGTGATCTCAAGCAGATGGGCATCCGCGACCTCCTGCACGATCGCGGGCACGCGGGCGAGGCCGGCCAATTTTGCGGCCCGCCAGCGGCGCTCCCCGGCGACCAACTGGTAACGGTTGCCGGCAGGCCGGACAACCAAGGGTTGGATAATTCCATTGACGCGTATGGATTGAGCGAGTTCCTCCAAGCGCTCCGGCTGAAAGACGTGGCGGGGTTGAACCGGGTTTGGGTCGATGTCGTCGATGGGCAGGTCGCTGGTTCTCTCCAGGGGGGCCACCGGCGGCGGGGGGGCAGGAGCGGCCGGCGGCCTCGTCGGCAGCAGCGCGGTGAGACCTTTACCCAAGGCCCGGCGTCGACCTTCGGGCGGCTTGGTCATGGGCGAGAATCTCCTTTGCCAGCTTGATGTAGCTTTCCGCTCCGCGGGAGCGGACATCGTAGGTCAGGATTGGTTTGCCGTGGCTGGGCGCCTCGGCGAGCCGGATGCTGCGGGGGATGATGGTGCGAAACACCTCGTCGCGGAAGAACTCCCGCAGATCGTCCGCAACCTGGCGGGTCAGGTTGGTGCGGTCGTCGTACATGGTCAGCAGAACACCTTCAATGCGAAGCGAGTGGTGGAAGGAGTCCCGCACGCGGTCGATGGTGTCCATCAGCTCGGACACACCCTCCAGGGCGAAGAACTCGCACTGGATCGGGATTAGCACGGAGTCGGCTGCGATCAAGGCGTTGAGGGTGAGGAGGTCGAGGGCAGGGGGGCAGTCAATGAGGACATAAGCGTACGCTTCGCGAACCTCCGCAAGCTTGTCGCGGAGGCAGAATTCGCGGCGTTCAACGTCTACGAGTTCGAGATTTGCGGCGATGAGGTTCTTATCGGCCGGCACCAACTCCAGGCCGTCGAACTCGGTCTTAACAATCACATTCGACAAGGAGTGCTGGCCGAGGATAGCGTCGTATAAGGTAGGTTTTCCGTCCTTCAGCACGCCTACGCCGGTCGTGGAATTGCCTTGCGGATCGGAGTCGATGAGGAGCACGCGGAGGTCGCTGGCGGCGAGCGAGGCAGCGAGGTTGATCGCGGTCGTGGTCTTACCGACGCCGCCTTTCTGGTTGGTGATCGCGATGACCTTGCTCAAGTCGCTATCGTAACACGCGAACCTATGTTCCACGTGAAACCTTCCGCCCGAGGTACAGGAACCGCCGCTCCCCCCATGGCACCCTCAGACCCGGAGCCCACTCGAACATCCTTCCCCCAGGACATTCCGCGCCGCCCAACACCGCCGCTCCCGCGGCCACGCGCGCGGCCGCCGCCTCTATCTCCTCCCAACGAACCGCCCTCGACACAGCCCACTGGAACCCACCCTCCAACGCCTCCGCCCGTCCCCAAATCACCCGAACGTTCGGCCACCCCCGCGTCGCCTCCTTCAAGAACGCAGCCTTTCGCCGGTTCGCCTCGACCAGGGTCACCTGGACGGCCTCAAGCGCAACGGCCACCGGAACCCCAGGAAATCCCGCCCCCGAGCCTAGATCTACCACCTTCTCAACCACACCCGGAAGGGAGAAAGCCAGAAACAGCGACTCACAATAATGCCGTTCCACCACTGCAACCGGCTCTACGATCCGCGTCAGGTTTATTACCCTGTTCCAGCGTAGCAACAGGTTGAAGTGAGACTCCAGCCGGTCCAACTGCTCAGATCTCAGACCCGGGATTCGTTGCTTCAGCAGCTCTCGGAACACTAGCGAGACTCAAGTATACGTCCAGAATCGCAACGGCAGCAGGAGTTACCCCTGGGATCCGCCCCGCCTGCCCAAGTGTCCCAGGCCGGACGCGAGCCAGCTTCTCCCGCACCTCTCTCGACAAGCCGGGAATCGTGCCGTACACGAACCCCTCGGGAATCCGCCGCCCCTCCGCTTCCCTCAGCCGCCCAATCTGGCGTTCCACCTGCGCCATGTACCCGGCGTACTTCAGTTCCGTTTCCACTGTCTCGAGCACACCCCGGACCGGAACCTCACCCAATACGCCCCGCACCCACCCAGCCAGCGCCCCAATTTTCGCCTCCGGCCGTTTCAGCCATTCCCCGTTCCAATGGCCACACAGCGCCGAACGAAGCCGCTCCTTCTGCTCCTGCTTTTTCGAGAAAACCCGCCACCGCTCGTCAGTCACCAACCCCACCTCCCGGCCCAGCGGCGTCAGACGCTCGTCCGCATTGTCGATTCTGAGGTGCAACCGGAACTCCGCGCGCGACGTGAACATCCGGTACGGCTCATCGATACCCTTGCTCACCAAGTCATCAATGAGGATCCCCGTATAGCCCTCCGTCCGCCCGATTTCCACCGGGCCTTCACCTCTCACGCGGCGCGCCGCATTGATACCGGCTACAATACCCTGGCAGCCAGCCTCCTCGTACCCGGAAGTTCCGTTGATCTGACCCGCCAGGTAAAGCCCCCCAATCGCCTTACACTCCAGGCTCCGATGCAGTTCCCGCGGGTCGATCGCATCGTATTCAATCGCATACCCAGGCCGGATCATCTCGGCCCTCTCGAGACCCGGAATCGAAGCGACCATCGCCTCTTGCACATCAATCGGCATGCTGGTCGCCATCCCATTCACGTAAACCTCGTTCGTGTCCAATCCCTCGGGCTCCAGGAAAATCTGGTGATACCGCTTGTCCGGGAACTTCACGATCTTGTCCTCGATCGACGGGCAGTACCGCGGGCCGATCCCCTGAATCCGACCGCTATACAGCGGCGATCTCCCGATGTTCTCCTGAATCACCCTCCGCGTCTCATCCGTGGTCCGCCCGATGTGGCAACTCACCTGTGGACGGTCAATCCGCTCGGTAAGGAACGAGAACGGCGTTGGGTCCGCGTCCCCCGCCTGCGGCGCAAACCGGCCCCACTCGATAGTCCGGCCGTCCAGCCGCGGCGGCGTCCCCGTCTTCAGCCGCGTCCAGCGGAGTCCCAGTTGCCGTAACTGCTCGCCGAGCATCTCGGAAGGAGGTTCCCCGTTGCGTCCGCAAGTGTACGTCGTCTCGCCGACGTGCGCCAAGCCGTTCAAAAACGTTCCCGTTGTCACCACTACGGCACGGCTCTCGATCAGCCGCCCGTCACGCAACTTCACCCCCGCCACTGCCCCGGACTGAATCACGAGGCGCGCCACCTCCGCCTGCATAATCCGCAGGTTCGGCTCCCGTTCGAGCACCTCCCGCATCTTCGTCCGATATCGTTTCTTGTCGCACTGCGCGCGCGGCGACCACACCGCCGGCCCCCGGCTTGTGTTCAACAGCCGGAACTGGATCCCCACCGCGTCCGTCACCTCGCCCATCACCCCGCCCAGCGCATCAATCTCCCGAACCAGGTGACCTTTCGCGATACCGCCCACCGCCGGGTTACACGACATCTGCGCTATCAGGTCCAGATTCATGCTCACCAGCGCTGTCCTCAGACCCATCCGGGCGCAAGCCCGCCCGGCTTCGCAGCCGGCATGCCCAGCGCCGACCACGACCACGTCGTAGCTGTTCCGCATTGATATTATTGTATCTCGGTGCCCTGTGTGCACCCCTGGCCCGGACGTCCCGGGCAGAAAGGCACAGCCTTGAACGTACTCATTATCGGAAGCGGCGGCCGCGAGCACGCCCTGGCCTGGCGCATCGCGCAGAGTCCTCTTGTCACCCACCTCTATTGCGCACCGGGCAATCCCGGCATGGCTCAACTTGGCACCTGCCTTCCGCCTGCCGGAATCTCTTATCTGAGTCTCGCTGACCAGGTTGATGCCGACCTCACCATTGTCGGCCCGGAGGTCCCCCTGGTATGCGGCCTCGTGGACGAGTTTCGCATTGCCGGCCGGCTCATCATCGGCCCCACCGCACAAGCGGCGCGCCTCGAAGGCAGTAAGATTTTCGCCAAGCGCTTCTTTGCCCGGCACGCCATCCCGACCGCCCGCTTCGAGGCCGTCGACAATCGCGAAGACGCCCTCCGCGCTCTGCGCCGCTTCCATTATCCCGTCGTGCTCAAGGCCGACGGGCTCATGGCCGGCAAAGGTGTCATCATTGTCCACGATGAAACCGAGGCACAGAGAGCCATCGACACACTCGGCGACCGCCTGGTCATCGAGGAGTTCCTCGAAGGCGAGGAAGCCAGTTTCATCGTCCTCAGCGATGGCCGTACGGTCATCCCCATGGAACCGAGCCAGGACCACAAGCGGGCTTTCGACGCCGACCAAGGGCCCAACACCGGAGGGATGGGAGCCTATTCAGACTCTCTTATCCTAAATCCCCAGCAGACCCGCGAGGTGATGGAGCGGATCATCCTTCCCACAGTCGAAGCCACCCGCTTCACCGGCTTCCTGTATGCCGGACTTATGCTTACTCCGGACGGACCCAAGCTGCTCGAATACAACGTGCGGATGGGCGACCCGGAAGCCCAGCCCCTCATGCACCGCCTCAAGACCGACCTGCTTCCGGTGCTCCTCGCCGCCGCCCGCGGGGAACTCGCCGGCACAACCCTCGAGTGGAACCCCGAGCCCTCGGTATGCGTGGTCGCGGCCTCCGGGGGCTACCCCGGCAGCTATCCCGTCGGCATGCCCATTTCCGGCATCGACGAGGCCGAAGCTGCCGGCGCCACGGTCTTTCACGCCGGCACGCGCCTTGGCCCGCGCGGCCTCGAGACTGCGGGAGGCCGCGTACTCGGGGTCACCGCCTCAGGCCGCGACCTGGCCGACGCCATCGACCGCACTTACTCCGCGCTGCGCAAGATTCACTTCGATCGCATGCACTACCGCACCGATATTGGAAGGAAGGGCCTGACCCGCTACAATAAGTAAAGCCGGCGGGCACGTAGCTCAGTTAGGATAGAGCGGTCGCCTCCTAAGCGACAGGTCGGCAGTTCGAATCTGCCCGTGCCTACCATTTCAATCCGCAAACCCCAAACTTCGGTACAGGAATGAACAGCGTGCAGCGCCACGCCGCCACGGCGCTGCACGCCACAGGCGGACGCCTGGATCAGAAGTAAAACTTCGCCGCGATCATCACCCGCCGGGGCGACCCGAGCTGGCCTGTGATCATCCCGAACGTCCGCTGGGTCACGGCGCCGTTTGGGTTCGCCGCGTTCATGTGATTGAACAGGTTCTGCGCCTCGAAACGCAGTTGCAGGTACCGCCTCTCACTCAGGATTGGGAAATCCTTCAACACCGAGAGATCCCACTGGCTGAAACCCGGCCCCCGCCAGTTCGGAAACGTGCTGCCCACGTCGCCGATCTCGAAACCCTGCGGCAACCGGAACGCGCCCGGGTTCATGTAGTACTGGAAATTCGGAGAGCCTTCCAGAGCCGCATGCCCGTTCGTGGTGCTGCCGAAACTCTGTCCGCGGATGATCACGGGACGGGTGGTGCGCCCGTGGCCGATGTTGTACCACTGGCTGCCCAGCCCGCCCACGCCACCGCTTGGCGTATAGATCAAGATTGGCTGGCCGGTCCGGAACGTAGTCGTGCCCGCAACCCGCCATCCGCCTACCACGTAGTTGGCGACCTTGCCGCCGATGTCCTGGGGATTGCCCAGGAGTTTCCTGCCCCTGCCCACCGGGATGTCCCAGGAGTAGTTGAACAGGAAGCGATGTGTGATATCAGTCGGGGCGATACCGTAAATGTCCTTGAATCCCAGACCCGCTTGCGGGAACGCCTGCTGATCGGGACCCTGACCGTAGCGGTAGTCGATGCTGCCCACGTCCTGGAGCATCTTCGAAAACGTGTAATTCGTCAGGAAGCTGAATCCCTGCCCGAATCGATGCTCCGCCTGGACGTACCCGGAGAAATAGTTGGAGGTGCCCAGCGGTTCACCCATGGTCCAAGCCTCGAACCAGAATGGCTCCCGGGAATACATGCGCCCGAAAGGCAGATTCTTCGGCCCCGTACCCAATGTAGGCGCAATCTGGCCGTAGATCGGGTTCGGCACCGGCGCGTTGAGCGTGGCGCCGTACGGACCCAACTTGTGATAGGCATCCGGCAAAATGTGTTCGCCTGTGCCCAGCCAGAACGGCAGGTCGCGCCCCAGGTTTCCATTGAAACTGCCCTCCAAGACCCACGATTTGTTCCCGCTGCCGACCTCGCGCTGGATCGACACCTCGAGAACATGCTCGTAGCCCGGGTACTGATTCCAGGCGTTAGCGATGAACCAGTTGCCGACCAGGCTGTTGTTCAGAGCCGTGACGTCGCGCTTGACGAACGGAGTGGGGACGTAGCCCACACCATTCGGCATGGGATTGTTGAAGGTCAGAGGAAAGGTCAGCCCTTGATCCGGCGTTCCGCCCTGCAAAAACCTCGCGAAATCTCCGTAGCCCACGTTCCAGGGAGCGCCGTTGAGGAACTGCCCGCCGGTGGTTGTCAGCCAGTTCATTCCATACCCGGCTCGCAGAACCGTCTTCGGCAGGAACTGCCAGGCAACGCCGATCCGGGGAGCGAAGTGAGTCGCGAAGGTCGCCTGTGACTGCCGCCCCGGGTACTCCTTGGAACCGAGCACGGCCACCCGCCCAAGTTCGTAGCCCTGAGTCAGCCAATCCGGCTTCGGCGCATTGGTGACGCCCGCGGCCTGCTGCACCGCGTCCCAGCTCCAGCCCGGGCTGGGCGTAACCGGCCAGTGGTAATCCCGGTCCCAGTAAATCTGCCGGTCATACCGCTCTGTCCGCGGAGGCTCGAAATCATACCGCACGCCCAGGTTCAGAGTCAGCTTGCGATTCACTTTGATATCGTCCTGCACGTAGGCCCCGTGATAGGTTTGCAGCGACGCGGGCCCGGCAAACTGCGTGCCCTGACCCCAGATGGCGTAACCCAGCAGGTAGCTGGCGAACCCCGAACCGGTGGTGGGGGTGTCGAAATATTGAGAGGTCACGCTCCTCTGCGTGGACATGGACAGGTCGCCGCCGCTGTTCGTGTTTGCGTAGTACCGGCGGTGCTCATAGCCGAACTTCACCGTGTGCTTGCCCCAGAGCTTCTGGAGCGACACCGCGCCTGTGTAGTTCGACTCAAAATAGTTGCTCGTGGTGCCGCCGCCCAGACCTGCAATCGTGTCACCCGTAGCAATACTGGGAACCCGATCTTTGGTCGTGCCCAGGAGGTTCAGCATCAAGGACTGCAAGCCCCAGTTCGAGGAATCGGCAATCACTGAGCTGCCGCTCAGGCTCACCAGACGCACCGCGCCCATCCGGGCGCTGAACACCGTGGTCGGGGTGAGCGTCCAAGTGTGCTCGAGCGAGATGGTCTTGGCGTCACTCGAGCTTTGGCTCGCCGCCTGCATGGGCGACAGCCAGCGCGGGCTGGCCGAATTCGCATAGAACTCGATGAACGAGAAGTGGGTGGTATGGCTCGCGCTCCAGTTCTGGTCCAGCCGCCCGGTCCAGCGGTTGTTGTCATTCTTGTTGGTTGTGGACCCGATGTAGTTCTGGTCGTGGCTCGAGCCCGGCTGGGCGGGCCGGTTCGCCTCCGGATAAAAGCCCAGGTAGATCTTCGATAAAGGGTTGAACCGCGCTTGCGGAATCTTGTTGCCCGCGAACGGGTCCCGTATCACCCGCCCATCCGCAGTCAGCCTCCCCGTAAGGGGGTCGAAAATCTGTACTGGGCTGCCTTGGTCGATCAAGCTCTGGGAGAAGTCGCCCTGCCGCTCCAAAGCTGTTGGGACACCGGTGGTGACCGCATTGCTGCCTTCGCTGTGCCGGGTGCCCTCGTAATTCAGGAAGAAGAACGTCTTGTCGCGGCCCTTGTAAACCTTCGGAATCCACACCGGTCCGCCGGCGGTGAAGCCGAAGACGTTGTCGTGAAAGACGCCTTTCTTGCGTGAGAACCGGTTCGAGTTCCAGTCGTTGGCGTTAAGTTTATCGTTGCGAAAATACTCATACACCGAGCCGTGGAACTCGTTCGTGCCGGAGCGCGTCACCAGGGTCACCGCACCGCCCGAGAGACGGCCGTACTCGGCCGACAGTCCGTTGGTGAGCACCTTAAACTCACCCACGGCCTCCATGGACGGCACCGACGGACTCACATTGTGCAGATA
>Ga0272446_1001792_pt1 | contig 30573 bp, 27 predicted proteins | sample YNPCB0061_FD_194587 | JGI IMG/M metagenome (GOLD analysis project Ga0272446, IMG submission 194587) | Hot spring microbial mat communities from Yellowstone National Park, WY, United States - YNP-CB-006-1 | ecosystem: Environmental > Aquatic > Thermal springs > Hot (42-90C) > Sediment | place...
CGTCAGAAGGACCGGGTGCTGACGCTCATGCGCCGGCGGATCGAGCAGCTCGGTTATCACGTCACGTTGGAACCGATGGCGGTAGCGGCTGATTGACGGCTGCTGCCCCACCTATTTTCACGTTAGCCCATCACCAGTTTGCCGCGCCACTTCGCGTACAGGGCATAGTCGACGAACACCTCGCGCGCCAGGTAGGCCGCGGTCAGCGGGGCGCGCGCGCGGCGTTCGAGCAGGTGCTCGGTCACCGTCAGGGCATAGGCATCGGAGCCGGCGCCGCTGCCGTAGGTCGTGAGCAGGATGGTCTCACCCGGTTGGGCCACGTCGAGGGTGGCACAGAGCCCGGCCATGGCTGCGCCCGAGTAGGTATTGCCAATGCGCGGGCTGAGCAAACCGGGCGCGATCTGGGCCTCGCTGAAGCCCAGCCGTTTCGCCACCGCCTGGGGAAACTTGGTATTGGGCTGGTGGAAGACGGCATAGGTGAAGTCGGCCGCGCTGCGACCCATGGCCTCGAGCAGACGGCGGGCGGCAGTCTGGATCTGGTGGAAGTAGGCCGGCTCGCCGGTGAAGCGGTTGCCGTGGACCGGGTAGGGCCGGTCGGCGCGCCGGAAGAAGTCGGGTGTATCGCTCACATAGGAGACGGTAGCGTCGATCGTCGCCAGGGCCTGCTCGGCCGGACCTACGAGCAGCGCGCCGGCGCCCGCCGAGGCGGTGTACTCCAGGGCGTCGCCGGGGCGACCCTGGGCCGTATCGGCGCCGATCGCCAGCGCGTAGTCGGCCATCCCGCTGCCCACCAGGGCCATACTGGCGGTCAGCGCCTCGGAGCCGGCCTTGCAGGCGAACTCCCAGTCGGCGGCGCTGACCCAGGGCGAGGTGCCAAGCGCCTCGGCCACCACGGTCCCCGAGGGCTTGACGCTGTAGGGATGGCTCTCGCTGCCCACCCACACCGCGCCCAGCTGCGCGGCGGCTACGCCGGCCCGCGCCAGGGCGTTGCGCGCCGCCTCGATCGCCATGGTGATCACATCCTCGTCGGGGCCGGGCACACTCTTGGCCTCCACCGGCACACCGCCCTGCCCGTCGGTCCACACCCGGGCAATCTCGGCGGCCGCGATGCGGTAACGCGGGATGTAGGCGCCATAGCCGACCAGGCCCACGGGGCGCTGCGGTCTCATCATATGAAAAACTCCTTACATATAGGACATGACAGCCACGGAAAAACGGTGACAGGCGACCGTTGGCTTTCGTGCAGGCAGCGGTGCGGTCAGCTTGTCACCAGGATTTCCAGGCTACGCGGCTTGTCGTGTCGCGGGGCTGGTCGTCGTCCGGAGGCTCGACGTGGAGCCACGCATCATCGCGTGGCGTGCGGCTGATGGTCTTTGAGGAATTCATCCGCTCTAGCCCGCGCAGGCGGTCTTCGCATCCCCTAGCCGAGGGCTTTAGTCCCACGGCCAGCTCGGCATACCGGATGAATTTCTCAATAACCATTAAGCTGCACCTCCACCAGCAACGCCAACTGGAGGGCGATCGGCTATCGACCTCAGCCGCGCAGCTCGGCGACCAGTTCTTCGGCGCGCGCCGGCTTAATATTGCGCTCCTCGACCATCCGGCGGGCGACTTCGTCGACCAGCGGGCCGTGGGCGCCGGCAGCCATCGCGATCTGGCGAGCGTGCAGACCCATATGGCCCTGGTTGATGCCCTCGCAGGCCAGGGCGCGCATCGCCGCCAGGTTGCTGGCAAGGCCGGCACAGACGGCGACCTCGGCCAGCTGGTTGGCGCTGGTCACGCCGAGGAGCTTGAGCGCCGTCTGGGCGGCGGGATGCACCTTCGTGGCGCCGCCGACGATGCCGACCGCCATGGGGAGCTCCAGCGTGCCGATCAGGTTGCCATGCTCATCACGCTCCCAGACGCTCAGCGAGCTATAGCGGCCGCTCCGCGCGGCATAGGCGTGGGCGCCGGCCTCGATCGCGCGCCAGTCGTTGCCGGTCGCGACGATCACCGGGTCGATGCCATTGAGGATGCCCTTGTTATGGGTCGTCGCCCGGTACGGGTCAACCGCGGCGAAGGCATAGGCCCACATAATGCCCTCGACCACCTCCTCGCCCCGCAGGCCGTCCCGCTCAAGCGCGTGCGGCGGCACGACGCAACGCGCGCGGGCCAGGCGCCGGTCGCTCAGGTTCGAGAGGATGCGCAGATAGACCCGCCCGCGGGTGATCTGCTCGAGCAGGGGCGCCACGGCCTCACACATCGAGTTGATCGCATTGGCGCCCATGGCGTCGCGCGTATCGATAATCAGATGGACCACCAGCATGGGGCCCATAGGGCTGGCCGGGTGGAAATGGACCTCAACATCGCGCGCGCCGCCGCCAAGGGTCACCAGCGAGCGGCTCTGGGCGTTGGCAAGCGCAAGGATCTCGGCCTTGCGGCTCAGAATATCGTGCCGGGCGCTCTGCGGCGCCGCAACATTCACAATCTGCACCTGGCCGATCATCAGCGGCTCGGTGCTGCTGGCCGAAAAACCGCCACCCTCGCGGATCATCTTCGCCGCGTAGCTGGCGCCGGCCACAATCGACGGCTCTTCAACCACCATCGGGATCAAATAGTCACGCCCATTGATCTGAAAATTGGTCGCGATCCCCAGGGGCAGGTTGAACGTGCCGACCACGTTCTCGATCATTTTGTCGGCGCGCTCGATCGAGAGCGTGCCGTGCCCACCGTGGAGCACGCGCAGATCCTCGTCGCACAGCCCGTCGAACGACTTCACCATCTGCAGTCGCTCGAAGGGGTTCAACTGGTAGAAGCCCTGAAGTCGTGAATTCTTCGTACCCATACGTCCGCCTGTCTCCTCGCGTTCGTGACTGCACGCACAACGTCGTTACACGTTGAATTCTAACACCGCTCCGCTTCCAGAAGCCTTAGAAAGACTGTCAAAACCTATCATCAGGCTCTCCAGGCCTCCCAGAGCCCGGGCGACCAGGTGGGGCCTGCCCATACGCATCAAGATACGCCCCTGGCAGGGCGGCGGCTGCCACGCGACAGTCGAACATGTCGTTGTGTTGGCAGTTTCGGCCAGCGAAGCTGGCAGAAACTGCCAACACAACAAAGCTTTCATCCTTCCGTGTGGGTGAGCGGCACGGCCGCAGCCCTTAACGTGATGCGTATGTGGGGCTTGCCCCACACCCCGGTCGCAGGCAAAGCCCGGCGTGGGCACAACGCCCCGCTGAAAACGGCGGCGGCCTATCGGCTAGTACAACAGGTGTGGTTGGCCTGACTAGTAGGCTGCGCCGCCGTGGTACAATGCGCGCCATGCGCGCCCGACTGCCCCTGCTGCTGCTTTTGATCCTCGTGGCCTGTGGCGACCCACGGCGGACGACCGTCACCCCGCCGCCTGCACCAACCGTGCCGGCGATCGGCGAACTGCTTGCCGCGCCCAGCCCCGGCCCTGTCCGCACCTTCGGCTACCTGTGGATCAGCCCCGATGGCGCCGCGCTGCTCGACGGGCTGAGCCTCACCACGACGGGCGAGCCAACGCCACTAGAAGCTGGCGGCCTGTGGCTCGACGAGCTGCCGTCCCTCCCTGCCGAGCCGCCGCTCAGCACCGCCGGCCCGGTGCGCTACGGCATCGTCGCCGCCACGGGCACACTCGACGGCCCGGGCCAGTTTGGGCCGGCGGGCACCTTTCGCTACCGCTTGCTCAGCCCGGCGCTGGAGCCGCTCGGCCTGCGCGAACTGACCATCCCCCTGCTCCTCGACAACAGCGGGCTCTACGAGGGGCAGGCCGTGCGCCTGCGCGGCGACCTGCTGATGAGCCGCGATTCGGCCGTGCTGGTAGAGCGCCTCGGCCCGGGGGGCGTACCGGCCGCTGCGGCGCGCCAGGTGAAGCTGGCCGCCCCGCCACGCGACGAGGCGCTGCTCGCCCGGCTGCAGCGGGGCGCCGGCCCCAGCGTGCGCTTCGGCCCGGTGCAGATCACCGGCCTCTGGCGCGCTGGCCGGCTCTATCCCCTGGTGGTAGAGGCCGCCGGATAATACCAATTCTGCTTGCTGGCCTCGCATTGGCTCAACTCCACACTTCCACAGCGCTCCAGCTCGACAAAGCCCTGTGTAGAGCTGGAGCGCTGTGGAGATGAGCGGGACCATGCGGGATTGCCAATTCCACGTGGTATAACGGGCCGTCACCCTGCACCACCGTGTTCAGTACCACCTGGTACCCCTGCCCACCCCCATCCGGGACCAACACCCCCCTCCCCTGCTGCTCACCCAGGGCGTAGGATGGCGCCACAACTGCATACCACTGCGGGAGCCCGTGCCCGCGGATGGCTGTTCCAGCCCTCACCACCCCACATCGCACCAGAGGAACACCCATGCGCGCGATCCTGCTCGCGTCCAGCCTGGCCCTGTTTGTCCTGCTGACCCTCGCTCCGCTCGCCAGCCACGCCCAGTCACCCGATAGCCACCCCCTCGCCAACGATGCCCTGATGCCCCCGCCACCGGGTGCGGGCATCCTCGCTGCTGCCAGCGAGAGCCGTGGCCTCAGCCAGTACATGGCCGGCAGCGTGGCCGTGCGCCTCGTGCTCCCCGAGAGCAGCGGGGCGATCGATCATTCCAGCGCGGACTGGACCGCGGCCCAGATCACCGCGATCCGCAACCAGGTCCAGGCCGGCCTGGACTGGTGGGTCGCCCGCCTGCCGCTCGCCCGGCTCTCCTTTCAGCTGCAGGTTGAGGTCGTCCCCACAGACTACGAGCCGATCGCCTATGGTCTGAGCGAGGAGGGGCGCTGGATCGGCGACACGCTCACGCGGCTCGGCTTCACCGGCGCCACCTATTTCGACCAGGCCTACGCCGCCGCCAATGCACTGCGCGCCGAGCGTGGCACTGACTGGGCAACGACGATCTTTGTGGTCAACAGCGCCAGCCAGGCCAGCGGCGCCTTCGCCGACGGCCGCTTCGCCTACGCCTACATCGGCGGGCCGTTTATGGTCCTCACCGCCGATGCGGGGGCCTATGGCAGCAGCCGGATCGCGACCGTCGTCGCCCACGAGCTCGGGCACATCTTTGGCGCGCTCGACCAGTATGCCGCAGCCGGCATCCGCTGCGACCAGCGCAGTGGCTACCTGGACACGCCAACCAGCAACAGCCAGTTTGAGGGCTGCGGCACCAGCTTCCCCAGCATTATGCTCGAGCCGCTGGGGGCATTCGCTGCCGGCCAGGTCGATGCTTCTGCATTGCACCAGCTTGGCTACCGCGACTCCGACGCCGACGGCGTGATCGACCCGCTCGACACTATGCCAACGCTGGAGCTGCAGGATCAGAGCCTCGCCTCCAGCACCGGGCGCCCCCTGATCCGTGGCATCGCCCGCGACGTCGCCTTTCCCTCGGCAAGCCTGCCCGCGGTGAGCTTGAACCCGATCCGCGCGGTGGAGTACCGGGTCGACGGCGGCCCGTGGATGACGGCCAGCCCGACGGACGGCGCCTTCGATGGAGTGCGCGAGCCGTTCAGCGCCGAGTTGCCACTCTACGACGGCAGCTATCTGCTGGAGGTGCGGGCCGTCAATAGCATCGGGGTAAGCTCGCCGCCAGTGGCGAGCCGCATCGAGGTCGCCTGGGTCGGCCCGTCACCGGCCTACGCGGTCACGGCGCCGGCGGTGACGGCGAGCCGCAGCCTGGAGCTGGAACTCGACGGGCCAGCAGCAACCGCAGCGCTCCAGGTCAGCGCTTCGCCGGATTTTGCCGACGCAAGCTGGCAGCCGTTCGCGCCGCGGCTCAGCTACCAGCTGGCAGGCGCCGATGGGCCGCGGACGCTCTATGTGCGCTTCCGCGACCAGTTTGCGCTCGTCTCGCTCCCCGTCAGGGTCACGACGGTCCTGGACACCACGCCGCCCCACGGGCGGGCCATTCAGCTGCCCGCCGATCCATCATTGCTGCGGCTGGAAGCCTACGACGCCGCCACGGAGGTGGTCGCGGTCGAACTGGCGCCCGCCAATCGCCCTGCCGCATGGCATCCATTTGCGCCAGAGATTCGTATAATGGAGGCGTCCGCAACGCCCATCACGGTGCGCTTCCGCGATGCAGCAGGGAATGTCTCACCAGCGTACCAGGCAACGCCCGGCTATCGCACCTGGCTGCCCATCGTCCGCCGCTGAGCCGTGTGCCCGGGCCTCAATCCTGGGCAAAACCTTGACAAAACATGGACAAGTGTTACTGTTAAACAGAAGAGACGCTACGCGCCTGGAAGGATCGACAGCGATGGTCTATGCAACACGACGCTTTGAGTTTTCAGCGGCGCACCGCTACTGGCGCGATGACTGGAGCCCGGAGGAGAATGAACGGGTCTTCGGCAAATGCACCAGCCCCTATGGCCACGGCCACAACTATACGCTGGATGTCACCATCACCGGCACGCTCGACGCACGAACCGGCATGGTGATGAATATGACCGAGCTGAAGGCGATCGTCAACGAGGTGCTGGAGGAGTTCGACCACCGGCATCTTAATGAGGATACGCCCTATTTTCGCGATCAGCTGCCGACCACGGAGAACCTTGTGCGTGTACTGTGGCAGCTGATCGCGGCACGCCTGCCAGGCGCGGCGCGCCTGGCACGGCTGCGCCTGTATGAGACGCCCGAGCTCTGGGCCGACTACGATGGCGCTGAGGAGACAACCTTCGCCCGGAGCTACAGCTTCGCCGCCGCGCATCGCCTGCACGCGCCGGCCCTCTCCGCTGAGGAGAACCGTGCCGTCTACGGCAAGTGCAACAACTCGAACGGTCACGGCCACAACTACACCCTGGAGGTGAGTGTCGCCGGCCCGGTCGATCCGGCGACCGGTATGGTCATCGACCTGGTGGCGATGGACCACACCGTGCGTGGCCTGCTCGATACGCTGGACTTTCGCCATCTCGACCAGGAGATCGCGGCCTTCGCCGATAAGCCGTCCACTGCCGAACATATCGTTATCTACCTCTGGGACGAGCTCGCCCCCCGCTTTGAAGGCCGCCTGCGCCGGCTCAAGCTCTGGGAGACGCGGAAGAATGTCTTCGAGTATGCCGGCCCCAACCCGATGACCAATGGAATGTGAGTGATACTGATGCAGCATAAGCAGAATGGTAATGGCCACGAGGCCACCGAATTCGACCCCCACGAGTTTGCGCCCCTGATCGTGCCGGGACGGGGCAAGCTGGAAGGTGTCGCCTATAGCTCCGACCCCCGGATCGAGGCGGCAGTGCGCGAGATCCTCAGCGGGATCGGCGAGCAGCCCGAGCGTGAGGGCCTGCTGAAGACCCCCTCCCGCGTGGCCAAGATGTACGCTGAGCTGACCGCCGGATACCACGTGGACCCGGAGGCGCTGATCAACGACGCCATCTTCAGCGTCAGCTACGATGAGATGGTGCTGGTGAAGAATATCGATTTCTACAGCCTGTGCGAGCACCACATGCTGCCGTTTATGGGCCAGGTCCACGTGGCCTACATCCCCAACGGCAAGGTGGTCGGTCTGAGCAAGATCCCGCGCATCGTCGAGATGTTCGCGCGACGCCTGCAGGTGCAGGAGCGTATGACCGTGCAGATCGCTGAGTTCATCGACCAGCACCTGGAGCCGCTCGGGGTCGCCGTGGTCGCCGACGGGGTCCATCTGTGTTCGGTGATGCGCGGCGTGAAGAAGGCCAACGCCAGCATGGTGACCTCGGCGATGCGCGGCGTCTTCCGCGACGACCCGAAGACGCGGGCCGAGTTTATGGCCCACGTGGGTCGGACCCGTTCGATCGAGGCCTGAGCGAGCCCCGCGGGCGGGAGGGTATACGGCAGTGCGCAGCCAGAAGACCATCCTGATCACCGGCGCGTCGCGGGGCATCGGGCAGGCCACGGCGCTAGCGCTGGCCGCGCCCGGCACGCAGCTCACGCTGGCCGCGCGCTCGGCGGAGGCCCTGGAGGCAACGGCCGCCGCGGCCCGCGCCGCGGGGGCCAGCGCCGTGGCCTGGCCCTGCGATGTCACCGACGAGGACGCGGTGCAGCGCCTGGTAGCGGCAGCCAGCGCGCCCGGCGGCCAGCTCGACGTGGTCGTGCACAGTGTTGGCTCGGCGCTGGTCTTGCCCTTCGAGCAGATCGCGCTGACGGCATGGGAGGAGGTCTTGCGTGTGCAGCTGACCAGCCTCTTCCTGATCTGCAAGCACGTCGTCGCCCGGATGGGCGCCGGCGGGCTGCTGGTCAATGTCGCCTCGGTGGCGGCCCGCCAGGCCTTCCCGGGCTGGGCCGCCTACAGCGCAGCCAAGCATGGCGCGCTCGGCTTTATGGCCGCGGTGCGCGAAGAGGTGCGCCCGCGGGGCATTCGCGTCACCTCGGTGCTCCCCGCGGCGACCGACACCGAGCTGTGGGATCGCGTGCCGGGCAGCTGGAACCGCGCCAATATGCTCCGCCCGGCGGAGGTGGCCGCGGCGATTGCCGCCCTGGCCAGCTACCCACCCCACGTCGCCGTCGAGGAATTGAGCATCGGACATGTGGCGGGGCGGCTGTGAGGACACATGCGGAGCTGTGAAGGTGTGGAGCTGTGGAGGTGTAGAGCTGGGGAGCTTTGGAGGTGTAGAGCTGGGGAGGTGTAGAGCTGTGGAGCTGTAGAAGTAGTCATATGCTCCAAAGCTCCCCAGCTCTACACCACGGAGACACGCCATGGGTCTGCTAGAAGGCAAACGAGGGCTGATCCTGGGTGTGGCGAATGACCACTCGATCGCCTGGGGTATCGCGCAGGCGCTGCACCGCGAGGGCGCGCAGCTGGGCTTCACCTACGTGGGCGAGGCCCTGGAGCGGCGGGTGCGCCCGCTGGCGGAGCAGCTTGGTGCACCCCTGATCGCGCCGTGCGACGTCAACCACGACGCGGAGATTGCCGCGCTGATGACCCGCACCCAGGAGGTCTTCGGCCAGATCGATCTGCTGGTCCACGCCATCGCCTTTGCCAACAAGGACGAGCTCAACGGGCCCTACCTGCGCACAACGCGGGCGGGCTTTCTGCTGGCGATGGAGGTAAGCGTCTACTCGCTCACCGCGCTCGTCAAGGCGGCTGAACCGCTGCTCGCCCCCGGGGCCGCGATCCTCACCCTGACCTACCACGGCGCGCAGAAGGTTATTCCCAACTACAACGTCATGGGCGTGGCCAAGGCAGCGCTGGAGGCGAGCGTGCGCTACCTGGCGGCCGACCTTGGCCCGCGGGAGATCAGGGTCAACGCGATCAGCGCCGGCCCGATCCGCACCCTGGCGGCGAGCGGCATCGCCGGGTTCCGCGCGCTACACCGCAGCTTTGCCGAACAGGCGCCGCTCCGGCGCAATGTGACGATCGAGGACGTAGGCAATGCGGCGCTCTGGCTCTGCAGTGACCTCAGCCGCAGCGTGACCGGCGAGATCCTCTACGTCGATGCGGGCTTCAACATCATGGGGCTGAGCAGCGCCGAGAGTTAGCAGGGCGTCGTGTGCTACAATAGCCTCCAACGCCAACCCGTTTCGCATTGCCGAGGTCCTCTATGCCGACATCAATTGCGGTGGTGGCCAGCGACGCCCGTACCCGTGAACGGCTAGCGGCGCTGATCCCGAGCGACTCGTTCCACCTGTCGCTGCAATCGCCGGACGGCGTCCCCCCTCACCTTCCGGCCCTGTTCATCATTGCTCTGCCGGGGATCCAGACGGCCGAGGAACGCCTGATCGAGCAACTGCGCGCCGATGAGGCTACGGCGAACATTCCGATCGTGATCGTCAGTGCGCTGCCCATGGTCCAACTCCAGTCGGTACCGTACGCCGCCGACTGGACGATCGCCATCGTCGAGGAGCCGGTGAAGGCCGGCGAGCTCGCCGATACGATCAGGTTTTTGCTCAACCCCGACAGCTAACAACGCAGCGGCGCGCTCCCCATCGCCGCTACCGCCCCCGCTCCCTCACGCGGGCCACAGGCGCCGCCCGGTGTCCTGCGCACGCCAGCCAGCAGGACCACCAACCATGTTGCTTGCCAGCCTCCTCTGGTGAGTCGAACGATCGTTGCCAGCCCCCCCGAAGCACCAAATGACCGGTCGCATTTGTCCGGCGACCCACGCATAATAGCGGTAGGCCCACAACGGCACGCACAAGGGGGATCGCATGGCGCTCGAACTCGTCCGTCAGGCTATCCTTGCGATGATGCAGGGGCTGACCGAGATCTTCCCGGTCAGCAGCTCGCTCCACGTGCTCGTCTACGGGACCATCCTCGGCACGAACATTTCGCTGGGCCGGCTGATCTTCTTTCACCTGGGCACCGCGTTTGCCATCGCCGCCTGCCACCGCCAGGAACTGGCCGCGCTCGCAAGCGGGCGCTACGGCATGCGCCTGCCACTGCTGATCGCCGTCGCCCTTGGCGCGACGGTGGTGGTCAGCCTGCTGGTGCGTGATGTGGTGCTTCGCTGGATCACTGCGGAGCGGCACACCCTGGCGCTGCTCTGGGTTCTCAACGGGGTTGTGATCATCCTTGCCGCCCGGTACGCGCGGGGTGGCAGCCGCCGCATGGTCGATCTCACCTTCGAGGATGCCCTGCTGATCGGTATCGTCCAGGGTATCACCGTCATTCCCGGGCTCTCGCGCCTCGGATTGACGCTCGTGATCACCCTGCTGCGCGGGATGAGCTGGTCCGAGGGGCTGCGCTTCTCCTTTCTGCTCTCGCTTCCGACCATCCTGGCAGCCAACCTCTACCTGCTGCTGAGTGAGGACCTGTCTGCACCACCCGCGCTGCTGGCAAGCCACCTCACGTTCCTGGCAGACCTGGTGCTGGTCGGCCTGACGTTTATGATCGGCATCGTGGCCATCCGCGTGCTGACCCGGGTGATCGTGCTAGGCCGGCCAGTGCTGCACTTCTTTGGGATCTACTGTCTGACTGCCGGGCTCTTCTTTGCGCTCTACCTGCGCCTCTTCGAATGAGCAGGCGGCGCTGGGCAGCGCAACTGGAAAGGAGGGGACGATGCTGCTAAGCCAGGCCCACCGCGGGCAGGCGATGCTGCAGACGGTGCGGCGACTGCGCAGCTGGATGGCAACGGAACAGGGAGCGCTTGCCGGGATCTGGTTTCTGCGGCTCCTGGCAACCCTGGGGCTCACAGCCCTCATGGTCGCCGAGCACAACGAGGGCGTAGCCCATCCCGCGCGTCCATTGCTGCTGGTGCTCTTCCTGTACCTGGTCGCCTCGGGTGCAGGCGGCGTGTATTTTAGCGAAGCCTGGCTGCGCTGGCCAGTCAAACTGGGGCAGGCCCTGGTCGAGATCATGCTGTTCAGCGCGTGCATTGCCCTGCTGCCGCCGATCGGAGCGCCGCTTAGCCTGCTCTATGCGCTGCCGCTTTTCTCGGCCATCCGCTTTCTCCCCAGCGGGCTTGCGGGCCTGCTCGTCTGCCTGGCGGTTGGCGCGCTCGTCTGGGCCACCGGCGTACGCGAGGCCGCACCGACCGTCGGCGCGGCCTTCGGCGCTGCGCTCCCCGACATCGGCGCGCTGCTCATGGTTGTGCTGCTCGTCATCTTTGCCGGCCGGCGTAGCCTGCGGGTCGGCGATTTCAGCGACGAGAACGACCTGCTGGGCGCAATGTTCAAACGCTACGAGCAGGGCGCCTTCGTGGTCGATGCCAACCGCCAGCTGCAGTTCGTCAACGACGCGCTCCGCACGCGCCATGGCCCGTTACGGCCGGGCACACTCTGCTCCGACTATTTCTCGTGCAGCAGCCCGCCATGCCCGGGCTGCGCCGTTGCCGCCGTGGCGCCGAGCACCCCGCCACCGCCACCCTACACGACGCGCTTCATCGACCAGAACGGTCAGAGCTATGCCGTGCAGGCCAGCGGGTATCGGCTGTCGCCCGATCGTGACAGCGGCTCGCTGATCTTTATTCAGGATATGCGCAGCATCCGCCACGACCTGCACGCTGCCGTGCCGGTCCTCTTCGTCGACTGGCTGCAGATGCTCTCCAACCTGTCACAGGTGAGCCAGGACCTGGCCTCCTCGGGGGACTACAACCAGGTCCTCGACCTGGTGGTGCGCCAGACGCAGGACTGGTTTCAGGCTGAGTCGGCGGCGATTTTCACCCTGGAGGACGGCCGGCTGGTCCGCCAGCGCGTCTCCGGGCTGACCGACGAGGCCTTTGCCGAGTCCTATGCACCTGGTGAGGGAGTCACCGGGCTGGCGCTGTTGGCGCCGCCGGGCAGTCGCTTTGGCCAGCCTATCCGCGCCAGTGCACTCGATGACAACCCGCTGGTGCGCCGCGAGTACCTCGATGCCTACCGGCGTCGCTTGCGCAGTGGCAAGCTCAAGCACCTGCTTGCCGTGCCGCTGAATGGCAAAGACGGCACCTTCGGGGTGCTGCGCGTGGTCAACAAGCTCGATGGACGGGGACAGGTTCGCGAGGAGGGCTTCAGCGAGTGCGACGAGGAGTACCTTAAGACGATCGCCACGATGATCGCGCGGGCCCTCGAGCATACCAGACTGCTGCGCGCCAGCCAGGATCACCTGCGTGAGATCTCGCTCTTCTACCGGATCTACCACGCCAGCGCCCAGAGCCCGAGTGGCGAGGCCGTCGCCCAGGTGATTGTCGAGGCGGTCCTCGGCGCAATCCCTGCGGCACGCAAGTGCGAGGTGCGGCTGATCGACGAACAGCGTGGCACCTTCAGCGCCCACGCCGTCTCCCGACGCCACGAGGGCAGCGGCGACGACCGGCCGCTCGCCCTCGACGAAGGGGTGGCCGGGCGCGCGATCCGCCTGCGCCAGGTGCAGGTGGTCCCCGATACACGCACCGACCAGGACTTCGTGCATCGCCGTACGGAGATCCGCTCGCTGGTCGTGGCGCCGATCATCAGTCATGACGAAGCGGTGGGCATTCTCAGTGTGGACAGCCTGAGCCCGCACAGTTTTACGTCCGACAATGTGCGCCTGCTCGAGGCGCTAGCCACCCATGCCGCCCTGGCCCTCGGCCAGAACCGGCTCTACCGGCGGGCCGAGATGTTGCGCGAGCTCGCCACCGCGATGACCGCCAGTCTCGATGAGCACGATGTGTACGAGCGCATCGTCGCCGGGCTGAAGCAGGTGATCGGCTATGACAATGTGTCGATCCAGCTACTCGAACCCTCAGTCCAGCAGCTGCGGATCGTCTTCGCGGACGGCTTCCCCGAGCCAGCCAGGGTGCTTGGGCTTGGCTTCCCGACCGATGACCCGGCCTTTCCCAATAGCGAGGTGATTCGCACGCGCGACCCGCTGGTTATCCACGATGTCGGCCAGCGCTACCCCCACTTCGTGCAGCAGGCCGAGCGTTACCAGAGCGCGGGGATCCGTTCGCTGCTCTGTTTGCCGCTTATTCACGACCACGAGGTCATAGGCATGATTGCGCTTGGCAAGGGCGTGCCCGACTTCTACACCCCGGAGCGGGTGAGTATTGCAGCCTCGATCGCAGGCACCGGGGCGATCGCGCTGGCCAATGCGCGGGCGATGCGCGAGAGCAAACAGCGGGAACAGGCGCTGCTCACCCTGGTTACGGGAAGTTCGATCCTCATCGGGCGCCAGCGCCCGGAGGAGCTCTACAAGTTCTATGTGCAGGTCGGGGCCGAGGTCTTCAATGTTGCAGCGTGCGCGCTCTACCGCTGGGACGAGGTCCGCGGCCCCGACCTGGTGGCCCTGGTTGATCAGCGGAATGGCCAGACGGTGGAGGCCGGGCTGGCCGGGCGCGAGGCGCTAGTCGAGCAGGTCGTGCGGAGTGGTAAACCCATCTACGTGCGCGGCCCGGCGCTGCGGCCTCCGGTCGATGGGCGGCCAGCACCCAACGGGGCGGCGCACGAGGCTGGCGCCCCACTGCTAGCCGGCCCGATCCGTGACGCGCGCGGGCTTGTGATCGGTGCACTCATGCTCCAGAACCCACACGGTGATACGGGGAGCGGCACGTTCTCGCCTTTCCACGAGGAACTGCTCAGTACCTTCGCCGCACAGCTGGTGCCACCACTGATGACCATCGAGGAACGCCAGCGCGCACGGCAGAGCCTGAGCGATGATCTCCACGATATGATGAACCTGGTGCAGGGCGCACTCGTCCAGCGCGCGGCCTACATCCGCGCCCGGCTACCGGGTGAAGGGCTGGCAGACGTGCAGAGTGAGTTGCAGGATCTGCAGCGTGCCGGCAAGTACGTCTACCAGGGCTTGCGCCGGGTGCTCGAAGATGTGCGCGACCCGGTGGTGCAGGAGCAGGGCCTGGTAGCCGCCCTGGAGCAGTATGGGCGGATGTGCCTCGGCGCCGTGCCGCTCCAGGTCGCCGCACCGGAACAGTTGAACCTGCCGGCGGATATTACCTACGCCCTCTACCGCATCGGCCAGGAGGCGCTGCACAATATCAAGAAGCACGCCGGGCTCACGCCGTCCGAGGGGGCAGTCACCATCAGGATCACCCAGGCGCACAGCCGGTACCGGCTGCAGATCGAGGACAACGGGGTTGGCTTTGTGCCCGAGGAGACGCTGCGCCGGGCCGACTCCTACGGGCTGACGAGTATCGAGCGCTGGTGCGAACTGATCCAGGCACGGTCACGGATCTATCGCCGACGTGAGGGCGGGATGTGTGTCTGCGTTGAAGGAACGATACGGGAGGACACAGTATGGCAGAGCGGATCCGGGTACTCATCGCCGACGATAACTTGCCGTTCCGCGAGGGATTAAAGCGCCTGTTGAGTCTGGACGCGAGCATCGAGCTGATCGGCGAGGCGCTCTCGGCCCACGAGGCGGCCCAGCGGGCGCGCGATGAGCGGCCCGACGTGGTGCTGATGGACCTGGCCTGGCACAAGGACAATACGGCGGGCTGTTCGGCGATCAGGCTGATCAAGCAGAACGCGCCGGAGGTGCGCATCCTGGCGATGACCGCCTATATCGATCTGATCAAAGCCGCCCGTCAGGCAGGGGCCGAGATGGCGGTCGATAAGGACAACCTCGACAGCCCCGAGCGGCTGGTCCATCTCATCCGCGAGACGGCGCGGAGCGAGGCCTTCGTTGTCCCCAGCGACGCGTCGATCGAGGCCTTGAATGAGCGCGAGTTGCAGATCCTGCGCCTGATGGCCGATGGCGATACCGACGAGGCGATTGCCATCCGCCTGAACCTGTCGGTTGGCGCCGTCAAGCGCGGGATCAGCGAGATCTACCAGAAGCTTGACGCGGTGAACCGGCCCAGCGCCGTCGCCCGCGGCTTCGAGCGCGGCATTCTGCAGCGCAACTCCGGGCGCTGACGTGACGGGCGCTCGCTGTCAGGATCGGCAGTGGGCGCCCGTGCGATTCAGGTGACCGATCGACTGCCGCACCAGAACAGATCGGACGGGGCTCCCCTCGTGCTATCCCAGGTCGTACAGTACAGCTACCGGCCCTGTTGGATGCAACGAGCGAGGAGGAGCCACCAATGCGGAAGCAACTGCGGCATGCCATACCTCCGGCGCTGGTCATCCGGCGCCACCCGATCACCCTGATCCAGCCCCTCGCCGGCCCGGCGGCCACCCTCGGGGTGGCGCTGGCCCTCGCAGCCGCCATGCCAGACGCAGCGCCGCTCCTGCTGGCCGGCGCCGCCGCCGCCACCAGTGTGGCCCTGCTGCGCGTGGCCCGCTGGTCACGCTTCGCGCTTACCGTGACCCCAGGGCGCATCCTGGTACATCACCCGGAACTGGGCACGGCCCAGAGCCTGTTCCTGGAGCACGGGGTGGCCAGGCTGGGCCTGCGCCAGCGCGTGAGTGAGCGCCCCTGGGATATCGGCACGCTGGAGATCGAGACCCTGGAGGGCCGGCAGCGCTTCGCGGGCCTCTGGCCGTACCACCGGCTGGAACAGGCCCTGACGACCTGGAGGGCCCCGTGAGCGCCCGGCCGGCCTACCTGGGGCCCCTGGAGGCGGGCGACCTGCCCGTCGGGATGACCCTGCACCGGCGCTATGTGCTGCTGCGCCGCATCGCTCGCACGGCGATGAGCGCCGTCTACCTGGCGCGCGACCTGGCGCACGACCGGCTCTGTGTGGTCAAGCGCCTCGCGCCCACCGAGCGCGCCCCGGCCTACGCGGGCTGTCTGCAGGCCTTTTGTCGCGAGGCAGCCGTGCTGCGCACCCTCGCCGGCCCCTTTCCACGGCTCTACGGCCTGCACCGCGATGCCTTCGGCTGGTACACCGTTCTCGAGTACATCCCCGGGCCAACCCTGGCGCAGCTTGTTGCCACCGGGAGGCCGGCGCAGGCCGAGGCGCTGCGCATCGCCGAGGGCCTGATCGCGGCGCTCGCGGCCCTCCACGAGCGCCAGCCGCCGCTGGTGTACGGCGATCTGCACCCGCGCAACGTGATCGTCCAGCCGGAGGGCGCGGTTGTGCTGATCGACATGGGGTTGGCGCGCCCCGCCGGGAGCGACCCGCCAGAATTACGGGGTGTCGGGGTGCCGGCCTACGCCTCACCCGAACAGATCGGTGGCTTGCCGCTCGATCCACGCAGCGACCTCTTTTCGCTGGCCGTGCTGCTCGAGGAACTGCTCGACCGCGAGCACCTCCCGGAGCGCTTGCGCACGGCGCTGGAGCTGGCGCAGGCGCCGCTGCGAAGCGAGCGCCGGGTTTCGCTGGCCGTGCTGGCGCAGGAGGTATGGCTGGCGCGCCGCTCAGCGACGAGCGCGCGCGAAGCCAACGGCCAGCTGGCGCTCCTGGCCAGCACGGCGATCGCGCTGGCGGCGCTGCTGCTGGTCAGCCTGGCGCTGCTCGGCGGTTGATGAGCACGTCGTGGAGCAGTCAGCCGTAGCGCTCCACAAAGCGCTCCACATCATTCAGATCCGCGAAGCGGGCCTCGAGGGTGGCGCGGTCCCACTCCCACCAGGCAATCCGCAGCAGCTTCTCGGCCAGCGCCTCGGGGAAGCGCCTCCGCAGCATGCGGGCCGGAACGCCCGCAACGATGCTGTAGGGAGCCACATCGCGGCTGACCACCGCCCCGGCCGCCACCACCGCCCCGGTGCCCACCGTCACGCCTGGCAGGATGATCGCCCCGTGGCCAATCCAGACATCGTGGCCGACCAGGCAGCGGTGGGCGCGCCGCCAGGCGAAGAAGTCGGCGTCATCAGTGGCGGCGAAGCCGTACTGGACGCGCCGGTAGGTCATGTGGTGCTGCGTCACCCGCTCCATCGGGTGGTTGCCAGGGTTGATGCGCACGTAGGAGGCGATCGAGCAGAAACGCCCGATCTCGGCATAGATGATCTGGTTGGCGCCCGCGCAGTAGCTGTAGTCACCAATGCTACTCTCAACCAGCTGCGCATGCGGGCCAATCTCCGTCCAGGCGCCTAGCTGGCACGCGCGGATCTGCGCGGTAGGATGGATGGTGGGCCGTTCGCTCAGGACCGGCTCCGGGCCCGCGTCGGCTGGCTCCGGGAAGTGGTCGATCTGGTACATCGCGTGTGCATTTGCTCCTAGCCTGCGCGCCCCCACATCCCCTGATCCCAGTAGATTGGCCGGCCCGCACGCAGGGTCGCGCGCACCCGGGGGCGCGCCCCGGGCTCGACCAGGCAGAGGTCGGCCTGCATCTCCGGCGCGATCGACCCGAGGCGGGGAAGGCCAAGGGCCGCGGCGGGGCCGGCGCTGATCAGCCGGATGGCGGCAACCAGGCTCAGCACGCCGGCGTCCGCCCAGGCGAAGGCGGCATGCAGCAGGGTGGCCGGGTGATAATCGGCGGCGAGACAGTCGACCAGCCCGGCATCGAGCGCCTCACGGGCGCTCAGGTTGCCCGAGTGGGAGGCGCCTCGCAGGGCGTTTGGCGCGCCCATCACCACATGCATGCCACGGCTGCGCGCCTCGGCGGCCGCGGCGAGCGTCACCGGAAACTCGGCCACGCGCGCCCCCAGACTGGCCACCAGGTCGATCTTCTCCGGCGTGTCGTCATCGTGAGAGGCGATCGGCAGCCCCAGTTCGGCCGCCAGGGCAGCAACATCGCGGGCCAGCGCCCAGCGCTCGGCAACGCTGCCGGCTCGCGCTAGCCGCTCGCGCAACTCGGCTTCAACGTGCTCGCGTCCCACCCGCCGCCACTTGCTGATGAAGCCGATGTAGTGCTCGATGTCACGGTACTGCCCCTGGCCCGGGGTGTGGTCCATCAGCGAGAGCAACTCGATCTTGCCCGCCTCCAGCAGTTCGCCCAGCGCCGGCAGCACCTCGGGGGTGGAGACCTCAAAGCGAGCGTGGACACGCAGGTCGGTGAGCAGACCATCCCGGAGCCGGTGGATCTCGTTGATCAACTGGCAGACCAGCGCCTGCCGGCGCACCGGCTCCTGGTCGTCGTGGTCCCAGAAGGCGAGCGCAGCATAGGCGGTGGTAACACCGGCGGCGGCCAGGCGCTTGTCCAGTTCATAGATCGCGACATCGAGCGGAAAGTGGGCGCCGGGCCGCGGCTCGACCTCACGCTCGAGCATGTCACCGTGGAGGTCGATGATCCCGGGGATGGCGATCAGCCCGGCGCCGTCGACCACGCGACCTGGCGTCGCGGGCGCGGCGCCCTCGGCCACGCGCGCGATCGTGCCGCCTTCGAGCGCCAGCCATCCCCGCTCGATCACCCGATCGGCGAGCACGATCCGCAGGTTCGTGATCAGCATGGGCCGCTCTCCTCCAGTGGGCGGCGGATGTTTCCGCTGCTACGTGGGCGTCTGCAGCACAATCTCGTCATCAACCAGCCCGGCAATATCCTCAACATGGTGGAAGACACCGATCAGCGCCACGCCCTCGGCCTTGAGGGCGGCCACACGCTCGCGCAGCGCGTCGCGGGCCCGTGGATCGAGGGCTGCGGTTGGTTCATCGAGCAGCACCAGGCGGCGTGGCGCGATCAGCGCGCGGGCCAGATTGACCTTCTGCTGCTCACCCCCGGAGAAGGTGGTCGGAAAGGCGCTCCAGATCGCCCGCTTGACGCCCAGTTCGTCGAGCCGCTCACCGGCAACCCGTCGTGCCTCGGCGGGCGCCACCCCCGCCACGATCAGCGGTTCGGCCACCAGGTCGAGCGCGCTGACCCGTGGGCGCGGCCGCAGGAACTGGGTAACGTGACCGATCTCCTCGCGCCGCAGCAGCGCAATATCCGGGTCGGCGGCCCGGACCAGGTCGATCGGCCCGCGGGTTGAGGCATAGAGCGCCCGCCCGGCGTCGGGCAGGTAGGTGCGATAGAGGCAGCGCAGCAGCGAGGATTTACCCACGCCGTTGGGGCCGCGCACCAGCAGCAACTGGCCCGCTCGCAGCGTGAAGCTCACCGCGTCGAAGGCAACGACCTCACGAGCGAGGGCGTGGATGGTGAAGCGCTTGGCCAGCGCTTCGACGACAAGGAGATCCATAGGTGGTGCTCTACAACCTGGCGTGCACGAGTTGCTGGGTGTAGGGATGCTGCGGGTCCTCCAGCACCTGGTCGGTCAGGCCGTGCTCGACCACCCGCCCGGCGCGCATCACCAGCACCCGGTCGGCAAGCGTGCGGATCACCCCCAGGTCGTGCGAGACGATCAGTGTAGCGATCGGCTGCTCACGGCGCAGGCGCAGCAGGGTATCGAGGACCAGGGCCTGGATCGAGACGTCAAGCCCGGTGGTGGGTTCATCGAGCAGCAGCAGGGCCGGGCGCAGCGCGATGGCCTTGGCGAGCTGCACCCGCTGTTGCATGCCGCCCGAGAGCTGGGCGGGCGGGTCATCCACCCGCTCAGCGGGGAACTCCGAAACGGCCAGCGACCCGCGGGCGGCGGCGCGGAGCGCGGCGAAACGCCGCTCACCAGCCATGATCAGCCGTTCGGCCACATTGCCGCCGCTAGTCGCGTTCATACGCAGCCCCAGGTGCGGCTGCTGGTAGACGATGCCGATCCGCTGCACGCGCAGCATGCGGCGGTGGTAGCGATCGAGCGTGAACAGGTTGCCGCCCGCGCCCTCGGGCACCGCCAGGCGATAGTCGCCCGCGTCAGCGGGCTCCTCCAGGTTGAGCAGGCGCAGCACGGTCGACTTGCCCGAGCCCGACTCGCCGACGATCCCCACTGTCTCACCAGGGTAGATCTCCAGGTCCACCGCCGCGACTGCGACGATCGAGCCGTAGCATTTGCGCAGGCCGCTAGCTCTGAGCAGCGGGCCGCCCGTAACCAGACGAGGCGGATCGAGGGGCCGGGCAGCCGGCGGCTGGTCAGTCATGGCCGGTCCCTCCCTCCGGCGGCACAGCGTCGGGCTCATGGAGAACCCCTGGCTGGTAGAAGCGCCCCACCGCGTCGTAGTAGGTCGGCCCGATGGTGACCGGCTCGCCGCGGGCGGCACGGACCAGTTTTTCGAGATAGCCAGTGTCCGAGATACGGAAGAGCGAGCCGCCGCCGGCGACGGGCAACTCGTCCATAAACTTGTGACGCGCGCCGCTGACAGCGCAGACCCGCCCGGCCATACGCTCAACCTGGAAGAAGACATCGTCGAACTCGATCGGCCGGACCTCGGTATAGGGCGGCACGGCGTAGAGCCGCTTCTCACGCCCGGCGGCGAGGATGGTCAGGTGGGCGGCCTGGTGCAAGGTGGGCGTATCCCAGCGCGGGATCGGGCTGGGGCTCATCAGGTAGCGGCCGTGGACGACCACGGGGTAACTGGCGCCCTGGACAAAACGCCCGAAGCGCACCAGTTGCTCGTAGAGGCTCAGCCACATCTGGGCGTAATCGGCCTCGGCGTGCATCTCGCGGGCCTTCGAGCTATCGGGCTGCACGTGGCGCAGCGGTTCGGGATCGGGCACCTGCAGCACCAGCAATTGTCGCTCGCGCAAACGCTCCTCGGGGACACGGTGGCGGCTCTGGATAATGGTTGCCAGCGTGGTATCGGTGGTGGTGGCCACACCGGTCATCCGGGCGATAAAGCGGCGCAGGTTGGCGGCGTTGACCGAGTCATCGGCCCCCTGGTCGATCACCTTGATCGTATCGTGCGGGCCGGCGACACTGAGCGTCGCCTGCAGGCCGCCCGTCCCCCAACCGCGCGCGATCGGCAGTTCGCGGCTGGCGTAGGGCACCTGATAACCCGGAATGGCGATCGCCTTCAAGATGCGCCGGCGCAACTCACGGCGCGCGTGCTCATCGAGAAAGCCGTAGCTGTAGTCGTAGCGGGGATGCGCCAGGTCAGCAAGTGACATCACCCAACCTTCACCGGTCGCCCGGCACTTCGCCGCCCTGGTCACGCACGCCCCGCAGCGCATCGAGGCCGCTCTGGAAGGTGACGTAGTGGGGCAGCTTGTAGTGAATGCAGAAGCCCGAAGCCTCAACCGCCTCGGTATGGTAGAGCACGAACTCCTCGCGATGGGCCGGATGCGGCGTGGGAGCGTCCATCTCCAGGTCGAGCATGGCGCCGGCGATCACCTTGACTTCGTTCCAGCCCAGCGTGGCCGTATAGCCGAGACGCAGCGAACTGACCTGGGTATCGACCACCTCGCACTGGCTGACACGCACCCGCCCGGCGCTGAAGCTTGCACCGGTGATTGGATGGCGGAGGACCACATCGGCGTAGCCCAGGCGCAACTCATTGACGGTCGGGTGGACGAGGCCATAGCCGCGCATACTGGCATAACCCAGCGCCAGGGTGCCCCCGGTATCGGCGCGGGCGAGCGACTGCAGGCGATGGGCCCGCGGCGCGGGGAAGCTGAGTGGCTCGCGGGTCAGGTCGGGCAGCGTGGCCGGGTCGGGCGGCGGCGTGTCGGGCAGCGGCTCAAGCAGGCCCATCGCGCGCTGCCAGTCGGCGACGGCCGGCAACGATGGATCGAGCGCAGTGGCCTGCGCCGGGTCGGCGGCGGCCGCATGCTCCGTGTCGGCAACACGCTGATCGCTGCCGGTAACGGGCTGGACACGTCCCGCCGCGCCGGCCCCGTCCAGCAGATCGAGCCGCAGCAGGCGGTGGGAATAATCGAGGGTCGGGCCGAGGATCTGGCCACCGGGGATGGCCTTGAAGGCGGCGGAGATCCGGCGCACCGTGTAGATCTGGTCCTGGGCCACGGGCTCGGCATAGGCGAGACGGGGCTGGGTCGAGCGGTAGGCGCGCAGCAACAGCACCGCCTCATAGAGATCACCCCCGGTCTGGGCCAGCGCCAGGGCCGCCAGCTCGGGGGCGTAGAGCGAACCCTCGCCCATGACCCGGTCGACCAGGTAGGGCAGCAGCTGCGCAATCAGCTGCACGCGCTCGGCAGTGAGCGGGCCATTGAGCGCCTGGTGCAACTGCTCGGCGTACTGGATGGCGGCCTCGCCGCCACGGGCTGCGACATAGGCCATCAGGCCACCTCCAGGCGGGTGGTGCGCGGCAGACCAACCACCTGGTCGCCGGCGACGAGCAGCAGATCCCAGCCGAGGGGATAGACGGCCCGGTTGCGCAGCGCCCACAGGGCAGGGGGCAACCCGGCGGCACGCAGGGTCAGCGGTATGCGCACGCCGGGACCGCTGAAGGTCAGGGCGGGGCCGGCGCCGAGCTGACAGCCGATCACGATCGTCGCGCCGCGGTCGGGATCGCTGTAGGTACCAAGCGGCGCGGTGGCAAGCAGGTCGAGCCCGGCAGCATCCAGGGATGGGTAGAAGTGGTAGGGCGCCTGGTGTGGCGGAAGCGCCCGCCCACCGGTAGCGGCGAGCGCGGCGGCCAGGGGCGGATCGGGTGTGAAATAGCCCGTCTCCAGGTCAAGCAGGGTCGCGCCGATCAGCCTGAAGGCGGCCTGAGCGCCAGCGGGGAGGCTTTGCGGGCGCCCGGGATAGCTGAGCGCCCACAGCAGCGCGGTGAAGGCCGCGTGTTGTGCTGCCTCGCCAGGGGACATCACAGGGGTGAGCATAGCACGTTCCCGGCGATCGTCAGAAGGTCTCCAGGTCGACCCGGGTCTGCCCGACGTCGCGCATGAGGGCCTGCTCTGCTGCGGCGAGGGCGGCAGCCTGGTGCTGGGCAAAGGCGATGATCGCCGGCCCGGCGACACCGGCGCGGTGGGCGGCATCGATCAGCGCCAGGGCGAGCGCCTGCTCGAGGTCACGCCCGAGGCAGGCGGCGTAGCCCTCGGCGCCAGCGGCGCGCACCTGAGCCTCGGCCAGCAGCACCTCGCCCAGGTAGAAGGTGGTGCCCTGCGCGGTCTCGCGCAGCGGGAGCATCGCCAGGCCGGTGCGATTGCGCAGCACTTCCACCGGCTCAAGGGCGGGCAGCAGATGCTCGGCAAAGGTCTTGACCGCAGCAGCGGGGGCGCGGCTGAGCGTACTGAGCAACTCAGAGTGATCCATGGGCGTAGCCTCGTGGTCAGGGCAGCCTGGCGCTGCGAAGCGAGGAACGGCCATGCGCGGATCGTGCGCAGGCTCAGCGCCGGGCGCTGCAGGCAACGCCGCGCGAACGGTACAAGGTCGCGCGCGTTGCGGCAGCAGACGGGAACGGCAAACGACCCGTGTAGTCTAGCCCACGCGTGTTAACTACAGGTTGTGGAATGGCTAACAGGAGTTCAAGCCGGTGCGAAGAACGGGGTAGATGCTGGCGCAACGAGTCCTGATGACGAATGCCATGCCAGCGACACCACATAGCCCGAGGGCCAGATATTGCCTGGCAATACCTGGCCCTCCGCATTGTGCTGGCGCAACGAGTGGAGCCAATGGGCGGACTCGAACCGCCGACCGGCTGTTTACGAAACAGCTGCTCTACCGACTGAGCTACATTGGCACAGCTCAAGCACCATGAGATTGTAGCGGAAACGCCCCTGGCTGTCAAGCCGCGCGCGCCGTATCCGCAATTGAATGCACAGCTTTCTAGTGCCCTAAAGCCCTTACAACGGACGCCCTGCATGCTATAATTCAGCAGAGCGGGTCGCCGCATGGCGATGCTTGCTCGCCATCTCCACCCGGAGGTCCGCTGTGCCCGAGGAGTTGCCCGTCCTGTTTAATTTCCCGGCAAGCGGTGCATCCGACCCCTTCGCGGATGCGCCTGCCGGCGAGCGCGACATGGTCGTGCTGCCGCTCCTCGACACGGTACTCTTTCCGCACATGCTCGCCCCACTCTTCCTGAACAGCGAGGCTGCGGTTGCGGCTATCGAGGCTGCCGGCGCGGGCGATCACACGGTGCTTGCCCTGGCCCGTCGCGACCATGGCCACGACGGCACGGGCCTGGCCGAGCTCTACAGCATCGGCGTCGAGGCAACCGTGCAGCGAGCCCGCAAGATGCCGGACGGCTCCACCAGTGTGCTGCTCGTGGGTCGCCGGCGGATGCGCGTCGTCGCGCCGCTGGCCGAGGCGCCGGCGCTGCGCGTCCGGGCCACGCCCATCCGGCCTATTGAGGAACACACCATCGCCGTCGAGGCGATGATGCGCAGTGCCCTGGCCCTGTTCGAACGGGTCGTGCGCATGTCCCGTTCGCTGCCCGACGACGCCTATGTCACCGCGCTCAATGTTGGCGAGGCGGGCGGCCTGGCCGACCTGATCGCCTCGACTCTGCCCCTCGCCCTGCCGGTGCGCCAGGAGATCCTCGAGACGCTCGATCCGGAGGAGCGCCTGCACCGCGTCAGCGCCCTGCTCTCGCGTGAGCTTGACGTGCTCGAGCTCGAGAGCCGCATCCAGTCCCAGGTGCAGAAGGAGGTCGATCGGGGCCAGCGCGAGCACTATTTGCGTGAGCAGCTGAAGATCATCCAGCGTGAGCTTGGCCAGGATGATCCCAGCCAGCGCGAGTTGCTACTGCTGCGCGAGCGGGCGGCGAGCGCGGCCCTGTCGGAGCGGGCCCGCGCCCGCGTTGAGGAGGAACTGGCGCGGCTCGAGAGCATCCCCACGCTCAGCCCCGAGCACACCGTCGTCCGCACCTACCTCGATTGGGTCCTGGCGCTACCCTGGGGGGCGCTCAGCGATGACAACGCCGATCTGCGCGCGGCGGCCCGCGTGCTCAACAAGAACCACTACGGGCTCACCCGGATCAAGGACCGCATCCTGGAGTTCATCGCCGTGCGCCAGTTGGCCGGGCCGCACCAGCGCTCGCCCATCCTCTGTCTGGTCGGACCGCCCGGCGTGGGCAAGACGAGCCTGGGCCGCAGCGTGGCCGAGGCGCTCGGGCGCAGCTTCGTGCGGCTGAGCCTCGGCGGCGTGCGCGACGAGGCCGAGATCCGTGGCCACCGCCGCACCTACATCGGGGCCATGCCCGGGCGGATCATTCAGCGGATCAAGGAAGCCGGCGCCTTGAACCCGGTGCTCATGCTCGACGAGGTCGACAAGCTCGGGGTCGATTTCCGTGGCGATCCCGCCGATGCCCTGCTGGAGGTGCTCGACCCCGAGCTCAACAACACCTTTGCCGATCACTACCTCGATCTGCCCTTCGACCTCTCAAAGGTCTTCTTCATTACCAGCGCCAACTACCTTGACGAGGTGCCCGCACCGCTGCTCGATCGCATGGAGGTGATTGAGCTCCCCGGTTACACTGAGGAGGAGAAGCTGCAGATCGCCCGGCGCTTCCTGGTGCCCCGGCAACTCGAAGCGAGCGGGCTGCCGCCGGGTAGCCTGCGCTTTGGCGAGAGCACGCTGCGCGCCATGATCCGCGGCTACACCTACGAGGCCGGCGTCCGTGGCCTTGAGCGCGAGATCGCCGCGATCTGCCGCAAGACGGCGCGGCGCATTGCTGAGGGTCGCAGCCATCCGCACGTGATCACCCCGCGGCGTGTCGAGAAGCTCCTCGGCCCGCCACGCTACGACGTCAGCAGCCTCGATGAGACCGACCAGGTCGGCGTGGCCACCGGCATGGCCTACACCGGGGCCGGCGGCGACACGATGCCCGTCGAAGTCTCGCTCATGGAGGGCAAAGGCGGGCTCACGCTCACCGGCCAGCTCGGCGAGGTGATGCAGGAGTCGGCCCATGCCGCCCTCTCCTACGCCCGGGCCCACGCCGTCGCGCTCGAGCTCGACACCCGCCGCTTCGAGAAGACGGACATCCACGTCCACGTCCCCGAGGGCGCCACGCCCAAGGATGGCCCCTCGGCCGGCCTCACCATCGCCGTCGCGCTCATCTCTGCACTCAGTGGCCGCGCCGTGCGCCGCGACGTCGCGATGACCGGCGAGCTCACGCTGCGCGGCCGTATCTTGCCGGTCGGCGGGATCAAAGAGAAGGTGCTTGGCGCCTACCGCGCCGGCATCCGCGAGGTGGTCCTGCCGAAGAAGAACGGCCGCGACCTGATCGAGATCCCGAGCGCCGTGCGCAGCAGGCTCACCGTGCGTCTCGTCAGCCACATCGACGAGGTCCTGGCCCTGGTCCTCGGCCCACCCCCTCCCAGACCCGAGAAACGCAGCGCGCGCAAAGTGATCACCAGGGCGCGCGAGGAATCGTAGCGCCGCCGCATGCCGGGGGCCATTGGGTGCCACGGGCGGCATCGTGCGCCCCGCGCGCGACGCGCCACGGGGCGCGCGGGGCGCCTACGGGGCGGCCGGGGCACCCCCTCTCAGGGGTAGCGTTTCTGGCGGATGGCGTCCTGATGCGCTGCTTGCCCTCACCCCCCTCTCCCAACCTGGGAGAGGGGGGGATGTTATCGGCGTTGCGGTGCGCCAGCTCCGCTGGCGCACCGCAACGCCAGATTCCGGCCCCCTCTCCTGCCAGGGGAGGGGGTAGGGGGGTGGGGTATGCGGGGCCTGGGGGCGCACCTCCTAAAAACCCTATACCTGAGAGCGGGGCGCCCCGGGGCATCACGGCGCGCCACGGGATGGCGGGGGCGGCGGCGGCGCCACGGCGACGGGGTGGCGCCACGGGGCGCGCGGGGCGCCACGGGGCATCACGGCGCTGGCGTCAAAAAGTCCGCCGCGACGTAGCCCTCTTCGCCAGTCGGCGCCCGCACCCGGCGCCAGAGACGGTCGCCGCCCGGCACCTCGGGGCCGATCTCCTCCACTCGCGTGCCGTCAGGCAGGGTGGTGATTGGCGAGCCAGCGGTCGAGGGCTCTGGCCGTAAGAAGAGCCCCTGCCCGTCTGTGCCGGTCACGATGTAGAAGCGCCCGCTCACTGGCACCACCTCGCTCCCCGGCGTAACGGTAGGCTGGGCCTCGCTGGGCAGCCCGCCAACTATCGCGTCGGCGACAGTGGCCGTCGGCTCGCTGAAGCTTAGCCCGGCCTCCCGTTGTTCGCCGCGGGCAAGGGCCAGCATCGCGATCAGCAGCACGACGAAGAGCAGCGCGATGCCCACCAGGTAGCGCCAGCCCCCGGCCTGCAGCCAGAGCTGGACCTCCTGCGGCGAGCTCGGCAACGCACCGCGCCGGGAAACCCGTCGCCCACTTGCGCGCTCGCTGCGCCAGCCCGGGTTCACCGGCTCGCGGTCAATCCACTCGTCGCCGGTCTGATCGAGCCGTGCCGTCCGCCGCACCTCGCCCGATCCCTCCGGCAGGTCATCGTCGGGCAGGCGCTGCGTCTGCCCACGCCGCTTGTCTGGTTGACCCATCGGCCCCTCCTCCTTCAGCACGTCCATGCGCCATGATAGCACACTCGCCAGGAGAGGTGTGACCCTGCACCTCAGGGTTGAGGCAACGTCCGCCTCCCAGGGTTGCGTGTGGGCAACTGCACTGCCCACACATGTGCCAACTGCCAGCATGCGCTACAATGGCACCATTGACCGTGTGATACCGATTCTGCTTGATGGCAGCGCATTGGCTCACCTCCACACCTCCACAGCGCTCCAGCTCGACAAAGCCCTGTGTGGCGCTGGAGCGCTGTGGAGATGAGCGGAACAATGCGGGATTGCCAATTCCACCTGGTATGACAGGGAGGTCCCTTGGAGCTTCTTCTGCGCTCGCCCCTCGATATGCATCTCCACCTGCGCGAGGGGGCGCTGCTCAGCCTCGTCGCGCCGTTCAGCGCCCGGGCCTTCGCCGGCGCCGTGGTGATGCCCAACCTCGTGCCCCCCGTCGACAACCTCGCGCGGCTGCGCGCCTACCGAGCCGCGATCGCGGACGCGGTCGCGCCCTATGCCTTCACCCCCTACATGACCCTGTTCTTCCGCCCCTATGACGAGGCGACCCTGGCCGCCGCCCGGGCCGCGATCATCGGGGTGAAGCTCTACCCCGAGGGGGTGACCACAAATAGCGCCGAGGGGGTGCGTGATCTTGAGGCAGTCGAGGCGACCCTGACGCTGCTGGAGCGACTGGGCATCCCCTTGCTCGTCCACGGCGAGAGCCACGGCTTCGTGCTCGACCGCGAAGCCGAGTTTCTGCCTGTCTATGCCCGCTGGGCCGAACGGTTTCCCCGCCTCACGATCGTGATGGAGCATATCACAACCGCAGCCGCGCTCGAGGTGCTCGATGCCTATCCCAACCTCGCTGCGACCGTCACGCTGCACCATCTGCTGATCACGCTCGACGACGTGGCCGGCGGGCTGCTTAATCCACACCTCTTCTGCAAGCCGATCGCCAAGCGACCGGCAGACCGCGACGCGCTCCGCGCTGCCGCGCTGCGCGCCCACCCGCGCCTGATGTTCGGCAGCGACTCGGCGCCGCACCCGGTGGAGCGCAAAGAGGCCGCTGGCTGCGCCGCGGGCGTCTTTAGCGCCCCGGTGCTGCTCCCGCTGCTCGCCGGGCTGTTCGCCAGTCACGGGGCGCTCGCCAACCTCCAGGCCTTCGTCTCCGACAACGCCCGGCGGATCTATGGGATCACGCCACCTGACAGGACCATCACGCTCATCCACAAGCCCTGGACCGTCCCGGAGCGCTGTGGTGATGTGGTGCCGTTCTACGCCGGCCAGCGCCTGGAATGGCAGGTGGTTGATCCGCTTGCCAGCGCCGCCATAGCGGGGCCCGGGGCCGCCATCCAGCGCGGCTCCGCCCCTCACAACCCCGATGCTCAACCCTGAGTCCATCGCCGCCGTGGAGGCGGCCCGCTTCGGCGAGCATTTCGTGCGCCCGATCTACGATGGCTATGGCTTTGCTGCCATTCCCGGCACGATCGAGCGCGTGCTCACCGGCACCAGCGCCAGCGCGCTGCCACCCGCCGCCATCCCTGGCGGCCTCACCCACCACGAGACGGTGATCCTGCTGCTGATCGACTCGTTCGGCTGGTGCTTTTTCGCCCCCCGCGCCGAGCGCTACCCGTTCCTGCGCCAGTTCCTCGAACAGGGCGTGGTCTCCCAGTTGACCACCTTGTTTCCCTCGACCACCGCAGCGCATGTCACCACCATCCACACCGGGTTGCCGCCCGCCGCCTCGGGCATCTTCGAGTGGTTTCTGTACGAACCAGCGATCGACCGGATCATCGCGCCGCTGCTCTTCTCGTACGCCGGCGAGCACGACCGCGAGACCCTCGCCGCCGCTGGCGTCAACCCGGCGAAGATCTTCCCAGCCGATACGCTCTATCGCCGGCTGGCTGCCGCCGGGGTGCGTTCGACGGTGCTCCAGCACAGCGCCTACGCCAACTCGTCGTTCAGCCGCATCGTCTGTGCCGGCGCCGAGATGGTGCCCTACCGCACGCTCGCCGAGGCGATCACGCTGCTCAACCAGCGGCTGGCCACCCAGCAGGGTCCCACCTACTACATGCTCTACATCGACACCATTGATACGATCTGCCACAACTATGGCCCCGAGGCGCCCCATGTCGACGCCGAGATCGACACGGTGCTCACCACCCTCGACCGGCTGCTCCAGCCCGCCCTGGCCAGCCTCGGGCGCCCCGGCCTGCTGCTGCTCACCGCCGACCACGGTCATATCGCCACCGACCCCAGAAAGGCGCTGCTCGTCAACCGGCTTGTTCCGGAGCTGGTGCAGGCCACCCCCAGCGGGGCCGACGGCAAACCCCTCGCGCCGGGCGGATCCAACCGCGACCTCTTCCTCTATGTTGCCGCCGCACAGCGCACTGCGCTGCAGGCTACACTCAGCGCACAACTCCAGGGTCGTGCCGAGGTCTATCCCACCGCCGAGCTCGTGGCCGAGGGCTTCTTCGGTCCCCAGCCATCACCCGCCTTCCTGGCCCGCGTCGGCGATCTCGTCATTCTCCCCTACGCCGGCGAGACGGTCTGGTGGGAGGACCCGCGTTTCAAGCAGCGCTTCCGCGGTATGCACGGCGGCCTTACCGCCGCAGAAGCCCACACCGAGCTTGCTGCACTGGTGTGCGGGGGGGCATGAGGGCGTGAGGCGTGAGGCGAGCCCTTCGGCTCCGCGGCTCCCGAGCTTGTCGAGGGGCAGGGTACACTCCGCGAGGAATCTTCCGTCCTCGTGGCTCGAAGACCCCTCGCTGCGCTCGGGGTGACATGGATGGTGGCACTGTGGACCAGCGCCACGACGACTAGCCGCGCCACGACGGGCCGGCGCCACCCCATGTCATTCCGAGCGGAGCGCAGCGCAGCGAGGAATCTGGCAGCGCGGTGCGCTGAAGCCCCCGCGCGGCACCGCCAGATTCCTCACTCCGCCTGCGGCTCCGTTCGGAATGACATGAACCATATGGTTCTGAGGAGTACCTGCTGGCCCGGCGGCGGGCCAGTGGCGCCGGGAGCAACCCATGTCACCCCGAGCCCTTCGGCTGCGCGGCTCCCGAGCTTGTCGAGGGGCAGGGCAGGCTCCGCGAGGGGTCTTGCGGAGCAGGGGCACCGCTAGATTCCTCACTCCGCCTGCGGCTCCGTTCGGAATGACATGAACCATATGGTTCTGAGGAGTACCTGCTGGCCAGGCGGCGGG
>Ga0272446_1001793_pt1 | contig 30559 bp, 23 predicted proteins | sample YNPCB0061_FD_194587 | JGI IMG/M metagenome (GOLD analysis project Ga0272446, IMG submission 194587) | Hot spring microbial mat communities from Yellowstone National Park, WY, United States - YNP-CB-006-1 | ecosystem: Environmental > Aquatic > Thermal springs > Hot (42-90C) > Sediment | place...
CAGGCCAGTTCAGCTTCGGCTCGCAGGTGACGCGGCGGTTGCAAAACGTGGGAAGCAACTACGAGGGCAACGGCTTCGCCACGATGCTGCTCGGCTGGGGCACGGGCGGGCAGTTCCACATCGACCCGAAGGCGTACACGCGATCCCGCTACGCGGGCATGTACGTGCAGGACGACTGGAAGGTGACGCGGAAGCTGACCCTGAACCTCGGGCTGCGCTACGAGTTCGACGTCCCGCGGTGGGAGACGCTCGACCGGCAGAGCTACTGGGACCTCGATGCACCGGCCCCCTTCCAGGTGCCTGGCTTTGTGCCTCTCAAGGGCGTGTACCGGTTCGTGGGCAAGAACCGGCGCTCCCCGTTTGACGGCGACTACAACAACTTCAGCCCGCGCATCGGATTCGCCTACGCGGTGGACCACAAGACGGCCATCCGGGGCGCCTGGGGCCTGTTGTACCAGCTGTCGCGCGCGACCGTGTACGGGCACACCGGCTCCGGATTCAACGTCAATTCCACGCCGACGTTCTCGCTCGACTCCAACGCAACGCTGTATGCGAGGCTGAGCAACCCTTACCCGGACGGGATGCTGCTGCCGCCGGGCAGCTCGCTGGGAGACTGGACGTTCATCGGCCTTGGCGCGGGGACGATCGTGCCCCAGTGGAACCGCAACCCCGAGTATTACTCGTGGAACTTCTCCATCCAGCGCGAGGTCGGGTGGCAATCGCTCGTGGAGATCAACTACACGGGCAGCCGCGGCGCGCACCTGTTCGTGCCGTTCACCAGCCTGACGCCGCTGTATCCGATTTATTGGAGCGAAGGCAGGTCCAAGCTGCAATCGCAGGTGCCCAACCCCTTCTTTGGCTACATCAAGGACCCGAAGGCGGTGAACCTGAACCGCCCGACGGTGCAGCTGTTCCGCCTGTACCGCCCGATGCCGCACTTTGACGGCGCCTCGAGCGGCACGGCGGAGCCGCCGGTGGGCAACAGCTTCTACCATGCGTTGCAGATGAAGTGGGAGAAGCGGCTTTCGCACGGGTTCACGTTCCTCGGGCACTACACGTGGTCGAAGATGATCGACGACAGCTCGATCGGCAGCGGCAACTACGCCTGGCTGGGCGGCAGCACGGCGATGCAGAACCCGCTGAACCGGAAGCTCGAAAAGTCGCTCTCGGCGCATGACATCGCGCACCGGGCCGTGCTGAGCGGCGCTTACCAGTTGCCGTTCGGCAAGGGGAAGCGGTTCGGCGGCGGCGCCAACCGCCTGGTGGATGCGCTGATCGGCGGCTGGGAGGTCTCCGCTTTCTGGCTGCTCCAGGGCGGCAACCCGCTGCAAGTGTCGCAATCGGGCGGCGTGCTGTGGAACGGCACGCAGCGGCCGAACCTGATCGGCGACCCGTCCACGTCCGGCAGGATGCAGGACCGGCTGAACGGATACTTCAACCAGGCGGCCTTCTCGCGTCCTGACCCGGACACCTTCGGCACCGCGCCGCGGTACCTGAACTACCGCGGGCCGGGCATCCGCACGCTGGATGCTGCGCTGCTGAAGAACTGGACAACGAAGGAAGGCCAGCGGTTCGAGTTCCGTCTCGAGGCGACCAACGCGACCAACACGCCGATCTTCAGCGACCCGGCGACCGCCTACGGCGCATCGGACTTCGGCCAGATCACCGGCACGAAGGTCGGCCCGCGCAACGTGCAGCTCGGCTTCAAGTATTACTTCTGAGCCGGGCTTCGCACAGAGGACTTCAGGCCCGCCTCTCCCGGCCGGAGGGGCGGGCCTGATTGTTTTGTCCCCGGCGGCCGGGGCGCGGCAGCGTTTCAACAGACCTGCGCGAGAGGCAGGCCGCAAAGCCGGCTGAATTTCGCCACCTGCGAAGCCCAGCGGCCCGCGCCGAGCGCGAAGTGGTGGGTGGGCGCCTGCTCGCACCAGCGGTTGACGAACTCGGCCGGCCCGAGGGGGAAGCGCACGCGCGTGTTCGTGTTGCCGATGCGGAGGATGGGGCCGGGGATCGATTCGCCCTCGGCGGTGATCAGCTTCAGGCTGCCATCGGCGGTTTGCGTGACGGCGAGCAGCGTGACGGGGCCGTGCTTCACGCTGAACTCGACGCTGACGCCGTGGCCGCGCTTGCCGTGGTAGAGGCCGAGGCCGCGCAGCACGGGCTTCTGCGAGCAGAGGGCGAGGTGGCCCGGGCCGTCGTGGCCGACGAGGACGAAGCGGTCGACAAAGTCCATGGCGTAGAGTTCGGTGAAGGCGCCGCCCGCGCCGAAGGAATCGAGGATCTTCATGGCGACGAGGTTTTTGAGATCGCCTTCGCCGCTGGCGGGCACGCCGCGGGCGGTGAGGAGCGAGTTGCCGAGGATCATGCCGGCGGCGAGGCGTTCGTAGTCGTTGCCGTCGAGGCCGCGGTAATAGTAGGCGAGTCCGTCGAGGTCGAACCGCTGTACGAGGCGCTCGAGCGCGGCGGCGACGCGCGCGGCCCACTGCAAATCCTCCTCGGGGCAGTTTTCGAGCGTGAAGATTTCACGGGCGAGGGCCAGTTTCGCCTCGGCGTCCTGCGGGGAGGTTTCGCGGAGGCAGCGGTCGAGGTCGCACATTTCGAGGACTTCGATGTGGGCGCCGGTGAGGGCGCTGATCATGGTGAAGTCCGAGTACATGTCGAGCATGCCGGGGTAGGTGTGGCCGAGGAAGCCGAAGCGCGCCGAGCGGAGCGTGCGCCAGACACGCGCGGCGGCACGCCAGGCGTCGATTTCGCGCCACGCTTCGGGGTCGCCGCGGAGCATGCCGCTGATCACATGAAAGGGCACGCGGGCGCGGGCGAAGGCGTTGGCGATTTCCGGCACGCAGCAGGCGGAGCAGTTGGCGAGCCACTCGCCGGTGTCGCAGGTTTCATAGTCGAGCCGCGGCGATGGCTGGAGATTCAGCACGATGACGGGTGCGCGGGCGCGCTGCACGACGGGCAGCACCTGGCTGGAGGTGGCGTAGGTGGCCGCGTGGCAGAAGATGAGATCGACATCGGAAGAGGCGAACAGGGCGCCGGCCTCGGCGGCGCGCGGGGCGGTGTCGACCAGCCCGGCGGAGACGAGCTTGTCGCCGGAGGCGGCGAGGAGCTGTTCGATTTCCCGCAGGTAACCCCCGAGGCGTTCTTTCAGTCCGGGGAACTGCGCCCAGTAGGCTTCGAGCCCGATGGCAAACAGGCCGATGCGGGCGGGGCGCACGGGCTTGAGGGGTTCCGGATTCGTCATGAGTCACAGCCTAAAGCGACCGGAAGCGGCACGGCAACAGGGGGCGGTTCACAGCAGTTGGCAGAAAAAAACAGGAACGGGAAGCTACGTTTTTGCAGCGAATTACGCGCGGCGGCGGGGCGCGGGCGGCGGGCGGGGGTTGGCCGGGCGGAGTAATGTATCGGCGGCTGGCAACGGTCCGGCAAGACGCGATGGAGGTGGACGGGCAAATGGTTTGGGCGCGGCGGGCGATGCGGGCGGCGGGATGGCTTTGGGCCTGGGCGGCGATGGCGGCGCCGCCGCTGACGCAGATCCACGATGTGCTGTACAAGGCCGACGGAACGCCGTTCACCGGCTCGGCGACGATCAGCTGGCGCTCTTTCACCGCGGCGGACGCGTCCAACATCCCGACGAACCAGGTGACGGTGCAGATCGTGGGCGGGCTGCTGAGGGTGCGGCTGGTGCCGACGACGAATGCGCGGGAGACGGCGTATTACATCGTGAAATTCAACGCGGAAGGGCGGACGCAGTTCACCGAGCTGTGGGCGGTGCCGCCGAGCGCGACGCCGGTGCGGGTGGCTGACATCCGGATCCCTTCGCCTCCGGGCTCGAACGTCACGCCCCCGCCGAGCGTGGTGCAAATCGCCGACGTGATGGGGCTGACGGAGGCGCTGGCGGCGAGGCCGACCAAGAGCATCGCCTACGCGCCGGCGCGGGTGGCGTTCATCGACGCGATGGGCGAGCTGGCGGCGGTGAGCGGCAACCCGAACGACTGCGTGCGGGCCAACGGAACCACGGGGGCTTGCGGCGGGGCGGCGAACATCGGTTTCGTGGACATGGAGACGCCGCAGGGGGCGGTGAACGGCGTCAACACGGTGTTCCTGCTGAGCCAGGCGCCGGCGCCGGCCTCGAGCCTGCATCTGTACAGGAACGGGATCCTGCAAAAGCCCTCGGTCGATTACGTGCTGAGCGGCAACACGGTGACGTTTCTGAGCGTGGCGACACCGCAGCCGGGCGACGAGCTGGCGGCCAGCTACCGCACGGGCGGCCAGTGAGAGAGCGGCTCAGGAATCCGGCAAGACCGCCTCGACCAGCAGCGACAAGCCATCCTCGATGCGCCGCCAGTCTTCCTCGCCCCCGATGGGCACGGTGCAGAAGGCGTTGCCGGGCGCAGTCCTGAGGCTGAGGTAGGTGATGCCGGCGGCCAGGATCGCGGCCAGCGCGGGGAGGTCGAGCGAGGCGCGCAGCGGGAGCCGCGCCAGCAGCGAGCGGGCGAACTCCTCGCGGCAGGCGGCGAGGGCGGCGGTGAGGTGGTTGGACTCGAGCAGCTCCCAACGGAGCAGCGAGAGCGCATAAGGGTGGCGGCGGAGCCAGCGCGCATAGTGAAGAAGCGCGTGGCGGGCCAGCGCCGCGGGCGAGCCGGCGAGGCCGGCGGGCAGCAGATCATCGAGCGCCGGGAAGAGCCCGCCTTCGGAGGCGAGCGCGCGGAGGAGGTCTTCGGCGCCGCCGTAATAGCGGTAGATGAGAACCTTGTCGACGCCGGCCTCGCGGGCCACGGCGGAGACGCCGAAGCGCCGGAATCCGTCGCGGGCGAGCAGCCGCGCGGCGGCTTCGAGAATGGCGCGGCGGGTCCGCGCGCTGTCGCGGGGGCGCTGTGTTTCAGACACTGCGGGCCGATGCCTCCGCCGGGACGGCCGCCTCAGGGCAGCGGCCGGACCGAGACTTCGCGGAAATACACGGTCGAGTTGGCGTCGTGATTCTGGAGGCCGATGTAGCCGGCATCCGGGCGCGGGCCGCGGACGGGCTCGTACCACATCTTGCGCGGCGGCACGGGCGAACCCTCGCGGTATTCATTGACGAGCACGCCGTTGAGGGTGACGCGCGTGAGGGGGCCGCGCAGCTCGATCTCCATGACATTCCACTCGCCTTTCGGCTTCTGCTGGCGCGAAGTGACTTTGGAGATCGAGTAGATGGCGCCGCTGGAGTGCCAGTCGTCGCCGCCGGCATCGATCTGCACTTCGTAGCCGTTGTGCACGGCGTACCAGGGGTCGGGGGGCGGCTCGGGCAGGCGAATGACGACGCCCGAGTTGGCGTGGTCGCTGGCGGTCTTGTAGACGACGCGCAGGACGCAGTTGCCGAACTTCTCCTTCTCGTAATACAGCAGCCCCATGCCGCCGACGGTTTTGAGCATGCCGTCCTCGACGACGAATTCGCCGGGCCCGACGTGTTTCCAGCCGGCGAGGTCCCTGCCGTTGAACAGCGGGCGGAAGCCTTGCTGCGCGGAGGCCAGCGAGGCAGCCATCAGGAGAGCGGAAAGCATGCGGATCATAGCGTGGGCGCCTCCCCGAGGGTGACTGTGACGTTGACGCGTTTGCCGTTGCGGAACAGCGTGAGCTCCACTTTATCTCCGGGCCGTTTGCGGGCGAGGGCCCGGGAGAGCGCATCCAGCTGGTCGACGGGCTTGCCGTCGATGGCCATGATGAGATCGCCGCCGATGCCGATTTGATAGTTGGCGATGATGACGGTGCGGCGCGCGCCGCGCAACCCGGCGGCTTCGGCTGCCGAGCCGGGCGCGACATTCTGGATCAGCAGGCCGCCCTCGGCGGGAAGGCCGAGCTCCTCGGCAAGGTCGCCGCGGACGTAGATGACGTCGACGCCGAGGCGGGGACGGCCGTAGCGGCGGTTGGCCTGGTAGTCCTCGATCATGGTCTTGGCGCGGTTGATGGGCATGGCGAAGCCGATGCCGATGTTGGCGCCGGGGCCGTAGATGGCGGTGTTGATGCCGATGACATTGCCGCTCGAGTCGAGCAGCGGGCCGCCGGAATTTCCGGGGTTGATGGCGGCGTCGGTCTGGATCATTCCCTGAAGTTCGCGCCCGGTCTCGTCGGCTATATCGCGGCCGAGCGAGGAAACGATGCCGGTGGTGAGCGTGCCCTGGAGTCCGAACGGGTTGCCGATGGCGAGGACTTTCTGGCCGACCTGAAGCGCGTCGCTGTCGCCGAGCGGCAGGAATTTCACCGCGCCGCGCGGCTCGATCTTGAGCAAGGCGAGGTCGTTGGACGGATCGCGGTAAAGGACGCTGGCGCGGTATTTCTTGCCGTCGAACAGCGTGACCATGATTTCCGGGGCGCGCCCGCTGACGACGTGGTTGTTGGTGAGGATGCGGCCCTGGGTGTCAATAAAGAACCCGGAGCCGGATTCGCGCGAGGGATAGATCTCGAGGAACCAGTTCTGGCGGTAGACGGTGCTGGTGATGTTGACCGTCGCCTCGTGGGCGCGCTTGTAAATTTCGATGTTGTTCAGCTCGTCCTGGCCGAGCCCCGCGCCCCGGGCCACGGAAGGACCGGACCACAGCGGACCGGCGGCATCCGTGATGAGACGCACCGGCGCGCCGCCGCGCCGGAGCACGGCCATGCCGAGGAAGAAGCCGCCGAGGAAAAGAGCGGCGAGAAGAAGCGTTCTCCGTTTCATTGAGCCAGTCTCCTTAGCTCTTCATACAGGCGCCGGACCTGCGCGAGCGTCTGTTCTTTCGGGCCGGATGTATCGATGATATAGTCGGCGAATTTCCTTTTTTCCTCAAGGGGCATCTGCCGCTGGAGGCGCTGAAGCGCCTCTTCGCGCGAGAGCCCGTCGCGTTTCATCGCGCGCTCGATTTGCAGCTCGTCCGGGCAGACGGCGAGGACGATCTTGTCGAAGCGGCGATAGCTTCCGGTCTCTATCAATATAGCCGCCTCGACGACGGCGATTCCATGCGGGTCGCGGGCGGCGACGGCCTGCATCCAGCGTTCCTCCTCCTCGATGACCGCCGGGTGGACGATGGCGTTGAGGCGGGCCAGGCGCTGGGGATCGGCAAAGACGAGCGAGGCGAGAGCGCGGCGGATGATGCGGCCTTCGGAGTCGAGGATTGCCGGGCCGAACTCGGCGACGACTTTCTCGTAGACGGGCGTGCCGGGCATCAGGAGCTGATGGCCGAGCTCGTCGGCCTTGAGCAGGTGGCAGCCGAGCGAGGCGAGGGCTTCGCCGACGAAGCTCTTGCCGGAGGCGAGACCGCCCGTGAGTCCGACGCGCAGCATGGTTTCAGGCGAGGCGTTTTTCCGCGCACTCGACGGTGTTGGCCATCAGCATGGCGATGGTGAGGGGGCCGACGCCGCCGGGAACCGGGGTGTAGGCGCCGGCGAGGGCGGCGGCATCGCCGGGGTGGACATCGCCGACGAGAACGCTGCCGTTCTTTTCGAAGGCGGCGAGCTTGGCCGGGGCGCCGCGGGCGATGCGCTCGGCCTCGGCGCGGTCCGTGACGCGGTTGATGCCGACGTCGATGACGACCGCGCCGGGACGGATGAATTCGGCGGTGATGAAAGCGGGCTTGCCCATGGCGGCGACGAGAATGTCGGCGCGGCGGCAGACGGCGGGCAGGTCTCGCGTCTTCGAATGGCAGATGGTGACGGTGGCGTGGGCGTGGAGCAGCAGCAGCGCCATGGGCTTGCCGACGATGTCGGAGCGGCCGACGATGACGGCCTCGGCCCCGGAGGGGTCGATGCCGGAGCGCCGAAGCAGCTCCATGACGCCCGCGGGCGTGCAGGCGCGGGGCGCGGGGGCGTTGGCGACGAGCTGGCCGACATTGAAGGGATGAAAGCCGTCGACGTCCTTGTCGGGGCGGATGGCGAGGAGCACGGCGCGGGAGTCGACGTGCTTCGGCAACGGCATCTGGACGAGGATGCCGTCGATGTCGGCGCGGTCGTTGAAATGATGGATATGGCCGAGCAGCTCCTCCGTGGAGACGGCAGCCGGCAGGCGCAGCTCCTCGCTGTACATTCCCAGCTCTCGGCAGGTCTTGACCTTGCTGGCGACGTAGAGCTGGCTGGCGGGGTTGTCCCCGACGAGGATGGCGACAAGGCCCGGCGGGCGGCGCGAGGCGGCGAGGCGGGCGATGCGCGGCCTGAGCTCATCAAGGATCTGCTGCTGGATGGCTTTGCCGTCGAGGATGCGGGCCATGACGTTATCACGATAGCAAAGGCGGCGCGGCGGCAATAAGATATTGGCATGCGGTTTGGAGTGATTTTTCTGGCCGTGATCCCGGCGCTCGCCCAACAGGGCGCGCCGCCCTACAAGAACCCCCGGTTGAGCGTGGAGCAGCGCGTGGCGGACCTGCTGGCGCGGATGACGCTGGAAGAGAAGGTGGCGCAGACACAGGCGCTGTGGCAGAAGAAGGCGCTGATCATGGACGAGAAGGGGAACTTCGCGCCGGAAAAGGCGGCAGCCGTGCTGCGACACGGGATGGGCCAGATCACGCGTCCCAGCGAGAAAAAAGGGCCGCGGGAAATGGCGGAATTCACCAACGCGATCCAGCGGTGGGTGATGACGAACACGCGGCTGGGCATCCCGGTGATGTTCCACGAGGAGTGCCTGCATGGACACGCCGCGCCGAAAGGGACGCATTTTCCGCAGGCGATCGCGCTGGCCAGCACGTGGAACCCGGCGCTGGTGGAGGAGGTGTTCACGGCGGTGGCGCGGGAGGTGCGCGCGCGCGGAGCGCGGCAGGCGCTGACGCCCGTGCTCGACCTGGCTCGGGACCCGCGATGGGGGCGCGTGGAAGAGACTTACGGCGAGGACCCGTATCTGACGTCGCAGATCGGACTGGCCTGCGTGCGCGGGTTCCAGGGCCAGGGGCCGGCGCTTGAGAAGGACCGGATCTTCGCCACGCTGAAACATTTTGCGGCGCACGGGCAGCCGGAGGCGGGCACAAACGCAGGGCCGGCGAATTTCGGCGAGCGGATGCTGCGCGAGCAGCTGCTGTATCCGTTCGAGGTGTGCATCCGCACGGGCAAGGCGATGAGCGTGATGCCCTCCTATAACGAGATCGACGGCGTGCCCTCGCACGCCAACGAATGGCTGATCGAACGCGTGCTGCGGCAGGAGTGGGGCTTCCAGGGCTTCACCGTTTCCGACTACAACGCCATCGGCGAGCTGATGACGCTGCACAAGGTGGCGGCCGACAAGGATGAAGCCGCGATCCGGGCCCTCGAAACCGGGGTGGACACGGAGCTGCCGGACATCGATGTCTACGGGCGTCTGGCGGAACTGGTGCGCGCAGGACGCATCAGCATGGAAACGCTGGACCGCGCGGTGGCGCGCATCCTGCGCGCGAAGTTTCTGGCCGGCCTGTTCGACGATCCGTACACCGATCCCGATCTGGCCGAGAAAGTGACCAACAGCCCGGCGCACCGCGAGCTGGCGCGGCGGGCAGCGCGGGAAGCCATCGTGCTGCTGAAGAACGAGGGCGGCGTGTTGCCGCTGGACGCCTCGAAGCTGAAGACGCTGGCGGTGATCGGCCCGAACGCGGACAAGGTGTTGCTGGGAGGCTACAGCGACGACCCGGGCTATTTCGTGACCGTGCTGGACGGGATCCGCGCGAAGCTGGGGCAGCGCGTGAAGGTGGTGCACAGCGAGGGCTGCCGGATCACCGAGCCGGGCGGGAGCTGGTACAAGGACGAAGTCAGACTGCCGGACCCCGCCGAGGACGCGAAGCGCGTGGCGCAGGCCGTGGAAACGGCTCGCGGCGCGGACGCGGTCGTGCTGGTGCTCGGCGGCAACGAGGAGGTTTCGCGCGAGGCCTGGTCGCCCGCGCATCTGGGCGACATGGACACGCTGGAGCTGCCCGGGCGGCAGAACGAGCTGGCGCAGAAGATCGTGGCGCTGGGCAAGCCGGTGGCGGTGGTGCTGCTGAACGGCCGACCCTATTCGATCTCCTGGATCGCAGAGCATGTGCCGGCGATTGCCGAAGGCTGGTATCTGGGGCAGGAAACCGGCCATGCGGTGGCCGATGTGCTGTTCGGCGACTACAACCCGGCGGGGCGGCTTCCGGTGACAATTTTGCGGAATGCAGGACAAATTCCCGGCTATTATGCGCAGAAACCGAGCGGGCGGCGCGGGTATCTTTTCTCGTCGAAAGAGCCGCTGTTTCCGTTCGGGTGGGGACTGAGCTACAGCCGGTTCGAGTATTCCGCGCCGAAACCGGAGCGCGACACGATCGGCCCGGGCGGCGAGACGGAAGTCTCCGTGGAGGTCAGGAACGCAGGGCCGAGGGACGGCGACGAGGTGGTGCAGCTCTACATCCGCGACGACGTCAGCAGCGTCACCCGGCCGGTGAAGGAGCTGAAGGGATTCCGGCGCATTCATCTGAAGGCGGGGGAGACGAAGACGGTGCGGTTCCGGATCACGCCGGCGGAATTGTCGATGATCGACATTCACATGAGGCGCGTGGTCGAGCCGGGAACGTTCACCATCATGACGGGCCCCAACAGCCGGGACCTGAAAACGGCGAAGCTGACGGTCACCCGTTAAACGCGGCCGGTCCGGCGGGAGCGCGCGGCGGCCGGTAAAAGTGCATGGCATTTTCCTGGAAAAAGCGGGATAATGCTGCTGGCCGTTTTTGCTGAAAATACGGGGCAAGAATCCCGAGGGCGGCCGGGAAGGGCGCGACGCGGTCCGAGACAGGCCAGTTGCTGCCGTAAACGACGCGGTATTCGCCGAAGATATCCAGCAGCGGATCGAGCAGCGGCGCGTACCAGGCGGGGTCGAGGACGGGGGCGCCTCCGCGCCGCCGGGGCAGATGGGAGATCTTGCAATACAGGTTCGCGAGCGGCCGGAGCGCGTTGCCGAGTTCGGCGGGGAGCGGCTCGTCGAACGGCATGTGATCGACGATGATGCGAAGGCCGGGAAGGGCCTCGGCGAGGCGGACGGCCTGCGGCAGAATGCCGGGGCCCCCAAGCAGATCCAGCGACAGACCGAGCGAATCCAGGCGCCGGAGCGCGCCGATCAGGCCTGGCGCGGCCAGATCCTTTTCTCCAAGCCGGATGCCGCGAAACAGCGGGTTGGCGGCAAAGCGGCGCAGGAGCCGGGGGAATTCCGGCGAGGCGGGATCGAGGCGGCCGACCACGGCGAGGAGGAACGGATCGCGCCGGGCCAGGTCGAGCAGCCACTGGTTGTCTTCCGTCCAGGGGCTGGCCTCGATGACGATGACGCCCGCCACACCATGCGGCTGCGCCAGGCGTTTGTATTCATCCGGCAACACGGTGCGGTACAGCAGCCGGTCGTCTTTGGGAGGCCATGGCACGCCCTGCGGACGGGAGGGATCGTAGAAATGGACGTGGGAGTCGATGATGGCGGGACGAAGGGCCGCGGCGGCGGCCACGGAGGCGAGAAACGATCGCCGGTCCATGCCGGCAAGATTATCAGGTTTCCGGCGCAGCTCCGCCCGGGGTAGGATAATTGAGCTGAGCCATGAGTCTGGAAGAAGTCGCCAGGCGCGCGGGAGTTTCCACAGCAACGGTGTCCCGTGTGCTGAACAATCTGGATATCGTAAAGCCGTCGACCAGGGCGCGGGTGCTGAAGGCGATTGCGGAGCTGAATTACCACCCGAATTTGCATGCGCGGACGCTGGCGGGCGGCCGGAGCAACACGATCGGGATGATCGCGTCGAATCTCGAGAACCCGTTTTTCTTCGACGTGTTCCGCTCGCTGGAGTCCGAGGCCCGCGCCCACGGCTACGAGGTGGTGGTGGCGCACACCGATTACGATCCGGAGCGGCTGGTGCGCAGCGTGCGGCTGATGATCGGGCGGCGGGTGGCCGGGCTGGCGGTGGTGGTGTCCGAGATGGACGCGTCGCTGATCAACGAGCTGAAGGCGGCGCGCACGCCGTGCGTCTTTTACGACGTGGGCAAGCCGCAGGAACGCATGACCAACATCCGCGTGAACTACAGGCACGGCATCGAACGGCTGGTCGAGTATCTGCACGACCTGGGGCACCGCCGCCTGGCGTTTGTCGGGCACCATTCGACGCTGGGGCCGACCAGCGAGCGCGAACTTGCGTTTCTGGACAGCGTGAAGAAATTTCCGGAGATGGAATGGCGCACGCAGGCCGACCGGGACGGATTCGAAGGCGGGCGGCTGGCGGCGCTGCGGATTCTGGCGACCGGATTCAGGCCGACGGCGGTGATTTGCGTGAACGACATGATGGCCATCGGGGTGATGAAAGCGCTGCGGGAGAAGGGGCTGCGCGTGCCGGAGGATGTTTCCGTGACGGGATTCGACAACATCCGGCTGGCGGAATATTGCGAGCCATCGCTGACCACGGTGCACATCCCGCGGGACGAAATCGGAAAGATGGCATTTGCGGCATTGATTCCGCACAAAGAGCAGCCCAACCTTTCCGGACAGGAAATCGTCATCGAGCCCGAGGTCGTCCTGCGCGCGTCCACGGCAAAAGCCAGGCCCTGATGCGCTTTTTCAGTCCTTGATAAAGCCGTAATAGAGCCCGATATAGTAAGGAAGCAGAAACACGGCCCCGTCGCCGAGCAACCGGCCGTCGCCGCCCGTGTCGAGCTGCCAGGGGTCGTGGTTCCAGTGGCTGAAGTAGCGCTCGTCGGCCGGGATCACCTTGCCATTGTTGCGGCGGCCGAAAAGCTGGTTCCGGTTCTCGCGCATGAACCCCGGCAACAGAACCAGATCCTTGCGGTGGCTGTTGCGGTGGGCCCAGTCGAACCGGTCCAGCGGAATGCGTTCCAGCGTGTCGATGGCATCTTCCAGCCAGCCTGCAGGCGGCGTCAGGTCGAGGGCGCCGAAAGCGTCCTCGAACCGGGCGCCGCGAGCCACGGCGGCGTAGAGGAAATTGAACAGCGGGTTCATCTCGGGCAATTCATTTTCGAAATGATGGCGGAAGCCAAGGAGGAATTTCATCCGGAGGTCTTCGTCGGTCTCATACCGGACGAGATTGAAATAGTTCATGAAAATCATCTCGTCGTCGCTCTGGTTGCCGCCGCCCGGCCCCTGATGGGACTTGACGATCATGGCGTTCATGCCGTAGCCATGGCGCTCGACCAGCGCGCGGCAAGCGCGGCCGTATCGCGGGTCTCCGGTGATGTGGTGCGCGGTGCGCAGGTAGGAGAGGATGCTGAGCGAGTTCAGCCCCCGTTCCTGCCACCAGTCGCGGTTGTAATTGAGCTCGTCCGGGCCGAAGACGGCCCAGCGCGTGGGCCTGCCGTCGTGATCGACGAGCGCGTAGTTGTGGACGAGCAGGTGGTCCGCGATGGCCGCCACATGCTCCCTGACTTCGCGTTTTTCCGCCTCGCTGCGCGCCACGAAATCGTAATAAACGCCGTAGAAGAAGAAATGACCGTCCAATTCGTCGGAGCTGGCATCGGTTTTCCAGTACCATTTCCCGTCAGCGCTGAGCGGCCAACGGGGGATGAGGATCTTCCAGAGACGGTCGGATGCCTGGCGCCGCCGGTCCCGCTCCGGCGAATCGCGGAGATTGGGGTCGGGGCCGGAGGCGGGGAGGATCGAGCGGGCAACAAAGCCTTTCGGCGCGGGATGCGAGCCGCCCCGAGTGACGAGCGAGAGAAAGCGGAGGGCTTCAAACGCCTTTCTGGCGCGGCGCCGCGCATCCTCGCTTCCGGTTGCCGCAAAGGCAAAGCACTCGCCGGCGCCATACATCGCCGTCCACAGTCCGTCGTTGTCGCTGTCGGTCTGCGCCCATTCGGACGGGTCGCCCGGCCGGGCGGTGATCACCGGATGAACAAATTCGTATAGCGTCCGGCGGTGACGCCGGTCGATTTCCTCCTCGAAATACTGCGCCTTTTCCGCAAACGTCATCGGCTTTCTGTCGATTCTCGAAACGCCGCCGGCCGTGGCGATCCAGGCCGTTCCGCCGCTTTCGGCAGCGATTGCGCGAACCTCGTCGTGAGGCAGCCAGCGGCGGCCCTGGCGGTATGACCAGTGACGGCCGTCAAAACGAATGGCCCCGATGCGGGTCCCAAGCCAGATGGAGCCGTCTCCAGCCGCGGCGATCGAAGTGAAGTCATCGTAGGGCAGCCCTTCGGCTGGCGTCCACAGAGCCCAGCCCGCGCCATCGAAACGGCCAACACCCTGCGGCGAACAGAACCAGAGCCTCCCGCGGCTGTCGAATGCGACGCCGCGCACGTCCCGCACGGCCCAGCTGCGCACGCCGTCATCGGGGAAGAGCCGCTTCCAGGCCCCGCCTTTCTGCTTCAGGAACAATCCGTCCGCACGGGCCTCGGCCACGGCGCCAGCCGCACTCACCGCCCGGTTGGGCGGCGGAGGAACCATGCCGGATGCCGGCGTCCACCGGGCGCCGTCGAACCGGGCGACGCCTGCGGCAGTCAACGCGACCGGCCGGCCCTCGCCGTCCAGCCAGATCCGCCGCACGTCATTCGACGGGAGCCCGTGGGCTGTTGTGTACTCCGTCCGTATTTCCGCGAGAAACTGATGCCCGAGGCATGGGACATTGGCCGCAAGGACGGGCAGAATACAGAGGAAGACGCGACTTTTCACGGATTGACTACCTCGAATTCATAGATATTTTCGGAGACCTCGCGCCCCTGTGGGTCAACAAGTTTTGCGACGAGACGGTGCGGGCCCGCCTTGTCTGGCGTCCACACCACAACGGTTGCCGGCTTCGCCGAATCCGCCTCCAGGGACAAAGCCGACGATCCGCGGGACGCCTCGCCGTTCGGGCCGAGGATCTGCCACCGCAGCTCCAGTCCAGGAAAGTCCGTCCAGAGGTCATTCACAGCCCAGAGCTGACAGCGAAAGGGCGCGCCGACCTGCCAGCGGTCGCGGTCGTACACAAAAAGGGCGGCGACGGGGGCGAAGCTGCGGCGGACGGTATCGTACACCTTTGTCGGACGGCGTTCGAAGTCAATGGCCGCCATCGTGACTGACGGCCAGATATCGATGGCGTGGAAATGAAGAATTCCGCCGGCGCCTTCGGCCTTGCGGCGGCGCATCCGCTCGATCGCCAGCTGGAACAGGCGCGAGACATAGGCCTGCGTGCGCGGGATGAACTCTTCCATCGTTGTTCCTTCCGGGTCGCCCCACGCCCGCAGGGCCTCCGGGATTTGCAGGCGGCGCCATTCCCACTCCTCGCGATATTTTGTGAACGGCCATTTGCCGTCCATGAACGTTTTCAGGGTCTCGTAATTCGGCAGCGACGTGGCCCCGAGTTCGGAGACGAACACCTGATCGAGTTGCGCGTACTGCCAGATGCTGCCGCCGTACCAGCCGTAGTAGACGTGACTGTCCCCGAAGCGCCCGGTGGAGCGGACCACAGGGCGCCGTTGCGGGTCGAGGAAGAACGGGCGTGCGGCAAGATGTTTGGTCAGGTCGCGGTAGTTCTCGAAGTCTTCCTCGTCGCTGGTGGTCCAGAGGGCGACGCTCGGGTGGTTGCGGACGTACCGGAGATGGTTGTCGTACAGGGATGCGGCGCGAACGGAGAAATCCCTGTCATGCGGATACCATGCCTCGAGGAAGTCTTGCCACAACAGCACGCCGCGCTCGTCGGCCAGATCATAAAACTCGGGGTTCGAGAAATGGCAATGGAGGCGGATCATGTTCACGTTCATGCCGAGCATGAGGTCCATGTCCCGCACATATTTCTGCCGGTTCATTTCTGACAGAAACAGATGGTAGTAATAATTCGTTCCCCGGATGAACAGTTTTCGGCGGTTCAGGTAGAAATTCCAGCCGATTTTCTCGATTTCCCGGATGCCGATGCGGAGCGAGCGCCCGTCGACGGCCCGGCCGGCCGCATCCAGCAAGCGTATGTCGAGACGGTAGAGATTCGGCTTGCCGGTGTCCCATGTCCACCAAAGGCGGGGTTCCTTCACGGGAAGGACGACGTGTGGTGAAAGCGGAACGACCACCTGAACCGGGTCCTCGCCCGGGAAATTCGCGGGCGACAGGGTCACCTCCCAGCGCGAGCCATCCTCCGCATCCTCGGCCTCGAGCTCGACATGCACTTCCGCCCCTTCGGCCACCAGGGGCGTGTTCACGGCGATGCCGCGGATTCTTGCGCTTTCGCGAGCCCGAAGCCGCACGGAGCGCGTGATGCCAACCGCCGTGATGTCATCCGGCTTCTGGTCCACCGCCCCGTAGGCGCCCTTGATTGTGTATGGGCGGTGCTTCCAGTAATAGTGCACCGGCGTCCAGACGCGAACCAGCAGCTCGTTGCCGGCGGGGCGCACGGATCCGGCAGGAAGCTCGACATCCCACGGATCAATGTAGCCTTCGTGCCTGGCCAGCCACTTCCCGTTCAGGTACACGTCGGCGTAATAATCCGTGGCGTCAAATTCCAGAAATAACCGTTTCCCGGAAAAATGCGGCGGAATGCGGAAGGATTTTTTGTACCACCACTCTTTGGAACTCACCCACTCGGCGGCCCGTGTGTAGATCTGCGAAGGCTCGAGCCATTGGACGTGCGCCGTACCGGGGACGCGAACCGTTCTCCATCCTTCCCGGGGCGGCCCGTGGCCTTTTTCCGCCCACATCAGCTGCCAATCGCCGTCGAGGGGCAGCGCGAGGGGCTCGAACGGCGCGGGTGTGGCGCGGCGGATTTCCGGCCGGACTCTTCTGGCCGCGTGCTCGCGAACAGCGGGCGGGGGGCTGGCGGCCCGCTCGACGGTGACGAGGACAGGCTGGGTGAGGACGCGGTATTCGCGCCGGGCCTCGAGCACGGTTTCTCCTCCTCGCCAGGAGGGAAATGTCACTGCAATTTCGACCGGCCCGTCGTCCGCCTCCGCGATGAGGCGGCGCGAGCAGGCGCCCCGCCAGTCGAGCCGGGGATCCAGTGCGGCAATCCCGAGAGCGCCGTAGTCGTCCGCGTGATTGTAATAGACGATGTGACCGCCGGGCAGCTTGCGCCAGTCGCGCGGGCCGGCCTGGCTGAAGGGCGGCTCGCCGCCGCCCGGCCCGGTCGGCCACCGGTATTCGCTGCCGTCCGCGCAGCGGTCAAAGGGCACATAAGGGCTTGCGGAAACGCCGGCGAACCGGAAACCTTTTCGGGCTTTCCACCGGAACGCGGGGCTGCCGGCATCCCAGATGATTTCCCAGGTCTCGCCCTTCCGCGCGAGACGAAGAATGCCTCGCAACGGCCCGGCCTCGGCGATGTCGACACTTTCGAACGCGCCGGTCCCGCCCAGAGTTGTCCACCCTGTGTTCGGCCCCTCGACGCCAGGCACGGGCGGAGGCAGCGCCCGGGCGGCATCGGGCGAGTCCTCGTGGATGTCGCCGGCCAGGGATTTCGGGTCTTCCGGCGTCGTTTCGACCAGATTCAGGCGCCTGTATTCGGCCGCGCGCAACGAATAAACCTCGGTGAAAGCAGCATCCCGCGTGTCGATTATGGCGCGGAAATACTCATTGCCGAACTCGATTCGTTGCAGCCCGATTTTTCTTGCAAAGACGGGTCCCCGGAATGCGGCAGGCGCGGCAGCGCAGCAGGAAACCGTATATTCGGGCAACTCCCCGGGCATCACGGAAACAGGAAACAGGAGACGCCCGGCAACCACCTGATGGGGCACTTCCCTTCCCCTCGCGTCGGTCACGGCGAAGCCTCCCCGGGAGCCGCCCAGCCGCTCGAGCGGCACGGAGGCAACCTCTCCGGTGCGGCGGTACAGCCCGGTGGGCTCCTCGATGCGGATTTTCCAGACCTGCGCCACGAGAGGCGCGGAAAGAAGAAGCAGAGCTGCGAAGGGCCGCATGGGAGACAATGTTCAAGCTTCGTCCGACAGGGGAGCGAGTTGCTTTCCTGAATACTATATCGTAAGCTGGCTAAAAACTGAAACACTTTTTCACTTTCAGCAAGGAGGTGCGATGAGCCAGCTGGCCATCCTCGGCGGCGAGCCTGTACGCAGGAAGCCGTTTTCGCCGTGGCCGCAGTATGACGAAGCGGATCTCGCCCGGATCCGGCGCACGGTGGAGAGCCGCCGCTGGGGCGGATTTCCGTACCCGACGCCGCTGGCGCAGGATTTCTGCGCGCGGTTTGCCGAATTGCAGGGCGCCCGCTACGCTCTGCCGGTGGCCAACGGAACCGTGAGCCTCACGGCGGCGTTGATGGCAGCGGGCGTGGGATTCCGCGACGAAGTGATTGTCCCGGCCTACACCTGGGACGGCACGGCCACAGCGGTTCTGGCGATGGGCGGCGTGCCGGTGTTCGCCGACGTGGATCCGGACACCTACTGCCTGGACGTGGAAAGCGCCCGGCGCGCGATTACAGAGCAGACCAAAGCCATCATCCCGGTTCATCTGGCCATGCGTTTCGCCGACATGGACGCGGTGATGGCGCTGGCGCGCGAGCACGGACTTCGCGTCATTGAAGATTGTGCCCACGCGCACGGGGGCGCATGGAAGGGCCGGGGCGCCGGCTCGATAGGCGACATCGGCTCGTTTTCCCTCCAGGAAAGCAAGCTGATGACCGCCGGCGAAGGCGGCCTGCTGACGACGAATTCGCTCGAGTTTTACGAGGCGCTCCAGACGGTGATCAATTGCGGGCGCGCCTCGATGACAGACCGCTACGGGCGGCGGCTGCTGGGCCTGAACTACCGGATGACGGACTTGCAGATCGCTTTGCTGTTCGGGCAACTGGAACGTTTGCCGGAGCTGCGGGAGCGGCGCGCGCGCCATGCGGCGCTGCTGGAATCGTTGATCCGGGACCTGCCCGGCGTGCAGCTGCTGCCGCCGCAGCCGGAGATCACCGCGCCCGCCATGTACTGCTACGTGTTCCGGTACCGCCCTGCGCCGGACCGCCCTGCACCGCACCGGGACCTCTTCGTGGCGGCGATCGAGGCGGAAGGCGTGCCGTGCGACGGGCGCTTTTACGAAGCGGTCTATCGCAGCGACCTGTTCTACGCGACGCCCGCCAACTGCGCGCAGCTGGACAGCGACTACTCCGGCTGCCATTGTCCGGTGTCCGAGCGCGCCGCCTACGAGGAGGCGGTTTGGCTGTTCCAGTTCTGTTTCATCGGGGATGAGGAGGACGTGCGCGACATGGCGCGCGCGATCGAGAAGGTGTCCACGCAGCTGGATGCGCTGGCCGCTGCCGACCCTTCTCTGGCCGGCGTGAAAGCGATGGGGCGCGCGCAACGCGCCCGGTTCGAGCGAAACAGGAACTACTGACCCGCCGCTCAGCCGAGCTCGGCCTCGATGGCTGCGGCGATGCGCCGGGCGCGTTCCTCGACGCGCGCGGCATCGGGCCCTTCCACCATGACGCGGGCCAGCGGCTCGGTGCCGGAGAACCGCACCAGCACGCGGCCTGCGCCGCCGAACTCTTCTTTGGCGGCCCGGATCTCTTTCTGTACCCGCTCCAGTTCTTCGAGCGGCCTCTTTTCCCGGAAGCGGACGTTGACGAGGATTTGCGGATAAACGACGAATTCGCGGGTGAGCTCATCCAGCGTGGCGCCCGCCTGGCGGGCAATGGCGGCAACCCGGAGCGCGGTGAGCAACCCGTCGCCGGTGGTCGAGAACTGCCGGAAAATCACGTGGCCGCTCTGCTCGCCGCCGAGAGGCAAGTCCTGGCGGATCATTTCCTCGAGCACGTACCGGTCGCCGACCGCAGTCCGCAGAAGCCCGATCCCGCAGGCGGCCAGGGCGCGTTCCAGACCCAGGTTGGACATCACGGTGGCTACGACGGCGCGGGGCCGCAGCGCCTTTCCGGCAATCAGAAGGACGTGGTCGCCGTCGAGAACCTTGCCCGAGCGGCTGACCAGGACGCAGCGGTCGGCGTCGCCATCGAAAGCCGCGCCGAAGTCCGCGTGTTCTTCGAGAACTCTCTGCCGGAGCCCTTCCACGTGGAGGGCGCCGCAGCCCTCGTTGATGTTGCGTCCGTCGGGGGCGCACGCCATCTCCGTCACGCGCGCGCCCAGGCTCCGGAACAGCGGGGGCGCAAGCCGGAAGCCGGCCCCGTGCGCACAATCGACCACCACGGACAGGCCGGACAGTGCGCCGCCGGCGGATTGCCGCAAATATTCGAGATACTTTTCCGCCAGACCGGGCATTTCCTCTGCCGGAAATCCTTGCGGATTTTCGGGTGCGCCTGGCAAGATTTCAAAAATTCTTTTCTCCAGAGCCGCTTCCTCAATATCCGGAAGCTTGAACCCGTCGTGGGCGAAAACCTTCAGGCCGTTGTCGTGATAGGGGTTGTGCGAGGCCGAGATCATGACGCCCGCGGAGAAGGGGCCGGTCCGGGTGAGAAAGGCGACCGCCGGCGTTGTCACCACGCCCGCCGAGACCGGTTCCGCGCCGGCGTCCTTCAGCCCCCGGGCGACAGTGGCGGCCAGTTCCGGCCCGGACTCCCGGGTATCCCTGCCGATGAGAATGCGGCGCTCCCCGTGGCGGAGGGACCACTCTCCCAAGGCAAAGCCGAGCGAATAAACCGTCGGGGCGTCGAGCGGCGCCCGGCCGGCGACGCCGCGAATGCCGTCCGTGCCAAACAATTTCCGGCTGCTCAACGGCTTTTCTCCTTCGCTGGAGCGGGGGGCGGTGCCGCGGCCGGCGCCAGTTCAAACCGGACTTCCACCTGGGGCGAGACGGTGAAATGCGCCTGGGGATCTCCGGCAAACGCCGTCGTCACAACCCTTCCCTCTTTGGCGTGAACCTTCAGGTCAATCGGATCCGTGTGCACGCTGTGAATGGAATCCAGTCTGCTTTTCGGGCCGGAAAGAGTCAATCGGGAAGGCGAAACAGACCAGGAAGCCACCTGAAATCCGTCGGGAATATTCTCGAATATCGGGACAACAGATACCTCTTTTGTCACGCGCGTTTCCGTCCGGATCTGGATCTGGGAGGGAATGGCCCGCTCGAGCACGACCCCGGACGGCAGCGAAACATTGGCGCGCTGGATGGAGAATGTCGTCAGCCCCGGGCGGCGGACGTTTCCGAGGTCGAGAATCACGGGAGCCGGAGAGGCGGCGACGCGGCTGAGCAGCGGGGAGGGGCCCCGCACGATGAGGCGCACCTCTTCCACGAGGTTGGGGCCGATTTCCAGATCCGTCGGGATATTCCTGTACTGGACCGGCACGGAAATGGCAGTGGTCAATTCTCGCGAGCCGCTGTAAACGAGCCAAAGGATGAAGGCCAGGGCCAGCGACAGCAGTTTGAGGCCGAAGTTGTGCGTGAGGAACCGCATCACCGCCGCGCCCCCTCCTTCGCCGCAGCGGGCGATGCGGCCCGGCCGAACCGGGCCGGCTGGCTGAGCCGCTCCGCAAGCCGTTCCGGCGCGACGTCCGTCTCCAGCTCGCCGCCCTGTGCCACGGAAATCACTCCGCGCTCCTCGCTGACCACGATTGCCAGGCAGTCGGAGTCCTCGCTGATGCCGATGGCGGCGCGGTGGCGCGTGCCGAGGACGCGCGAAAGTTCGGGGTTCATGGTGAGCGGCAGGAAGCAGCTTGCGGCGGCAAGGCGCCCGCCCTGAACGATCGCGGCGCCGTCGTGCAGCGGGCCGCCAGGCTGGAAGATGGCCAGCAAGAGGTCTCTGGTCACGCGGGCGTCAATCGGCACGCCGCTTTCGATGAAAGTCCGCAACCCTACCTCGCCTTCGATCACGATCAGGGCGCCGATCTTGTGGCTGGCGAGGTGCGAGACTGCAAGCACGATCTCCTCGGCGACCTCGCGCGATTCCACACGGCCGCCGAACCCCGCCCATTTCCTTTCCCCGATTCTCGTCAGCATTCGCCGGATTTCGTTCTGGAACATCACAATCAACGCGAATGCCGTATAGGGCGCCAAGGCCTCCAGCACGGAACGCAGCACGGTGAGTCCCAACACGACGGCGAGGGCGTAGGTTGCAAAAACCATCGTGATGCCCGCCAGAATGTTGGCGGCCCGGCGGCCGCGCACCAGCAGCAATACCTGGTAAATGAGCGTCGCCACCAGCAGGATGTCCAGCACGCTGGTGAATGTCAGCCGCGGGGCGGCGCTCATCACATCTTTCAGGTATTGCGGCAATCCTCTGCCCTCCGGACGGCCGTCTCCGGCCCAAATTATGAGTGTAACGAATGAAACGGTGCAGCACCGGTCGCTTGCCGCGGCAGCCGCAGGCGCACAACGGCGCCCGCTTCCGCCGCATTTGCGGCCTCCAGGGTCCCGCCGAGCAACTGCGCCAGGCGCCGGGATATGGCGAGCCCCAGTCCGGTGCCGGCGGACTTCGTCGTGAAAAAGGGCTCAAACCCTCGCTCCAGGGCCTCTTGCGTGAAGCCGGGGCCATTGTCGCGGACTTCGATCAGGACGGATTTTCCGGCCGCGCGGGCGATGACGGCGACCGCCGGCCGGCCGGCTTGCCCGGCTGCTTCGGCGGCGTTCCGCAACACATTGGCCAGAATCTGTTGCAGCAAATCCGGGTCGGTTTCGATCTCGGCCTCCGGGGGAATGCATTCGAGCCGCCACATGATATCCGCCTGTCCGGCGGACCGGCGTTGCAGCTCTACCGCCTGCTCGAGGAGCGGGCGCAGGGCGAGGCGCGACACCACGGGCTGGCGCGGCCTTCCGTAAGCAAGCAGGTCGTTGACGAGCCGTTCCAGCCGTCCGGCCTCGCCGACGATGGGCGAGATCAGCGCCTTTTGCGAGTCCGGCAGCTGTTCCCCGATCAGCTGGGCGAAGCCCTTGATCGTGCCGAGGGGGTTTCTGATCTCGTGCGCCAGCACGGCGGCCATGCGGCCGAGCTGCGCCAGATGCTCGAGTTCGGACTGGCGCAGCAGCGCCCGCTGCCGCACAAGGAAAGCGCGCCAGAGCAGCAGGGAGAGCAGCGCCAGCGCCCCTGAGGCAGCCGCCGAGACGGCCAGGTTCCGCCGGGCGGGCAGGAGGAGGAAGTCGGCTGCATCCGCCCAGAGGTCGATCTGCGCAATGCGGAGCTCGCCTTCCTGGTGAAACGGCGCCCACCCCCGCAGCATCCTGCCCTGCGGGCTTTCGACGGTCTGGATGAGGAACAATTGCCTGCCGTCCCACAGTGCGTCGAGGCCGTCACCGGGGATGCGCGTTTCATGAATGCGAAGCCCCGCCAGCGCGGGCTCTTCCTGAGCGAGCAGCTCGAAGATCTGCGCCGCGCCGGTCCGCGGCATGCTTTCCAGCCGCCCGGCGATGGCCCCGATGCGGCTTTGCAGATAGATTCTCTTCTGCTCCTGCTGCACTCGAAATGCTGACCAGGAGCTCCACAGAAGCACCGCCGGCAGTCCGGCCCCGAGCAGAAGCAGCAACAAGGCTACCATCGGGCCCGAAAAGCGGGACGTGGAGGCGGAAGCGTCGGAAGCAGCCATGCAAATCGTGCGCAGAGCGAAGCAGGAGTTGCGCGCCGGCGTTCTCCAACGGCGGCTATGGTATTGAACCACAGTGGACTGCCATTGGTCATCTGCATGCTGGGCTCCATAGGCGGGATGGTGCGGGAACGTGCAAGCCGGCAGGTTGCGGCCGTCAGGCCGAACCGCCGTGGCAAGAGGAGATAATGAAAGGAGGCGCGCCATGCGGGCGTCCATTTTGATCCTGATCTTTGTCTGTATCGAGGCGGCAGGCCTGACACAGCCGGCTCCGCCCGCGGGGCAGGCCGCGCTGGCTTCTGCGGAACGGGTGGAGATCCGCGGCGTGATTGAAAGGGTCGAGATTGCCCCCGGTGCGGGAACGCCATTCCTGGCGGTGAAGACAGACCAGGGCGTGGAGAGAGTGCAGCTCGGCTCGATGAGATATCTGATGGAGCAGGATTTCAACCCGAAGGCAGGCGCGTTCGTGGTAGTGAAGGGATTCCGTGTAAACAAGGATGTCATCGCCCGCCGGGTCGAGCTGCCGGGCGAGAAGAAGGTGTTGGAACTTCGCGCCGAGGACGGAACTCCCTTGTGGCGCATGGGCCGCTACGGGAAGAAAGGACGCTGAAGAGTCATGACGCGGATCAGAATGGGACTGCTGGCGGTTTCGCTCGCGCTGGTTGCAGGGCTGTGGGGACAATCGAAGGAACGAATCCGGAGCCTGCAAGAGAAGCTCATCGCGCCCTGCTGCTGGAGCGAGAGCGTGGCCAGCCACCGCAGCGAGATTGCAGCCGAGATGCGGGCCGAGATTGCGCGCATGGTCGCCGAGGGCAAGAGCGACCGCGAGATTCTGGACTACTACAAAGCCAGGTACGGACCGCGGATCCTCATGGAGCCGGAGGGCGAGCTTCGCATCTGGGCTTACACGATCCCCGTCGTGGCGGGAGTGGCCGGGCTGATCCTCGTCGTCTGGCTGATTCGCCGCATGCTGACGCCTGGGAAAGCAAGCGCCGAGGGCGGCGCCGCCTGAGGAAACCGCCCCGCTCGGAGGCCGGGACCCTGCGGGAGAAGCACGCGCCGGCGCCGGAACCTTTCACCTGGAAGTTGGATTGACGGAGCTGCGGCACACCTGCATCGCGAAGCCTCCGAGCGCGCTCCCATCAAGCGGGACAGAACAGATTTCTGCCCGGGCTGCCAACCGGCGAAACGGCATCGGGAAACCGCGCGATGCATCACTTGCGGGCAGAGCCGGTGCTGGCGGCCCGCAATTGCTTCCGGGCCCTTGCCAGCCGGGTCCGCACCGCCTCTTCGCTCACCCCCAGCAGCGCCGCCGTCTGCCGCGTCGACAGTCCTTCGACGACGCGCAAGCGAAATGTTTCCGCCAGCACGTCCGGCAAATGCGCGGCAGACTCAAACACACGATGAAGAGCGCGCCGGGCGTCCGCCGCTGACTCTCCTGCGGAAGCCGCTGCCGGGCAATCTTCGGGATTTCCGGTGATGACGGGACGGCCCTTGCTGTTTCTCCGCTCCATGAGCCAGGCGTTTGTCACGATGCGCTTCGCCCACGCGGCGATGCGCTCCGGCCGGCGCAACTCCGGCAGATGTTCCAGTGCCAGCAGCAGGGCCGCCTGGGCGATATCCTGGGCGTTGCCGTCGCGGCTGCACAGCCGGTCGGCGTGTTGGCGCACGATGGGCGCCAACAGCGTGAACAGCCTTTCTCGCGCCTCCTCGTTGCCGCTGCGCGCCGCCTGGACGAGGCACCGGCTCTTTTCCGGCGGGCTGTGCTCTCCCTTCAGGCAGCGGGCTTCGCACCAGGACATTCGCACCTCTTTCTACCACAGCACCCGGCCGAGCAAAACACCGCGGGCCGGCCCTCCCCGCGGGGCGGGGCGAGCCGGCCCGTGCCAAACTCCGGTTTGCCGGCGCCTACCTTGGCCAGGCCGGCCTGCCCGACTCATCGCGCAGACGGATTACCACGCCATCCGCGGTCGTCAGCTCCAGCGCCACCAGCGCGTCGGCGCAAGCTGATTTCGCGATTTTCACCTTCAGCGTTGCGCCTGCGGCCAGCTCGACATCCTGCTCGAAGAGCACCCGCTCCGGCGCGAGCCGGATCGAGAGCAACCGGCCGTCTTCGGTTTTCAGGATCAGGGTGGGCTGTTGAATCCCCGCTCCGGCATTGAGGCTGGCGACCACCCCGGAAACCGTCTCCAGGGTCGCCAGATCCAGGCAGGCGCCGCCCCTCAGAGCAGTTGCTGGCCAGCGGGCCCCGCTGCCATCCACTGCGCCGAGCGCGCGCGTCCAGAGGGGGATCCCCAGGGAGTCTCTCAACACGAGAGTTGTGTCTCCCCTGGTGATTTCCACTGCGTACCAGGCAGTTTCGGCGCAAGCGCAGGCAGCGGCCAGAATTTTAACCTTGTCGCCTGCCGCCAGCTCGAAATCGTTGTCCAGGAGGAACCAGACCGGGGCGATCCTGATTTCCTTCCCCTCAACCACCACGGAAGGGTATTGCACGCCCGGCGCGATGGAAACCGATTCGATCACGCCCTCAATGACGAACGTTTGCGTCATGTCGAGCGGTGCGCCCGCGCGCAGGGAGGGTCCGCCGGCAAAGGCGCTCCCGTTGCCTCGCGGCCCCTGCGCAAACATCAAACCCGCAACGGCCAATACGAGTCCAACAAATCTCCAGACCATTGTTTCGTTCTCCTTTTGTGTAGTCGCCACTGTGCTGGCGCCCTCTGCTTCTGCAAGGGGCATTCCGTGGCCGGCCGGCGCGCAAGTGACTGATTTCCGGGCAGGCGCAGAGGAGCGGGGACGGCGGTCCGCGCAGGCGCTGCACACATCCCCGCAAACCTTGCGCGAAGTTTTGCCATGCTGGGGAATCGATATGGCGAATCCCACGGGGCTGATTCTCGGACGCGATGGACGGTGGCGCTGCGGCTGGTGCGGCGCTGCGGAAGACTACATCGCCTATCACGACCAGGAGTGGGGCGTGCCGCTCCACGACGATGTGCGGCTGTTTGAAAAGATCTGCCTGGAGGGCTTCCAGGCGGGGCTGAGCTGGCTTACCATCCTGAGAAAGCGCGAGGCATTCCGCCGCGCCTTCGCGGGATTTGATTTCCGCGTGCTCGCCCGCTGGGGGGACGCCGAAGCAGAGCGGGTGCTGCAAATGCCGGGAATCGTCCGGCACCGCGGCAAGATCGCGTCGGTGCTGAACAACGCGCGGCGCGCCTGCGAGCTTGCGGCCGAAGCGGGCTCGCTCGACCGTTATTTCTGGTCGTTCGCCGCGGCGCCGCCGGAGAAGCTCGCCCGGGACCTGAAACGGCGGGGGTGGAGTTTCGTCGGGCCCCTCATCATCGAATCGTTCATGCAGGCCACGGGCATGATGGACGCGCACCAGCCCGGGTGCTGGCGCCGCGGCACAGGGACGGTTCCGGCCCTCCGCGAAGACTGATAAGATGCACAATCGACCGCAGGCCGCCGGGTCTTCGATGCCCGTCCCGCCTGCCGCAGGAGGTTTCCGCCATCATGAACCACGCCATCCTGAGCTTGCTGCTGATTGCCGCCGGCGCGTACGCCGCCCCCTCCCTGAAACCCGTGGATTTGCGCACGGAATACCGGCAAAACCCGCTCGGCATCGATGAAACCCGGCCACGGCTGAGCTGGAAACTGGCTGCGAGCAATCCTTCGGCGCGCAACCTTCGCCAGAGCGCTTACCGGATTGTCGTCTCCAGCACGGCTGAGCTCGCCAATGCCGGCAAAGGCGATCTTTGGGACACCGGCAAGGTGGCCAGCGAGCAAAGCGTGCACATCGTCTATGAAGGCAAGCCGCTGTCCTCCGGCCAGCCGGTGTGGTGGCGCGTCATGGTCTGGGACCAGGACGGGCAACCCTCCCCGTGGAGCGAGACGGCGCGCTGGTCGATGGGGCTGCTGAAACCCGAAGACTGGAAGGGCAAGTGGATCGGGCGCGACGAAAAGACGTACTACAAGGACCCGCACAGCCCGTTCCAGTGGCTCCGCAACGCGCAGTGGATCTGGTTCGACGAAGGCGAACCGGCCAGGCAGGCGCCCGCGGAAACGCGGCGCTTCCGCGCCACCGTGACCTTGCCGCAGGATCGCGCGCTGAAGACGGCGACGTTCGTGCTTGGCGCGGACAACAGCTTCGAGTTGACCGTGAACGGGAATGCCGCCGGACGGGGCAATAATCCTTCCCTGCCGATGGTGCTGGACGTGGCGCCGTGGCTGAAGCCAGGCCCGAATGAGATTTTGGTCGTCGCGCGCAACACCCGCGAGGACCCGGCGGGCGTCATCGGGGCCCTGCGGGTGGAATTTGTTTCGGGCGATCCTCTGATCTTTGCGACCGGCAGCGAATGGCAGGCTCTGCGAAAGGAAGAGGAAGGCTGGCGGCCTGCGAAAGTGCTCGGCCCGTATGGCATGGATCCGTGGGGCGAGGTCGGCTTGCGCGAAGAGCAGGCCCTGCCGGCGCGGATGTTGCGCAAGGAATTCACCGTCGGGCCGCGCCTGCGCCGGGCCACGGCGTACGTCGCCGGCCTCGGCCTGAGCGAGCTGTATCTCAACGGGGCGAAAGCCGGCGACCATGTTCTCTCGCCGGCGCTCAGCGAGTACGAGAAGCGTGTTTACTATGTGACTCACGACATCACGGCCATGCTCAAGCCGGGCCTCAATGCCGTGGGGCTCTGGCTTGGCAATGGCCGCTACTGGCAACCGCGGCGCCGCATCCCGATGCCCGCGCGCGGCTTCGGCTACCCGAAGGCGATTGCACAAATCGAGCTGGAATATGCCGGCGGCCGCAAGGAAACCGTGGTCACGGACGAGACCTGGAAGCTCACCACCGACGGCCCGATCCGCGCCAACAACGAATACGACGGAGAGGTTTATGACGCGCGCATGGAAATGCCCGGGTGGGCGCAGGCCGGCTTCGACGACTCGAAATGGGAGGCCGCCCAGCTTGTTCAAGGGCCTCCCGGCGCGCTCCGCGCCCAGATGTCGGAGCCGCTGCGCGTGATGGAGACGCTCGCGCCGAAATCCATGAAGGAGCTGCGGCCCGGCGTCTATATTTACGATCTCGGCCAGAACATGGTCGGCTGGGTGCGCCTGAAAGTGCAGGGGCCGGCCGGGACGCGCGTGCAGATGCGGCTGGCCGAGTCGCTCCGCCCTGACGGCAGCCTGTACGTGGACAATCTGCGTTCGGCGCGGGCCACGCTGGTTTACATCCTGAAAGGCGGCGGGCCCGAGGTCTGGGAGCCGCGCTTCACATATCACGGCTTCCGCTATATCGAACTGACCGGATATCCCGGAAAGCCGTCGCTGGAGGCGGTGGAAGGCCGCGTCGTCCACGACGCCATGGAAAAGGCCGGCGAGTGGGAGAGCTCGCACTCGCTGCTGAACCGGATTCATCACAACATTTATTGGGGAATTCGCGGCAATTACCGCAGCATTCCCACCGATTGTCCGCAGCGCGACGAAAAGCAGGGATGGCTGGGCGACCGCAGCGTCGTCAGCCTGAGCGAAAGTTACCTGTTCGACGTCGCCGCCTTCTACACGAAGTGGGTGCAGGACATCGCGGACTCGCAGCGCCCCACGGGCAGCATTCCGGACGTGGCGCCCACCTACTGGGTGCTTTACAACGACGGCGTGGTCTGGCCGAGCACGTTCGTGCTGGCGCCGCAGATGGTCTACCGCCAATATGGCGACCTCCGCATCATCGAACGCCATTACGACGGCATGAAGAAGTGGGTCGACTACATGCGCGGATTCCTGAAGGACGGCATCATGCCGCGCAACACCTACGGCGACTGGTGCGTGCCGCCCGAGGACCCGAAGCTGATCCACTCAAAAGACCCGGCGCGCATCACCGCCGGCGCGCTGCTCAGCACGGCCTACTACCACCAGATGGTGAAGCTCGTCAGCGCCAACGCGCGCATGCTGGGCAGGAACGGCGACGCAGCCGAACTGGACCGGCTCGCCGCGCAACTGAAGGAAGCCTTCCTCCGCACCTGGTACAAGCGGGAGGAAGCCCGCTTTGACAACGGCACGCAAACCTCCAGCGTCCTGCCGCTCGCCTTCGGCATGGTGCCCGAAGAAGACCGCGGGCGCGTGTTTGAACGGCTCGTGGAGAAGATCGAGAAGGAGAGCAACAATCACGTGGGCGTCGGGCTGGTCGGCGCGCAGTGGCTGATGCGGACCCTGTCCGACAACGGCCGCCCCGACGTCGCCTTCGCCATATCCACGCAGACCACCTACCCGGGCTGGGGCTACATGGTCGAAAAGGGCGCCACCACGGTCTGGGAGCTCTGGAATGGCGACACCGCGGATCCGGCCATGAACTCCATGAACCACGTCATGCAGATCGGCGACCTCGCCGTCTGGATGTACGAATATCTGGCCGGCATCCGCCCGGACGCGGAAAAGCCCGGCTTCCGACACATCCACATCAAGCCGTATCCGGTGGAGGGGCTGAGCTATGTGAAGGCGACGCACCGCTCCCTCTACGGCCCGATTTCCGCCGCCTGGAACCGCACCGGCCGCGGCTTGCAGATGGAGGTGACGATTCCGCCCAACACCACCGCCACGATCTGGGTGCCCTCGACAGGCAAGGTGGCTGAAGCTGGCGGCCTCAAACCGTCGCGCACCGAGAGCGGTTTCACCGTTTTCGAAACCGGCTCGGGCACGTACCGTTTCACGGCCGAATAGCTGTTGGCAGGCTTTCCGGCTCGCAAGCATTGGCCTTCGCCGCCTCTGCCGGACCCGGGCCGCTTTCGGCAAGTCAGGCCCGGCCTGGCAGGGACCCTTCACGAGGGGCAGGCCGACAGTCTGCGGCAGGCGGCGCCGCGAGAATGAAGACGGCGCCTCTCCCTCAGCCGGAGATGCGGCGCGGGAGCCGGCATTGCGCAGCGCCGCGCTGGCGGCAGGCAGAGCAGATCCGGGCAGGCGTCCGGCGGATCCGCACGCACACGGCCGCCGGAAGGCCGCAGCTTTCCTGGGGCTTGGCGCGACGGGCGCGCCGCATCCTGGCCGGCCCGGAAGATTCAGCGGCGTCCTGCAATGAGGAAATAGAGCGGGTGCTCGTCCTCGGGAATTGGCAACAGCAGCTTCAGCGCGGCGGCGTCAAGCTTGCCGATGCTCACCGAGCCCAGCCCCAAAGCCGCCGCCGCCAGGTGCCAGTTCTGGCCGATGTGGCCGGCCTCGAGAAGCGCCAGCGACTCGGCGGCATCGCCGTACTCCTTCCGCAGCCTGCCGTACCACG
>Ga0272446_1001794_pt1 | contig 30534 bp, 27 predicted proteins | sample YNPCB0061_FD_194587 | JGI IMG/M metagenome (GOLD analysis project Ga0272446, IMG submission 194587) | Hot spring microbial mat communities from Yellowstone National Park, WY, United States - YNP-CB-006-1 | ecosystem: Environmental > Aquatic > Thermal springs > Hot (42-90C) > Sediment | place...
CGCGCGACTCGGCGTCGACCTCCGGCAGGTAGGTGATCTGCGCGCCGCGCATGAGCGGCACGAGGAGCCCGGCGGTGAACTCGAAGGTGTGGTGCAGCGGCAGCACGCTCAGCAGCGTGTCGTGCTTGTCGATGTCGAAGACGCTGGCCAGCTTGGCGATCAGCGACGAAAAATTGCGGTGCGAGAGCATGACGCCCTTCGGCCGCCCGGTGGTGCCGCTGGTGAAGATCACCGACGCCAGCTCGTCGCCCTTCGGGTTGTGCAGCGCGACCGCGGCCGCGCGCGGCTCGCGCCCCAGGAGCTCGTCGAAGCGAATCTTGTCGAGCGCCTGATAGCCGACCGCCGCTCCGTCGTCGGCCAGCACCAGCTTCGGCGCCTCGTCGGTGAGCCGGTCGCGGACCTTGTCGCTCCAGATGAGCGCGCGCGCGTACGACCACGACGCCAGGTTCTTCACCTCGTCGAGCGACGCCTGCCAGTCGAGCGGCACCGCCACCGCGCCCGCCTTCAGGATGCCGAAGTAGGTGATGCCCCACTCGGGCCGGTTCTCGCTGACCAGCATCACCTTGTCGCCGGGGGCCACGCCGCGCTCGCGCAGCGCCGCGCCCACGCGCGCCGCCATGTTCTGGAGGTCGGCGTAGCTCCAGCGCTCGGGCACGCCCTCGTCGCCGTCGGGCAAGAGGCGCATCGCGACGCGGTTCTTGTGGTGCTTCGTCGTCGCGTCGAACATCTCGAGGAGGTCTTTGTAGGTGTAGACCGACTTCGGCTTGGCTTTGAACTCCTCCTCGAGGTCGGGGAAGATCCACTTCTCGAGCGCCTCCATGTGGACGTCGAGCCAGTAGTGGCGCCACTCCAGCGCCTCCGGCGTCCAGGGCAGCGCGTGGCGGTCGGCCGGCGAGAGCCGCGCGAAGAGCGCGCGCGTGTTGTCGCAGCGGAAGGTGTATTTCCGCTCGACAATAAACGGCATGAAGAGCTCGAACATCTTGTCGGTCTGCTCGGCGAGCTGCGAGACCTGACCGAGGCGCTCCTTCATGTGCTCGGCGACGCCCTGCAGGCGCGGGGCGCCCCAGCGCGGCGTCACCTCGTCGATGAACGAGGTCAGCCCGTCGGCGAGCGACTTCCACAGCGGCGCCGAGAGCTTCTTGTAGCGCTCGCGCGAGACCGGCGTCGGCTCGAGGCGCGAGACGACGAAGTTGTAGAGGCTCGACCCCTCGCCGCGTTCCTTTCTTGCTTGATAATAACGGCGCTTGTGGAGCCCCAGGAGCTCGACCGCGCGCTTCATCGTGAGCGGGTTGGAGTCGGAGCTGCCGAGCTGGTAGACGAGCGCGTTCTGCCCGGCGATGGTCGCCGCCGTCGCCATGATCAGGCCCGCCGCCACCATGTCGACGGGGATGATGTCGAGGACGACGCCCTCGCCCGCCGGGTAGGTGCGGTGGCCCTTGATAGACAAAAATGCCAGCGGCGCGGTGGTGGTGAAGCCCTCGTTCCACCCCGGGAAGGGGTAGGCCACCGACGACTCGACGATGGCCGGGCGCACGATGCAGCTGCGCACGCCGTGGGTCTCCATCGAGCGCGCGCAGACCTGATCGCCGAGCGACTTCGTGTACGTGTAGGTGTTGGTCCAGCCCCAGTGGCGCGCGCGCTCCATGCCGAGCTCGCGGAGCTGCTCGGCGATCCACATCTTGCGCTCGCGCTGGACGGCGACCTTCATCGTGCGCTCGTCGTCCTCGTCGCGCCCCTCGTCGAGCAGGCGCTGGTGCGCGCGGTCGCGGAACTCGGAGACGTGGGCGCGATCGTCGGCGCGCGTCTTCACGTCGGCGATGATGCGTTGGCAGTCGGCGAGCTCGGCCTCGGCGTCGAAGTCGTCGTCGACCAGCTCGCCGGTCGCGCCGCGCGGGAAGTAGCCGGCCACCGGCTCGTCCTCCCAGATCTCGCCGTCGCGCGAGCCGGCGACGAAGCAGGTGGAGACGTGGACGACGCTGGCGCCGGTGCGCTTGGCGACGTCGAGGGTGTGCTTGGGGCCGAGGACGTTGATGCGGATCGCGGTCTCGAGCGGCGGATCGAAGTCGACCACGCCGGCGCAGTTCACGATCACGTCGAGCTTGCCGATGCGCTCGAAGTCGGCGTCGGTGAAGTTCAGGTTGGGGCGCGAGACGTCACCAGCAAGCGGGACGCACTTCTCGCGCAGGAAGGCGTCGGTGCCGGGGCCCCACGCCTCGCGGATCGGATCGAACGTGGGCGACGGGACGATCTTGTCGAAGAAGCGCTCCTCCGACGAGGAGCCCGCGCCCGGGCGCACCAGGACGAAGAGCTTGCCCAGCTCCGGGTAGCGGCGCAGCAGCATCGAGAGCACCACCTTGCCGACGAAGCCGGTGGCGCCGATGAAGAGGATGCGCTTGTCACGCAGAGTGGCCGCGACGTCGAGGAGCGACGCGTGGCCGTTCGTGCCGTTGGTGTGCTCTGACATTTTCCGTCGGAAGTCGTACCCGACGAACACCTCCCCGGGCAAGCGATCCTCGACGGGCGGAGGTCCGACCAGTCGCCCGCGTCAGGTGGGGCGGACGATGTAGAAGAGACAGTCGGCGAGCGCCGCCCGCGGACTGGTGGTCATCATGATGGGGACGAAGTCGACGCGCGCGCGCAGGCGGCCGCCGTCGACGACGAGGTGCTCGGGCGCGCGGTCGCGGCCGTCGCCGTCGACGGCCTGGAGCGGCAGCCGCGCGCCGTCGCGCACCCAGCCGAGCTCCTCGCCCGCGGGGAGCGTGCTGAAGTTGTGGCGATCGACGTCGCCGGTGAGCGTGACGTCGGCGACGGGATCGGGGCGCTCGGCGAAGGCGATCGACACCCCCGGGCGCAGCGTCACCCGCACCGGATCGCGGAAGATCGTGAGCGGCCCTGGGTCGACGGGGAGGGCGTCGATGTCGGCGTAGCGGGCCAGCGCCGCCGTCGCGTAGGCGTCGGCCGCGGGGTCGCCGGCCCGGCCGCACTCGACGGTGATCGCCGGCAGCGCGTCGTCGAACGCCTCGGCGAGCGACCCGAGGCGCAGCGGCGAGAAGACATAGAGCGGCGTGAACAGCGACGCCAGCGCGCGCCGCGGGCGATCCTCGCCGGAGCCGATGGCGTAGGCCGGGTTGTGGCCGGTGTTGTTGTGCAGATCGACGAGCGCCTCGGGGCGCGCGCCGCCCAGGCGATCGAGGAGGAGCCCCGCGACGGCGCCGTCGGGGCCGTCGAAGGGCGCGCGGAAGCAGCGGTTGAGATCGCGCGCGCCCGGCCGCGGGGCGACGCGGTGCGAGTGGCGCGGCTCGGCGCGGGCCGCCTCGACGGCGCCGATGATGGCGACGAGGTCGACGGCGGGCGGGCGATCGCGGCGGAGGAGGGCGTGCAGCGCGCGCAGCCCCGAGGGCTCGTTGCCGTGGAGCAGCGTCGAGACCGCGCGGGTGCGCGTGCGATCGCGGCCGGCGCGGCGCAGCCAGGTCGGCCCGGCGAGCGCGTCGAGGAGCGCGTCCGCGGTCGGCGGGATGTCGTCGGGCGACACCAGCCCGAGGTCGGTCAGCATGGCCCGCTCACGTCGGCCAGCCGTGCACCGGCTGCCCCATGCGCGAGAGCGCCTGATACCCGTGCATGAGCGCGCGCGCCACCTTCGCGTCGCCGGCGTCGCCGCCGAGCCGCGCGAGCGCCCGTCGCTGCCAGCGCGCGCCGCTCATCGACGCGGCGAGCCGCGCGTCGATGATCCCGAGCAGCCGCTCGGCCTCGCCCGCCTCGACGCCGTGCGCGACCAGCGCGTCGCGCGCCGCCGGCAGGAGCGCGTGCACCAGCTCCCCCGCCGACGTCGTCGTCGGCGAGGCGGCGCGCGCCCCGGCCGGCGCCGGCCAGAAGAGCGTCGCGTCGAGCCCGCGCCGCGCCGCCTCGCCGAAGTTGAAGCGCGCCAGCTCGAACGGCATGCGCGCGATCAGCCGATCGGCCTCGGGCGCCAGCGCGAGCGTCGCGCCGACCAGCAGCGCGGCGTTCGCCATCATGTCGATCACCGTCGGCCCCGACGGCAGCGCGCGCAGCTCGATGCGCAGGTGCCCGCCACAGCTCGCATCGTACACCGCGCGGTTCCAGCGCCACACCGTGCCCTGATGGAGGCGCAGCTCGGCGAGGCGCGGCACCCCGCCACGGCGCACGCACTCCAGCGGATCCTCGTCGGCGACGACGGGGATGAGCGGCTCGTGCAGCGCCACGCTCTCCTCGAACAGCTCCGCCGCGCCGGCGCGCACCCAGCCGTGGCCGAACGAGGCCCGCGCCGGGCGCCAGCGCTCGTCGACGGCGCGATCGTCGACCGCTTGACGAAAAAGCGCCACGCGGGTCTCGTCCCACAGCCGCCGCCCGAGGAAGAGCGGGGAGTTGGCGGCGACGGCCAGGACCGGCGCGGTGGCCAGCTGGGCGGCGTTGTAGACGCGCGCGAAGTCGGCGGGGGCGACGCGCAGGTGGATCTGCAGCGAGGTGTTCGCGCCCTCGAGCGCGGTGTCCTCCACCTCCAGCGTGAGGCGATCGGTGGCGCCGGCGATGTCGACGCGGAACGGGGCGCCGCGCGCGCGGCGGATCCCCGCCGAGAGCGCGCGGTATCGATGGGCGTTGGTCATCGCGCCGCGCCCGAGATCGTCCGCGGTGATCGTCGGCAGGATGCCGATGGTGGCGACGTCGCCGCCGTGGCGCGCCGCCGCGCGGCGGATGGCCGAGAGCCCCTCCTCGAGCTCGCGCGCCAGCGACGAGAAGGGCGCGCCCGCGAGCGTCACCGGCGCGGTGTTCAGCTCGAGGTTGAAGCGGCTCATCTCGAGGGTGACGCGCGGGTCGAGCGCCTCTTTGAGGACGCGGCGGTTGAGCGGCAGCGGGCGGTACTCCTCGTCGACGAGGTCGACCTCCAGCTCGGCCCCGAGCGTGGGCGCGCCGACGCCGAAGCCGGGGCGCGCCAGCGTCTCGCCGAGCGCCTGCAGGCTGGCCCGCAGCCGCGCCGCGAAGGCGTCGAAGTCGGCGTCGTCGAAGTGATCGCGATCGATCTCGAGGCCCATCCACCTTGGACCCTAGGGGCCGCGACGCGCGCGCGCAACCGACGCCTTGGCGTATCATCGGTGGGATGAGCTCCGCCGTCGTCGTCGTCGAGCCGCCGCACGGGCCGGTGCTGGTCTCGGCCGATCTGCACGGGCAGGGCGACGACTTCCGCCGGCTGCGTGCCTGGTGGGAGGAGAGCCGGGCGCGCGGCGAGGATCCCGTGTGGGTCTCGACGGGCGACTGGGTGCACGGCCCCAACGCCGGCGAGCCGTCGCCGGTGACCGACCGCGACGGGCGGCCGCTCTACGACTACCCCGACGAGAGCGCGACCCTGGTGCGCGAGATCCTGGCGCTGCGGCGCGCGCACCCGACGCGCTTCGTCAGCATCCTCGGCAACCACGAGCAGGCGCACATCGGCGGGCCGCGCACGTCGAAGTTCCACGACGACGAGGCGGCGCACCTCGAAGCGCAGTTGTCGCTGGACGAAAAAGAGGCCTGGCGGCGCGAGCTGCGCGGCTGGCCGCTGGTCGTCCTCATCCCGGCGCACGGCGTCGTCGTCACGCACGGCGCGCTCTCGCCGCCGCCGGGCGCGACGCGCGCCGACCTCGACGCCGCGCACGCGCCGATCGCCGCGCCGGGCACGCGCCTCCCCGACGGCGCCGCGCTCGCCATCCTGCGCTCGGCGATGGTCGCCTACGGCTACACCGACGGCGGCGACGAGCGGCTGCTCCAGCTCCTCGGCCCGCCCTACCGCCACGTCGTCCACGGCCACGATCGCGACGAGGAGGGCTGGGCCCCGACGGGCGCGCGCGCCTCGCTCCTGTGCACCAGCTTCGGCGCCCGCCGCGAGGCGAAGGCCGCCCTCTGGCTCGACGGCGACACGCGCGACCTCGACCGCGCGCTGCGCCGCCTCTGGCGATAGCTGCTAGACGGAAATGCTCACGGGCAGGTGAAGGTGCCGTCGCTGTTGAAGGCGCAGCGGCCGTCGGGGCGGCTGGCGCAGTAGAAGTGCCCGTCGGTGCCCATGCGGCAGTTGTAGCCGCAGGTGTTGACGCCGTCGGTGCCCATGCGGCACTCGGGGGGCGGGCCGCCGCCGTAGGTCCCGACGCTGGGCGCGCCCGAGCAGGTGAAGGTCCCGTCGGTGTTCATGGCGCAGCGGCCGTCGGGCGTGGCGGCGCAGTACATGTGGCCGTTGGTGCCCATGCGGCAGTTGTAGCCGCAGACGTTCTGGCCGTCGGTGCCCATGCGGCACTGCGGCGGCGGCGCGCCGCCGAACCCGATCGACACCGACGGCGTCGAGACGGTGACTCCCCACGGCGAGGGCGCGACCACCACGGGCGCGGGGGTGGGCGCCGGCGCGGCGGGCATCGGCCCGCCGGTCTCGTACAGCCCGACCGCGAACACCCCGACGCCGTCGAGCTTGGCCTGCACGCGGTACTGCCCGGTCCACGGCGCGCACACCGGCATCGTCGCCCACGGGCTCCACGGCTTCACCTCGGTGACGCGCTTGCCGTCGGGGCCCCACAGGTACAGCGACAGCCGCTGCGTCCCCGCCGAGCCTGCACCGGCGAAGGCGTAGCACTTCCCGGCGTGGAGCATGATCATCCAGTCGAGCTTCGGCCCCGCGCCCTTCCAGAACGGCACCATCCGCACCGCCGACGGGACCTGCGCCTTGAGCTGCTGCTCGATCGCGCTCTCCAGCGGATCGAGCGGTTGGGGTTGCTGGGCGAACGCCGTCGCCACCATCGCCGCCGTGATCACCATCACACCGAGGGTCCGCATGCGCGGCGTCGTTACCACGGCGAGATGTGATACGAAACCCCTACGATGAGCAGAATCTACCGATCGCTTCCTCCCGAGGGGACCTCCATCGGCATCGCGTTCTCCGGCGGGCTCGACACCCGCTGCGCAGTCGCCTGGTTGACGAAAAAGGGGATGAAGGTCCACGCCTACACCGCCGACCTCGCCCAGCCCGACGAGAAGAACCCGGCCGACATCCCGCCCGTCGCGCTCAAGCACGGCGCGGTCTCGGCGCGCCTCGTCGACTGCAAGGAGCGCCTGGTGAAGGAGGGCATCGTCGCCATCCAGTGCGGCGCCTTCCACCTCTCCGTCGGTGGCAAGAAGTACTTCAACACCACGCCGCTCGGCCGCGCGGTCACCACGACGGCGATCATCCGCGCCATGCGCGAGGACGGCGTGCACGTCTTCGGCGACGGGTCGACCCACAAGGGCAACGACATCCAGCGCTTCTATCGCTACGGCATCCTCACCAACCCGGCGCTGAAGATCTACAAGCCGTGGCTCGACCGGCAGTTCGTCAACGAGCTCGGCGGGCGCAAGGAGATGTCGGAGTTCCTCCAGTCGCTCGGCTTCCCGCAGGCGGCGGCGACGGAGAAGGCCTACTCGACGGACGCCAACGTCCTCGGGGCCACGCACGAGGCGAAGGACCTCGAGCACCTCGACAAGGGGATGCGCATCGTCGAGCCGATCATGGGCGTGGCCCACTGGCGCCCCGACGTCGCCGTCGAGGCGGAGACGGTCACCATCGGCTTCGAGAACGGCCTCCCCGTCACCTTGAATGGCCGCCGGTCGCCGTCGCTGTTCGAGCTCTTCGTCGAGGCCAACCGCATCGGCGGGCGCCACGGCCTCGGGATGAGCGACCAGATCGAGAACCGCGTCATCGACGCCAAGAGCCGCGGCATCTACGAGGCGCCGGGGATGGCGCTCCTGCACCTCGCCTACGAGCGGCTCCTGTCGGCGATCCACAACGAAAATACGCTAGACATTTATGCCACCTTCGGCCGCCGCCTCGGGCGGCTCCTCTACGAAGGCAAGTGGTTCGATCCCGAGGCGATGATGCTGAAGGACGCGCTCACGCGCTGGGTCGCGCCGGCGGTGACCGGCGAGGTCACCGTCGAGCTCCGCCGCGGCGACGACTACACGCTGCTCGACACGCGGGCCCAGTACATGGCCTACGACCCGCACAAGCTGTCGATGGAGAAGGTCGCCTCGGCCTTCACGCCGGAGGACCGCATCGGGGCGCTCGAGATGCAGAACCTGTCGGTGCTCGACAACCGCGCCTTCCTCGGCCACCTGCTCACCAGCCTCGGCGCGCTCCCGGCGTCGCAGCCGGACCTCCCCGAGCTGCTCGGCGACGGCGGCGACGAGGGCTGACGGCGCGCGCAACACCTCGGCCGCCTGCGCCCTCTACCGGAGGGCATGACCGAGCTCACGTTCGTCTCGTCCTACCGATCGCGCCGCGCGCTGGCCTGGGCCACCGCGGCGCTGCTCGCCCTCCAGACCGCCCTCGCCGTCGCCGTCGAGCTCGAGCTGTTCGACGCCGCGCGCTCGCGCCCCGTCGCCGTCGCCAGCATCCTCACCGGGATCGCGACGCCGATCGCGTTCCTCGCCTGGCTGGCGGGCGTCTATCGCAACCTCCCCGCGCTCGGCTCACGCACGAAGGCGACCGCCGCCTGGGCGGTCGGGCGCTGGTTCATCCCCGTCGTCAACCTGTGGCACGGCTACGTCGCCTTGCGCACCGCCTGGATCGAGAGCCTCCCCGAGCCTGGCCATCGTCGGACGCGGCTCATCGGCTGGTGGTGGGGCCTGTTCCTCGCGAGCGGCCTGCGCTTCGTCGTCGGCGGCGGCGATCTCCTCGCGCTACCGCGCCTCAGCCTCGAGATCCTCGCCGCCGGCCTGTGCGTCTCGATGGTCCTCGAGCTCGACGCCCGCCAGCGCGATCAGTACGAGGAGCTCGTCGCTAGACAGAAACTCGCTACGACTCCTTGGCCTTGGCCGGCGTCGCCTCGGCCGTGACCGCCTCCTGCAGCTCGGCCGTCGCGCCGTTCGCCGCGCGCTTGAAGCTGCGGATCGCCTTGCCGAGCCCGCTCGCCAGCGCCGGCAGCTTCGATGGCCCGAGGAAGAGCAGCGCGATCGCGAGGATGAGGAGCAGCTCGCCCATTCCGAGTCCGAACATGGTGGTGGCCTCCGCCGCCTCGTAGTGCAGGCGAGGTGCCACGCGTCTCGAACGTGATTCTGCGGAGTTGGCGCTGCGGAGTTGGGGGGCTCGCTGGCCGATCGGGGCCCGGCCCCCCAGCCGTCAGGTGACGTCGGTCATCAGGATCGGCGGGTGGTGCAGCATGGTGATCTGCGCCGAGCGGCCCATCTTGGCGCGGCCCATCGCGATCGCCTCGGCGAGCGTGTCGGCGCGCTCCCAGCCGAGGATCTTCGGCACCGTCGCGTTGTCGCTGCCGACGACGATGACGCTGTCGAGCCACTCGCGCCCGCGCTGCCCCCAGTACCACATGTAGAAGGGGTGGGCGCCGTGATAGGCGTTCCCGCGGCGATACATCTCGACGTAGCTGGGGTTATAGGCGAATTCGTCCTGATATTTCTTTTCCAGCGTGTACGCGTCGCGCGTCTCCGGCAGGAGCCGGTTGAAGAACTCGATGTACGACGGGTGATGCACGGGATCGAACGCGTCCGAGCAGGGGTGCGTCACGATCATCACGCCACCCTTTTTCACCAGCGGCTTGTGACGATACATGTGGAAGAAATATCCGAGCGCCATCACCTGCACGAGCAGCGGATTCAGCGCCTTCGAATTCACGTTGTAGGGCGAGATATACGGAATCCCGGAGATCAGGATGTCCGCCTGTCCCTCGACGGGGACGCAGTACTGCTCGTAGCACTTGGCGAGGATCTTCTCGTGCACCGGCTCGGTCTTGCCGGCGTGCACGGCGATGATTTCGTACGGCGCCGGGACGCGCATGAACACCTCGCGGCGCAGCGCGCGCGGCGTCCGCTTGAGCGTCCACTTGATGGCCTCGAACTTCAGCCGATCGGCCTCGGTGAAGTCGTCCTCGTTCTTCATGAGGAACGACAGCGGCCCGTCGAACATCTTGTTGTTGAGCACGGTCTCGATGTGAAAGACCTTCATGTGCTCGTCGATGACGCGCCCGATGCGGGTCACCGAGTGCGCCAGCTCCGATTTGTCCGGGTGCATGAACGAGTCGGAGTTCACGATCGCCTTCGGCGTGTGGTGCGCCTTCAGCGATTCATATCCGCACAACCCGACGCCGACCGATTTGTGCCCCCCGTCCATCGGGACGAGGTTGATGTTCACGTAAATCACCAAATCGGATTCGATCGCGCGGCGGTTGGTCTCCACGACCTCGCCGTGCTTGGTCTTCCCGACGGTGACCATGCCGTCGGGATCGCAGGCGTCATGGTTGTAGAGCTTGTCCGGCCAGTAGGCGTCGTAGATCTCGTCGCCCACCATCCGCTTCACCTCCCAGTCGTGCATGCGGCGGTGCAGCGAGGTGGCGATGATGATGTGGACGTCGTCGACGCCGTGATCGCCGAGCATCTCGAGGACGATCTCGAGGATGGTCTGGCGGACGTCGGGCCGGCGCATCGGCGGCAGCGGCAGCGAGACGTCGTCGAGCGCGATGGTCACCTTCATCCCCGGCTTGAGGAGCGCGTGGAGCGGGTCCATCTCCTCGGGGTGATTGAGCGCGTACCGGATCGCGGCGCGCGGGTTCGGCAGCGCGGCGATCGGGCGGCGCGGATAGATGACCCGCGTGCCGACGGGCAGATCCTCCGACAGGAAGTCCTCGCCGTAGAACAGGATGCGCGGCGCGGAATCGGTGTCGATGGTGATGACGTGCTCGTCGAGCGAGCCCTTCGTGCGGGGGCGGACTGCGCGCATGTCTTTTTTGTCTACCTCAAATCCCTATCGCAAATCGAGGATCGGCCAGTCATAGCTGCGCGCGACGGTGCGCAGCCGCAGATCCGGGTTCACCGCCGTCGGGTGCCCAACGACCGTCAGCATCGGATAATCGGAGTACGAGTCGGTGTAGGCGTACGAGCGCGCGAGATCGATCCCGTTCGCCGCCGCGTAGTCGCGCATGATGGTCGCCTTCGTCGCGCCGGCGACGAAGGGCTTGCCGAGCTGCCCGGTCGCGTAGCCGTTCTCGAACTCCAGCGTGTTGGCGATGAAGGCGTCGACGCCGAGGTGGCGCGCGAGCGGCCGCACGGTGAAGTCGAGCCCGCCGGTGACGAGCACGTTCTTGAGCCCCGCGCGCCGCGCCTGATCGAGGAGCGCGGGCGTGCGCGGATAGATCGACGGCTTGATGACGTCCTCGAACAGCTCCTCGGCGAGGACCACCAGCCGGTCCTCCGACTCGCCCGCGTAGTAGGTGTAGAAGAGCTCGTTGAAGAGCTTGCGCGACACCTTGTCGGCGATGGCGAACATCGGGAGCGACGCGAGCGTCTTCACGCTCTTCTTGATCGATCCACCCAGCGTCGGCTGGTTGCGCGCGTACCACGCGAACGAGGCGACGATGTTCGATCGGATGAGCGTCCCGTCGACGTCGTAGAAGGCGGCTCCGGTCACGGCACCGTTCGTCGCACGAGAACGGCTCGCTATCAAGCGCTGCGTGCTATCGTCCGCCGCGCGCGATGGTCCGCACCGATCTCGTCGAGTCCGACGGCCCGACAACTGAAGTGGACGCGCCTCCGACCGAGTCTCTGACCACGTTCGAGCGCGGCGCCGTGACGGCGATGGACACCCTCTACCGTCACGCCAAGCCGTGGACCGAGCGCTGGCTCCGCGGCGTCTCGGCGCGCTGGATGACGCTCGGCTCCTTCCGGATGATGCACCCGGTGGGGCTCGAGCGCCTGGCGGGGCTCAAGTTCTCCGACGGGATCCTGCTCGTCTCGAACCACCGCAGCTTCTTCGATCTCTACATGCTGACGGTGCTCATGCACCGCTTCACGCCGCTCCGGCAGCCGGTCTTGTGCCCGGTGCGCGCCGACTTCTTCTACCAGCAGTGGGCGGGCGTGGCGGTCAACCTCCTCGTCGGTGGCGGGCGCATGTTCCCGCCCTTCTTCCGCGAGGCGGAGAAGCAGGACTTCAACAAGTGGGCGCTCGAGCGCGTCGTCGGCGAGCTGCGCCGCGGGCAGATCGTCGTCGGCTTCCACCCCGAGGGTCGGCGCAACAAGAACGCCTCGCCCTACGAGCCGCTACCGGCGCAGCCGGGCGTCGGGCGCCTGGTCATGGAGGCGTGGCCGATCGTGGTGCCGGCCTTCATCAACGGCCTGTCGAACGACATCGTCGCCGACGTGGTGGGGAATTTCCGCGGGACAAAAAAGGTGATCGCCGTCTTCGGCGAGCCGATCGATCTGACGCCGTTCCGGCGGATGACCAGCCGGCTGGCGTCGCACAAGCGCATCGCGGACGCGCTGCTCAAGCGCGTCTACGAGCTCGGCGAGGAGGAGCGGGCGGTGCGGGCGAAGCTGGAGCGCTAGCTGCGGAGGAGCTCGTCGTCGGGCGAGCACTCGATGACGATCTCACAGCCCTCGGCGCTCCACGACTCGCGGTGGACCGAGTCGGGCGGAGAGGTGAGGACGTCGCCGGCCTTCATGCGGACGCCGTCGACGACGAGCGAGCCGCGGACGACGTACATGACCTCGGTCCCGACGTGCTTGTGGGCGAGGATGCGGCCGCCGGGGGCGAGGCGCACGAGCTGGAGGCGGCGCCCCGACTCCTCGTGGAGATCGAGGACGCACAGACCCGAGCCCACGTCGCGCCACTTGTGCTCGTCGGCGCCGAACTTCTCCATCCCTTGATGCAGCTTCTCGGACATGTTGGGCGCGAATCATAGCACGGTCGCCGTGGTATATGTCGCTTCTGTGCTCCTTCCGCTTCACGGTGACCCTCGCCTGTCTGTTGGTGGCGGGCGTCGCGCAGGCTGGGGGCCTGGTGCGCTGGCGCGGGCTCGCGCTCGACGGCGTGGGGCTCGACGCGCGCGCGGCGCAGCGTGCGCAGGCGGCGGCGGCGGCGCAGGTGGCGATTTCTGTCAAGCAATTGGACTGGGAGCGCGTGTCGGCGGAGGGGACGCCCGCCGACGCCGAGGCGGAGGCGCGCTGCACGCGCGCGGGCGCGAAGGTGCGCTGCGTGGTGCGCGTCGTCGAGGTGGGCGATCCGCAGGATCCGGGTCGGGCGCGATCCAACACCACCGTCGAGCGGACCCTCGAGCTCGACGACGCCGACGGAGAGACCATCGCCCAGACGGTGGCGCTGGTGGTCACCGATCTCCTCGGGCGCGGCGAGCGGGCCGAGCGCGTGGTGCCGCCGCAGCCGCGCGCGCCGACGCCCGCCCCCGCGGCGCCGTCGCCGTCGCCGTCGAGCCTCGCCGCCGAGCGCGCCGCCGCCGCCGCCGAGCGCGCCGAGCGCGCCCGCCTCGCCGAGGCGCGCGCCGCGCGGCCGCCGCGCCTGCCGGGGCCCACCCGGCTCGCCGTCGGGATCGAGGGGCAGCTCGCCTTCGGCTTCTCGGGCGAGCCGCTCCTCGGCGGCGTCGGCGTCCGCGGCACCTGGGGGCGGAGCGCGCTGCGCGCCGGCGGGCTGCTCTCGGTCGTCGGTGGGGGCGCTCGCTACGGCGCCTACGATCTGTCGTTCGTGCGCTTCGGGGTCGGGCCGCGCGTCGGCGCCGGGCTGCGGCGCGGGCGCTTCGGGCTCGACGGCGATCTCGGCCCGCTCCTCGTCGTGCTCTCGGCGCAGGCGGCGGGCGGCGGCGGCCACACCACGGTCACCGGCGCCGTCGCTGGCGGGGTGCAGGCGCTGCTCAAGATCGCGGGCGGCTTCGCGCTCTGGGCGTGTGTCGAAGGGCAGGTCGCCTTCAGCCGCCTGCGCGTGATCGTGGGCGAGGAGGAGGTCGGGAGGTTCGACCTCGGCTCCCTCGCCATCGGATTGGGGCTCGGATACGTCGAGTGATCCCGGTCACTTGGCGAATGTCCCCGGTCGCGATGTCAGGGCACTCACTGTTCCGAACCATGAGTGATCGCACGCGGGGGCAATCGGTATGATGCGGGTCGTGTCGCGTGGAACCGGCGGCGATGCGAAGGCGGTTCCCGCGTCGCGCGGGGACGTCGAAGAGACGCTGACGGCGCTCCTCGCCCGCCACCGCTCGGGGGACCCGACGGCGATGAACCAGCTCATGCTGGAGCTCTATCCGTCGATCCACCGCATCGTCTTCCGGCTGGCGGGGCCGACGGCGCGCGAGCGCCACGAGGACCTGGTGCAGTCGTCGCTCGAGCAGGTGGTGCGCTCGCTCGACGGCTTCGAGGGGCGCTCGCGGCTGACGACGTTCGTCTTCGGCATCTGCCACCGCGTGGTGTCGCGCGCGCGTCGGTACGATCGCGTGCGCAGCTGGTTCCGCCGCGAGGCCGAGGAGGTCTGCGTGCCGTCGGAGCGCCCGAGCCCCGACGAGCTCGTCGCCAAGGCCCAGGCGGTGCGCGCGGCGCAGGCGGCGCTCTCCGGTCTCGACGGAGAGGAGCGCTCCGCGTTCGTGCTTCACGAGGTCGAGGATCTGCCGCTCGAGGAGGTCGCGATCGCGCTTCGGTGCTCGACGCGAACGGTGAAGCGGCGGTTGCGCAGCGCGCGTCAGAAGCTCCTCGTCGCGCCGCGCCCGGGGGCGCCGTCGTGAGCGCGCTCAATCAAATGGAACAGCCGTGCGAGGGCACCCACCCGGGCAGCCCCACGGATGATGCGCTGTTCGACTACGCGTCGGGGCGCATGCACCCCGACGCGGCGGAGTTCGTCGCCGCGCACCTCGAGGGCTGCGCCCGGTGCGCCGCGCGCCACGCGCGCGTCATCGAGGTGCGGCTGGCGTTCGAGGCGCCGCCCATCGGGCCGTTCGATGCGCAGCGCGCGGTGAACGCGGTGAAGCGCACGCTGGCGGCGCCGCGGCGGGGGCGGCCGTGGGCGCTGGCGCTCGGCGTCTCGGTGGCGCTCGTCGTCGGTGCGCTCGGCGGCTGGCTGGCGTTCGGGCCGCGGCGCGACGCGGGGCCGTCGTGGGCGATCGTGTCGGCGACCGGCTCGGCCGAGGTCGGTGACCACGCGCTCGGGCCGGTGCTCCCCGTCGGTGAGCCGCTGCGCGTCGCCGCCGGCGGCAAGGTGCTGGCGAAGTGGGGCGAGGCGCGCGTCCTCGTCGACGGCACGAACGGCGAGGCGGTGGTCCGCCTCGATCACACCCGCGGCGGCAAGCGGCGGCTCGTCCTCGAGCGCGGCCGCGTGATCCTCGACGTCGATCCGCTCCCGGCCGGCACCACCCTCGCGGTGGCGACGGCGGAGGGCGACGTGCAGGTGAAGGGCACCGTGTTCCTCGTCGAGCGCGAGGGCGCCGGGACGGGCGTCGCGGTCAGCCGCGGGCGCGTCGCGGTGCGGCTGCACGGGCAGTCGGGCGAGGTCGCGCTCGACGTCGCCGCCGGGCAGCGCATCCTGCCGGGGGCCTCGACGCTGGTGACGCTCGACGGGCAGACGCGCGCGGCGCTCGACGCGCTCGGCGCGACCGGTTCGCACGCGCAGGCCGCGGCGGCGCCCGAGCCGACGCCCGCGGTGGCGGCGCCGACGCTCGACGTGAAGCCGGAGGCCAAGGCCGAGCCGGCGGCGCAGCCCAAGCTCGCGACGGCGGCTCCGTCGGAGACGCACCGCCCAGGGCCGCCGGTCCGCGTGGCCTCGGCCCGCGAGCCGTCGACGCCGTCGCTGCCGGTGGTGCGCGAGCCGGCGCCCGAGCCGCGCCGCGACCCCATCGCCGACAGCGATCGCCGCCCGCTCCCGACGGGCCCGACCCCCGAGGTCCTCCAGGCGGCGCGCACCGCGCTCGCCGCCGGGGATCACCGCTACGCCATCCGCATCGCCGAGGCGCTGCGCCGTCGCGCGCTCTCCCCCGTCGAGAGCGTGCGCACGCTGGTGGTCCTCGCGCAGGCCGAGCGCGCCGCCATGCGCCCCGAGCTCGCGGTCCGCGCCTTCAACGAGGCGGCCGCGGTGCAGGGCGCGCCCGCCGTCGAGGCGGAGCAGGCGAGCTACCTCCTCGCGCAGACGCTCGCGCGCGACGTCGGCGATGCCCAGCGCGCGGTCGCGGCCTACCGCCGCTCGGCCGAGCGCTTCCCGCGCGGCCTCCTCGCCCCGGAGGTGGCCTTCCGCCTCGGCGAGTCGATGCTCGAGGCGGGCGACGCGCGCGGCGGCGTGGCGCAGCTCGATCGCTACATCGCCGAGCACACCGGCGCGGCGCACGTCGACGAGGCGCACCTCCTCGCGGCGGCGGCGCTGCGCGATCGCCTCGGCGACTGCGCGGGCGCGATCCAGCACTTCGCCGCCGTCGCCGCCAATGGCCGGCGCGGGCCGCGCGCCGAGACGGCGCTCATCGGCCAGGCGCGCTGCCTCCAGGGCCTCGGCAAGAAGGACGAGGCGCGCCGCGCCTTCGAGCAGTACCTCAAGCTCGCGCCCGACGGCCGCCACGCCGACGAGGCGCGCCGCTTCGCCGGCAACTGATCGCCCACACCCCCTCGCGATTCGCGACGCGCCCGCGCTACACTGCGCGCGTGCGCGTCGTCGCCGTTGCGCTGTGCGCGCTCGTCGTCACCGTCGGAGGCTCCGTCGGTCTCGCCGGGTGCGACGATCTGTTCGTGCTGCCGCTGCGGCCGGACGACGCCGGCCCGGGCGGCGGCGGGCGCGATCTCGACGACGCGTCGGTGGGCGATCTCGCCGACAACGTCTTCGACCTCGTCGGCTGGGTCGACGGCGGCGCGGTCGACGGCGGCACCGCGAGCACGCTGCCGACGGCCTGCGCGCTCCTGCCCTGCACGCCGGCGATGCTGGAGGGCGACGCGTCGCTCGGCAGCGGCACCCTCCTCAGCGGCTGTCGCGCCTTCCGGACGCTGACCCTGACGGGGACGGTGAACGTCGACAAGGACGCGCGCGGCGACGGGCTCCACCTCTGCGCCGAGCGCATCATCGTGAGCGGGCTCCTCTCGGCGGTCGGGCGCGGCGACATCGAGGCGATGGGCCCCGGCGGCGGGAAGATCTGCGGCTCGGGCGGCAGCCACGCCGGACTCGGCGCCGACCCCGGCATGTGCGGCGTTGGCGTCACCTACGGCGACGCCAACGCGCCGCGCGCGCAGGGGTCGGGCGGCGGCAGCCTCTCGGGCGGTGGCGGCGCGGGCGGCGGCGCCATCGAGCTCGTCGCCGGCGAGATCTCGTTCCTCCTCGGCATCGTCAACGCCGACGGTGCGCCGGGCTCGGGCGCGCTCGCGGGCGGCGGCTCGGGCGGGAGCGTCCTTCTGCGCGCGCTGCGCATCGCCGGGACGGGGCAGATCACCGCGCGCGGCGGGTACGGCTTCGGGCTCGCGGGCGGCGGGGGAGGTGGGGGGCGCGTCGCGGTCTACGGGATCGACCCCGCCTCGTCGCTGACGCTGGATGTGTCGGGAGGCGCGAGCTCGAACGGCGGGGCGGGCGGCGACGTGGGGACGATCGTCAAGTCGCCCTAATCGCGATCCCGGGCCCGTCTGCGGGACCGGTACGCGATGGGGTCCTATTGGCAGGTGCCGGCGGCGGTGTTGCAGCTGGAGCAGGGGAAGAGGCCGCCGGTGCAGTCGGAGTCCTGCGTGCAGGGGAGGATGGCGCACAGCCCGCCGCCGAGGCCGCCGTCGCCGCCGAGGCCAGGGAGGCCGCCGCCCCCACCGCCGGGGAAGCCGCCGAGCCCCATGTCGAGATCGATGCCGGGGAGGCCGCCGCCGCCGGGGAGGCCGCCGCCGCCGGGGAGGCCGCCGCCGCCGGGGAGGCCGCCGCCGCCCGAGCCGCCGCCCGAGCCGCCGCCGCCGCCCGTCGAGCCGCCGCCGCACATCTTCGTCTGGCCGCTCGTCGACTGGCACGCCGACCCCGACGGACAGGTGGTCGACTCGCAGCAGTAGTTCGCCGGCCCGCCCGAGCCGCAGCGCCCGTTGGCGCACGACAGGCCCGGATTGCAGTCACACGCCGTCGCGCAGCTCGATCCCTGCTGCCCCGGCTTGGTCTCGAGGAAGCCGCCGTCCGACGGGAGCTGCTGCGTCGCGCCCGGCGACGAGGTGCCCCCGTTGTTGCAGCCGACGACCGCCATCGTCGCGAAGAGCCCGACCGCGCCGACGAGTCCGGCGGCGTTCCGCAAAGCCATCATGATGCACTCCCCTCCGTTTGCTGATTGGTGACCCGACGCGCGGCGCGGGGTCAGCGGCGATCGGCCTTCGACACCAGCGGATCGAGCGACCCGAGGCGATCGCCGAGCATCTCCACCATCGACTCGGTCGCGTCGACGCGCCGTCGCTGGCTGAGCAGCGTGATGTCGAGGGCGATGTTGTTGAGCGCGATCTCGATGATCGACGCGTGGCCGGTCACCACCGCCTCCGAGCGGGCCGCCGGCTCGGTGGTCCCCATGAGCGCGCGCGCGTGGTCGACGACGAGGATGAGCTTGTGCTTCCAGAACGCCTCGAGGTCGCTCTCCTCGAGGCCGTAGGTGTAGATCGTCCCCGGCATGTTGCCGAGCGCCTCGAGCGCGGTGAACGAAAACGCGATCACCTTCACCTTGCGCTCGGCCGCGTCGCGCAGGACCGGCAGGAGGCGCTCCGCCTCGCGCCGCCACACCGACAAGAAGACGTGCTTCTCGGCGGCGCGCACCATCGCCGCCGCGCGCTCGAGCACCTCGTCGTAGCCGGTCACGTTCCAGAGATCGATCGGCGGCGGCGGCGGCCGCATCCGGCGCAGCGAGTCGTCGAGCGACTTCAAGTTGGTGTCGAAGCGACGGCGCAGGACGCCCATCAGATCCGACGGCGGCAGCGGCGCGTAGCGCGCGGGCGACTCCTCGACGCGCGCCACGAGGCCGTTCTCTTCGAGGCGCTTCAAGACGGCGTAGATCGCCGAGCGCGGGATGTTCGCGCGCTGCGCGATCTCGTAGCCGGTCGCCGGGCTCTCGACGAGGAGCCCGCGATAGGCGCGCGCCTCGTTGGTGGAGAACCCGAGCTCGGTCAGCGACTCGAGGACGTCATCTTCTCTCGCCATGGGATCGTCGGGACGGCAGCGTACAAGAAAATCGACTATACAAGGGGCGTGGGTGAAAAAAACTACATCACCCCGGGTGGGTACAAGCGCCTGGTCGATGAGCTCACGCACCTCGCCACCGTCGAGCGCCCGCGCGTGGTGCGCGAGGTCTCCGACGCCGCGGCCGAGGGCGACCGCTCGGAGAACGCCGCGTACATCTACGGCAAGCGGCGGCTGCGCGAGATCGATCGGCGGATGGGGTTCCTGCAGCGGCGGCTGAAGGACGTGGCCGTCGTCGACGCGCGCGAGCAGCAGCGCAAGGACCGCGTCTTCTTCGGCGCGACGGTCGACGTCGAGGACGAGGACTCGGGCGAGGCGCACACCTTCCAGATCGTCGGGGTCGACGAGGTCGACGCCTCGAACGGGCGGATCTCGTGGCAGTCGCCCGTCGGGCGCGCGCTCCTCGGCAAGAAGGTCGACGACTCGGTGCGCGTCTCGTGGGAGGCGGGACAGCGGTCGCTCACCATCGTCGAGATCCGCTACGACGACGTGTAGCCGATGAGCCGGAGCGGCACCCACAAGACGCTGCTCGCCATCATCGCCACCGACAAGACCTTTGAGCGCGTCGAGGTCGGCGACGGCGAGGAGGCCTGGGTGGGCAAGTGCCTGCACTGCAACACGCGGCTCACCGTCGCCCTCGACGGGACGCCGGTCAGCCGCGCCACCATCGAGCACATCGTGCCGCGCGGCCTCGGCGGCACCGACGAGATCGCCAACCTGGCCGTCGCCTGCTCCGGCTGCAACCACGAGAAGGGCGTCCGCCACGACCCGAACGGCCTCGGCGATCCGAAGCTGCAGGCGATGATCGCGCGGCTCCAGGAGCGGCGGCGCCAGCGCTGGCGGGATCCGGCTCCCGACGGCGCGTAGTTGGTGATATGAGATCGGCGCCGCCATGACGACGACGCCGCCCCCCAAAGATCCTGTCGCTGCACTCGCCGCGCTCGAGGAGCGCGTCAAGCGCGGCGGCGCCGAGAAGTACCACCAGAAGAACGCCGAGGAGGGCAAGCTCTTCGCGCGCGCGCGGATCCAGCGCCTGCTCGACGACGGCGGGCGCGACTTCGTCGAGGACGGGCTCCTCGCCAACAACCTGCACCGCGACCTCCCGTCCGACGGGGTGATCACCGGGCTCGGCAAGATCCACGGGCGCACGGTCGCGCTGATGGCCAACGACTCGACGGTGAAGGCGGGCTCGTGGGGCGCGCGCACCGTCGAGAAGATCGTCCGCATCCAGGAGACCGCCGGGCGGCTCGGCGTGCCGATGATCTACCTCGTCGACTCGGCGGGGGCGCGCATCACCGACCAGCTCGACATGTTCCCGGGGCGCCGCCACGCGGGGCGCATCTTCCACACGCAGGTGCGCCTCTCGGGTGCGGTGCCGCAGATCTGCCTGCTCTTCGGGCCGTCGGCGGCGGGCGGGGCCTACATCCCGGCCTTCTGCGACGTGGTGTTCATGGTAGACAAAAATGCCTCGATGTACCTCGGGTCGCCGCGCATGGCCGAGATGGTCATCGGCGAGAAGGTGACGCTCGAGGAGATGGGCGGGGCCCGCATGCACTGCGAGGTCTCCGGCTGCGGCGATCTCCTCGCCAAGAACGAGGAGGAGTGCCTGGCGGCGGCGCGGCGCTACCTCGCCTACCTCCCGCAGCGCGCGGGCGAGCGGCCCGAGGCGATCACGGCGCGGCCGCCGGTGGCGACGGCGCGGCGCATCGACGACATCATGCCCGCCAACCACAACCAGGCGTTCGACGTGCTGCACGTCATCGAGGCGCTCGTCGACGAGGGGAGCTTCTTCGAGGTGAAGAAGCTGTGGGCGCGCGAGATCGTGACCGGCTTCGCGCGGCTCGACGGCCAGGTCGTCGGCATCGTCGCCAATCAGCCCAAGTGGAAGGGCGGCGTGCTGTTCGTCGACTCGGCCGACAAGGCGGCGCGCTTCGTCTGGCTGTGCGACGCGTTCGAGGTCCCGATCCTGTTCCTCGCCGACGTGCCCGGCTTCATGATCGGCAAGGCCGTCGAGCGGCAGGGCATCATCCGCCACGGGGCGAAGATGATCTCGGCGATATCGGATGCGACGGTGCCGAAGATCTGCGTGGTGCTGCGGAAGGCGTACGGGGCGGGGCTCTACGCGATGTGCGGGCCGGGGTTCGAGCCGGACGCGACGCTCGCGCTGCCGCAGGCGTCGATCGCGGTCATGGGGCCCGAGGCGGCGGTGAACGCGGTCTACTACAACAAGATCCAGGAGAAGCCCGAGGCCGAGCGCGCGGCCTACGTGGCGGCGCTGCGCGACGAGTATCGCGCGGACGTCGACCTCATGAAGCTGGCGGCGGACCTCCATGTCGACGCGGTCGTCCCCGGGGACGGGCTGCGGCGCGAGCTGGTGCTCCGCTTCGGGGCGGCGGCGCGGAAGCGCGACCGCAACTGGCCGCGCAAGCGCAGCGTGACTCCCGTCTAGCAGAAATTGTCGATTTTCGCCGGTCGCGGGCGCGCGATCGCTTGTGCTCCCTCGATCGCGCCCCATGACTTGCTCATGGCGACCAAGCGGAAATCCTCGAGCAGCAAATCCTCGTCGAAGAAGTCGAGCAGCGGCAGGGCGCGCGGCGGCACGAAGCGCGCCTCGTCGTCGTCGTCGCGCGCGAAGAAGGCGGCGGCGGGGCGCAAGGGCGGGCGGAAGAGCGCTCGTTCGCGCGGCGGCGCGTCGAAGGGCGCGTCGTCGTCGCGCGGCGGGCGGTCGCAGGCGCGCGGGAGCGCGTCGACGAAGTCGGCCTCGTCGTCGCGCGGGCGCGGCGGGCGGCGCGCGTCGACCAAGCGCGCGGCGCGCTCGCGCGGCGGGCAGGCGTCGGCGCGCTCGTCGAAGCGGTCGGGGTCGAAGGCGGCCGGGCGCTCGACGCGGGCGAGCTCGTCGAAGAAGGCGATGAACGGCGGCGCCGGCGGCGGCCAGGAGATGATGGACGAGGAGGAGCACGGCATGGGCATGCACGGCGAGGGCGCCTCGGCCGAGGCGACCACGCACTAGCTCAATCGAGTCGCGCTCGACACGTCGGGCGCAGGCTGCTCATGGCGCGCGGCGCGAGGGCGCGTGGTGGTGCTGGCCTCGACGCGGACGTCGAGGTGGTCGTCGTCGGCGCGGGCGCGGCGGGGCTCTCCTGCGCGCGCGGGCTCGTCGGTGCGGGGGTGCGCGTGCGCGTCCTCGAGGGGCGGGCGCGGCCCTTCGGACGCGTGCACACGCTCCGACCGTCGGGCTGGCCGTGTGCGGTCGAGGCCGGCGCCGAGCTGGTCCACGGTCGCCCGCGCGAGGCGATCGCGCTCAGCGAGGAGGCGGGCGTCGGGCTCGTCCCGATGGGCGACCGACACCTCGTGCGCGCGGGGGCGCACCTCTCCGACGACGACGCGCGCTTCGCGGCGGCGGCGGCGCTGACGGAGCGGGGCCCGCCGGCGGGCGTGCCCGATGAGGCGATCGCGGCGGCGATTGCGCGGGCCGAGCGGGCGGGAGATCCCGCGGGGCGCCTGGCGCGCGCCTACGTCGAAGGGTTTCACGCCGCCGATCCGGCGCGCGCCAGCCGGGCTGCGCTCGCGCTGCAGGCGCGGCGCGCCACGCTCGACGACGGCGACACGACGCTGCGCGTGCCCGACGGGTACGACCGGCTCCTCGCGCCGCTCGTGCCGCGCGGGGCGCTGTGGCTCGGCGTGCTCGTCGACGAGCTGCGCTGGCGCGCGGGGCGCGTCGAGGTGCGCGCGCGCGGGCTGCTCGGCGATCGCCTGCCGCCGATCGTGGCGCGGGCGGCCGTCGTCACCGCGCCGGCGTCGCTCGTCGCGCAGGGGCGGCCGCGCATGGTGCCGACGGTGGCCGCGTGGCGCGACGCCGCGCGCGCGCTGCCGCTCGGGCGCGTGGTGAAGCTCCTCGTGCGGCTGCGCGAGCGCCTCTGGCCGCGCGGCGCGACCTTCCTGCACGACGCGGGCGCGGCGGTGCCGACCTGGTGGACCGTCGACGCGGACGGGGCGGTGCTGGTCGGCTGTGCTGGGGGCCGCGCGGCGGAGGCGCTGGCGCGGACCGCGCGTGACGACGGGCCGGGGCTGGTGCGGCGGGCCGCGGCCTCGCTGGCGCGCACGCTCGGGATCGCGCCGGCCCGGCTGCGTGACGCCATCGAGGGCGCGATCGTCGCCGACTGGGGCCGCGACCCGCTCGCCCGCGGCGCCTACTCCTGGGTCCCCGTCGGCGCGCTGGACGCGCAGCGTGCGCTGGCCACGCCCGTCGACGAGACGCTGTTCTACGCCGGCGAGGCGGCGGAGGACGAGGGCGCGAGCGGGACGGTGCACGGCGCGCTGCGCTCGGGGGCGCGCGCGGCCGCGGCGCTCCTGGCGGTACTTCGTGTCAAGCAGGAACCCCCTCGCGCCGAGGCGCCGCTTCTGGGACACTGAGCGACGACCCCATGATCCCGATCGGCTTCGGCCCCGAGCTTCTCACCTGGCTGCGCATCGAGACCGAGCGCGCCTGGGCCGCGATCACCGAGCGCACGCTCGACGAGCAGCAGGCCCTCGGCGTCGGCGGCGCGACCTGGCGCCGCGGCACGCGCTGGACCGGCGATCTCGACGACGCGGCCATCAGCGCGATCGAGCGCCGCGAGGGCTTCCGCTTCACCGACCAGCACCGCCTCTTCCTGCGCGCCCTCCACGCCACGCGCCCGCGCATGCGCCGCTTCTCGTTCGGCGACCCCGGCGACGGGGACCGCCTCGTCGAGCGCGACGCGCCCGGCTTCTATCACTGGATCGACGACGCCGCCGAGATCGCCGCCGCCCGCGCCGCCGTCGTCGAGGGGCTGGTCTTCGACGTCGAGGAGAACGGCCTGTGGCCGGCGGGGTGGGGCGCCCGCCCGCGCGCCGCCGTCGAGCGCGCCGCCCGCGTCGCCGAGCTCGTCCGCGCCGCGCCGCCGCTCGCGCCCATCTTCGGCCACCGCTTCGTCGTTGACGCGGGCTGGGGGCGCGCGGTCGTCCTCTCGATCGTGCAGAGCGACGTCATCGTCTACGGCGCCGATCTGCGCGCCTACCTCCTCAACGAGCTGCACGGTCTCCTCGGCACGGCCGCGCCCAGCGACGGGCCGGTCGTCGATCCGGCGGACATCCCCTTCTGGGGAGAGCTCTCGGCCTGAGTGTGCTAAGATCACTCGCTGAAGGAGCGAGCGCGTGACCAAGCACACCGTCGAGAGAGTCGTCATCATCGGTTCCGGTCCCGCGGGGCACACCGCGGCCATCTACGCGGCGCGCGCCAACCTGGCGCCGCTCATGTTCGAGGGCTTCATGGCCGGCGGCGTCGCGGCCGGCGGCCAGCTCACCACCACCACCGAGGTCGAGAACTTCCCCGGCTTCCCCGAGGGCGTCGACGGGACCGAGCTGATGAACCGCATGCGCGAGCAGTCGTCGCGCTTCGGCACCCGCATCGAGACCGAGACCGTCGAGTCGGTCGACCTCTCGCGCCGCCCGTTCGTCGTCAAGACGTCCGAGCGCACCGTCGAGGCGCAGACGCTGATCATCGCCACCGGCGCCACCGCCAAGCGCCTCACGCTCCCGGGCGAGGATCGCCTCTGGCAGCGCGGCATCTCGGCCTGCGCGGTGTGCGACGGCGCGCTGCCGCTCTTCCGCAACAAGCCGCTGGTCGTCATCGGCGGCGGCGACACCGCGGCGGAGGAGGCCAGCTACCTCACCAAGTTCGGCAGCAAGGTCTACGTCGTCCACCGTCGCGACGAGCTGCGCGCCTCGGCCATCATGGCCAAGCGCCTCATCGAGAACCCCAAGGTCGAGATGGTGTGGAACTCCGTCGCCGTCGAGGCCGTCGGCGCGGACACGCTCGTCGGCGTCAAGGTGAAGAACGTCCACTCGGGCGAGGTGCGCCTCCTCGAGGCGGCCGGCCTCTTCTACGCCATCGGGCACGAGCCCAACACCGCCTTCCTCGGCGGGCAGCTCACCCTCGACGAGACCGGCTACATCGTGACCCGGCCGGGCACGACGCAGACCAGCGTCGAGGGCGTCTTCGCCTGCGGCGACGTGCAGGACAAGGTCTGGCGCCAGGCGATCACCGCCGCCGGCACCGGCTGCATGGCCGCGCTCGAGGCCGAGCGTTTCCTGCACGCGCACCACTGACCTCTCTTCGCCTCGCCCCCTACGACTGACCGCCGCGCACGGCGTCGACGATCGCCCGCACGGCGTCGACGACCGAGTCGGGCTGCGGCAGCTTGCCGACGATCTCCGGCATCGCCGCGATCAGCCGCGCCTCGAGCGCCGCCGCCGAGAGCCCGTTCTCGATGCCCTGCCGCCGCTCGGCGAGCGCCACCGCGAGCTCGGCCCGCGCGTGCTCGGCCTCGGCGCGGGCGCGCTCGATCGCCAGCTCGGCGTCGAGCCGCAGCCGCTCGATCGCCGCCCGCGCCTCCGCCTGCACCCGCTCGAGCTCGGCCTCGGCCGCCTGTCGCCCGCGCTCGAGCTCGATGCGCCGCCGGCTGTTCGCGTCCTCGGCGTCGAGCCGCGCCGCCTCGCGCGCCTGCCGCGCCGCCAGCTCGCGCGCCTCGATCTCCTGCTCGGCCGCGACCTCCGCCAGCCGCGCGATCCGCGCGCGCTCGGCGCGGAACGGCCGCTGCAGGCTCTCCCACAGCCGCGCGCTCGAGACGACCGCCTCCTTGAGCTGCACCGTGGCGATCTTGAGCCCCGCGCCCTCGGCGAGGCTGCGCAGCCGCGCCGTGAGCTCCTCGATGATCGGCTGCTTGTCGGCGAGCACGTCGTCGATGCTCATCGCCGCGACCTTGTCTTTGATCGTCGCCTCTGCCTGCTCGCGCAGCTGGAGCGTGACGATGCGCGTCGGATCGCCCGCGTCGCTGAAGTCGAGCGTCCGATAGGCGGTCGCGAAGTCGTCGACGATCCACTGCACGTAGCCCTGCACGAGGATCCCCTGGCGCTCGCGGCAGATGCAGCGCGCGTTGATGAGGATCGTCTGCATCGTGCCGGGCACGACGAGGAAGGCGTCCTTGCGCGGATCGAAGCGGAAGGAGATGCCGCGCCCGAGGTGCAGCGGCTGGTCGTGCCCGCGCCGCGTGTGCACGACGTAGGCGTGGGGCGGGACGACCACCGTCTGCCAGCGCCCCCAGCCGGTCACGCGCACGTCGATGGCCGGCGAGCCGCCGCCGCCATACGCCGCCGGCGCCGCCGCCAGCTCCTCGTCGCGCGCGACCCGCATCGGCGCGGCCGCGGGCGCCGCCATCCCCGCCACGATCGCGGCCGGCGCCGCGCGGCGCTTCAGGCTCTTCTCCAGCTGAGCCTGCCCCTGCATCACCTCGTCGAGATAGCTGTTGCGCGTCGGATCGTCGCTCATGGTCGGAAGGCCTCCTTCTGCCTGCCAACGCGCGAGCCCCCGCGCTTGTGACAAAAAATGTTCGCGCTACGCGGCGGCCGCCTCCACCGACGGGCGGCGACGCAGCCAGCGCGCCAGCGCGTCGAGGAAGATGGCCACCAGCGCCGCCATCGCCAGCGCGCACAGGCAGGTCAGCACCCACCCCTGCACGGGCTTGCCGCCGCGGATCAGCTTCGGGATGAAGGTCTCGGTGATCAGCTCGAACCCTGCGGTCTCCGTCGCCACGCCGACGAACGCGAGCGGCGCCAGCGTCACCCACGCGTAGCGCGCGCGCCCGCTGTTGATGATCATCGTCGTCGCCGCGCAGAGCGCGATGCAGGCGAGCAGCTGGTTCGAGATGCCGAGCAGCGGCCAGATCGTCGCGATCGAGCCGCTCCACACCAGCGCCACCCACCCGAGGCAGACCAGCGTCGTCGACGCGAGCGCGCCCGGCATCCAGTCGCTCTTGCCGAACTTCGCCAGCGCCGGGTGCGCCCGCCCGACCATCTCCTGCACGAGGAAGCGGGCCACCCGCGTCCCGGTGTCGACGGTGGTGAGGATGAACAGCGCCTCGAACATGATCGCGAAGTGGTACCAGTACGAGATCAGGTGGCGCAGCCCCGGGAGCCCGGCGAAGATCTGGCTCATCCCGACGGCGAGCGAGACCGCACCGCCGGCCCGCCCCTGGAGCCGCTCGCCGATCTGCTGCGACAGCTCGGGGAGGTGGTCCATCGACAGGCCGAGCGTCGCGAACTTGTCGGGCGGCGCGTTGATGGCGAAGTAGTCGCCCTGCGAGAGCGAGCTCGCGGCGACGAGCGCGACGATGCCGACGACGCCCTCCATCAGCATCGCGCCGTAGCCGATGAAGCGGGCGTGCGACTCCTTGTCGATCATCTTCGGCGTCGTCCCCGAGCCGATGAGGCCATGGAAGCCGCTGATCGCGCCGCAGGCGATGGTGATGAACACGAAGGGGAAGAGCTTGCCGGGGACGATCGGCCCGCCGCCGGTGAACTGCGAGATCGCCGGCAGCTTCAATTCCGGATTGACAAGAAAGATCCCCAGGATGAGGACGGCGATGGTCCCGATCTTGAGGTATGAGCTCAAATAATCGCGCGGGCAGAGCAGCATCCACACCGGCAGCACGCTGGCGGCGAAGCCGTAGACGGCGATGGCGATGGTCAGCTTGTGCTCGCTCAGGAGGAAGGCCGCGCCGATGGGCGAGTGGGCGATGCGCTCGCCGGCGACGACGGCGACGAGCAGCAGCACCACACCGATGGCCGACGCCTCGCCGATCTTCCCTTTGCGCAGCCGGTACATGTAGAGCGACATGAAGAGCGCGATGGGGATCGACGACGCGATGGTGAAGGTCCCCCAGGCGCTCTCGGCGAGCGCGTTGACGACGACCTTGGCCATCGCCGCGATGGCGATGACGACGATGCCGAGGACCGCCACGCCGGCGATGATCCCGGCGCGGCGCCCGATCTGCGCGCGGGCGATCTCAGCCAATGACCTGCCGTCGTGGCGGATCGAGCCGACCAGGATCACGAAGTCGTGCACGGCGCCGCCGAGGACGACCCCGATGAGGATCCACAGGTACCCGGGGAGGAAGCCGAACTGCGCCGCCAGCGTCGGACCGACGAGCGGCCCCGCGCCGGTGATGGCGGCGAAGTGGTGGCCGAAGAGCACCCACTTGTTCGTCGGGACGTAGTTCTGCCCGTCGTACAGGCGATGCGCAGGCGTCTTCCGCGCGTCGTCGAGCACGAGCACCTTCGAGGCGATGAAGGCCGAATAGAAGCGGTAGCCGATGGCCACCACGCAGAGCGCCCCCACCATGAGCGGCAAGGCATGCATGCGGCGGTTGTAGCACGGTCGGTCCTCGGGGTACGCTGCGGCACCATGCGGACTTTCTCGACGACGAATCGGACGATGGGGGTGTGCGCTAGCGCACTCGTGGTCGCCGCATTGACCTTGACGGCGGGTGCGCGGGACGCGGCGGCGCAGCGCAAGTACCGCGTCACCATCGACTCGCAGCCGCAGCAGGCGGCGATTTACGTCAATCAGAAAGAGAGCGGCATCCAGGGCTACACGCCGACGACGCTGAAGCTCCCCAAGGGGGCGCAGACGATCATCCTCGAGCTGCCGGGCTTCAAGCCGGTGCAGCGGCCGATCAACGTCACGCGCTCGGAGAAGTTCATCTTCACGCTCGAGCGCCAGGCGCGGCCGTCGGTGCTCGACGTGCGCTCGGTGTCGAGCGACTCGGCCTCGGGCGGGCAGCTCTTCGTCGACGGGATGCCGGCGGGGACGGTGCCGATGCGCGCCGAGGTCGCCCAGGGGCGCCACCTCGTCGAGGTGAAGAAGGCGGGCTTCAAGGACTACCGCGAGCCGGTCGACCTCGCCGAGGGGGAGACGCGCACGCTGGTGATCGACCTCCAGGCCGAGGCGAAGAAGGGCTCGATCCTGGTGACGGCCGACGTCGCCGGCGCCGACGTCTTCATCGACGGGCAGCGGCGCGACGCCGCCCCGGCGCTGATCGGCGACCTCACCGAGGGGGCGCACACCGTCGAGGTGCGCAAGGATCCGCTGCAGCCCTGGAAGCAGGTGGTGACGGTCGTGGGGAATCAGCAGACGAAGGTCGAGGCCAAGCTGGCGCCGGCGCCGGAGACGCAGAAGGGGTCGCTGCGCGTGGTCAGCTCGACGGTGGGGGCCGAGGTCTTCGTCGACGGCGAGCCGCGCGGTTCTGTCAATCAGGAAATCAAGGACCTCCGCCCGGGGCAGCACATCGTCGAGGTGCGCAAGGAGGGCTTCGCGCCGCAGGTCGTCGAGGTGCAGGTGGTGCCGGGTGAGCAGCGGCTGGCGCGCCTCGACCTCGTGCCGGCGCAGCAGGTGCCGAAGAGCGCGGCGCTGCGCGTGGTCACGCCGGTCCCCGACGCCGAGGTCTTCATCGACGGCGCGTCGGTGGGCAAGGCGCCGGTCGATCGCAACGACCTCACGCCGGGCAAGCACTACGTGGTGGTGCGCCGCCAGGGGTACGCCGAGTGGAAGCGCGAGGTGAACCTCGACCCGGCGCAGCCGACGGTGGTGACGGCGGAGCTGTCGGCGTCGGGCAGCCTCAAGGTGCTCTCGAACGTCGCCGGCGCAGACGTCTCCATCGACGGCGTCATCGTCGGCAAGACGCCGCTCCAGCTCGACACCATCTCGGCCGGGGAGCACCTCGTCGAGATGAAGAAGACCGGCTACGTCCCGGCGCGCCAGCCCTTCCGCATCGACGGAGGCGAGGCGAAGATCCTGTCGGCGGAGCTGGCGGTGGTGCAGACCGGCCCGACGGCGACGGACGTGCAGCGCCAGTGGCGCGCGATGTCGTCGTTCTCGGCGGTGACGGTCGATCCGGGGCGCTTCACCGCGGACATCGCGGCGGGCTTCTTCCCCTTCGCGCAGCTCCGCCTCACCGTCGGTGCGCTGCGCCGCGGGATGCTCGGCCTCGACGCGGGCGTCGAGCTGCGCACCACCGGGTACCTGACGTCGGGTGGCGCGCACGCGAAGTTCCAGTGGCTGAAGGCGGGCCCGGCGGCGATCGGCGTCGACCTCTACCTCGGCGGCGGTGGCGGTCCGGTGAAGCGCTCGACCTTCGAGTTCGAGCTCGGCATCCCGGTGTCGCTGCTCTTCGGCGAGATCGTGCGCTTCACCGCCAAGCCGTACATGCAGGTCTACACCGACCGCAACTGCCCCTCCGTCGACGACAAGCGCGGCGAGCCGATGATCGGCGAGGAGCCGGTGTGCTCGGTCTACGACACGCCCGGCAACGTGCAGATGCGCCGCGCCGAGACCGACGTGAGCACGATCTCCGTCGGTGGGCAGTCGATCGCCGGCACCGTGAAGGAGCTCGCGGGCGGGCAGGATCCGCGCGAGCGCTTCGCGGGCTTCCGCTTCATGCTGCAGGCGGCGCTCGAGATCGCGGTGCACAAGTACGCCACCGTCTTCATCATCTTCGAGGGCGATCCCGTCGGTCAGCGCCAGGCGTTCCGCCAGCGCTTCTCGGCGGCGTACCGGTGGGGCTCCGACCCGCAGATCTACGGCCGCCTCGGCGTCACCTTCAAGTTCTAGCGCCTCGAGCTCGACCTTGAGCTTGAGCTTGAGCTTGAGCTTGAGCTTGAGCTCCACCTCCACCTCCACCTCCACCTCCACCTCCACCTCCACCTCCACCTCCACCTCCACCTCCACCTCCACCTCC
>Ga0272446_1001795_pt1 | contig 30533 bp, 39 predicted proteins | sample YNPCB0061_FD_194587 | JGI IMG/M metagenome (GOLD analysis project Ga0272446, IMG submission 194587) | Hot spring microbial mat communities from Yellowstone National Park, WY, United States - YNP-CB-006-1 | ecosystem: Environmental > Aquatic > Thermal springs > Hot (42-90C) > Sediment | place...
CTTTGATTTTCTTGACTGATCTTAGACTCCCGTCTTCGCTGAAGGCTAACCATGGATCCACGCCACCGTACTGACTTAAGATCGCGTCGTACCGTTGGGCGCCGATCATTCGGCGGCGTGTCCGTACATCGGCCTTGTCCCACACCTCCTGGTAAGTTGGCAGGTCGGGGACAAGCTTGCCCGTGGCTGTTTCGTAAGCACTCCGCGCGGCATCCGACGTGAGCTCCGGCTCGGTCAGTACGGGCACATAGCTACAGCGGCAGTGGGGCGCGTCCGGCAACTCGGGAGCAGGCCGGCCCGCTTTGTCCCGGTACCGGCCGTTCGGCTGGCGGTAGTAGATTGTGCCATTGCGCGCCGCGTGTTCCGGTCGTGTGCGATCATCCATCACCGCCTGAATCATGATACCCTGTACCATATCTCCGAGCGCGTCTGTAGTGCGATCGAGATGATCACGCTCCAAGGCACGTCGCCCCTCGGTGCGAGCGATCCGACGGGCTTGCCAGGCGAGCGCCGAGGTCGTCGGGCGGATGCGCTTAGTCAGCTGCTCGACGTTCTCGCCGGCCATCAAGCCGGCCGTCAATTGTGACTGGATCTGTAGCTTGGCTACTGGTGCCCAAAGCCGCGATGACAGGCGGCCGAACAGTGGCACGGCGTGGGTCTGACGGGGCAGATCTATCCAAGTTTGCGTCAGTGTCCGTTCGTCAAGCGGCGGGAACACCATCTGGGCGATTCGCTGCCGGGCCTGTTCCGGGGTCAGTGGGGCCGCATCCCAAGCTGGTGTGCCCGGTGTGGCCGCCTCGAGATCGTTCGAGAGGGCGACCTCTTCAGTGACGGGTCGTGGCGGAGCGAGCCGGCCGAGCAGATCAGGCACGAGCGCAGCAGGTATGGAGTCGGCTAAGGCTTTGCGGTTCAGGTCACGGCCAGCTGACATCGCTACGGCTAGTGCTCGTAGGATCCGTTCGATCCGACGGCGCATCAAGGTATCGATGCGTGCGGCTCGTTCGGCCGGTGGTGACGCGCGCCAGGCCCGGACTAGTCCCGAGGCGAGCGTATCGAGTTCGGCGCGGATACTCGCATCGAGGCGGTCGAGCGTGTCATCGAGCGCGACTTGGCGGCGGTGATTAGCGGCCAGCCATCGGCGGGTCCAGGCCGAGTAGGCGTCGGGCATCGGGCAGCTCCTCTCGCAGGATCCTCACCGAGTGCGGCGCATCGAGCCCGAGCGTCACCTCAGTCTGGCCGCGACGCCCCAGGCCTATTCGCAGGACGCGGACGCGGACGAGTGTTCCGTCGGGGAGCGCGAGCACCAGGCCTGTTTCAGCGGTTCGGGTGAGTATGAGCATTACGACCCCACTGGTGGTATCATTCCGGATGGTGTATCGGTTGGGACAGGACCGCCTTCGGCCTCGATGCGATCACGTTCGATGGACCAATCGTAACCGTGGCGGGCTGCGATTGTCTCGCGACTGACTACACCCATCGAGAGTAGCAGCTGGTCAGCTTGCGCCTCCATCAGGCGGTTGCGGCTCTGGACGATGGGCGCTTCGGCCTCGACGCGAATAGCATCGGTGAGCCCGCGTGGTAGTCGGCCTGTTCGTTCGGCGATCTGCAGCACTCGACGGAGAATCTCCACGTCGTACCAGATCATCTCCGACTGGAGCCGTTCGAACATCTTCACGGCCGGCCCTTCAGCCACAAGCGTACTGCTGTAGTTTGCGTTGCTGGCATCTCCCGAAAGCATGTACTCGGGCAAGCATAGTCGAGCGGCGACTGCTCGTAGCTCGGCCTGGACCGCGGCGACATAGTTAGCTACGTCGATGCGATTTGCCGGGGCGTCCCATTCTTCGCCGGGGGCCAGGTGCATGATGGCGCCGGGCGGGAGATGCTGGTATGTCCGACCCTCGTCGTCCTTACCGGTGCCGGGGTCACCAGGTTGCGCCCACGGTGTGATCGTACCGCCGATCTGACGGCGGATGATTGCCGCTACGCTGGCTTGGATGCTAGCCACTGTGGACATGGCGCGTAGGATCTGCCAGGAGCGTCGTAGTGACTCACGACAGGGCCAGAGCACCGGTAGGCCACGGGGGGCGAGTCGGTCTACATTGGCCTTGCGGTGCTGTATTTCGTCCGCGGGCGTAAGTGTCGATGCACCGGGACTGACAAAGCCGAAACCACTATCGGTAGGGCGCGTGACCCAATACCCGGTGATTGTCTCGGCGTCGTGTGGGTCTACCTGCACGCCGTAGGCATCATGCGCCGATGCCCCCAGCGGCCCGATGACATGCTCCGGATCGACAAACCGCACAGCTAGACGATCGCCGAGGTCGAAGACCCGCAGGAATACTTCGCCGTCACGATCGAGGCGGTATTGGATTTCGCGTTGCCGGATCATCCAGCGGTCAGCATCCATCCAGCGGTGTAGCTCATCGAGGGCACGAGTCAAATCGGCCTGGTCGATGCTCAGATCGGCACGTGGTACGACCCGATAGGTATGACCAGTGCCGACGATGTAGGATGTGCGGACTTCGAGCGCGGCGGCGGCGAAGGGGTGATGCAGTGAATACCACCGCATCATATCGCGAATCTGTCGGTGCTGTTCCGGGTTGTGGTATGGGTAGCCGTCGATTCGGGACGGCGGCTGCGCAAACGTAAACCAGGGCGGGTCGCCGTCAACGGCGAGCATGCGGTTGAGCGACTCGATCAGCTGGGTGGTGAGTGCGTCGGCCACTGGTCATGACCCATGCGTCATGCCTCCCGCTGTTGTGATGCTACGCCCCGTCCCGATCGGGCGTAGCTCATAGTATTCGTCAGCCCGTCATCAGCCGTAGCGCCATCTCGAGGGCATCGGGCCCGTCGTCGTGGTCACTCATCGGCCAGTCGCGCAGTTGTCTGTATAGTAGCCGACCGCCCGGTGTATCCGCAATGCGCAGCTCACGTCGCACGATTGACGGGCCGAGCCGACGGATGCGTAGCTCCTTCGCGCCGTCCGCCTTGACGCCGTAGATCGGCCACGGCACGCGGCGATTTCGCGTCAGCTCGCCGATCAGCACCTGCTGGAAGGCGACCGCCTCGATGCCGATCGCGTGCGGTTTCCAGCGGTCGGCCATGACCAGCGTATCGGCGATGATCGCATGCGGCGGGCGGCGTGCGAGGTCGGCCTCAGCCCAGAGTAGACCATCGCACCAGCCCAGCGCGACGATCGCCGAGTAGTCGCCACTGTCAGGCTTCGCCCCGAGCGACGGATCGACCGCGATGACACGGCGGGTCATGCGCTCGAGCGGTAGCGATGATGCTGGTACCAGTATCCAGTCGCCCCATAGATCCGCTGGCCATTCGACGCCTTCGGGATCGCACCATTCGGCCTCAAGTTCCTGCCGTGCCCAGACACCGACCAAATCCGCGTAGAGTTGCCCCCGCACCGTAGCCGACAACAGCGGATTATCGCTTGTGGCGGCGCGAATGACTTGGGCGCCCGTCGCCTGTGGCCCGAACATCCGGTAGGTCCAGTGGCCTGTACCTTTGGGCGTGGTGGTCACGGCTAGCCAGGGTGATGCGCCTAGTCGCAGTGTCGGGAGTAGCACTTGCAGCGCGTCCTCGTCGATCTGGGCGGCCTCGTCGAGCCAGACGCCGTGCAGGTTGAGACCGCGCAATCGGTCGGGTCGGTCAGCGGAGCGGAAGCGGATTTCGGATCGACCGGGAATCGTCATGAGCATTTTGCCGGGTGACTCGACGACATCCAGCCGCATGAGTTGCGCTACAGATCGGACGGCTGGCCAGTCGATATCCTCGAGCATGGTATAGGTTGGGGCGACGACAGCGTACTGGCCCGGATCGCGGGCGGCGCAGAGCAGCAATCGATACGCGCCCGCCCAAGTCTTGCCCGCGCCACGGCCGGCGATCAGTGCGACGCGTCGCGCGTCACTCAGTGCGTACATCTGCTGATGCGCCAGGAGCGGGATTTCGATCCGGTGTGTCTGTTGTTGCCGTCGTGGTAATGACACGGTGGACATACTCGATTACGGCTCCACTCTGGCCAGTGGGCAGCGGTACGTCGCGCTGACCGAGGTACTGCTTACCCAAAAAGATCGCCATAGTGGGGGACTTTTCGGCCAAGGTCCATTGGATTTTATGCAGCCGGCCTCGCATTTGAGCGCGGCCTGCCTCCAGATCGTCTGCACACCGTCGCTCCAGTGTGCGACGACTAATCCGCACAGTGATCGCGATATCCTCATGCGACAAGCCAAGGCTGGCGAGATGTCGCACAATCCGGCGAGTCTCATCAGTGATCGATGCGCGCGGTCGCATGTCATTATCTTAGCGTGGGTCGGCATCTAATAGTCGATTGGCCAACGATTGTTCTTTTTGCACACTTCGGGGGCAAATCCTCAAGCGCAGTACTCATATGTTGCGACAGCTCGACCGATAGAAGAGGAGCTGTTTAAACTCTTAATACTGTGCGGTTTCCCCGTTTTGCTAACACTCACCAGTCGCCATGAGGATGACTTCTGGCAATGATTTAATATAGACGGGTGGCTTGCCGTAATATGCATAACGCTATTAGATCTTTTGTGATACATCTCCGCGATACAATCCATGACTCTTGAGCCGATACCGATGCCTTGATAATCCGGCAGCGTCACAATTCGACTGATCCGGTAGATTCTGCGATTTTCTGTTTGAAGCGAGCGTTTCTTAGAGCCGTAGCAATAGAGCACTGCTACAAAGCATACTGGCTGTTCACCCCAGAGGGCAACATAACATGATGCCCCCGACGATAACTTGTTGGTCAAATAATGATGCGAGCTAAACATTCTCCAGAGATGTTGTTTTGCACGGTGGATTTCCAATGTGATTGAGGGTCGCTGAAGACACCCTCGGGTGAATTCACGCGTTGCCATGTCCAGCACCCAATCTGGTTCCAACCATTCGAGGATGTCGTAGTGGCAAGTGACGGCTACAAATTTTCGCTGAATGCGCCCACTTCGAATTGATTTAGCGACCGCAGCCGACCCGATTTTGGCGACTGTGCGGTCAACAACGCTCGTAAACTCGTCAAACACAACAACGGGTTTAGTTGTGTCGGCGAGGGCATAGGCGAGGTCGCAGCGGAACTGTTCACCATTGCTCAGAACGGAATAAGGCTTCACCCAACTTGGTGGGGAGCTGAGCCCAACCGCCGTTAATATGCTTGTGATGTCTTTGATGGATAGATCGCTTGGGAAATGATCAATGAGAGCACGATCGGTTGGCCAGGGCGGGTTGTGGGTGTATTCGTCTGGCCACAAATGGCGGGCCACTGTTGTTTTCCCGCTGCCGGATGGCCCGACAATCACACCAATCTTCCAGTCAAAACTGGTGAGGTCGGGGATCTTCAACTCCCAGTTTTGTGTGAGGCGTTGGGCGAGAGGAACGTCAAACATCCCCGCGATCTGGGCAACGCGAAAGGAATCGTATAGTGGGCAACTCTTGGTGATCTTAACTTGCATGCGAATCTCACAAAATTAAGGTACGACAACGATATCCTTCGGCGGTTAGTCTCTCGTATAGTTTTCGCTGGTCACTTTCGTCGGCACACTCGATAATGACTTGCCAGAGGGATTGAAGCCCGCGGTTCGTTTGTTCGGCGGCAGTCTCTTCTTTATCTTTCTCGAGCAACAATTCCAACATGTCGCTATTGAAACCAAGCAACTGAAGGTCAAAGTCTTCCTCTTTGAGCGTTGCAAGTTCGACCGATAACAGATCGTAGTCCCAGGTCGCCAGCGACGCAGTTTGGTTGTCGGCGATTCGATACGCCTTGATCTGCTCCGGTGTCAGATCTTTGACGACATGGACCGGCACTTTCTCCAGACCGAGTTTCAGCGCGGCCTTGTAGCGTGTGTGCCCGACGATGATAACACCATCACCATCGACGACGATCGGCTGGCGGAACCCGAACTCGCGGATCGAGGCTGCCACCGCGTCTACGGTGCTATCGTTCTGGCGCGGGTTATTGGGGTAGGGCTTGATTTCGGACAGTTTGCGCAGCTCGATCTTCACGCTTGGTTCTCCTGGTCCTCCATGTGGCGTATTGCGTTTTCCTGCCACGGGTTCGGGTCGCTGTAACCGACTGGCCGGTGTCGCTCACGGCGACAACTTTCGCCGAGTAACATCCGTCGCTTGCGGTCGCAGCCGGGGCAGAGTTGCCCCTGGCTAAAACAACGACAATTACACCATGGGCATGGTAGCGGTGCTGTATCAGTGCGTTTTTTTTTTCTCATACATGCGTCGCACCTTGCTGTAATTATATCACGCGGCGGCGCGGGTGCTCATGCTACAAAGCATGAGCACCCATAAAAGCCTAGTCCAGATACTGGGCCAGGCTGGGGGCGAACCGCCTGACGCGAGCAATGGCAGTGGTCAGTACGCAGTGGACGTTAGCCCGGCTGCAGCCACGCCGGGCAGCGATATCGGGCAAAGTCATCCCGTTCAGGTATCGCATGCGGAGCACCTCGAGTTGCTTGGTGGTCAGTATGCGGGCGAGAATGCCCCAGATATCTGCTGCATCATTGCTAGTCAGTTGCTCTACACGAGAGTGGCATTCATCAGATCCAGCATCCAGATCGACGACGCTTGGCCCACCGCGACCGTACAGGTTCGGTGGCACATGCACGCCGCGTCTTCGTTGGTAGTGCTTCCAGCGGCGTGCGTAGTGATGGGCCAGACGGTAGGCATATGTACCGAACTGGACGCCACGGGTGGGATCATACCGCCGGGCGGCCCGCACGAACTGCAGACGCACCTCCGCGGCACAATCTTCGAGATCATCGGGGCTAGCATCGGCCCCCATCACCCGCCTGGCAATCCACCAGGTCATCGGCTCGTATTGGGTGAGCAACTCGTTCACCTGTTGGCTGGTGAGGGTCATTTCGGCTCCTCCGTCATGCCGCCTAAACGGACGACCCGGGTCAGCGCGTCAGAAGCCACTGGGTACTGCATACGGATGAGGGTAGGATCGTCTGCCCAGTTCGATCCGTCGTCGTCTTCGGTGCAGAGGATGACTCGTAGTCGGACCTGCCCCGCCAAGGCCCGGGCGATGGCCCTCGCCTCGAACCGGCCCATCTGATCGCTCACGACAGCCCCACGGAGCCGCCCGCTCGCCTTGGTCGCGATCGTTGCGGCTGCCCAGACAGTCTCGGCCGTCTCAATCTCCCAGCCAGGGAGTCGCGATCGGAGTTGCTCGGCCATAGCAGAGTCACCAGCCACCAGGAGCAGCGGCAGCCCTAACTCCTGTGGTATTGGGATGTTGTGCCGCCGCAGGAATTCCAGCAACGCTTCCCGAGTCACGCGACGATCTGTCGAATGTGGCAGCCGATAGCCGGGCAGGTAGCCCGAGTCAACCCACTTGGAGACTGTGCGTGGGCAACTGTTCAGTAGTTTGGCGATTTGCCCGGTTGACAGTACGTTCCAGCTTTTCATGATCCCTCCAGAACTCTGTGTGTGGTGTAGTGTATGTGTGTATACACACACCACACACAACACAACCAGTCACCCGATGGGTGACCCAACCTACCACACCAGGCACCGCGCCAAGGTGGTATATGGCCTCCATTTTGCATTAATTGCGTTATAGGGCACTTTCTCAGGCTAACCTGAGTCATAACACGTTTTGGGAAAGATCGGCCCGTATACGCGATTTAATGCAAAATCGGGTATACTCTAATATTCTTACTATCATTTCTCTCTCATTTCTGTGTGTGGTGTGTGGTGTGTGTGTGTGTATACACACACACCACACACCACACACCACACAGAGAATCATTCGTCGTTATCATCTACTTTTGATTGTTTGAAGTTCGCATAGGTGGACGGGCGGTTGCGCCCACTTGTCCAGCGATGGATCAGGCCCAGGCCTTCCGCCCGGCGCAGTAGTTGTCCGGCTTTCCAGTCGGAGAGCCCGGCCGTGTTCGCCTCAGCCAGGATCGCGTCACGTGTCTTGGGCGTGTCCGACACGAACGCCGCCGCGAACTGCTCCGCGTCCCAAGTCGGTTCACTTGCTTTGGTTTCGTCCGTTTCCGGCTTCGGTTTGCGCCTTGACCGTTCGAGTCGCAGATCGGCCGGGTCAATGTCGTCAGCCGGCGACCACACCGGGAAGGACCAGCGCAGGCACCTTGGCAACACCGGCGGCCAGGAGCGCACGGCCGCCTCCAACACCGCCACGCCATCTTCTTTGTGTGGGCGAAGAATCAGGTGCGTGTCGGTCGCTCGGCTTTGACTGCCGGCGCCTGCCCCTACGTCGGTGACCGACTTGCCAGCCTGACTCCCTTTCGTGGTGTGGTGGATCAACACGAAGCAGCAGCCCAAGAGGTCGGCGTAGCGGTCGATGGCGTTGTAAACGTTCGCCATCGTGCCGTTGTCGTTCTCGTCCATCTCCTTGGGCATGAAACGATACATGGCATCGAGGATGATCACCCGGAATCGCCCCGGCTCCAGTGAGCGAAAATATGCCCCCAGCGAGAAGATGTCCTGCCAGTGCCCGCGCAGGTTCTGCACGAAGACGCGCTGGCCAACCTCGTCGAGCCCGATCTGCCGCGCCGCCGCGACCTTGGGAATGCGGTTCGCCGAAGTCTCACCATGCAACTCGTTGTCGATGATGAGCACATTCCCCGGATCGGTCTCGAAGGTGTCAAGCCAGGGGCGACCGGTAGCAATGGATAGCGCTAAGTCGATGACCAGCCAGGACTTACCGATCTTGGGGGCAGATATGACGTTCATCGTCTCGCCTTGGCGCAGCAAGCCGTGGATCACCGGCCGGCGCAGGTCAGGATAGCGCGCCACCAGGTCGGCTAAACTGACCGGGGCCAACTGCTGCGGCGCCTGCCCCCGCATCAATTGGTCCCAGTGCCCCTCGACAAGGGCCACCGACACTTCGTCCGGTGCGTACCTAGCAACGCTTGTGGCAACCCCTTCAACTTCTCGCTCGTCGAGCGGTGGTCGGCACCGGTCCTTGTTAACCTGATGCAGGGCGGCCGCAATCTCTCTCTGTGTCATCCCGCGGCGGCGCATAGCTCCCGCCAGTCGGGTCAGGGTTTTATTTCGTCGGCCTTGCGGGATTATGTTTGGTTCGTCGGGAGCGGTGGCGGGACACGTCGGGGCCGGCGTACTAGTCAAGGCATCGAGTTCCTGAACCAACCAGGATGGCGGCTCGGGCAATCGTTCCAGCGGATCGTCGAGTCCCAGTTCCGGCGCCCAGCGATACGAACCGTCTTCGGTCACCGACGGTGCGACTACGAAGTAGCCACCATCAGCGCGAATATCAACCTTCGGGGCAAGCTGACTCTCGGAGCAACGCCAGTTCTTGCCCGTCGGTTGTCGGAACAGGTAGTGCCGGCCGCCGCGCGGCGTCATGGCAACAGCACCGGCCCCGGCCAGGTCGGCGGCTCGCTCGGGGTCACCCGGCCAGGGGTTGTTCGCGCCGTCAATGTCAACGACTAGCAAGCCCTCGGTTGGGATGCCGATATTTGCTCGCGGATGCTGCGCCCACCAGCGCTCGATCTGCTCCTGATCCGTGGTCGCGTCCTTGAAGCCGTGATCGGTCAGCGGTGCTTTGCCGCCGGGCACGCACGGGAAGACGCGGTAGCCAAGCTCGGCGTAGTGAAGCGCGGCGGACAGCAGATCGTTTGATGTCACCATGGGATCTGGTCCTCCGTGTTCGTCTGACTTGCCACGTTGTAGCCGAACGGGAAGTCGAGCGCGTCCGCCGGCAGGCCCTGGCTACCCAGTTCCAGCGGCGGGATGTCGCCCAGATCGTAACCGATGATACGGTCATACTTTTCGCCGCTCACCGACCGCACCGTGATCGACTTGGTGGCCGCCAACCCGCCAGCGTTAGCGATCGTGACCGCCTCGGCCGCCGTCTTCGGCACTGGATGGTGCGACCGCTGCTTCCACCACGCCACAGCCTTTTGCCGTGCGTAACCGCTATGCTCGAAACAGATCCACTCCGACTTCCAGGTGTGCCAGCCGATCTTGTAATCGACTCGTAGTGACTTCGGCGCGTCGGGCGGTGCCCCCTGCTTGGTATGAACGCCATAGTACACGTCCAGCACAGCGTACTGTGTGATCGTGGCCTCGCTCGATAGGATACTCGCGTCGCTCGCGTTCGCGTCGTGCTTGCTCCGCTCCGATGGCGGGAACTCGTACCCGCAACTCGGGCACCTGGCATACCCAGCCGCGATCAGACACAGACACTCGGGGCACTCCTTGGCCGGTGCTACCCCATCGCTACCGTTGGTGCGCCCCTTGACCCGAATCTGATCGACCGGGCCGTGGCGCAATACGTTGCCGCCGAAGTCGAGCACGAGGCAGTTCACCTTCGACGGGTGCAGGCGAAAGCCGCGGCCGACCATCTGGTAGTACAGCCCCGCCGAGAGCGTCGGGCGAAGCAGCACTACGCAGTCGATGTTCGGCGCGTCGAAGCCGGTTGTCAGGACGTTGACGTTGGCTAGGTACTTCACCCCCCCGGTCTTGAACCGGGCCAGCGTTGCGTCCCGCTCGGCGGTCGGCGTCTCGCCGCTGACGAAGCCGCAGTCGATGTCGTGCTTCGCCTTCAGCACCGACACGATGTGTTCACCGTGCTTCACTCCGCTGGCAAAGATCAGCACAGCGTGGCGGTCGCGTGTCTGCTCGACGATTTCAGCACAGGCGGCCCGAACGAGGCCGTCCTGATCCATCAGAGCCTCGACTTCATCGGCGATGAATTCACCGCCTCTGACGTGTAACTCGCTGGTATCAGTCTTCGTGCGACCGGCCTTGGTGATGAGCGGGCACAGGTAGCCGCCGACGATCAGCTCGCGCACGCCAACTTCGTAGCAGATATGGTTGAGGACCCCGTCCGGCGTGCAGATCGAGCCGGTCTTCAGCCGGAACGGCGTGGCCGTGAAGCCGATGACCCGCAGGTTCGGGTTCACCGTCTTGGCATCGGCCAGGAATTGCCGGTACATGCCGTCACCTTCGGGCGGGATGAGGTGCGCCTCGTCTACGATCACCAGGTCGAACGCACCCAGCTCGCCGGCTCGCTGATATACCGACTGGATGCCAGCCACGATCACAGGATTGGTGGTGTCGCGGCGCCCCAGCCCCGCCGAGTAGACACCGAACGGCACTTCCGGGCAGACCGCCCGCAGCTTGTCGGCCGCCTGCTCGAGCAGCTCCTTGACATGGGCCAGGATGATCACGCGGCCCTGCCACAGCCCGACCGCGTCCCGGCAGATCGTAGCAATCACTGGCGTCTTGCCGCCGGCGGTCGGGATCACCACGCACGGGTTGTCGTCCCGCGTGCGTAGGTGGTCGTACACCGCCTCGACAGCTGCTTGCTGATAGTCTCGTAGGATCATCATGCCAGGATGCCCTCGTCTACCCCCGGTGATAACAGCTCCCCATTGTAGTGCGCGGCACCACGCTGCCGCTGCACCTCTGACTCACTCAGCCGCAGCTGGACATTGCTACGGCTGCATCGCCCACAGATACGATTACCCGGGCCGTCCGAATGGAAGATCTTGTTGCATTTGAGGCATTTTCGCGGGCCCGCCCCCCCGGGCACGTCTATAAGCTTTTTCGGCTCTTCCTTCGGCCGCTCCAAATCAGGATGCGGCACGAGCGGCGCGATGCGTACCCTCACCTGGCCACCAGCGACGCGATACCCCCGACGGATGTGTAGATCGTCAATCTGGCTATCGTCCGCATAAGCCCCGCCGTGCTGCAGCGCATCAAGCAAGGCCTTGAGCATGTTGTCGAGGTCACGCCGTCGCTTGTCCGGCGGATGTATATCGATGATGATCGCCAGTCGGCCTGCCATCGGCCGCACGCCACAGGCGGCTAGGGCCGATTGAACGGCCCGGCGAAATGCACGGCCGCCGCGACTCAGGACAGTACGATTGCCGACCCGCCGCCAGATATGATTGACCGACGGCGGAAATGGTAGTTCGAGTATCATGTGATGATTCCCTGTAGAGGTAGATTGTGCCCGGCTTGTTGTGAGCCGGGCACATGAAAAACGCCAAGCCGTGCCAGGCCACGCCCAACCCCGCCGGCCTGGCCCGGCTGAGCCGCTTGACGGCGGATAGGGGAGTATGACTTCGAGCATAGAGTCTCAACCCTGAGGGAATGACGGGAACGACTCAGGGTGTTCGCCGCCCGATCGCCAGACCAGAGTACCCGGGACTCGCAGCCCCAGATAGCTGCCGTTGAAGGCCTTGATGATCAACGCAAGCATGTCCCTCTGCGCAACCGATGTTCGGTTGCCGTGAAAATCATCGAGTCGCTTACGGAGACGCGCTTCCCAGGACTCCCGGGGAACGTCGATACCGGCACAGACCCGGCTTAGAAACTGCTGACCAGCCTCGGGGTTAATCTCGGTCAGGACATAGTCCAAAAACGCGACCATGCCCGGCGGAATCAACCGCGTACGGAATTCCGTCTGGGCACGTCTGACCGAGTCGATCAGACCCGGATACCGACGCACCCGCTCCAGGATCTCCTCGTTGGGGACAGGGGAGGGGCGGGACGTCAGGTGTAGCTGCCTATGCTCCTTGCGGGCGAGCCAGGTCAGTGCTGCGGCGATGGTGTGGGCATGATCGCGATAGTCCTCAGCCGTCGACAGTACATCCGCACCGGATCGCTTTTTCCCTTGATCCATCGTCACAAATGCTTCCGGGTCCACGCCGTAGATGACCAGGACCGGGACGGCCCGCCCAGACTGCGCGATCGCGGTCAAGCGGTGCTGGCCGTCGACTAGTACACCATTGCGGTCGAAGACGATGCATTCGCCGTTGAGGCGCCAGGCCCCGCGAACAATGGCCGCCCGCAATCGAGCCCAGGTACTCGTCAGCTTGCGATTGCGGGTGTTGCAAAGGCCGAGCACCTCGGCCGCCCAACCCGGGGTGGCAATCAGTAGCGCTATCCGGATATGCTCCAGATTACGACGCAGGTGGTCCTCGTAGACCGGATCGAGCGCGGCGAGATCGCCGACGAGTGGCACCGGCATAGCGTTTACAGGCGGTGCCGCCGGCGGAGTCTTTGAGCCTGCCGCAACAGCGCCGCCGCTGTCATTTCCAGGGAAGAAATCAGTTCCCATGGTCGTTCATCCTCTTCAGGGGTGGGGGTAAGTTTTTCGACTTTCTCGGTCAGTTCGTCGAGGGCCGCGGCGAGTTCTGCCCATCGAGCTTTTTTCCTTGGTTCTGCCGCGGACAAGATCCGTTGGACGAGACCATAGGAGCAACCCACAGCCTCCGCGATGGCCCTCAGACTCAGACCACGAGCGCGGAGCTCGTGGATTTTTCGATCTCGTTCTTCTCGATTTCGATTCGGACGCGCGGTACTCTTGGAATCCGCGCCGCTCAAGGGATGCATGTCAGACTCCATAATCACCGCTTCCACGGCGGTGTAGTCGGCTTACCAGTCGTCGGGGCGGCCGGCTTGGCGGACTCGGTCAGGGTAGCCCTGGCCGAATACCCCTTGACCTCGTTGGTAATCTCGCCGGTATCTTCTCGCTTCCTGCACTTGACCGTAATGACCAGCGGAATGTCGTGCAGCTCAATCGAGTCATTCGGCGCAAATACGCCGACCGCACGGCATATCGCCGACAACTCGGCCTTGGCGATGGCGACCGCCGTGGGGTTCGGGTTGTCGAGGTTGAGCCGCGCCCACAGGCGTCGGCCTTTGTGCGGCCCGTCGATGATATCGAAGGTGAGTTGCAAGTAGCTGCCGGAGCCGGACTTCGTGGGCTTCATCTCGCTCTCGGTGATGACGGCGAGGTATTTCCCGGCCGGGATCGGGTCGTAGTCGCCGGTCGGTTCCACGGTGTTGGCGTCGAAACCACGTAGATCAGCCATTGGAAGGCTCCTCAGGTTTGGAGTGATGAGACAGGGCGGCCACAAATGCCGCCCAAGACAGTGGCAGTTCTTCGGTCAATCCGTACCGGTTCTTGGCGACGCACGACGGCCCGCCGACTGTGCGCAGGATACGATCGCCACCGCCCTTGCCGATCGCGTGGGCGATGGTGCGCTTGCGATTGAAGCCGGCGTCCTCGGTCTGCGTGCGAATCTTCCGCGTGGCGAACAGCACGGCGTCGCACCATTCGCTGACGAGCGCGGCGGCGTGCTTGTGCAGGCGCGGCGAGTAGCGATCATAGGCGGGAGATTCGGGATCTTCGAATCGCTCAACTTTCGCGTGGGCGATCAATATGATCGCCATACCGCGCTGGTCACGCAGCAGACTAAGCTGGTCGATGATCTCGCGCCAGTAGGTCAAGGCATGCGTGTAGCCTCGGGCGTAGCCGCCGTCGGCCTTCTCGATGTTCTTTACTCCGTATTCTTGACATACTTGGTCCCAGATTAGCCGCTCGAGCCAGTCGAGCGAATCCAGGACGATCGTCTCGAAGTCGTGCGGCTCCGTCCGCAGTTCGGCGATCGCGTCGATTACGTCTTCGTATGATGTGGCCAGCGGAAACTTGGCGCAGTCGATCTCGTCCAGCCCGTCCTCGGTCGGGATGAACACCGGGTTCGGGGCTTGCGACCCGAACGTGCTCTTGCCGATGCCGGGAGTGCCGTAGACGAGCAGTCGAGGCGGTCGCACGACGCGACCGCGCTGAATCCTATCAAGTATCATTCCGCCCCCTCAAATATGACATGCTTGATGATATACCGCTGTATCGGATGTCGCCCCCGATACAACGCGCCGGCCGTTCCTTTTCTTTTTCCCCCGACGAGCCTGTACAGCTCGTCGAGCTTCTCCTCGGCCTCTTTCCAGAGGCCGAGTTGAGTCGCCAGAAGAGCGGCTTTGAATAACTTCCCCGCTGGCGTGCTGGCGTCATACGACAACACGCCACTATCTGTACACGTAATACTGGCAGCTTCGGCGATGCGTTTTTCTGGACTATCCATTGTTAACTCCCAATATCAGGGTTGACTCGGTCACGCAGGCCGAGGACGCGCTTTAGCGCGCTTAGCCTGACCATTTGCCCGTACTCGTTACTGAGCCACGGGAAGTAGCGAGCCAAATCTTCCCGGCTCATATACGTCTTGTGCCGACCGCACACAGCGGCGCCGGCCGGCATCTCCTGGCCATCGACTACGAGCGCGACTCGTAGTCGCACCAAGCGCCCGGCCGTCTGACGCCGGCCGCAGAGTTTGCAGGTACCGCAGCTGGTCATTGCTGGGTTCCTCCCTGCCCTAGCCGCTCGAGTATCTCGGCACACTGCGACTCGGCCAATGGCCCGATCCGCCACTCGACAAGAATGCGCCCCCCAAGAGCGGCTATCTCTTCGGCTTCTTGGTGGGCTAGCCGATAGCTAGCCCGAATCGTCCCGCACTCCCCGGCCGCCGGTCGGTGGGCGGGCATGCCGTCACGCGATAGCTCGATCTGGTATCGTTTTGGGGCCCAGTATGGATACTTTTTCGGGCCCTGGACCGAAGAAACCCTGACCGTCTTCACCGGGCCATGAGCCCGGATGTACTCGGCCAGCCGCTCTTTTGCCGTGGTAGTAGTCGTGGTCGTGTCCATGTGTTCCCCTTGCTAGTTACGCCGCATCGGCTGCGGCTGCCGTCATCGACCACTCGCCGATGACACTTTTTTTGTAGCGTTCCGGTTGACGGTCGTCAACGGGAAATTTTTGATTTTTTCCGCGCGGCCACGGCCACGCGGGGAATCATCCACCGGCCATGTACTAGCCGTGCCCCAGGGAGCTGCCCTCGCTGGCACAGCACTACCACCCGCTGGCGCGATATGCCGAGATAGGCGGCCGCGCCACGAACACTGACGTATGATTCGAGCAGATCAGCTAGGATGTTTTTTGGCATAGTACTCCTCATTAGACCCGGCTGATGCCGGGGTCATAGCTCACTGAATCACACCGATCCGACGGGACCCAACGTAGTCACCAGCCCGATTGTACGACGTCAACACGACGACTGCGGGTTTGTTCTTAGAGAAATAGTCGTCCGCTCGGAACCGCCGGGCAAGTGTCAGCAGTTCCGCCACCAGCGCCTCGCCCTCCAATTGGGGAGGGCGACCTAGAGGCCGGCGGAACAGCAGGCCGGTACGGCCTAGGACATCGACACCCAGCCCCCCGCTGCAATGCGCGAATTCGATCACGAGCGGTTCGGCCTCCGTCGGCTCTACCGAGTCCCGACGGTTACCAATGATGGCGTCGATAAGGGCATGGTCAGACTGAGGTGCTATCGCCCGGCGCAATCCTCGTGCGTCACCTTCGGCCGTCGGAAGGGTGAGATAGTGCCCATTGGACACGAAGACTGTCACCTCGTTGTCCGCTGCGGCCTCAAGCTCGGAGCGGAGTTGCCAGCAAGCCTCGCTGTGGGCCTTGAGGGCAGCGTCTTCCGCCTTCCGACGGGCAACCCAATACGACGTATCGTTCATGACAACCCCCCTGTAATAGTGTGTGTAAAAGCCCACCCGGGCTACCCACCCGGGCTGTAGCATTCCCGGCAGGGCATACCCTGCCGTGGGCCTAGCGTTAGGCTTTACTCTTCGTCGTCATCTTCGTCGTCGTCATCGTCAAGTAATTGATTGCGGAGGCTGTTTGCGGCGGGGCTGTCGCCATGCTGTACCTCGATTTCAGCGGCTCTGTCTAGAGCCTCGACCACACCGTCGAGGTCACCGCGCTGGTATGCCTCGACCGCTTCATCCAGCAGACTCTCTACTTCTTCTGCGGTGTCACGTACTTCCCGTGCTTTGGCGACGATGGCATCGGCCTCATCGTAAGTGAGTCTCTTATACTTTTTTCGTAGCTTGTCGATCACCTTGTCGTCGTCGTCGTCAAGCCAATCGTATTCAACCGCCCACATAGTCACATCCCCTTCCCTTTTGGTAGGGATGTGCCATCCGTAGCCATAATACCAATCCCTGGCGTCCTCGTGGTCCAAGTCAGCATTGTCGGTAAGCTTCATGGTCTAACCCCCTTAAAAGTAAGTGTGAGTTTCGATAATCATTTTTGTCCTAGCCACTCACCGCTCATCACTCGTCACCGTAGCCGCCGTGATGGCTCCGATCAGTGTGATCGGAGCAGCCAGCCACCAGGCCCCGATCGAGAGGGCCAGGCCGCCAGCCAGGATGCTGCTCACCACCACCACCGCCACTCCCGCCTTGATCATTTGCTTGCTGCCCATCGGATTCTCCTTTCTTTTTCTGCCCGCCACCGCGGCAGGTATGTAATCAATGTAACCTCGGTATTGTCGGCTGTCAACCCCTTGGGTGTTTTTTTCGGATTTTTTTCCAAATTTCGATCGCTAACCTAACCGCTTAACGCATATAGATTTGTGGAGATAGGGTACCGTGGCCACCCACGGCCCAAACTCGCTGAGCGGCGACCTGGTCGGGTCGAGGGCGCGGTAGCCGCCGAGGTGCGTATCGTGGTCGCGTTGGTGCCGGTCCTGTGTGACGACCAGCCAGCGCCAGCGGCCGGCTCGGGTCACATCCTCGAGCCACCGCCGCACCAGGTCCGCCGGCCAGTGGTGCAGCACGTCCTTGAGCATGAGCACATCGCCGGCGGGTAGCTCGGCTACTCTGGTGATGTCACCAGTACGATACTCGACCCGATCCGTACTCGGCGGCAGGACGCGACCCACACAATCGATGCCGATGACATGCATCCCCGAAGCCTCGGCGATCGCTCGGGTCACGCGGCCATCACCGCATCCAGCATCGACTGCCGTCTGCCATCCGCCGACCGCCGCCATCGCCGCAACGATCCGAATATACTCGGTAGCCTCACTGCCCCCGTCACCCCACAGCCCGCAGCGGTAGATGTGGTCGAATACTCGCGCGGGGTCGTCGTCGCGCCGCAGTACGTCCGCTAGCTCGTCCCATACCTCGGCCTCTCGGGGCAGGTGGTAGGCGGGGCCACTGTAGCCCTTGCGCCTGTCTGGGATGTCCTCGATGCGCCAGAGCTTGCCTTGGCACCGATGCACGATCAGATCCTCGCCCGACTGCCGACAGATAAACGCCGGGTGTCGCCAGTCGGCGCGGCCGATCTCGTGATACGGCCAGCCGCCGGCTGCGAGCGCGATCCGCCACTGGTCCTGGTCGCCGAACCCGTGCCGAAAATAGTAATCGCTATGCTGACACAGCCAGTCGGTCGCCATGATAAGCGGCCAAGCGCGTTCTCGGTCGATCCATAGTTGCCCGCCTTGGATCGGCGGCACGCCAGCATCACCGCTTGGCCAGACCATCGGCCACTTGACATGGCTAGCTGTGTTCGGCAAATCGCGCCAAAACACGAACGGGGCACGTTCGAGGATCGCAGCATGCTGCGCCGGGTTCGCTACGCAATAGGCGTCGGCGTCCAAATAGAGCACGCGGCGCAGGTCGCAGTGACGGATGGCGTGCAGCTTGGCCTCCCAGCCTCGTAGGATGCGAGGCTTGGTGCGCTCGGCCCAGTCGAGCGCCGAGACGATGGTCACGTCGAGGCCGCGCACGTCGGCCGGCTCGATCGGCTCCGGGTCAGCTCGATGGCCATGCCAGACCTGAATCGGTCCCTCGTAGCCGAGCCGCCGCAGCATGCGACACCCGACCGCGATACCCGGCCAGTAGCGGCCGCCGCCCACGTAGAGCACGCCGAAGTCGTGGACGTGGCCAGCGTACTCCTCATCCTCAGCCAGGTCGATGACGCGCTCAAGCGCCTCACGATGCGCACGCACGACCAGCGGGCAAGTATGCCAGTTGGACGCTCGGGGCTGTTCGGGTTCAGGTAGCGGGTCGGTCATGGCAGATATACCGCAAGCCCCCATCGAGGGTACACTACGCCCCGACGAGTCGTATCGGACCAGTGCTCGACATACTGAACGGTGGCTACCGACTGCCTCCCGTTAATTGGGCAGTGATAGTGGACTCGGCCACGAACGACCCCGGCTACTATGACCCAATGACCAGCAACGCAGCAGATGACGGGCCGGCTACGTCTAGTCTGATAGCGCAGGTCGTCGCAATCCATTACACCCGCGATGACATGGAGCCCGAGCGACCAAAGCGCGGCCTCGAGAGTATCTGGGCTGGTGCCGTCGATCGGCGTAGACTGACGGCCACGAGGACGGATGCCGTAATACTCACAGACCGCGCGAACCACAGCGTCCCCGCAGTCATGATCGTCCTTTTGCCGGATGTCGGGGATCGGAAGAATCATAGTGGGTTCCCCGCATTCCTCCGCCGAACACATGCTCAGATACCGATTGTAGCGCCAGCAATTCATACGACTTTTTCATTTAGGATTCGCTTGTTTTCCACTTCAAACTGCCCGTCTTTCGTGAGGTGTACAAAAGCGAACCCCATATTCCAGTTGTTGAGCGGGCAATATCTCGGGGCCAACTGGCACAGACACCCGACACTCCAAGCGGCCTCCGATCGGCCGCGAATGTCTCGCTCGTGATGCTCACTGGTGCGGTGCCAGTGGCCGCAGAGCACGACCGAGCGGGCCTTGAGATACAGCCCCCGGGCTGGGTTGACGGGCGTGCTGACCCCGCCGCGATACTCGTGCCCGTGGATCACGTTGAGCCGGCCAAGACGGATGACCCGCCGATCACCGACCCAATCGATACCGAGCTCTTCGCAGTGCAGCAGATCTGGCACCGATAGGCCTTCGAGCCCGAAGATCGCAGGGGCGTTTTTCATGACGTATCGCGTCAATCGCTCCTCATGATTCCCTTCCTTGTAGATGATATGGGCCCGGGGGAATTGTCGCCGCAACCAGTGCAGGAATCGTTCGGCGATTCGCACTTCTTCAACATACCGAAGTGCCCGTGGATCTTTGTCGTGCTCGCTGATCTCGTGGCTATCGAGTATGTCGCCGTTGAGCAACACCCCGTCTACTCGACGACGTACAGCGGCTTCTACGGCAATCTCAATAGCTCGCCGGTCGTGATAGGGAATATGCAGGTCCGATAGGATCAGCCAGGTGCCGCGTGTATCAATGTCATAGGTCGTATATTCCGCGACCAGCGGATCGGGGCATGTGTCGCTAGTGACTCGCCTCTTTCGCCGTGGCATGCCGATTATTCTCCGCCCATCTGGATACACGCGGTCGTGATCTGCTGGCCAACGAATGTACCCGCTTGCAGGGGTGCACTACACACACACCCACCCGTGCAATTGTTCGCGATTTGCACCCAGCTAAATCCGGTCCACTGGTAGGTACAGGTACCGCACCCGCCGCCGCCGCTGGAACCACCACCCGAGCCACCACCACTACTACTGCTGCCACTACCGCCCGATCCACTGCTGCCACTACCGCCTGAGCCCGACCCGCTACCGCCCGAATCACTGCCGCAGTCGGGTACTGCCACCAGGCCCGCATCGGTCTCGTAGTACAGGCCCGTGATTGCCCCCGTGTACGGGTCGCGGGTGAGACATAGCTTGGAGAGGCAATCAGAGCACGGTATCACCCCGCCGCCACTACCACTACCGCCTGAGCCGTCGCCGCTATTCCCCGACCCGCTACCACTACCGCTGCCGCTGCCACTGCCACTACCGATATCGTCGGCGTCGGCCACCTTGACCGCAACCCACCACCCGCTAGTCGCGTCCCAGTACGCCAGTACGACAGCACCCGCATGGCCTAGATCCTGCGGTGATAGCACGCGTATTTGCCGCGTCGGCTTGCGCGGGTATAGCTTGCGGTCACTATGCACGTACATCTCGTCAGCATCGGCATACCACCACTCAGGTGATGCGACGCGAACCGCTGCTGTAGTCGTCTGTGCGACCACGAACGGCAACGGCGGTGTGGCGGTAATGCGTGTACCAGTGACTGACTGAGATATCGTGGTGTGCGTGCCGTCACGAATGCGAGCAGCGAGTATCGCATCTGCTATGCGACCCATGCTTGCCGCTGTGATTGGATCGCCCCGCTTTGGCCGATCAGGATAGTGCATATGATGTCATGTAAACAGATCGCTGAAATTCGCCTTTTCGTATCGGTCTGTATTGTCTGCCAATTTAACTCGCACCCACCCGTCAGCGCCGCGGTACTCGTGATTCCAACCGTATGTATTGGCGCCGCGTTTGATGGCGCGAACCTTGAGGTGCCACGCTACGGACCAAGTCACCTTGGGCGAACCGCCATCGAGTGACCATTGCCAATCAACGTCGTAACTCTCGAACAACACAGTCTCGGCAGGATAGCCGATGAATGCGGCTTGGTTCACCTTGCCGAGCCGATCGGTGAGCTTTGGTAGGTTGATCGTGGCTAAATTGCTCAGCGTGATCACCCAGTCTTGCGACGGAATGACGATACGGCCGACACCGCTATCTTCTTGCGGGATTGCCGCCGATGGAGAGGCCGAAACGTTATCCGCCCAGCGCAGATCGCGTGCCGGAAACAACATGAACTCGCCGCCGCCACGAACCTGCACCTGTACCTGTGCGCCGCCCGGGAATGTTGGCGCGTTCGCCGCATCCGACGGCCACTGGGGCGAGCTGCTATCGACTTCGGCGATATAGACCAGCGTGACACGGGCGTAGGTATACGTCGCCGTCGGCCCGGTGATCGGCCCGAGCGGCTCGACCTTAGCTTGGCGGCACCGACATAGCGGGATCATAGGGTCGAGCGTGCCGATCTGAGAGGCCACCCACGCGGGATGACCTGCCCACGGCACGACCACCTCACGCTCGACGGTGAGCCGCTGGCCCGCTTCAATCGACCACTGCCCACTACCGTGTATTTCTTCAGCCATCACTCAAACCTCGAACCAGCGCCACCCTTGATTTTCAAACCGACATTGAGCGCAAGATTCACGAGCTGCCCAAGGTGTTCGGCGCTATCTTCGGCTGCTTTGGTTTGCCGTTCGGTTAGCTTTTTGATCATGTCCTCTTGACTGCGACGTGCTAAATCCGCGAAGCCGACCATGCCGAATTGCTGGGTAGATTTCTGCTCTTTCGGTGGCTGCCCAAGCAGCTGCTGTTGGGCAATGCGCTGATCGCGCGCCGCAATGCGGAGTCTGAATGCTTCGCGTCGCTGCTCAAGCTCCGTGAGCAGCTGATCGAGGCGTTCCGTGCTTTCTTTGGTATTGGCCTCGACCCACTGCGGCATCTCCTTGATGGTGTTCTTGAAGCCTTCGGTGAGGGGGCGCAGGTTCGGTGCTTTCCAACCCTTGCCGCTGATCCAGTCGGTAACACTTGTCCAGATGCGGCGGATGTTCTCGCCGGCGTTGCGGAACACCGCAACGATAAAATTGCCGATCGTCTCAAAAATTTCACGCCAGTTGTCCCGAACCCATTCGATCACCACGACAATATTTTTCCCGAACGCTCGAGCGCGTTCGACGCTATTCCAGAAAAATAACTTGATCCGTTCCCAAAGAATTTGTAACCGGAGCCGGAATGTCTCGACAAAAAACTGGAACTCCTCGGCCCATCGCTTGATGGTCTGGGCCCACGTTTCGTCACCACCTCGAAGCGAAACGCCGAAGAAACTCATCAAGCTATCGAATGCACCACGGATCATGGAGAATGCTGATTTGGCCGCGTCCCACATCGTATTAAAAAGTGTAACCGCGGTGTCGATCATCGCCGCTATCGTCGGCCGCCACTCGTCCCACAGCTCGCCGAGAGTTTGCGTCACCGAGCCGAGCCCGTCGGCTATACCTGTCTGCGTGGCGATCAGCTCGCCAATCATCAGGATGATATCGCCGATCTTCGTCATCAGCCCGTCGAACGCGCTCGTGATCCGCTTAAGATTTTCGCCGGCCTTCTCGCTGCGGCCCAATGCCACGAGCGCATATACGCCGCCCGCGCCCATCGCGCTTAGAGCAGCAGTCGCCGCAGCGGCAGCGGTCGTGATCGTGCCAATAGCACTAGCTGCTACCCTCACCCCGGAGATGACCGTATCACCCAGTGCACCAAGCAGTCCACTGCGTGCCTGGTCACCTACACTACGTAGCCGCTCACCAAGGGCACGCAGCCCCGCCGTGGCTTGGCCTAGGCCACGCACCCCAACATCGACGTATAGTGCCCCGACCTGCGACACGCTATAGCCTCTGGCGCATCAGTCGTCGTACCGGATCGATCCCAGATAGCACCATCACCTCTTGTACGGTCAGCCCGAGTATCTGTTCGGGCGTCCAGCCATAGCCTTCGGCAAGCCCCCGCACTAGCTCGGGCCAGTCGGGGGCACGGGAGGGCGTGCTCCAGTCGCTCCGGGCGACGGTGGCATCAATGCGGTCATCACCGCCTGATAGCGGTCAAGGTCACAGCCCGCCACCCACTCGGCCGCTTGCTCCAGCGTGCTGATTTCTGCCCGATGATGTCGGTGTAGCATCATCAGGGCCGCCGCCGCAAGCTGCATCTCGATCGGTGACGTGGTCATCAGTGTCTGCAGGTCCGGGTGCCAGTCGCGCTCCAACTCGTAGGCGAGTCGCCAGTATTCGCGGGCTTGTTCCGCTGGTACCATCGCCGCGCACTCGGCGGCCTGACGTAGTGGGTTTCGCGCGACGCGCCTAAGTTCGCGCTCCGCCGCGATCATCGCACCCAGTGTTGGGGCCGTGAGCACGTATTCGCGACCACCTACGACCAGCCGCTCTTCATCTCGACCTAGTGTAGCAGTCAGGCTCACGAGCTGGCCTCCGTCACGGCGCCGACCGCCTCGAAGGTGACAGCAGCGCTCACGGCCTCGCCCGTGTCCACATTCACGGTCACCGTCACGTCCGTGATAATTGCCTGGAATGTGTACGACCTGTCGCCGGTGCCGTCGAAGTCGCCGTGCTTGAGCACCATCGAGGCGATTACACCGCGTGGTGGCGGCGGTGCGTCAAGCTTGATGTTGCAGGTACCGCTGGCGTCCTTCGTTCCGGGCACGCCAGTCTTCCAACCGCCGCTGGCCGAGGTAGCGAACTTCGCCAACTCGACCTTCTGCGACAACGACCAGTCGGTGATCGGATAGGTCACCGAATTGTATGTCAGCGTACCGGTGTTCCCAGATACATAGGGCATGGGTGTACCTCATCACCACAAGTGAAAGTCAAACGTCGCGGTCCCGATGTAGTGTTCGCTGGTCGGGTCGCGGGACAGATCGAGTGAGTGAGCGGCCCAGGTCGCCAGCCGCCGGCTGCCCACCGCCACCGGGCAGAGATGGTCACGGATCGCGTTGGCGATGGCCTCTACATCGTCAGCTGTTGGGGCCTCGATCGTGGCTCGTAGCGTCACCGTGTCGATGGCGGGGCCAGTGGTGCGAGCTTGTTTGGTCCGCGTATACCCGGTCAACGCTATGGCGGGCACAGGCCAGCCGAGGATAGGCTCGCCGATGATCACCCGGGCCGCCGGCACGAGCGCGGTCAGCTGCGGCACCGACCCCCAACGCGTCACGATGTCGGCGAGCAGACTCATGGCGTCACCCTCGCCGCATCGGTTAGCAAGACAGTCACAGCGTCGCGGCACTCATCGAGCGCTCGCGATAGCCACGGCCGCTGGGCGATTCGCCGCGCGCCCGTCTCGAGGTACGCCATGTAGACGCCATTGGTGCGAATGCCGATACGTGCGGCTAGCTCATCGATCTGCCACCAGGTGATCGACGACCGGCCGAAGCCGCTACGCAGCGCTGGTGGTTGGCCAGGTCGCGATGGCACATAGCGTGTGTAGGTGCTACCACGCCGACCCGCCGAGGTATCACGAGTACGCCGACGGGTGAGCCGCTGGGCAGGTGTACTGCACAGCACCCGTGCCCGCGTGTGGATCAGCACAGCCGCCCGCAAGACTGCTGCGTGTACTCGCTGCCGCTGCTGCTGGGCGAGCTGATGGCCGCTCCACCGCACCGTGACGCTCATACCACGCCCCTCGTAATACGGCCTGCCGGTAGCACGTCGGCCAGGTCGTGTCCGTCGGTGCTAGCCAGGATGCGGTTGATTTGCTCGATACGATCGAGATAGTGCTGCTGACTTTGCGGCCAGTTCATGCCCGGGTAGATGGTCTGGTTGGCTAACGCTTGCGCGTAGTTAGTGCGCTCTTGGATCAGCTGTTCGCGCCAGGTCATCAGCAGACCCTCACAGTAGCCCCGCCCGGCCGGGCGTCGTTGAACCTCTCCGCTCCAAGGCGGACCGCCCGCCTTGCTAAAACGCCCGGCCGGGTTTGGCTCATGGCGTCCAGCCCGGTTGACGCACCGGCATCTCGATTGGCTTCACGTCCAAGAAGTCCGTCGGCGCGGCCAGCATGCGGCGGATCACTGTTGGGGATGCGCCCCAGACGTCGCCGACGCCGCCGATGCGAGTCGTGCAGCACACCGGGGAAAGCAACCGGCCTTCGGCATCGGTGATGATCCCGCCGCCGCTGTCACCGTGCGATACGCTCAGGCGGTAGCGCAGCTGGCCGTTCGAGTCTTCGCCGGCCAGCAGTACGCCGGATTCCCGGTTGCCCGGCTTGTCAACCCCGTACCCACCGTGCCAGACCTGCGTCTGGATCGGCGGCACGGCCTCGGCGATGAACGCGAAAGGCAGGTCGTCATAGTGCTCGGTGACCACGATCGCACAGTCAGCCTGGCGATCGATCGCGCTGACACTGCCCTGGAGCGATCGGCCGTCGCGGGTCAGGATCTGCACCGATTCGCCCACTCGCTTGAAGCAGTGGGAAGCGCTGACCAGGTGCCAGCGGCCGTCCGGCCGACGAGGCCCGACGATCGTCCCCGAGCAGTACCCATTCGTCATGATGACCTTTGCGATCGCGTTCCAGGGGTCGGGCTTGGGTTCGGGCTTCGGTTCGGGCTTCGGTTCGGGCAGGGGCAGCAGTGGGCCACGGCCGCAGCCGCCGACATACAGGGCCGTGCCGCCGCCCAGCAGGGTCAGTAGCGCAGTCAGTAGCGCAGTCAGAAATGATCGCCAAGGCTCACGCACGGCACAACCTCCGGAAAATAAAAAGCAAGGCCAGAGCGAGTAGTAGCAAGACGGAGCTGGCCAAGGCCCCGTCCCGCAGACCGACCAGGTATGACGCACGCAAGGCAGACGATTGGGCCAGCGTGGCGGCCTCATCGACCGATTGCGCGGCCCGCTCGACCGCCTTGGCCGAGCGGTCGATGCTCACCATCGTCGCCCGGCCAGTGGTGATCAGGTCACGCAGCGATGCCTCTTCTGGCGTCATGGTGTCACTCCGCCGGGATGAGCGCTCGCAATACCCGCAGCACCAAGTCATCGGCCTTGTTGGGCGAGGCCTTCACGATCTCCTCGAGCGCGGGCGAATGAATGATCGCCCGCAGTACAGGCAGCAGCTCTTTCAAGTCACTTCGTGGCTGGCCGAAGAGTTGGAGCAACCAGGTCGTCATATATCACCCTCATTAGCTCGGTAGGTTACGACCCCAGACACGGGGTTGCACACAGACAGGCACGCCACATTCGGACACGCTATACCGTACCCAGATGTCGTGGGTGTACCGCTGGGATGGACTCTGCTCTTCATTGACCTCGATTGGCCACAGCTGGTAGTAGCGCCAAGCCTGCGTCAGGTCGCCGAAGTACCAGGTGCCGGTTGCGTTGGCCTGTGTCACGCCGGCCGCGATCTGCCGCGAGTAGAGGTGTGGGCTGACCAGTAGTGTGACGCCGGGTGTACCGCCTTGACCACTGTAGGGGTTGCCCGCGACCACCGTATTGCTGCCCGACCCGCTGCGAGTCTCGATCGCATTGAGGATGCGGTAGGCGAGCGACCGCCGCTGCTCAGGCACTAGCATATGCCGCTGTAGCAGTACAGCTGGACCATTCGTACCGGGGATCGTGTTTGCAATCAGCAGATTGATCGCGTCATCCAGGTCGGTCCAGTCAGTCAGCGCGTTGGTGTGGCTGTTGACCCAACGACCGCTTGTCAAGAACAAGTTGCTGGTTACGTCTCCGGTGTCGCCAACCCGCTGCTCGATGACGCAGTTAGGAATCAGCCCCGCCACCATGTCGCAGATCAGGTCTTCCTTCATCCGCGCGATCGCGGCCCCGGCGTCACGAGCCGCTTGGAGCAACGACCCCGTATCGTCCTCCAGGATCGCCTCACGCGTGATCGGCAGCTGAAACCCTTTCTTGCGGGTGGGCAAGTTCTTGATCCGCTCGCCGTAGATACCGAGAATCGGATACTCTTGCGATTCCTGAATATCCCGAGCGTTCTTCCCTTGTTCCAACGGAATCGTCGGGCTGGGAAATTCCGAACGTCGCTTACGGCCCTCAACGACCGGCAGCACCTGAGACAGCACAGTATCTGGTAATCGTGCGCCTTCCATGACCGCAGCATCCACTATACGCTGCGAGACGAGGCGAAACGCACTAGTACTGATTGCTCCAGTCGCTTCAAGCAGTCGCATGGAATCGGAGCGGGCCTCAAGCGCTCGCAAGCCATCCCAGCCAATCGAACCACCGGCAGCCTCGATAAGATTGCAAGCTAAGTCGCGGAGGCTGAATTCGTGCGGGCGAATATGACCTGCACGAAGCCCCTCGGTGAGATCGGCAAGCGTGCGGTGAGAGTCTAGCCGCCAATCTCGCACTAGGCGTGATGCCTGAATCATGGGTTAAGTCCTCTCATGGAATCGAGTCAGAAGGCGGACACGCACTGTAGTTTCGTTCACGCGGATTGTACGGCCCACTGCGTGTGCAGCGGTCGTATTAGCTTCAAGAGTCTGATCGTAAGGGCTACCGCTGTTGTCGGCCACGCGGACCAAGCCGAGCGTCACTGGTGCAGTGCCTGTGAACGGAAACGCAAAGTCACCGCTGGTAGCGACCGGGACTAGGCCCGTGTCGCCATCGTCGCGGTCGGCCATTGCTACACCGACACAGTTTGTGCCAACGATGTTGGCGCGGGCGTTATGATCAATACCAGTCGCTTTGCTGGCTGGCCGTACCGCCGAGTCACTGCTCGACCACCAGAGGATGTCACCTACCTTAATCACATCTGTGCTAACTTTGGGCAAGTCAACAATATTTGGATCGCCGCGTTCGAGTCGCAATGCGCTCATAATTAAATCCTCCAGTTAGCCAGACGGTCTTTGATGTCGCCGTTCGTGGCGGGCCAGGTGCTTGTGCTCATCGGTTGAGCAATGAGGCGCTGCACGTCCTCGATTAGCGCAGCCCGGCGTTGTGGGCTGCGCTCACGACGGATCGCCTCGCGGATTCGCGGCGGCACTCGCGCTGGGTCGAGCTTGGCCTCGGCCATCTGCTGGTCGGCCTGTTCAGCCGTCGTGTACTCATCGAGCTTGGCCTTGAGCGCTTCGAGTTGGGCCTTTAGGTCGCCCATCGGCGTAGCGATCTCCTGCTGAATCTGCTTGCGCAGCTCGTCCAGCAGATCAGGCCGTTTTGCCTGGAGATCCTCGAGCGTCAATGACTGGTACAGCGCTTCGAGTGGGTCGGTCGTTGAGGCGGCGGCGTCGGGGGCCGGCGCCGGATCTTGTTCGCGTAGCCTGGATGGCATAGACATATCCTCGAAAAGGGAACGAGTCGTCGCCGGTTCGGCGACCAGGTCAACAGATCGCACAGACTCAATGGCTTCGACGATGGCTTGTCCATCGCGGGTCACGATGCGGCCTTCGGCGTCGTGCGACAGGCCGACGGCGGCGGGGTGATGCTCGGCGTCCCAGAGGAGCTGAGCGGCGGCGGGGTGTGCGGGGTTGATGTGCAGGTCGGCGCGCAGGCCGCCGTCGCGGTGTTGCACGCTGGTCAGCCGACCGATCTTGTCGCGATAGCTGCGTCGGCCTTCGGGCTGGTGGTCGATGTAGACGGGTACGCCCTCGTACAGCTTGGCCGCTGCACTCATGGCGTCGGTGGTGTACGTCCGGCCGTTCGCGGAGTGTGAGCCCAGGACGAGGACATCGCGAATGACGCCGGCCTCGCGATCAATTCGCGAGCGGGTAGTTAGGGCGGAAATGTACTCAACAAAACGCATAGCGGGATGCCCGCCGATGGCTAGTGCATCCCGCTATTCTCTTCCAACCGCTTGCTTCAATTCGGCCGCGGCACGGACGCCGTGGGAAACGTCATCTATCTAAATATATCGCCGTGGCTGGTTTTGGTTCAAGTGAACCACTAGGCAAAATATTTAGTGTCTCCGGGTCAACGACGACTATATGATCACGCCAGTCGCGGCGGTTAACGCGCTCAATAAAATGCGCTCGATACACCCAGTTCGGAGTGGTCGGGATTGGCGGCAAGTCGTCGTCGCTGAAGACAACGTCGCCGTCACCACGAATGTGCGGCGCTAAAGGGGCCAGGAAAGTTGTCATTTGCTGCACCTTGTCGGCCACGGCCAGAGCCGCAGCGTAGACGTAGGCGGCTGGTTCGTTGACCTCAGGGTAGCCGTCTAAAAGATGGGGCTGCTGTAGCCGCCAAACGATTGATACTTCCTCGGGGATTGTTCCCGCCAAAGGATATACCATGTCGATCACGCGCAACTGATGCGGATCGCCACCGGGCCAAAAACAAATGTAGACTAGGTCATTACTGTCTTCAATCCAGGCCCTGGGTCGCTTCCCCATCGGCGGCGGCACTTCTCGTGGTATTTCGATCGTCATCATCTGCTGGATAAGATCTACCGCAGTTCTCTCATACCTTTGATCCATAGCTCAAGCCCTTTGGGGTCTCCGAATGCTGCTAATGCCGGGTTGGCGATTAGCTGCTCGCCCATGGTCGTTATGAATTCCACTCCCTCGTTGTCACCAAAGCCCTTCTGCTGATAATAGTATAGCCCGGGAGTGTCATCTTTCCGCAAGCGGAAAACATCGCCGTCTACTATCTTGATCCGCTGGCTAAGCATCGTCTTGGCATACGTTTCGCCAAAGCCAAAGCGCCCACCTGAGTATAGGTAGTCCACTCTATGCAGCAGCTCGTGCACGATACGATGTACCGGCATATTGGGCCGGATAAATATTTCATCGGTACGTGGCTGATAGTACCCTTGATTTTGGTTGATGTATACTCGTACAGGCTTCAATTCGCGGTCGGGCACCACCCAGCGGACCCACTCGATGGCCGCATCCAAGCGTTGCCGCAAATCGTCGGGTAACGTTTGGCGCGCTACATATGTCATCGGTCGTGCTGGTTCCGGTCGTCGGATTATCCGCCAGATTGCGTCGCGAAGCACGTCATGCGAGACCTGTGGCGAGTATGCGGCCGCCTGGGCCCAGGCTGCTACGGCTTGCTGGATGGCCTGTACAGTTTTTTGCGGCGACGGTTGGCCGCGGCCTTTCTGGGCAGCCGGCACACGGCGGGCGATATAATCGCGGGCTTGCTCGGGCGTCAGATCCTTCGGCAGATCAGCACGCGCTAGCACGCGCTGGGCGATACCGGCACCCAGTGCCGATTGTGGCGATACGGGCGCTTGCACCGGCGAATCAATCGCAAACTGCTGGAAATAGCGTCCGGTCAGGACCGCCGCTCGATGGTCGTATGCAAATCTCATGGAGTCGCCATCGCTTTTCTCGCCTTTGATTTTCTTGACTGATCTTAGGCTCCCGTCTTTGTTGAAGGCTAACCATGGATCCACGCCACCGTACTGACTTAAGATCGCGTCGTACCGTTGGGCGCCGATCATTCGGCGGCGTGTCCGTACAT
>Ga0272446_1001796_pt1 | contig 30528 bp, 33 predicted proteins | sample YNPCB0061_FD_194587 | JGI IMG/M metagenome (GOLD analysis project Ga0272446, IMG submission 194587) | Hot spring microbial mat communities from Yellowstone National Park, WY, United States - YNP-CB-006-1 | ecosystem: Environmental > Aquatic > Thermal springs > Hot (42-90C) > Sediment | place...
CCATTAGTTTATGAGCTCGATGATGAACTTAAACCAATAAAACATTATTACTTAGGCGATCAAGATGCAATTAATGCAGCTATAAATGCAGTTGCAAAACAGACAGAGAAAAAATAAACTTTAACAGGATGTTTTGAAATTTACTGTTTCAAAACATCCAATTTATTATTTGAATTATTAGCAATAATAAACTATAATTGTAACAAAAATGGAGAAAGAACGATAAAATTCTACTGCATAACAAAAATGGATTTGCTATGAAAAAGTACTTTGTAATTATTCTTTTAATTTTATCGTTCGGTTATGTTCAATCACAAACTGTAATTGGTAAATATGGTGGCGAGTTTTTATCAATTGGAGTTGGAGGAAGAGCATCTGCTTTAGGAAGTGCAAACATTGCAATAGTTAATGATGTAACAGCCGGTTACTGGAATCCTGCAGGACTTGCCAAATTAAATTATCCACAAATCTCATTAATGCATGAAGAACATTTCGGTAATCTTGTAAATTATGATTACGGTGCTGTTGCTATTCCTTATGGAAAAGACTTGAGTTTTGGTTTGAGTATAATTCGATTAAGTGTTGATGGAATTCCAGATACACGCAATGCGCTTTATGATGCAAACGGTGATGGCATTTTAGATATTCACTCTGATAGATTAGATTATTCGAAAATAACTGAGTTTAATAATACTGATTGGGCAATGTATTTTTCATTTGCAAAAAGACAAAGTGAAAAATTTTATTGGGGAGCAAATGTTAAATTAATTTCTCGTGATATTGCAGAGTTTAGTGCTTTTGGAATTGGTTTTGACGTTGGTGCATATTATAATCCAATTCAAGATTTGCATTTGGCAGCTGTTGTTCAAGATATTACCACAACTTTTGTTGCTTGGAGTACTGGAAGAAATGAATTAATAACTCCTACAACAAAATTTGGAGCAGCATATGAATTAAATTTATTGGGTGGTAAAATTCTTCCTGTTGTTGATTTCGATATAAGATTTGAAAACAGAAAAACGGCTTCAATTTTAAATGTTGGACCGGTTAGCATAGATCCTCATTTTGGATTGGAATATCAGTTCAAAAAACTTTTCGCTCTTCGTGCTGGATATAATGAAGTAAAACAATTTACAGTGGGTGCTGGATTATTTTTGCCCAAACTTCAAATAGATTATTCATTTGCAAGATTTAGTCAATCTGAAACAGAAAGACTTCCAGACACTCACAGGATTTCTTTAATGCTGACATTAGAAGAACCTCGCTTTTTCAGAAACAGTGAGTAAAAGAAATTTTTTACCAATTCAATCTTATCTTTTAGTTTTTTATTTTTGAGTAGATAAATCATTACAAATCAATGGAGGTTATATGTTAAAAATAGGTGATAAAATTCCAAATCTTTCTTTCGATGCTTACCATGATAATCAATTCAAAACAATGAGTTTTGATGATTTCAAAGGTAAATGGCTCGTTCTTCTTTTTTATCCTGCTGATTTTACTTTTGTTTGTCCAACAGAATTAGAAGAAGCAGCAAACTATTATGAGGAATTTAAAAAAGCTGGTGCTGAATTAGTAAGTTTTAGCACAGATACAAAATACACACATTTAGCATGGCATGAATCATCAAAAGCAATAAAGAAAATAAAATATCCAATGGGAGCTGATCCAACCGGAAATATTTGCAGAACATTTGGTACATATATCGAAAGCGATGGATTATCACTTCGTGGTACTTTCATTATTGATCCAGATGGAGTTTTAAAGACGATTGATATTCATGACAATAGCATTGGCAGAAGCTCAAAAGAAATTTTAAGAAGAGTTAAAGCTGCTGCTTATGTTCGCGAACATCCAAATGAAGTTTGTCCAGCAAGTTGGGAACCAGGCGCTGAAACATTAAAACCTGGCGAAGATTTAGTTGGTAAAATTTAATTGCATTTCTGTGACGCAGGTTAAAGTGAAAAATAAATTCAAATATTCTTTTTTTAATCTGCGTCATTTTTTTTCTTTCTTAATTGTATTTGGTTTTTCAATTTTTGTCATTAAATGCACTTCGTCAAAAACTTCAATTTATGATTTTAATTATCAGTTGACAGAAAAAATTGCTAAATCAATTTATGGAGATTTATCAGTTCAAATTCCTAAAGGATGGTTTTTAGCAGAAAACAATGAAGATAAAAGTACTGATATTTGGCTTGTTAAAGATAGTTACTCAGCGTCTATTAAATTTTCTTTGATTAATTTAAATGAAGATGCAAAAAGAATATTTTCAGAAGATGCTTTACCTAAAATTGTTGGGATAAACAAATCACTTCTTAAGATGAAATTAGGAAAAAAATTTAAAGGTTTTACGCATGAAGAAGAATTTGAAATTAATAACAAAAGATTCATTGCTTTTGAGTATATAAATGAAAATTCATTTCCTGTAAGAGTAATTGTCTTTAATCATCAAAATAAATTTTATGAGGTTGCAGCTTTTGCTAAAACATTAGAGGAACTAAATGAAGTATTTATGGTTCAAAACTCTATCTTGAAAACAATTAAATAATTTTCATAACTAAAAAAGAGGTCAAAATGAAAAATCTATTTCTTGTTGTTGTTTTATTTCTTGTTGCTTCTAATTTAACTTTCTCACAAAAAAAAGGTGATAAATCTCCAATGCCTATTGGTGGAATGGAAGCAGTTGCAAAAAAAGTTGTATATCCTGATGAAATCAAAGGGAAAAATATAAAAGGCGAAGTGCAAGTAATGGTAACTGTCGATTCAACAGGTTCAATTCTTGCAACAAAGATTTATAAAGCTTTGCACCCAGCTTGTGATTCAGCAGCTGTAAAAGCAGTTCGTTCAGTTAAATTCAAACCGGGCGAAAAAAATGGAAAGAAAGCTATAAAGAAGGTCATAATACCAATTAGTTTTTAAAAATAAATTTGCGTTTAATATAATTTGTATGGGGCTGATTAATTTGAAAAGTTTTTTAGTCAGCCCATTTAATTTAATTGTTCATGAATTAGTAATTTTCACTTCAAAAATTCATTTCTAAATTAGAATATTAAGATTAGGTGATTTGCTGAAAAGCTCAAATGAAAATATTTATGGTGCTTTCGAGCTGAAAAAAATTTATTCTAAGAATTATTCAATAGGAATATTATTAGGAATTTTAATTCATTTGTTCGTTTTTGTGTTGACGAGTTTGATGATTGATTCAGATCAAAAACAAAATGGCACAAATGAAAAATTACAAGTTGTAACTTATGTTGAACTTGGTCCACCGCCATCAATAATTGAAAATCCAACTAATGCAATCGCTCCCAAAACTAATCCCACATTTGGAAATTTAAAGCCAGCAAAAAAAGGGGAAACAACTTCAGAGTTTAAAATCCCTGAAGAATCAAATTCAGTTGGTAATGTTAAAGTTGAAGAAAAGAAACTTCCTGAAAAAAAAATAGAACCAGTTGATGAAACTTATTATGTATCAGTTGATGTAATGCCAGAACCTTTTGGAGGAATGGAAAAATTGCAGCAGAGCGTATCATATCCTGAAGAAGCAAAAAAAAATTCAATTATTGGAAAAGTTTTTGTGAAAGCTTTTATTAATGAAACCGGCGAAGTAACTCGAGCAGAAATTGTAAAAGGATTAGGTTATGGTTGTGATGAAGAAGCACTTTGGGTAATTAAAAATACTCGATTTCGTCCTGCAAAGAAAAATGGAAAACCTGTCAAAGTTCAAATGGTAATTCCAATTACTTTTCGTTAGTTAAACTCCAAAGAATATTTTATTCCAGCACTTATCCATCTGCCCGGAAGAATAACACCCGGATAATCAAAATATGTTTTGTTGAATAAATTGTTCGCACGAATAAATAACGAAAATGAATTCAGATTCTTTAAAATTTGTGTATCAACCAAAAATCTCCAATCAAAATTTTCTCTTTTTTCATATCGAATTGACCAACTTGTTTCAACATCAAAAAATAATTCATGAATAAAATGAACTATCAATTTATGTTTTAAATTATCTAATAAATATTTTGATTCGTAGCTGCCAATATTTCTGTTGGATGATAAAAATGTGTAATCAAACTTTAAAAGTGAGATGGGAATTTCAGCCATTACAAATTTTGGAAGTAAAGTAAAGGTTAATTCAAAACCGGTTGTTTTTAGATTAGAAACATTTTCAACTTTCCAAGCATCAGTTTTTGTTTTACGAACCCAATCAATTAAATTATTTCCATTCTTATAAAATATTGAAGATGATATTTCGAAAAACTCTTCCAGAAAGTTGTAACCAATCTCATAATTAGTAGTTCCTTCATAAACTAAATTTGGATTTCCCATATTTGCAGGACTCACATAAAATAATTCTGTATAAGTTGGCACTCGAAAAGATTTACCAAAAGAACCAAAAACTTTATGATGTTCATCAAGGAAATAACCAATATCAATTCCCGGCCAAACTTTCCATTTCAAGTTTGGATATTTATAAATAAAAAGTCCGGAAGAAATTGAAAAAGACTTTTTAACATTATAATTGTGTTCAATAAAAAATCCCAATTGATTTCTTGAGTGAGTTCCAAGATTAGAACTGTTGATTTTATCTTCAGTAAATTCAAGTCCAGAAGTAATTTGTCCAATGCTTGAGTTTAGTGATGCTTGAATTTCTCCTCCGTAGTATTCCGTAAAATGTGTGTTATGATTCCAATCTGGTCTTAAAAAATCTAAATGATAATCATCAAAATTATTTCTGTAAAATAATTTTGGGGTAATGATAAATTGATTAATAATCATATCACCATTTAAACTTGCAAATCTTGTGAGAGTTCTTTCACTTTGGTTAGGGAATCTATCTGAATAAAAACTATTTGCCCCAAAATTTTTATCAGTGTATCCTAAAAACAAATTAAAATTACTTTTTTCTCCGACAAAATTTTGAGAGAAAGAAAAAATATCATTCTTGAAGTTTGTGTTGAAGCGATAGCCATCAGATTTTTTTCTTGATATGAAGAAATTATTATTCAAATTAGATGAAGCTGAAAATGAAAGATCAAACAATCCATGTTCACCAATCAATGCAGAAGTTGCAAATGAATTTTTATTTTTCTTTTTAGTGATGAAGTTAATTGCTCCACTAAATGCATTACTTCCGAAAACTTTAGTGCCGTTGCCTTTAATAATTTCAACGCGTTCAATGTTATCAAGATTTAATGGTAAGTTTAAATTATGATGACCAGTTTGAGGATCAATAATTTTAATTCCATCAATAAGAATCAAAGTTTGCTCAAAACTTCCACCACGAATTGAAATATCGGACTGAACTCCTTCTGTGCCTCTCGAACGTAAATCTAAACCGTTAATAAATTTTAATAAGTCTTGAAAATTATTCACGGGAAGTTTTGAAATGTCAGCTGCAGATAAAACAGAAACAGTTCGAGCAAGTTCACCAAACTGAAGAGGTCGCCTTCCTCCTGAAATTATAATTTCATCAAAGTTATAGGTTTTTGTTTGTGAAAAATTTGTTGAAACAAGTAAAGCTAATATTAAGATTTTTGTTTTCATATTTTTTAAAATGAAAAACTCCCTTTACAGAAATTATAGAGTTACTTTGTGCATGAATTTATAAGCAAATAAATTCGGGAGCGGCTGTTGGAAAGCTTAAAGCTTTCACCGCAACACAAAGAAACTCAAAGAACTTGTAAAGAGAGTTTTAGTTTATAAGTTTATTAAATCAGAATAAATGATAAATGCCATCAACAAAAGTAAAAGAATGAATCCGGCATTTTGAATTGCCATTTTAATTTTTAGTGGCAATTCTCTTTTTAAAATTCCTTCAATAAGAATAATAACAAAGTGTCCACCATCCAATACTGGAAATGGAAGAATATTAATGATTGCCAAGCTTAAACTTAACATTGCTAAGAAATATAAGAATGAAGAAATTCCTGTATCAGCAGATTTAACAGCATATTGAGCAATCTTAACAGGACCGCCAAAAGCTTGATTGAAAGCAAGCTTACCAACAATTACATTTTTCAAAGTAACGAAAGTTAAAACTGTATATTGACCAACATTTACAAAAGCTTGAGTAAAAGATCCAACAAAACCATAAGTGCGATATTCTATTTGTCCTGTAAATGCTGTTGAATGTGAAATTCCAATCATACCTTCAGTACTTGGTTTAACATTAACTTTTATCGTATCCTTATCTCTCAAAAGAACAATTGGTATGACTTTGTTTTTGTTAGCAACAATAATTTTGTTGATTTCTTCACCTTCTTGAATTGGAATATCATTTATCTTAAGAATAAAATCACCGGGTTTTATTCCGGCATCTAAAGCAGGTGAATTTTTTAATACATCAACTACTATTGGTTTAGTAGGATATGGATAAAGCAGAAAGCCATCTTGTACACTTTTATTCAACTCTTTTCGATTAATATTAAGAGTGATTTTTTCATTGTTACGAATAATCTCAACTTCAGCATTAGTTGAACTATTTTTAACCATTAAATTTTCTAAAACTTCTTCCCAATTGTGAATTGGTTTTCCGTTGATAGAAATAATTTTATCATAGGATTTAAATCCAACTTTTGCAGCAATACTTGATTCTTCTACTTTTGCAATAGTAGTTGTTTTGAAAATTTGTTTGCCTTGGAAAAAATTTATTCCCCAAAAAATCAATATTGCTAAAAGTAAATTCATCAAAACGCCAGCAGTAATTACAAAAACTTTAGCAAGAGTTGACTTTGCTCTGAACTCGTAAGGTTTTGGTTCTTCGTTCGCAAATTTTGTATCAAAACTCTCGTCTATCATTCCAGCGATTTTGACATAACCGCCCAATGGAAGTAAACACAATCTATAATCAGTGTTACCAGTTCCATCCCAATCTTTTGGAAGATCACCAAAAGAAAAGCCGTTTAATTTGTTCCATCCAAAAAGTCTTTTGCCAAATCCAATTGCAAAAATATCTACACGCATTTTGCTCAGTTTTGCAGCTGCAAAATGACCAAACTCATGAACGAAAACTAAAATTCCAATTGTTATTATGAAATAAATTATGTAATCCATAAATCCTACATTTAATTAATTAAATTAAGTACAAACTCACGTGTTTTGAAATCTGTTTCAAAAACATCATCGAGTTCAAAAATATTTTTCTTCTCGATTTTATTTAGAGCAGTTTCAATTAATTCAGGAATCTGCGTGAATTTGATTTTGCCTTTCAAAAAACTATCTACTGCAATTTCATTGGCAGCATTTAAGATACAAGGAGATGTACCTCCTTCAGAAATTACATCATAAGCAATTTTAAGGCATACAAATTTATCAAAATCGGGCTCAAAAAAAGTAAGATTTGCAATTTTTTTTAAGTTCGTTGTTACTCCAGAATAATCAAATCTTGATGGATAAGATAAAGCATAAAGAATTGGTAATTTCATATCTGGGGAACTGAGCTGTGCTTTTAAAGAACCATCAACAAATTCAACCATTGAATGAATTACAGATTGCGGATGAATGATTATTTCAATTTTTTCTTTAGGAAGTTGGAAAAGCCAAAACGCCTCAATCAACTCCAATCCTTTATTCATCATTGTTGCAGAATCAATAGTAATTTTATTTCCCATTTTCCAGTTTGGATGATTTAAAGCTTCTTCAATTGTTACGTTTGCCAGCTCTTCTTTTTTCTTTTTAAGAAAAGGACCGCCGGAAGCAGTCAAAATAATTTTGTTAATATGATTTTTATCTTCTCCAATAAGGCATTGAAAGATTGCACTATGTTCAGAATCAACAGGAAGAATTTCAACACCATATTTTTTAGCGAGATTAATTATTAACTCACCAGCAACTACTAATGTTTCTTTGTTAGCAAGTGCAATTCTTTTTTTCAATTTGATTGCTTCAATCGTTGGTGCCAAACCAGCAAAACCAACCAAAGCTGTAACAAGAATGTCGTAATTATTTCTTTTAACTATTTCTATTAATCCTTTATCACCCGAAAGAATTTCACATTTGTTGCCAATAAGATTTTTCAATTCTGTTGCTTTATCATCATCATTTACAACAACTGTTTTAATCTTAAATTCATTTATCTGTTTTTCAAGCTCTTCAGTATTTTGATTAACACTCAAACCAACGATCTCAAATTCTTCCGGGAAAGCTCTAACTAATTCGATAGTGTTTTTGCCAATAGAACCTGATGAGCCAAGGATTAATAATTTTTTCATCTATTAACCAATATATCTGTGAGTTATCGCGAGAAGAAAATTAATAATTACAATAATGTTAATGATGGTATTAAAGTTAAATAATTTTTTAAGAAGAGAACGACTTTCATCGGACAAATTATTTTTACTTTCGTAATCAGAACCAAGCGAAGCTCTTAATTTTTTTGCAGTTGGAATTATGATTATTCCAATTATTAATAATAGTACAACCATTAAAATTTGTTTTGTTGCTAACCAGTGATTGTCAGTCATTCTAAAAAAACCATATCCACTATTAAGCACTAAAAGTATTCCTGTTAATAAGATACCGGTTGCTGAAATAGAGCTTAAAAAATTTATAAACTTCAAATAAATATTAATGAATTTTCTTTCATCAGATGAATTCTTGCTTGTAATTATTTGCTTCCTAAAAAATGAATCGGCTAATAAATTTGAAATCCAGATTCCAGCAAATATTATATGCAAGGTTACTAAAGTAGAATATATCATATTATTTCTCCTTTCAAAAAATAAAAAAATATAGAAGAGTTAGCTAATAATTAATAAACCGAGAAGTAAAAAATAAGGTTCAAAATGGAAGTAAATTGAAACAAAAAAGGGCTGCATTGCAACCCTTTTAAGAATTAACCTTTGCGATCTTTCATCGCTTGTTCACGAGAAGCTCTTCTTTTAGCTTTAATTTCATCCATTCGTTTTTCGATAGATGGTTTAACATAGAAAGTACGCTTCTTGTATTCTTTGAGGATACCGGAACGTTCATATTTTTTCTTAAAACGTTTTAACGCTTTATCAATATTCTCGTTCTCTCCGATAGTAATTCCTACCAACTTTTTTCACCTGCCTTCATTGTTGATAAATTTTTGCGGCGTAAAACTAATGAAAGAATGCTTAATTTCAAAATATGTAACTATATGTTGGTGTAAATCGATTTTCAGCTTATAGAGTTGTTGATTTTGTTTTGAATTATCTGAAATAACTTTTTAGAAGGACAATTTTTAGCAAATCTTTCTTTCAATAATTGTTTTACAGTTTTTTGAACATGATACTCTTTGCTAATAATCGGATCGGTTTGAATGTCTTCAAGTATCATTGGACAAACTTTTTGATCTGTCAAAGCTTCGTCAATATATTCTGTTAAATCTTTTATCACTTATTCTTTTTACTTTTTTTTATTGAATTATTTTTATTTCGTTCAACGTAACCTTTATCTTTGGCATAATCATAAAGCAAAGAGTAAAGCATTTTTCTTGCGCGATGTAATCTTGATCGAACGGTCCCAACTGGAATATCAACAAATTCTGAAATCTCTTCGTAAGTAAATCCTTCTATATCGCTGAGAATTATTACTGTTCTAAAATCTTCTGGTAAAGTTGACATTACTTTTGTTATTTCATCATCCAGTAATTTGCTAAATGCATCTTGTTCAAAATGATTTGTGCTAATTTCGTTTGGTTGAATGTTCTCGTAAAAATTTTGAACATCTTCATAATCAACTTTGTTTGGTTCTTTTGCATTTTTCCGGTAATCGTTAATGTAAGAGTTCTTTAAAATCCTGAATAACCATGCTTTGCAGTTAGTTCCTTTTTCAAACTTGTCAAAAAAACGAAAAGCTTTTAAATATGTTTCCTGAACCAAATCATTGGCGTCATCTTCATCACCTGTGATTTTTAATGCATAATTAAAAACAGCATTCATATGAGGAATTGCTTCTCTTTGAAAGTCCTCGTAAAGCTGTTTTGTTTTGCTATCTATGTCTTTAAGTTCTATAACATCCATTTTAGATAAATAATTCCAAACCTTTGACTAAAATTAAAGAAAATTCATGAAGAAAGTATTAAGAACCATTCAAATTTGTTAAAAAGCCATCTTTAACTTGATAGTAAGGTTGATCATTTTTATAAATTAAGAAATTTGCAGGTGCATCAATTTTGAAATTATCTGCAAAGTTCAATTCAAATTCTTGTAAATCAAATTCTTCCAATCCATAAAAAGTTGATAAATCACCAAAGCCAGCAATGATTCCTTCAAAATAAAATTCCTTATTAATTGAATTAAATTTCTTTGTTCTATTTATTCCAACATCAACGGTAAATTTTCTGAAATTAAAATTCAGAGTAAGATTGCGAAGAAGTAAATCGAAAAATATTTCTGTGTTTTCAGGAATTTCAAAATAATCAGCATAGAATTCTTTTTTATATAATTCTTTTGCAATTGAATCAAGAGCGGTCAGTATCGAAATAAAGTTTAGCTTTCTAACAAAATCTTTCTTCAGGTCATTTTTATAAAATCCAGATTCAATTAAAATTGTACTGATTCCACTTTTCATAAAATTATCTCCGAATGCTCTCGGTTCAAAATCATCACTATAACGAGCAATATTTTCCGCAATAAATTCTTGTAAGGCTTTATTAAGAATAGAAATAACTTGCATTGCTTTTTCGCGAGTGTAATTAATACTTTTTGAGTAATCAATTGGCGGTGCAAGAAATGAAATGGCTGCTGTTTTGTTTTTTCTACCAGCAGCGTAGTAACTATTTTGGTCATGAAGATTAAAACCAAATTCCGGTTTCAACTTTTGTGAATAATCCCAAAGCAATTTGGATTCATCAGATTGAAACTTTAATGCATCTCTATTCAAATCAATATTGAATGCATTTTCACGCTGATACTTTTCAGCTCCATCCGGATTTAACATTGGAATGAAATGAATTTCCAGTTCTTCTAAAATTCCATTTCGAAACTCATTAAATTCATCATTGGCAGAGAAAAAATTTATTAAGTCAAATAATGCTGATGTTGCAGTTGGTTCATCGCCATGCATTTGAGACCAAGCAAGAATTTTTCTTTTTCCTTTTCCAAACTTTATTGAAAAAATATCTCTTCCTTCAATTGATTTTCCGATTTGGGTTACTTGAAAATTTTTGTTGGAAAATAATTTTTCAATTTGCTGCTTTAATTCTGAATGAGAAACGAAATCTGACCGTAAGTTTGATTCTTTGTAAGAATCATATTTATCAAATAATGTTTTGAATATTTTTCCCAATTTACACCTTTGTTGATTTTAATAATGATTTACTACAATTTAGTAGCAATTCAATTATAAAATTAAGAAAATATTGGAGATGAAATGGCAACAGCAACTTTGAAATTGGGTTCAAAAGCACCAGATTTTAATCTTCCAGCAGTTGATGGAAAAACATACAGCTTAAATTCTTTCAAAGACAAAAAAGCGTTGTTGGTCATTTTCAGTTGTAATCATTGTCCTTATGTTCAGGCTTATGAAGAAAGAATAAAAGCAATTCAAGAAGATTATAAGAATGATCTTCAAGTTGTTGCAATTAATTCAAACGATGATCAAGCTTATCCGGAAGATTCGTTTGAAGAAATGAAAAAGAGAGCCGCACAGAAACAATTTAACTTTCCATATTTAAGAGATGAAACACAAGAAGTTGCAAAAGCTTATGACGCTTCTCATACTCCGGAAATATTTTTATTTGATGAAGAAAGAAAATTAATCTTTCATGGAAAAATTGATGATAATTGGCAAGATGAAAAAAGTGTACGCTCTCAATATCTGAGAAATGCAATTGATGAATATTTAGCGGGAAAGAAAATATCTGTCCCCGAAACTTTTACGATTGGTTGTACAATTAAATGGAAAAAATAAAAAGTTACTCAACCATTTCACCAAATTCTTCTTCAAATCGGTTTAGTTCTTTTAATGGATTTTGAGAAATACAAAAACAATATAGAGGATAAAGTTGCGAAATTGTTTTGATCATCTCGAAAACAATTTTATCTGAAAAGAGAATTTTTTTTGAAATTGATTTTTGAAGAATAAACATTTCCATTTGTTCAAGAAGAGCTAAATCTTTATTTGCATCAAAATATTTTTTTACTTCTTGAGGTCCTTCTTTGCCAAGAGAATACAGCGCGTAATTTTTATTGATTTTATATTTTTCAAATACATTTGCTATTTCTTTTTTATACTTCTCTAAATTTTTTCTTAAAAATAAATTATCTCCTTTTGAACGATTTATGAATAAACCCAAATCTGATCCACTTGCTTCAAAGTAAAGAAAGAACTCGCTATCCATTTTGAATCTACCAAAATGAATTAACCAATAATTTCGGTAAGGTTCACCTTTGGAAAATCTTAAATCTTTGTTGATTCGCATTATAGTTTCATTAAATTTAGGTTCATTACGAATGGAAGGATTAAGTCTATTCAAAAAAGGAGAAAGTTGCTCAATAAAATTTTTAGTTGGTTCAACAATATTTTTTTGATAACAAGAACGGTTTTTATCGAACCATTCTAAATTGTTATTCTTCTCAAGTTCATCAAAGAATGAAAAAATATCTTTGTTAAATCCAGTAAATGATGATTCTAATTTCAATACATTGTTCCAAGACTTAATGAAATAAAAAATGAGCCAAAAGATTTTCTGTATTGATAAATTAAATTTTCAATTCCATCGCCAAAAATATGAGTGTAATAATAACGAACATTAATTCCAACAAGATTTTTTTTACTTTCGCCAAAGTATCCACCAAAGCCGATATATCCACCAGCACCATAGTGCATTTTTGCCCATTTGAATGCATTGAAAAATTCTTCTTCGTATGGAGTTGTTACAATAAAAGTTGGACCGACACCAGCAGAAATATAAGGACGCAAATTATCTGTTAATGATTCGGTAAATAATCGATATTGCAAGCCGAAATTTATTGGCATTAAAAAAGCACGATTAACTTTGTAAGGAGTAAAAGTTGTTCCGAAATATGGATCGTAATAATCAATTTCTCTATCATCCTTTGTTTCTGAAATTGAAAAATCAACAAATCCAGATAAGTTGAGATTAAAAGTTTTTCTATAAAATGTTCCGAAGCCAAAACCACCTTCGCCAAACATAATATCTGCACCCCAACTGTTGCTTGGAAACATTTCGGGTTCTTTTTCTGGTGCTAATTTTCCTAATCGTTGAGGAAATACTTGAATGCCGATTAGTAAAATAATTGCTGTAAATAATGCTTTCATTTTTTTATTCCTTTTACTAACATTAAATTAATGATAAATAAAGTTTGTTTAAAATGAACCTGCAATTTTTATACTTTATAACAACTTAAAATGGGAAAAAGTTTATGGCATTTAACTTAGAATTAAAAATTAAAATTGAATCATTCAGAAAATTTGAAAATATTCTCAAAAAAAATAGGGCTGAATACAAAGGTATCTTAAAACAAAAGGATATTTATTATAAATATAAACAGGGGCTTCTAAAACTAAGAATAGAAAATGGAACTTATACTTTGATAAAATATTTTCGTGATGAACATAATAAAAGATGGAGCAATTATGAGTTATTAGAATTAAAAGGGAAAGATCCAGAAAAGTATTTGAATGAAATATTAACTCAAGAAGTTGTCGTTGAAAAAAGCAGAAAGTTATATTTGTATAACAACACCAGAATTCATCTTGATGAGGTTAAAAATCTTGGTAAATTTTTAGAGCTTGAAACTTTATTAATATCCGACAGAAAAGATGCAACAAAAAGATTCAACGAGATAAAGCTTTTATTAGGTATTGAAAACGTAGAAGAAATCAGAAAATCTTATAAAAATTTATTGATGAAGAAATGATATTAACAAAAGAGAACATTAAGAAAATAAATATTGAAGAGATCATTAATCAGTATTTAGTTGAAGGTTCAATTGAGAAAATATTGTTCATAGTTCCAACTAATCGAAAGGCAAGGCAATTAAAAAAAGAGCTTTTTGGATTTGCGAAAAATCATTCAGCACAGAAAATAAAAATTGAAACTCTTTCAACAATTTCTTCAAAATTATTAGCAGTCTCTGAAACATTTTATTTAATCAGTGAAGCCGCTTCAATTGTTTTTCTAAAACAAGCAGCATCAAAAGTTAAACTAAATTATTATTCTCTATATCATGAAGGAATTCCAAATGGTACTTTAGATGGAATTCGAAATTTGATTCTTGAATTAAAACTAAATGGCATTTCCCCAACTGAATTAGTCCACGATTCGGAAATCACGGAAGAATCGGAAAAATTAAAAGCAAAGGATATTGCCAATATTTATTTGGAATATCAAAGTATTTGTAAAAACATTTTTGCTTATGACATTGGCGATATTTATGATGAACTTATCAAGTTAGATGAAAAAAAATTTGTTGAGAACTATAATTCTCTCTTCGAAGATGTAGAATTAATTTTTGTTGATGGTTTCAGCGAGTTCACTTTTCCTGAAATTGCAATTTTGGATAAACTTTCAAATCGCGTAAAAACATTTTTATCGTTTGATTACTTCGAACGAAATCAACAGATCTTTGGACATATTAAAGAATGCTATGAAAAATTAGAGCAAGTTGGATTCAAAGAAATTGAAGATCAAAGAGTTATAGAGTTAAATGATTTCCGAAAAAATTTAAGGGAATATCTTTTTTCAAGCAGAAATGAAATCTCATCAAATTATAAAGAAAAACTTTTTGAAATTATTGGCTCAGATAAAGAGAATGAAATTGATTTGATGGCAAAGCAAATAAAAAAAATAATAATTGAGGAAAAAGTTAAACCGAGCAACATTTGCGTTGCCTTCAACTTAGTCCAAGAATATTCAACATTAGTCAAAGATGTTTTTGAGAAGTATTCTTTGCCGATAAACTTAACTGATAGAATATCGTTAGACAATTCATCTCCAATAATTTCAATAATAAATTTCTTAGAGATAATTGAAAATGACTATTACTATAAAAGTTTATATCGTGCATTGAACAGTGCTTTTGTTGATGATTTTGATATTGACGTTACAAATCTTCAAAAAATTGCATCTGAGTTTAAAATAATTTCAGGAAAAGAAAATTGGTTAAGTATAATAAATCAAGAAATTGCAAACAGTAAAAATGATGATGAAAATGAAATCACATCGGATTTACTTCAAAAAGCAAAAAAGGATTTTGAAAAAATTAACAGCTTACTTTTACCATTTGAAGCTAAATTAACTATTGATGAATTCTTTTCTCGATTGAAAAAATTAATAGTTGATTTAAGAATTCCTATTAACATTTTAAAGTTTGGAGAAGAGCAAGAAAAGAATACACGCGCTTTAACTACATTTCTTGAGACGACAGAAGAAGTATTTACTCTAATTAAAAAAGAGGAAGGTGATAAGAAAAAATATTCAATTGAATTTTTCTTAAATCAACTTAGAACTACATGTAATTGGGCAAGATTCAATGTGAAAGAAAAATCTAATTATGGAATTTTAATTACTTCTTTGGAAGAAATAAGAGGTTTGAAATTCGATTATCTTTTTATTGGTGGTTTGTGCGAAGGCATTTTGCCCACAAGATATTCTCCACAAATATTTCGTTCAAGTTCGTATAAGCAAAAAGCAAAAGAACATCAGGTTTATGAAAGATTTATTTTTTATCGGGCGATTAGTTCTTTTAATAAAAAATTGTTCGCCAGCTATCACTTGATGAACAACAAGAGAGAAGTTGTGAAATCAAATTTTTTAGAAGAATTAAAATTATGTTTCCCAATGAAAAAAATAGATAATGAAAGTTTCGATGATGCGATATATACTCAAGAAGATTTGCAAATAGTTTATGGTAAAAATTATGACACTGAAAATTATTCTGCTGAAAAAGCAATGAATGATTTTGAGGAAGAAATTGCTTCAGAAATTTTAGCAAATATCAAGAAAGCTATTGAAATAGACGAAATCAGAACAAACTCACCATTTGGAAAATCAATTTTTACAGGTTCACTTTTGTCTTCACATGTTGATGATGAATTAAAAACAACATTTCAGAACTTGAGATCGCGACAATATTCAATTTCTCAATTAGAGAATTATGGTAAATGTCCTTTCAAATATTTCATTGAAAGAATTTTGAATATCAAAGTGATTGAAGAACCAACTGAAGATATAGAGCCGATTGAAATGGGAAGAATTCTTCACGCAATTCTTTTTGAATTTTATGTTGAAATGAGAAAGAAAAAAATACAATTAATAAATTGTAGTGATAATGAATTTGAAATTGCGAAAAGGACAATAATCCAAATTGCAGAGAAAAAATTGGAGAAATCATTTTTCAAGTCGCCAATTACATTTCATGACCGTGAAAAAATAATTGGTATTAACGGAATTTTTGAAAACTCAATTTTATATCGCTTCTTGTTATTTGAAAGAAATAATAGTGAAACGAATTATATCCCAAAATATTTTGAAGTTGGTTTTGGAAAACTAAATGATGAAAAATCAGATGAAAGTTTAAGTACAAGTGAACCATTATTAATTGATGGAATTAAATTGCGAGGCAAGATTGACCGAATTGAAATTAATGATGAAGAGAAAAAATTTAATGTAGTTGATTACAAGTTAAATGGTAAGAAACCAAGTGGACCAGAAATTAAGGCAGGTGTTTCTTTACAATTACCGCTTTATCTTTATGCAACTGCTGATTTACTTGAAAAAAAATATGGTGAAAAATTTTCCCCAAATGAAATGTTCATCTATTCATTGAAATATAAAAATGATGAATTTGGTAAAAAGCTGATCAATCCTAAAATCTATAAAAATGTTGACGAAGTTATTAGTGACACACTTTCACATATAAAAAATTATGTGGATGCGATTTCAAACGGAGAATTTACACTATCTCCTCACGATAAAAGAAAATCTATTGTTTGCAAAAATTGTAGTTTCAATTTGGCTTGCAGAATTGATGAAGTAAAAGAATTAAATGTTATGGAAGAAGAAGCTGCAGAATAAAATTATTTTACCAATTTCGAAACAGCTTTAAATTCATCTGTTCCACAAACATTCAGTAATTCAAAAAGAATTGATTCGGTAGTTGTAACTTCAGCGCCGTTTGTTCTCATTCTTTGCAAAGCAATTTCATAATCAAGTTGTTTGCGGGATGAAATTGCATCGGCAGCAACATCAACTTGAAAATCATTTGCAATTAAATCTAAAACAGTTTGCTGAACACAGACATGACTTTCAATTCCACAAACAACAACTTGAGAAATATTTTTCTCTTTCAATTCAGCGAACAAATTTCCTGCACCACTACAACTAAACGACATTTTTTGAATGGCTTCAGAACTTTCCAATGCTTCTTTAATTCTTTTTTCAGTTTGACCAAGACCTTTAGGATATTGTTCGGTGAAATAAATTGGTATTGATAAAATCTTAAAACCATTTATCAATTTGAGAGTATTTTGAATAACATTTTCAATGTTATGAATTACAGGTAAAATCCTTTCTTGAACATCAATTATAAGCAAAGCTGTTTTTTCTCTTTGTAAAATTTTTTTATTCCTTAACATTTCTTCCTCAAAAAATTATCAATTATCAATTTGCAATTATAAATTACTTAGTAAATTTTATTCATACCATATTTACCGCAAGAATACATCATTAAAATTGAAGCAATATCAATCAAAGCTTTTTTCTCTTCATCTTCCGGAATTATTAAATCATAAACCTCAGCAACAAATTTCATATTGGCAAGAATTTTTTTTAATTCAGAATAAGTTGGTTCACCATGCCAGTTTGCAACTCTCTTAACAAGGTTTTGTTCGTTTCGTCTTAAGAATTCAGAAAATGTAATTATGTTTTGACTTAGTTTAGTTCGTGGCTTACAAATTGTAATTAAATCATTGGTGTATTGATCCCATTTATTTGCAAGATCTTCATTCTTGTCATACATTAATGACTTAGCTTGCTCAATTGTAAAATTTGCTTTTGTGTATGCTTTAAATTTTGGAATAAGAACATAACCATCAAAACTTACGATGCCGGTTTCTTGTTCAACGTATTTCCATCTTTTTAAAAGTCGTTGCGAAGTTTGAACTGAAACAACTTTATCTAATTCACTATCAATTACAACAAAATTTCCTTTTTGATAATTGACAACAGTGCACCAATGTTCCCAATTCTTCACACTTAAAATGCAAGGATATCCTTTCTTTAAATGTTGAACTAACATTTTTCTTGCATCATTAGGATTGCTTGATTGAAAATGTTTGAGCTGACAATTAAATCTTCTTGCGGCACGAGCTAAACCAAATTCATCAGTTCCTGCCCACCAAGTGCTGCCTGCAATTATACCGATTTGATCTTCGCCTTTGAATACTCCCAACATTACAAGTGCATATTTCAATGCGAAAGGACCACATTGATATTTATTTGGTTGAGGATAAAAACTCATCTGTTGCCCTAATTGGATTGAAACAAAAATAATAAATCTTTTGAAATGGTAAACGATTTTGTTTACTTTGAAACAAAAAAAATTGAGATTCTATGAAAGTTGCAATAGTTTATAATGAATCTGCACCAGAAATTTATTCGAAAATAAAAGAAGATTTAAAGAAAGTTAATTTTGAAACAACTTTTGATCTTGATTCGCCTGATCCAATTGCAGAATTCAATTACATGGTTGAAGCTCTTAAAGAGGAAGGCTATGATGCTTACTCACTAAATATCAAAGATGATTTATTTACATTCATAAAAGATTATGAAAAGAATAAGCCTGACGTTGTCTTTAATTTAGTAGAGTTATATAAAGATCAACCGAAGCTCGAAATGAATTTTACAGGATTACTTGAATTACTTGGTGTAGCATATACTGGTGCACCTCCAATGGCGTTAGGAACATGCCAGAATAAAACTCTCACAAAAAGAATTATTAGTTCACTTGGAATTAGAACTCCAAAATTTCGATTAATAAAAGATTTATCGCAATCTTTCAGATTAGGTTTACATTATCCATTAATTGTTAAACCAGCTTGGGAAGATGCAAGTGTAGGAATTGATAATAATTCAATTGTCTATAATATTAAAGAACTAAAAAAACGAATTGAATATGTTTTTAATTCTTTTCGTCAGCCAGCTTTAGTGGAAGAATTTATTGTTGGGCGTGAACTTAACGTTGCTGTTTTCGGTGATAAAGAATTAGAACCGCTTCCAATAAGTGAAATTGATTTTTCTCAAATGCCGAGCAATTTACATCCAATTGTAAGTTTTCAAGCTAAGTGGGATCCATTTCACGAAGCTTATCATAAAACAATTCCAATTTGTCCAGCTAACCTACCAAAAGAAATTGAGAAGGAAGCAAAAGAAATTGCAATAAAATGTTTTCGTGCTGTTGGTGTAAGAGATTATGCACGAGTTGACATGAGATTATCAGCAGAAGATAATTTACTCTATGTTTTGGAAGTAAACCCAAATCCCGATTTACAAGAAGGTGCAGGCTTTATGAGATCTGCTCATTATGCTGGTTATTCATATTCTAAAATGTTAAAGATGATTGTTGATTTGGCTTACGCAAGAAAAGTTAATGGAAAAAAGTAAGTTCAATTAGATGAACTTACTTTTCAATATTTCGATTACCTCATTTAAATCATTAACTATAAAATTAGGATTTGCTTTTTCGATTGCTTCTTGAGAAAAAATTTTATCAGAATTAACATATATCGTTTCTGCACCTAAATTCTTTGACGCTTCAATATCAGTTTCAATATCATCGCCAATCATAATGAAAGGATCATTTACTTCCAGATTAAATAAGCTTAATGCAGAAGCAAAATAATGTTGTGAAGGTTTTCCAATTATAGTAGCTTCTTTTTTTGTTGCATATTCAATTGCAACAACAAAAGGACCAACATCAAGCAATAAACCTTCTTCAGGAGTTTTCCAAGTTCTTTTTTTGTGCATAGCTATAAGTTCGGCACCATCTTTAACTTTTCTGAAAATATAATTTAATGTTTCGAAATTCCAATTCTTGCCGTAATCACCAATGATAATTGCTTGTGGATTATCGTAATCGAGTAAACCTCTAAAAAGTGATTTTACATGATCTGTGCAATAAACCGCCACACGACGATATTTTAATCGAGCATACATTGCCGCAGCTTCAACTGCTGTTAAAATTGGAATTTTAGTATGTATTCCATTAAACTCAAAAAATTGGCGAACGTCATTTGACGTTGATAAAGTTGAATTACTTAAAATGCACGCAGGAATTTGATGAGCTGTTAATAATTCAAAAAATTTTTCAACGTGCGGAGCTGGTTCTTTACCAATTCTTAAAACTCCATCCAAATCAATTAAAACTGGTGTTTTCAACTTTCTATTCCTCTTCGAGATAAAATTCCTTTCTGATAATAGTGTTTTATTTCTTTCATTTCTGTAACAAGATCTGCCGCATCGATAATTTCCTGCGGACAATATCTCCCTGTTAAAATTAATTCAACACTTTCAGGTTTCTGCTTGATTATTTTTAGCACATCATCAATTGTTAACAATCCAAAATAAATAGAAACAAAAACTTCATCAAGAACTAAAAGATCATATTTCTTACTCAGCATTTTTTCTGTAAATATTTCGAGTGAGTTCCTAATTTTTAGAATTTCTTCTTGCGAAGGTAATTCTTTTTTATATACAAAATCATCTTTGCCAACTTGAACCACTTCAATTAAATCATTAAATCTTTCCAAACTTTTGATTTCATTATAAGGAAATTCTTTCATCAACATCAGGAAATATGATTTCAATCCAAATCCTGCAGCTCTTACAACTTGACCAATTGCAGCGGTTGTTTTTCCTTTTCCGTTTCCTGTATAAACTTGTATGAATCCTTTTCCCAATTTATCCATTTTTTTTCATGAGTAGTTTTTTTCTTTCTTCAATTTGTTTTAAAATTATTCGTTTTTCTTTTTCGGTAAGATTAATCCACTTTATTATTTCACTCATTGTGCGAAAACAACTCACACAAAGATTTGTTTTGATATCTATATTGCAATTTCCATCACAAGGTGAATTGACATTTGCTTTCTCCATTGAAAAGTTCTTTCATGTTATTTCTTGATGAAACTTAATTTCAATATAAAACTGAAGTTTGTAGCAAACAAGTTCCATATTAAAATAATTTTTGGAATAAAATAAATTGATTAATCTGGAAGGAGTTAAATTAAAAAATAAAAAAGATGCTGTTTCAAAAGAACTTATTGTTTCGTTATTTCAAGTTAACCTGTTCAATTTTGATTTAAAATAAAATGTCAGTCTTAGCCAGCTTGACCTTAGTCATGCAAGCAGAGACTGACATATTTTAACTTTTAAGGCAAAAAGCTTAAAAAGCTATTTATCCATTTTACCGTTTTTCAATTCGTTAGAAACACGTGTAGCTTTATAAACCTTTTCTATTCCATGAACAATTGCTCTTGCATCAACAGCAACCATTCTATTGTTATAAGGAATGTAAATATAATTTCCAATAATGCTATCAATATTTCCATCGAATGCTAAACCAACTACTTCTGCATTTTTGTTGATTACAGCACTGCCGGAATTTCCACCAACGATGTCATTGTTAGAAACAAAATTAAAAGGAGTTGATAAATCTAAATCCGCAGGAATTTTTGCCCAACGTTCATGTAAATCCCAAGGATATTTTTTAAAGAATGAATACCATCTATCATACATTCCATAAAAAGTTGTAAAGAATGGTGCAACTGTTCCATTGTATTCAAAAGCTTTTAAAGTTCCATCACTCAAGCGCAAAGTGAAGTTAGCATCTGGAGGAAGTTCTGTTCCATAAACTTTTACAATTACTTCTCCAAGCATGTCATCATAAATTCCTTCAGTGTCAGAAATTTCTTGCATTTGTTTTTGAAGTTGCGGCATTCTTGTATCAGCTTCTTTAACATAGAAAAGAATTGGATCATCAGATTTCATAATTGCATCAGCGCCTTCTTTTGCTAAATCAATTACATCCTTCCTATCACCGAAAATTGAATTTGCTAATAACCATTTTGCGATTTCTTTACCTTTCTTTCCACCCGAAAGTTTTTTAACAAGTGGATCATCCCAACCTAAATTCATTGCCATGTATTCAACATTAATCCAAAGTTTTGTGTTCTCAAGAAGTTCATCAATTTTTTCTGGGAACATTGCTTTTAATGTTGAATCTAATTTTTCAGCTTTATATTGAGCTGCTCTTTGATCTTCAGGTTTTGCTAATTCTTTTGCAACATCTAATAATGATTTTGCTAATGCAAAATATTTTGAGCCAAACATTCTGTTTTGGACAAATGACAATGAAGCCATTTGTGGAGCAATTTTTCTCGCCTCCTTTCTTGTGCTTTCAATGTTTTCCCAAACTTTACCATATTTTTCTTTTAATTCAGAATCTTTCCAAACTGCTTCTTGTAATTTCTTTTGGAAGTCAATTTTCTTTGCTAAAACATAAGGATCTTTCAAACCTTTTAGAGTTGTAGAAATAACTTTTTGGCTATTTCCAAGTTGAACTCTCATATCTTCAAATTCTTTTGCACGTGATGGATCTTCTTTTTTCAAATCTTCTAATGCATAATAGTATGAATCGAATAAGAATGCATTATTTCTGTATGTGATGTCTCGTGCAAATTCTATTTGTGCAACAGTTTTTAATCTATTTGTTGTTCCAGGATTACCAACCGTGAAGATTGGTTCACCAGGTTCAATGCCACTCAAAGAAAATTTAAAATAGTTAGTTGATTTTACCGGTTGATCATTTTCATAAGCACGATAAAAAGTACAATCGAGATTATAACGTGGATAAGTGAAGTTATCATAATCACCACCGAAATAAGCAATTTGCATTTCTGGTGCAAATACTAAACGAATATCTGTATAACGCTTATAACCGTAAAGAGAATATTTTCCACCATTAAATAGTGGAATGATTTGAATTTGTAATCCTGTTTCTTTCTGATATTTTTCTGTAAGCTCTTTGATCTTAGCTTTTTTGTTTTCAGCTTTTTCTTTAACAGTTGCGCCTGTATTTTCAGCTGAACGAATTTCATCTGTTACATCTTTAATCATTACAAGTTGGTCTGCATAGTAGCCGGGAATTTTTCTTTCTTCAGCTAATGTCTTTGCAAAGAAACCATCTTTGATTAAATCTTCACCATCTTTTTTCAATCTTTCTAAAAGTCCGCGTGCGCAGTGGTGATTTGTCATCATTAATCCATCTTCAGAAACAAAAGAAGATGTACACCCGGGCAATCTTAAAGCAGAAAGACGAATATCATCAAACCATTCTTCGTTTGTTTTTAAGTTGTAAGTTTCTTTTAAATAATCAATTGGTGGATAATCAAAAGCCCATTGTTTTCCATTATCATATTTCTGAGCTTTGACGGTATCTAAATTAAGTTGTGCATTTGTTTGAAGAACAAATGTGAACATCAAAATAAATATTGATGTTAAGAATTGTAGCTTTTTCATTTTACACCTTGTTTATTGATTGGATTCTAATGCAAAAAATATAATAGTTCTTTTTGATAACCAAAACGAAATTTTTTCTTTTTTGCTCTGCGATTGGAAATAGTTTAGAGCTAAATCCTTCTTTCATTCATTGATAAAATAAATTACATTTAAGCAGAATAATTTGTTGAGGTATGTATGAAAACTAATTTTTTAAATTTCGCAATACATTGCCTCGTTATTCTTCTTTTTGTTTCATGTTCTTCACAAAATGTTTTAGAGAAAATGCTTCCAACTTTATCAGATGGAAAGTATGATAGTGAATTTCCATATCGAAATTCTTCAGAACAGTTAGAAGAAATTTCAAATAACATTCGATTGATTAATAGCATTGCATTTTACACGAGTTATGTTTTTCCTGAAGAGAGCAAGCTATTAAGACGACAAATAACAAATATTGATTTCAAGAAAAAAGCAGTACAAGAAGTTTTCTTCAATAAAACTACATCAGGAACTGGAACAGTTATAAGCAGTAAACTTGGAGCTGTGGTTTTGCTAACTGTTGCACACGTTGTGAGTTTTCCTGATACAATTTATTCTTATTTCTTAAATTCAGATGGCTCACTTTCAAGTTATGTTCAAAGTATTTCAATCAAAACAAAGCAGACAAATTACATTCCCGACTTTCCTGGTAATGGAGAAGTTGAAATCATAATTTGCGATAGAAATATTGATGTGGCTTTACTCGGTCAGCAATATTCAGGAAATCAAGCTTTCAACATTTCTCAATTTTCTTTTCCATGGGGAAATTCATCTGAACTTGAATGGGGTTCATTTATTTATGTTTTTGGATTTCCAATGAATAATAAAATGATTTCGAAAGGAATTGTTAGCAATCCAACGAAAGAAAAAAATACATTTTTAATTGATGCAGTTTTTAATCGTGGTTCAAGTGGTGGAATTGTACTCGCCATACGTGATGGTGTTCCAAATTTTGAATTAGTCGGATTAGTCAAATCTGTTCCAGCTGAATATCAGTTGAATGTTCATCCATTTTCAAATTTAAGCGATATTGATTTCAACCCAATGATTCCATACAAAGGAGATCTTTACGTAGAGAAAGAACAAATTTTGAGAACTGGAATTACAAGAGTCATTGGAATTGAAACTGTAAAAGATTTCATATTAAAAAACAAAGAAACAATTCTTGCTAAAGGTTATTCAATTCCATTCTTATTTGAGACTGAGCAAAAAGCAAAGCTATTAAATGTTCATTAAATATTTTTGAACATTAGCATATCGAATATCACTTTTCTAACTTTTGAAAAGAAATAAAGAGGATTTCGTGAAATTAGTTATTAAAGTATTCCTTGTCATCTTCAGCTGTTCCATAATCTCATTTTCCCAGACATCAGATAAAAGTTGGATGTTATTTGATGACTCACAACTTTTAGCAATTAGAGTAACCATGGAGAAAAATGAAATAAAATGATTTTATTAAAATAATCTTGGAAAATATTATGAACACAAAAGAAATTATTAAAATGCAGCAAAGGAAAAAAATTGCTCTTGTTGCTCATGATAATCAGAAAAAAGAATTGATTGAGTGGATTGAGTTTAACAAAGGAAACCTATCCGAACATGAGCTTTATGCAACGGGAACAACCGGTTTATTAATTGAGAAAAAAATCGGTTTAAAAGTAAACAAACTAAAAAGCGGTCCACTCGGTGGCGATCAACAAATCGGTGCAAAAATTTCTGAAAATGAAATTGATATCTTAATTTTTTTCTGGGATCCACTTGAGCCTCAACCTCATGATCCAGATGTAAAAGCATTGTTAAGAATTTCAAACGTTTGGAATATTCCAGTGGCTTGTAATCGTGCTTCTGCAGATTTTATTTTTTCTTCTCCATTAATGAAAGAAGATTATGAAAGAATAATCCCAAATTTTGAAAACTATTTAAACAGGCAAATAAATGAATAGACCAAATGAAAATGAATATCCAGTTTATTACTCTAATTATATTAACCTTGTTGAAGATGATGATATTATTTCAGTTCTGGAAAACCAAATTGATTTTGTTAAGAAATTTTTCATCAATATTTCTGAAGAGAAATCAAACTTTAGATATGCAGAAGGTAAATGGACAATCAAAGAAGTATTTGGACATGTGATTGATACAGAAAGAATTTTTGCATATCGCGCATTAAGAATTAGCAGAAATGACAAAACACCATTGCCCGGATATGATCAAGATTTATTTGTAAAAAATTCTAATTTCAAAAATGTCTCTTTGCAAAATTTAGTTGATGAATTTATTTCTGTTAGAAAATCAAATTTGAAGATGTTCAAAAATTTTTCTTCAGAAATGTGGTTAAATATTGGAACAGCAAACGAAAAATTGATATCTGTGCGTGCTATTGCCTTTATTCTTGCTGGACATTTATTGCATCATTTAAAAGTCATTGAACAAAAATACATGAAATAATTATGTCATTATTAGTTGTTGCATATCCACAAATTGAAAGTAAAGATTATAATTGGATTCAATCTTTCAGAGCCAAGTATGATAGATATTTCAATTTAATAGAACCACATTTTACAATTGTGTTTCCAGTTGAAGGAATTGAAGAAACCAAATTTATTTCTCATGTTAAAAAAATCTCAAAAAAGTTTAATGAATTTTATTTTGTTCTTCGATGTGCACAAATTGTGAAAGATTCTTTTAGTGAATACACGGATGTATTTTTAATTCCAGAAGAAGGTTATAGAATATTTGTTAAACTTCACGATTTACTTTATACTGAAATTCTTGAACAAGAATTGCGTCTTGATATTCCATTCATACCACATCTCGGAATAGCAAATGATAAAAATCCTTTTGCATGTAAAAAACTTGCTGATGAAATCAACAATAAAAACATAGAAATTGTTGGAGCGATTAATCGTTTAAGTGTTATTTCATATTCCAATAATAAAGTTGAATTGATAAAAGAAATTTTCATCTAACAAATTTCTTTTTGAAACGACTAATTATTTGGAAGTTAAGTTCATTATGAAAAATTTTAAAAAAATATTTGATGCTATTGAATGGGAAGCATTAATGTGGTTGATCGGATTAATTTTTTTAATAACAATTAATCCATACGAAACACAACATTTTACACTTTGTCCATATAAAAATTTAGGTATTGATTTTTGTCCTGGATGTGGCTTGGGAAGATCAATTTCATTTTTTTATCATTTTGATTTTTTGAGATCGATCAAAACTCATCCACTTGGAATCTTTGCTTTTGCAATTATTATTTATAGAATTATTTATTTAATTAAAAGAAAATACTTTCACAAAACAAAAAAAGAGGTTAGCTATGGCTAATGTTTACGAAATACTGCCGGAAATAGTTGGAGAAGAACAGTTCTATATTGCAAGTCTTCTTAAAAACATGGATGATAATAAAGCTATGCAGTTTGCTAATATTTATCGAGCAAGAAGAAAAGATCCTCAAATGATTCTTCTTGTAACATTAGTTGGATTTTTGGGAATTGCTGGAATACAAAGATTTTTAACAGATCAAATTGGTATGGGAATTTTATATTTATTAACAGCCGGGATTTGCTGGATTGGAACGATAATAGATTTAGTGAATTATAAGAAAATAGCATTTGAGTATAATCAAAAACAAGCAAATCAAATTGCAAGTATGTTGAGATAAGAATAACGATAAAATAATTTTTGTTTTGAAAAATATTTTGCTAAGTTTCGCAACGCATGGCAAGAGTTTGCTTTGCAAAGTTATTTAAGTACAATTTTTAAAGGAGTTTTTTTAATGGCAGAACGCGAAAACGGAACCGTAAAGTGGTTTAACGCTTCAAAAGGTTACGGTTTTATTGAGCGCAGTCAAGGTGGCGATGTATTCGTTCATTTCTCTTCTATTCAATCTGAAGGATACAAAACACTTGAAAAAGGTCAAGCTGTTGAATTCTCAGTTGGTGATGGACCAAAAGGACCTCAAGCTCAAGAAGTTAAAGTTGTGAAATAATTATAAATTATTTTAACAACATTAACCCCGCTTCTGCGGGGTTTTTTGTTTTAGAAACTTTTTACTTAACTAATTGATAAAAAATTTTTTGAATTAATTTCCAAGCATTTTCAGCATGTCTTTCTTCTTGACGAATTCCAGAAATCACTAATCGTAAGGTGAACTTTCCATTTAATTTTGTATGAGAAAGAAATAGTTCTCCTGTTGAATTGATTTCATTAATCAATCTTTCATTGAACTCATTTATTTTTTCTTCATCATTTATATTTTTAGGTTTAGCACGGAAACAAACAGTGCTAAATGGAGTTGGTGCAAGTTTTTCAAAATCTTCACTTTGGTCTATCCATTTTGCAAATTGATGTGCAATTCTAATATGTTCTCGTATTCTCTCTTGTAATCCTTCAACTCCAAAATAACGAATTACAAACCAAAGTTTTAACGAGCGAAATCTTCTCCCAAGTTGAATTCCATAATCCATAAAGTTTTCAACTTGTGAATCTTCATTAGTCTTTAAATATTCAGGTACGAGAGAAAAAGCACGTTTTAATACATCCGGTTTTTGAATAAACAATACACTAAAATCAATTGGAACAAATAACCACTTGTGTGGATTGGAAACAATTGAATCAGCATTTTCAATTCCTTTAAAATATTTTTTCATTTCTGGAAGCATTGAGGTAACTCCAGCATAAGCAGCATCAACATGAAGCCAAATGTTTTCCTTCTTACAAATTTTTGAAATTTCATCAACCGGATCGACTGAAGTTGTTGAAGTTGTTCCAATAGTGGCAACAACACACATTGGAATTATTCCATTAGCTTTATCATCTGCAATTGCTTTTTCAAGTTCTTCAGGAATCATTTCAAAGTTTTCGTTGGAAGGAATTTTTTTAATTCCGTCTAAACCTAAACCAAGAGTTAAACAAGCTTTATCAATTGAACTATGAGCATGTTCAGAGCAATATAATCTAAGTTTGGGAATTCCACTCATTCCTTTTTCTCTAATTCCAAGTTGAATATATTCACGAGCACTTGCTATTGCATGAAGAGAACTAACGGAAGCCGTATCATAAACAATTCCTTTAAAGTAATCTGGAAAGCCAAGCATTTCTCTATACCAATTCAAAACAGTTTGTTCAAGTTCAGTCAATGATGGAGAAGTTTTCCAAATCATTCCATTTGAATTAAAAGTTGAGCTTATTAAATCTGCAAGAATTCCGGGACCACTTGCAGTTGATGCAAAATACGCCATAAAGTTTGGGTGCTGCCAATGTGTTACACCTGGTAAAATTTTTTCATCAAGATCAGAAATTATTGTTTCAAAACTTTCTCCTTTAATTGGCGGTAATTGTGGAATTTTAGATTTAATTTCTCCAGGCTTTACTTTGGGTAATACCGGAAGAGATTCAATATTATCCAAATAGTTAGCAGACCATTCAACTAATTTTTTCCCCGCTTCCTTAAATTCGTTTGAGGGCATATCTAAATTTTTCTTTTTCATTTTTCTCTCTTTAAAATCAAATAATAATGTTGAAACATTGATTAACTTTCCAAAAAATAAAATAAAATTTTATAACATGTGGGAATTCAAAATAAACCGAACAAAAATATTTTTGATATTACATTTACCAACTTCATTTCTTATCTTTGCCCAACATTTTTTAACTAATATTAAACAAAATGAGATTAAGTAAATCATTCATACCAACATTGAAGGAAACTCCTTCAGAAGCAGTTATTCCAAGTCATATATTAATGATTCGTGCTGGATTGGTACGTCAACTTTCAGCAGGAATTTATTCATGGTTGCCTTTAGGTTATAAAGTCCTTCGCAAAATTATGGATATTATTCGCGAAGAAATGAATAACATCGGTGGTCAAGAATTTCATTTTCCCGGATTGAATCCAAAAGAAATTTGGGAACAAACAGGTCGTGTGGAAGCTTTTGGCGATATATTATTTCATGTTAAAAATAGAGATTATGTTCTAGCCCCAACTCATGAAGAAATTGTTGCATATCATGCAAAAGGTGAAATAGTTTCTTACAAAGATTTACCACAAATTTGGTATCAGATTCAAACAAAATTTAGAAATGAACCAAGACCGCGCAGTGGTGTAATTCGAGGAAGACAATTTATCATGAAAGATGCTTATACTCTTGATAAAGATGAAGCGGGGCTTGATGTTGGTTATGCTTTGCATGATAAAGCTTATCGCAAAATTTTTGATAGATGTAGATTAAAATATTTTGTTGTCGGTGCTTCAAGTGGTGCAATGGGTGGAAGTAAAAGTGAAGAGTTCATGGTGAAAAGTGATGCCGGTGAAGATACAGTTGCTTATTGCGAAAGTTGTGGTTATGCTGCAAATGTCGAAGTTGCTCAATCAATTGCTAATCCAATTACAAGAGAAACAGAAAGCAAAGAAATTTTTGAAATATCAACTCCAAATGTCAAATCGATTGATGAACTTTGTGCATTCTTAAATATTAATGAAAGACAAACAGCAAAATCGCGTGTTTACATGCATGACGATAAACCTGTTTTAGTTTTAATGCTTGGTAACGATGAAGTAAATGAAACAAAACTTGCCAATGTTCTTGGTGGAAATGTTCGTCCTTGTCATCCAGATGAATTAAAAGAAATTTCGGGTGCCGATGCTGGTTCTATTGGTCCGATTGAATTTAAGCATAGAATTATTGCGGACAATCTTTTAAAAGATGGAAATAATTTGTACAGCGGCGCTAACAAAAATGATTTTCATATTGGTGGCATTGATTTAAAACGCGATGTTCCAAATATTGAATACTATGATTTGCGTTCTGCTAAAAGTGGTGAGAAATGTGTTAGATGTAATTCAACGCTTGAGGTTTTCAAAGCAATTGAACTCGGACATATTTTTAAACTTGGTACAAAATATTCCGAAGCACTTGGTGTTTTATATCTCGATGAACATGGAAAAGAAAAACCAGTCGTAATGGGAAGTTATGGAATTG
>Ga0272446_1001797_pt1 | contig 30523 bp, 31 predicted proteins | sample YNPCB0061_FD_194587 | JGI IMG/M metagenome (GOLD analysis project Ga0272446, IMG submission 194587) | Hot spring microbial mat communities from Yellowstone National Park, WY, United States - YNP-CB-006-1 | ecosystem: Environmental > Aquatic > Thermal springs > Hot (42-90C) > Sediment | place...
AATCTGGAACAAGCACAACTCGTTTCTTCAACTTGCCGTGATGAGCTTCTTCAAAAACTTTCTGTATTTCACTCATAGGACGTGTTTCAACAAATGGCTTTATTTTCACCTTTTCTTCAAGCACTAATTTTAATACTTGGGGATAATGCTTTGGTGGACACCCCCAAGTGCCAAAAATTTCTGCATCAAATGCCATGAGCTTTGAAAGCATATACTCCACTTTGTGGGGACCGTAGCCAACCACTACCAACCTTCCTATAAAGGATAAAAACTCTAAGGCAAGCTCCTGACCTGGTTTTGTACCTGTGCATTCAAAAATTTTCCAGCCGTAGTTAGATGGCAAACCTTTTTCTTTGCAATAGTTTTTAAAAAGTTCCTTTATTTCTTTTGTGTCTTTGCCTAATGGATTTATTACGTAATCGGCACCAAAGTTGAGCATGTTGTTAAGCTTTTCGTCATTTATATCAAAACCTATAACACACCTTGCACCCAGAGCCTTTACCATTTGCGTCATGTAAGTACCAACACCACCTGCCGCACCAATAACTATAACGAGGTCACCATCCTCAATAGCCCCGCGTTTTGCTGCCTGATAAGGTGTTGTTACTGCATCAGCAACAACAGCAAGGGTTTCAAGAGGAAAACCGTTACGATTCTCAATGAAACAAAGGTCTTTGTATGGCACAGGTATATGACTTGAAAAACCACCGTAAATCCCTAAGCTGTTTCCAGGCATTTTTTGATTTAAGCACCTGTTTTCTCTGCCTTTGGCACATATAGGGCAACTGTTACAGGGCATAACCGCAGGAACAATGACTTCTTTGCCAATAAGTTCAGCCTTGCCTTCACAGATAACGCCTGCTATCTCGTGTCCTAATGTTAACGGTGGCTTCGTGATTGTTGGCACACCTTGATAAAAGTAACTCAAATCGGTATGACAAACCCCGCAGCCTTTTATTTCAACAAGAACCTCATCATCTTTCAACTGCGGTGCGGGAATTTCTGTCTTTTCAAGTCTTCCGGGTTCTATCATCTGCCATGTTTTGATAAAGTCAACCTTTGCCATTTTACCTCCCTTATTGTTATTTATGCGTCCATGCAGGCTTTCTCTTTTCGAGAAAAGAGTTTAGTCCTTCGTTTGCATCACTTAAAACCATAAGTTCTTTAAGATAAATTTTTTCTACTTCCTTCAAAGTATCATTAAAATTGAAGTTTGAAGCCCTTTTAAAGGCTTTTTTTGTCACTTTGAGGGCAGAACCACTTAATGTTTCAAATTTTTTAACAAAATTACTAAAAGCTGTATCAAAACCTTCCAGCGGCATCACGTTATTGACAAGTCCCATTGTTTTTGCCTCATCAGCAGAAAAGTTCTCTCCCATCATGACGATTTCAAAAGCCTTTTTTATGCCGACTATTGAAGAAAGGTAGGTAATTGCAATCGGTGGATAAACAGCAAGTTTAATTTCAGGCTGACCAAACTTTGCGTTTTCAGCAGCTATGATTAAATCACATCCTAAAGCCAGTTCACAGCCACCGCCCAATGCTGCACCCTTTACAGCAGCAACCGTAACCAAGTTCAATCGCTCCAATCTTCTAAAAATACCATGAAAGACATCAATCATCTTATCTACTTTATCAGCTGTGTGGTCGGCAACGTCAACACCTGCCGAAAATGCCTTTTCACCTTCTGCTGTAATAGCAAGAACATTAAGATTTGCTTCCTTTTCCATCACGTTATCAAGGGCAAGATTAATCTCCTCCATCATAGGAATATCAAGCACATTGTAAGGTGGTTTGTTTAACCTGATTTCAGCCAACCTTCCTTCTTCTTTGTAAACAATAAATTTAAACATCGGACACTCCTTTATCAAAAAGGTTTTTTAAACGCTTGCAGTAATCTTCTGGTGCAGTAGTGTGAACCTCATCCCCGATAAACTTTGGAGTAAACCATGTGTCATAATTAGAGTATAGGGCTTTAAAGGCAGGACGGGCACAAAGTCTTACTTGTAACGCAAAGTGTTTAGCATCTTCAGACAAAGGAGATGAAAAAAATGCAAAGGTGTACGAAAAATGTCCCTCTTCTTCGTAAAAAGAAACAACCTTCTGAATTCCCTTCCCAAGCGAGTCTATTTCAGCATCGGTTACGTCGTAAAGTGTAGATTTTCCACCTAAAACACCCCAGACCTCCTTTTGATGGGCAGGTGCAAAGGGGGTAATCCAGCTTACATCTCCAACCCTACCTGCAAATCTAACTTTTTCATCTTCTTCTTGCTTTACCAAGTTTTGCCAGTAGCTGCTGCCTGTTTTTTCGTAGTAATCCTTTGAAAGCCTTAAAATCTCTGTTATTCCAGAATATGGGACACTTCTTAAATGCACCTGAAAATGTGGATGTGGAACACTTGAGCCTCCCGGATTTAAAAAGTTCATCCCCATCACATGGTGAACATAACCTTCGTTGAAGCGACGTCCTCTTTTTATTAATTCAACACCTGTTCTTATTGCGTTACCAAAATCTTCAGAAGAAATTTTTGATGGCTTAAGAACGTGCTGGGTGTGATTAACAATCACGACTGCATCAATGCCTGCCTTTGAAAATAGATTTGGCACAGCAATTGAGTTACCAAACTTAATAAAACCTGCTTCTATAAACTCTTTAGAAAACCTTGTGCCGCTTTTCTCTGCAACACAAAAAGGGCAGTTTGGTTTTGTATCATTTTGTAACTTCTCAAGCAGTTCGGTATCTGCCTGTCCCAAAAAAGCCTTAGCCTTTTCGCCCAAGAAGGTGTTGACAGTAGCAACTGTACCTGTTAGTGGGTCAATCCTGTGTTCTATTTCCTGTGTAAAAAGCTTTCCATCAGGGGCAAACATATTGAAATTTTCTTTAATTGTTCTAAAATTGAGCATTTTCACCACCTTTAAATGTACTGCCCACCATCCACCTTGATAACTTCACCAGTAATATGTTTTGCCGCATCTGACGCTAAAAAAGCAGCCAGATTTGCCACATCTTCGGGAAGACCAGCCCTCTTTAGGGCACTTTCTTCTATTGCAATCTTTTTAAATTCATCAGGCATTGATTCTCCCATTTCGGTGAGTATAAAGCCAGGAGCGATAGAGTTCACATTTACCCCAAACTTGCCCAAATCCTTTGCTGCAGCCTTTGTAAGCCCTATAACACCTGCCTTTGCTGCTGAATAGTTTGTCTGCCCAAATTTTCCTCTTAACCCATTAATAGAGGTAACGTTTATGATTTTACCGTAATTTTGCTCCTTGAAAATGGGGGCAACAGCCCGCATAAAATTAAAAGTACCTGTAAGATCAACGGAAATCACTTTATCCCACTGCTCTTTTGTCATTTTCCACAACACACCATCCCAGTTAACACCCGCATTGCACACAAGAATATGAATACCACCTAAAACATTTATTACTTCCTTGACCATGTTTTCTGCATCGGAAAGTTCCACCACATCACATTTATAGGGTAATGCCCTTACACCAAACGCCTCGACCTCTTTTGCAAGTGCCACTGCCTTGTCTTCACTTTTTACATAGTTAAAGGCAACATCGGCACCATATTTAGCCAAAGTTTTAACTATTTCGGCACCTATGCCTCGAGAACCACCAGTTACTAATGCAACCTTACCTTTAAGATTTACCATATATCAATGACCTCCAGAAGTTACTTTATTATTTAGTGCTAACAATGCAGCACCATAAGCTGTAATATACTCGGGGTTTTCTGGAACAATTAGATTGTCAAGTTCTAAAATATTTTTTAAAGAGGTAACAAAACCGATATTTTTTGCCATTCCACCAATCAAAATTACTTCTGGTTCTATGGTAAGTCTCCTCGCCATTGATGCAACACGTCCAGCAATCGCATCATTTACAGCCTTTGCAATATCCTTTTTATCCACACCAGAATGAATTAATGAAACAACTTCTGATTCAGCAAAAACAGTGCATTGGGCATTCATAGATATTTTTTTTTCTGATTCCATTGATATTTGTGCAAACTCTTCCAGCGTCATTTCTAATGTCCTTGCCATTGACTCTGTAAAGGCACCAGAACCAGCAGCACATTTTTCGTTAGCTACTGTATCTACAACCTTACCTGAGCTGTCTATTTTTACAGCCTTACTCTCCTCCGCCCCTACTTCTATTATAGTTCTAACTTCAGGGAAGAGAGTTGTAACAGCCTTCCTGATTGCCAATAATTCAGAAACGTTATCATTGCTAAAGTTTATCAGATTTTTACCCTCACCCGTTGCCATAATGTATTCTATTTCTTCAAAAACTATGCCTGTTTCCTTACACAGCTCAGCAATCAGCTTTGAGGCAGCTTCATTCTGCACATAACCTGCAGGAGACTTTTTCAATCCCACTATATTTTTTTTATCATCAAGGAAAATAAGCTTTGTGTATCTTGCACCAATATCTATCCCTGCTACTATCATTTCAGTTGAAAAAGCAACGGTTATGCCAAAGGTTCTAATCCTTTACAGTCAACAAGTTGTCAACCTAAAACACACAATAAATAACAACGTTTTAAATTTTTGATAAATTATAACCAAGTTTAATGGTAGAAATTAACCAATAAAAGATGCTTGACTTGACAAAAAAATATTTTTTGCTAATGTTTGCATTAAAGATATGAATAAGAAAGGGAAATACTTTTTTATTATCATTTCTTTTTTCTGTGCTTTTCCTTGTCACGCAGGAGACATTAGGAATTCCAAACACAATTTGGCAAGCTGGTCTAATAACACATACCGATCAACTAACTATAGTGAGATTTGTGTTTTTTGCCACACGCCTCATCAAAGTATAGGTCGATGGCCTCTTTGGAACAGGGTTTATGATTACGATAACATTTATAAAACATACAGTTCTCCAAGTGGAAAATACACAGTTGCTGTTGACGAACACACTAAACTATGTTACTCCTGTCATTACGAAACAAATTTTAGCACGGTTCAGTTAAACAGACCATCCGTTTATAAAAACCGACAGCAGCCAATCATGAATGCATCGAAACTACCTTCAAGAGAGCTTTTTCAGTCAGAAGGAGCAAAAGATCACCCTGTATCAGTAAATTACGTTACGAGTCAGCAATCAGGAAAATATCATTTAAGGCCTAAAGCTATCGTTGAATCCAAATTAGGATTAGATGTTTTTAAAAATGATATATTTACCTGCACTTCCTGTCACAGTTCAAGTGGGGTTCATGGAAGTGGCGCTGGAAGTATGTTGCGAATTCCAAACCGCTCATCTGCCTTATGTGATGGCTGTCATGATGTTTCGCCTTAATCAATACTTACGTAATGTTTGAGTTTTGACAAAGCCTTCTCAATATTCTCCATAGAAGTTGCATAAGAAAGCCTTATGAAACCTTCACCATTACTTCCAAAATCTATACCCGGCGTCACTGCTAAATCATACTTTTCAAGTATTTCCAGCGACATAGAAAGAGAATCCTTTTTCTTAAATCTAAAATCAACCATTACATAAAAGGCACCCTTAGGCTCCCCCCAGATAGCAAGTCCCAACTCTTTCAATCCATTCAGCAAAAATCGCCTTCTCTCAGAAAACACGTGCTTTACATGACTTAAAATCTCCCTGTGGTGCCTTAACGCCTCTATGCCTGCCCATTGAACAAAATGGGGAGCACATATAACAAGGTTTTGATGCAGACTTCTTGCAAGTCTAATATAATTTTCTGGCACAATTGCATAACCCAAACGCCAGCCTGTCATGGAAAATGCCTTTGAAAAGCCGTTTATTACAAAAACGTCTTTTCTGTATTTCAGCAATGTTTCTTCTTTGCCCTCATAACAAAGTCCATGATATATCTCATCAGAGATTATTTTTATAGGCAAATTGGCTATATCATTGAGTTCCTTTTCTGTTAAAACTTCGCCTGTCGGATTAGACGGGGAATTTATAACAACAACTGAGGTGTTATCATTGATGATTTTTTTTACTTCACTGTAAGACTTTTCCCCCGATGGCGATAAGTTAAAGTAGCTAACCTCTCCTTCTACAAAATTTACAAAGTTTGGGTAACAGGCATAACATGGATTTGTTAATATTACCTCATCACCCTTTTCTACAAGCATCCCAAAGAGAAGCAGCATAAGGGGGGATGTCCCGCTGGAAACAACAATCTGCTCTGGAGACACTTCTACACCATATCTTTCGTAGTAGTATTGAGAAATCTCCTCCCGCAGTTCGACGATACCTAAACTGTGCGTATAACCTGTCTTGCCTTCTTTCATTGCCCTGTTACATGCCTCTGAAATAGCTGGATGGGCGGGTATGTCAGGCTCGCCTACACACATGAAGGTAATGTCTCTGCCCGCCTTTTGTAATGACATAGCCCTTTCCATAACCTCCATAGCAAGAAAGGGCTTTATTTTTTCACAACGTCTTGTATAATCACTAACTTTCATCGCTTAGATACAGTTTTTGATTTTTTGGCTTTGGTATCGAGGGCAATCTTTAGTATTTCATCGGCGTTTTTGACCTTGATAAAATTGATTGACTTTTTCACATTTTCTGGAAGATCTTCCAAGTCTTTTTCGTTTTCATAAGGAATGATGACCGTTTTTATATTGTTTGCAAGGGCTGCCAGGCTCTTTTCTCTCACACCACCAATTGGCAAAACCCTCCCACGCAGGGTAATCTCGCCTGTCATCGCCACATCTTTCTTAACAGGTATCTTTGATAAAGCAGAAATAAGTGCTGTAAGCATTGTAACACCCGCAGATGGACCATCTTTTGGAATGGCACCTTCGGGCACATGAATATGAATGTCAGATTCTGCATAAAAATTTTCATTGATATTAAATTCAGCCGCTCTACTGCGTGCATAAGTGAGAGCCGCTTGGGCAGATTCCTTCATAACATCACCTAATTGGCCTGTAAGTATTAAGTTACCTTTACCTTTAACGACAGATACCTCTACAAGCAGAACATCACCCCCATAAGGAGTCCAAGCCAAACCTGTTGCTATACCAATCTGCCCTTCTTCTCTGCCTATCTCAGGCATAAAAATCGGGGCTTTTAGATACTTGCTTACATCTTTGTCAGTAATAGTCACAGATTTTTTGATGCCTTCAGCCTTTTTTCTTGCAACCTTCCTACATACATTAGCAATCTGTCTTTCTAAGTTTCGAAGCCCAGCTTCCCTTGTGTACTGATTAATGATTACACGTATCGCCCCATCGGTAAAAGTTATATCTTTGGTTTTTAGACCGTTTTCTTTTATCTGTCTTGGAATAAGATATCTTTTCGCAATGTGTATTTTTTCTTCCTCCGTGTAACCAGAAAGTGATATCACCTCCATTCTGTCCTTAAGTGCTGGAGGAATAGGGTCTAACTGGTTAGCCGTAGTTATAAACATAACATTAGAAAGGTCAAAGGGCACATTCAGATAATGGTCTGAAAAGGCAAAATTCTGTTCTGGATCAAGCACTTCTAACAAAGCAGAAGCAGGATCCCCACGAAAATCAACACCAATCTTATCAATCTCGTCAAGCATGAATACGGGATTTTTTGTCCCAGCCTGTTTTATGCCCTGAATTATCCTTCCAGGTAATGCCCCTACATAGGTTCTTCTGTGTCCTCTTATCTCTGCTTCATCACGTACCCCGCCCAAAGAAATTCTGATAAACTTTCTGTTAAGTGCCCGTGCAATAGACTTACCTAAGGAAGTTTTCCCAACTCCGGGCGGTCCAACAAAACAGAGTATTGGACCTTTTATATCCTTCTTTAGCTTCCTGACAGAGAGAAACTCAAGTATCCTATCCTTAACCTTCTCTAAATCATAATGGTCTTCATCTAAAATCTTGGCAGCCTTTTTGATATCAAGAGAATCCTTAGTTTGTTTAGACCAAGGAAGTTCTACCATCCAGTCCAAATATGTTCTAACTACTGTTGATTCTGAAGATTCGGGGTGCATTGACTCCAATCTTTTTAGCTGTTTTAATGCCTCTTTTTCTACTTCCTGAGGCATCTTTGCCTTTTTGATTTTGGCTTCATACTCTTCTAATTCCTGAATCCTGTCATCAGTTTCCCCAAGCTCCTGCTGGATTGCCCTCAGCTGCTCCCTCAAATAGTACTCCCGCTGACTTTTTGATATCTCTTCTTTAGCAGAGCTTTGAATCTTTGCCTGAACTTCCAACAACTGCACTTCTTTGTTCAACAGTTCTATTACCTTTTTCAGTCTTACAACTGGGTCCCTTTGTTCAAGTATTATTTGGTTTTCCTCAACCTTAAACCCTATGTTGGAAGCTATTAAATCGGCTAAACGACCTAAATCGTCTATATTTTCAATTATCACCATCATGTCAGGTGGAATAGCCTTGCCAAGTGATATTATCTTCTCGATCTGCTCTTTTGCAGTTCTAATCAATGCCTCCGCCTCTAATGTTATGGTTTTTAAAGGCTCTTCCTCAATTTTCTTAATCTTCACCTTGAAGTAATTCTTTGTTTCCAAATATTCAACAATTTCTGCTCGAGACAGTCCCTGAACCAGAATCTTTATTCTCCCATCTGGTAGTTTAAGCATTCTCATTATGTTTGAGACTGTTCCAATACCGTTAATCATCTCTGCTGAAGGTTCTTCTATTGTGGCGTCTTTTTGACAGGAAAGCATGATTAGACGATCTTTGGCAAGTGCTTCTTCAACGGCTTTGATTGACATCTCCCTGCCCACAAAAAGCGGCACGATCATGTTTGGGAAAATCACTATGTCTCTTAGCGGTAAAAGAGGTAAAATCTCAGGTATTTCTATACCATTCTCGTTTGGTTCATTATTTTTTATTTCTTCCACAACTCCTCCTCACTCAATCTCAACTTTAATCTTCTTCTGTCTTTTATCAACTATTTTCGGCAAAGTTATCGTCAGAACACCCTTCTCTAACTTTGCTCTTACTTCATGCATATTAAAAGGCAAAGGTATCTCAAATACCCTTTTAAAAGCCCCGTAAATCCTTCCCATACGATAATACTTAACTCTAACCTTTGATTCCCTGTCATCTCGGGTCTTTTTTCCACTCACATAAATATAATTATCGCTCACTTCAATTGCAAGGTTTTCCTTTTTAATACCTGGTACTTCAAGCTCTATAACAAAGGAATCTTCTGTTTCTATGATGTCTGTAAAAGGCAAGAAAGAGCCCGCATCGTTTACGATATCTAATGGATGCATCTCCATCAAAGACTCTAAATCAATTCCAGAAATTATTCTTTTACCAGCACCTTTCTTTTCACCCAACTTGTATCACCTCTTTTAAAAACTCTTTTAATTTTGACCTCATCTCTTTTCTTTTCAGAGCATACATTATGTTTGCTTCAAGATAACCTAACTTATCCCCTGCATCGTAACGCCTTCCTTCAAAAACATAGCCATACATTGGATTTTTTTTGGCATAATCTCTCATAGCGTCTGTTAGCTGTATTTCACCGTTTTTACCCGGTTCAACCTTTTCCAAATATTTGAAAATTTCTGCAGGTAAAATGTATCTGCCAATTATTGCAAGATTTGATGGAGCTTGATCCTTTTCTGGTTTTTCAACCATGTTGCTTATTTTGAAGACCCTGTCCTCAATCTTTTCTCCTGCAACTATACCATACCTTTTGACCATAGATGAATCAACTTCCATAAGGGCAATAACCGGTGCTTTGTACCTTTTCACCACTGCTGCCATCTGTTGAAGGACTGGAATCTCAGCATCAATTATATCATCGGCAAGCACTACTGCAAAATACTCGTTTTCTGCAATAAGATTTTTTGCACACAGTATTGCATGACCCAAGCCTAATGGCTGTTTCTGTCTTATATAAGCGACATCCACTTCTTTTGGCATTCTTCTAACTTCATTTAAATTGCCGTTATCCTGACGTTGAAAAAGTATGTGCTCTAACTCAAAAGAGTGATCGAAGTAATCTTCAATCGCATTTTTACCTCTACCAGTAACAACAATAACGTCTTTAAAGCCTGCCGAGATTGCCTCTTCCACGCCATACTGTATGAGTGGTTTGTCAACAATGGGCAACATTTCCTTAGGCGTGCTTTTAGTAACAGGCAAAAACCTCGTTCCAAGACCTGCCGCTGGGAAAACCACCTTTCTCATTATCATAATCTTATCCCCTTTACAAAGATAGTGCCAACCAGCTAAAAGATACTTCCGATTGGCACTTAAAAGATAATAAATTTTTAAAACTTTTTCAAGCTACTTTTCAACGGTCAGTTGAATTGAGTACTGTGTGAACTCTTTAAGTTTAAATTTTGGATTTTGAGTAATACTGTTGATAAGATAAACTGTGTTTTCTGGGTACTCTACCAAAAACTCGCCTGTTCTAACTTCTTCTACTGACTTAACCCAAGCCAAGTTTTGAAGCATCTCCTTGATACCTAAAGTCTCGCCTAAGGATGTGCCTCCTCCTACAAACTTAACAGTAACTTTCTTTGTGGCACCATCCATATATTTGCTAAGTGTTGCTATCAACTTAACAGAAACTTTTTCGGCGAGCTGCTTCATTGCTTGATTAGAGGCATCCTTCTCGTTTAATGCCTTTCCTTTTGCATCAACAGATTCAGCCAACAAAATCTTTTTTTCCCTTGCAGAAATTAGTTTGTAGTTAAGCCTTGCGGTAACAACATTAAAAGGCATCTTTGCACCAAATCCAACATCTTCCCCCTTTTGGGTTGACAAAGCAAAATCAACTTTACCAACCAAAGCTAAATTTGATAAGGACTGCAACGTTAGGGAACGCATAAAAAGCATATCGTTTCTTTTGATAGCCATTTCTACCTGACCAGCTAAACCCGGTTCTAAAGATGCGATATCAACAACATTATAACCCTGTTCAACAAGCCTGCCGATAAGTGACTCTGACAAAACATTCGTTTCTTCTACATTGCCATCCAGTAAAAATGCAGGCAGAAGCACTGCAACAGAACTCACCCTCGCAATGGAAGACAGTGCCTTTTCGGCATCTTCCTTTACAACCTTTGCAGCTATTTTTACCTTATACACTTCTCCGTCTCTGCCTTCACTTAAAATCTTGTAAGACTCCACATAGCCGCTTACTGATTTTTGTATAACCTCGTCCACAAGGGCAAAGTTTGAAACAACACTTTGAGCCTTAACTTTAACACCTAAAACGTTTTCCGCAGCTGTCCATTTAGCCCTCAAAATAGCTTCGTTTCTTGCCTGTTCAACGTCGTTGTTAAAAATTATGCTTTCTCCTGATGCCTCAACGACCTGCTGGGCATAAGCAGGTACAGCCAATATGATAAAAAAAAGCAAAAGAATTTTCTTCATAAAAGCTCCTTTTATAGTTCATTTTTACTTACAGGCGAAACGCTATTACGTATCGCCTGTAAGTTTGAGCTTTTATTTCAACACAAAAACCACGTTTGCTGACTGTAGAAAGTTGCTTTTCTGATTTGCAGCAAAAACCTTTGCAGCATCGTCGCCAGTAACCTCTACATCGGTTGACTTTACAACACCCTTAGCCTTAACAATGAGAGGGTTTTTAAGATTTCTCTCTGCAAGAATCGCCTTTGCCTTACCTAAATCGTTTGTATAGTCACCACAGCCCTTTTTAATCAAAATTTCCTGAGCTATCTTGGAAGGCTCATAGATAGCCTCTCCCTTTTCGTTTACAATTCTGTTAACAAGTGCTGGCTTAAAAGCAAAATCTGTAACATCAATAATTAAACCATCATAAGCCTCAACGGGAGGAACTGCAGAAGGAACAAATTGAGGAAGCTGTGGCACGTTAGGTAATAAAGCGGGTAGCAACTGTCCTGCCACGCCTGATGCCCCAAACATATCAACTTTCACATAAACGATGCCTAATTCACTCATCGGATCGTACTGTTCGCTTAGTATCTGTGCACCCTTTACCAACGCCTCAACCTTTGTCTTGATTATATCGGATGACACAGCAGCATCTTTAACAAGGGTTTCGCCATAAACATTTACACCCTGCATAAACTCCGCCAAGTTTCTATAAGCAACTACCGTAGCTGCCCTTATAGCAAGTATCTTCTTTTGTGCTAAACTCAAAGGTCTATCTGCAGGTGCAGCTCCTTCTCCTTTAACCACCAACTGTCCGTTCATAAATGCCTGAGACATGGAGGTCGTAACCATCGGCATGGCAGGCTGCATCATTGGTTGTTGGTATGGCTGAGCATAGGGCTGCTGTGGATAGGGCATTGGTTGTTGAGGATAGGGTTGGGGCTGCTGCCCATTAGGGTACGGCTGCTGATAATACTGGGCAGACGCAACCTGTACAAAAAAGCCCAGAACTAATAGACAAAAAACTACTCGCATTTTTCTCATAAACGCCTCCAATTAATTAATGTTTACTCGCTGTTTCAACATTCTAATTGCCAACAAAGCCTCTGCTCCATCGATAGGATCATCAGGCCTAAACTCACCAGAAAGCTCTGTCTCCATCAAGCCTCTTGAAACTGCATTCATAACAGAGTTATACCATGGGCTTGTAGGACTAACATCTGGGTAGGGTGACTTCTGATTCCCCAAATAGGCAGTAAAAAGTTTTTCATCACCAGTAATTTTAGCAAGTATGTCCTCAAGTATAAAGGCAAACTCTTTACGTGTGACATAGCTATCGGGTTTAAAAAGATACGCCTTTGTAGTAGCATCATAGTTTGGCTCTAATCCCCTCACATTAAACTTCATAAGGGTAAGTACTTCGTCTTTATAGGTATGATTAAGAACGTCTGCAGGTGTGAACTCTGCCTTCATGGCATCAAGCTGTGACTTAACAGGTATCCTTCCAGCGAGAATTTTGTCTAACTTCATTTCTCCTATAAGAAGTGCTGTTAATGCTGCCCGTGTTATCTTTTCCTCCTGTGCCAACTTCTTGCCAATCTCACCTAAAGCCATCCCTGCAATTGCCCTTTCTAACTTGCTCAAACGTTTCCATGCCTTGTCAGCCTTTTCGTGCCACTTGCTCTGTTTTTTCATTTCAAGCACTTCTCTAAACTTGTCCCTTGCCTTACTGAACTCTTTAGCTTCTAAATAGGCTTCTCCCATAAAGTAGTAAGCAGCATCCCTGCCCTGATAGTAGTCCAGCTTGTTCTCGTTTAACTCTAATTTTTTGATATCATCAAAGTAGTTTTCAACCTTTTCTAACCAGTCTTTTCCTTTTATAATTGTGTAAACCCTCATACCAGCGACACCAAACTCAAACTTATCTTCTTTGCTTGAAGCCTTGTCTTCAGCCATCTTAAGGTTTTTCAATGCCCTCTCAACCTGCACAGAAGCAAATTTCGGATCTTTTTCCTGCACAGCCTTGTAAGCATAAACAATTGCTAAACCACCATAGGGATTTGAAATTTTTTCAAATTCACAATATAGTGCCCTCTCAAACTTCTGTTCGGCAACATCAAGACGCTTGTTCTCAAGAGCCTCCATGCCCCTTAGATAATGTATCTTGGAACTATCTTCTAATCCGACACACCTTTTTTCAACCTTTGCACACGCTGAGGCAAAGATAGCCAAAATTAGCACTAATATTAGTTTTTTCATAATAAATAACCCTCCTTAACAGTTATTTTAACCACTCCGTCCCTTCTTTGAACTTCTGAAAACCACTTTTTTCAAAAGACTTTTCTGCAAGCATGCCTAACTTTAAAAATCCCCTTGTCTTTTCATCAGTAACACACCAAGCACTGTTTTCTGTGATCTGATTAGATACAGTTAGTTTAGCCACAACGTATTTTGATAACTTTTTCTCGTTAGTAACAGGATCTTCTATGGTTTCAAAGTTGTACACCTTAAACTCGTCACCAGGTTTTACACCTTGAGCGTGCCCAACGTTGAGCAATGCAGCCTTTTTCCCACCCTTTAACTGCTGAATATATGCACGCAACGGGAACATTCTTCCTAACTCATCAACACTTCTCTTCATTGCCTCCTTTAATCCTGCCTGAGCAATACCTAAGAAGAAGTCGGGTCTATTTTCAGCTTTGCCGCCCGGTGCCGTTTCTGCAGCAGTGAATGATTTAGAAAACTCAACCTTGCCCGTCTCCACACTTATTATTTTAATTGTTGCATCAACGTCCACCCTCCAACGAGGAGTATTATCAGTACCTTTTCCTGTTGCCAACTGCATGGTTAGACTCGTCAACGCTGCGCCCGTGCTTACTCCATACTCAATTTTTACATTGTTAATACTGCCTGTAACGATGTGGGTCAATCCAGCCAACTGTCCCAGCTTAACCATCGTGTTTTCGTCCACCATACCTGATGCCTGAAGCTTCTGTTCGTCAAATATCTTTGCAAGCGCTGTACGTGAATAAACCTTAACTCCACCCAAATTTAACAGCACTTCCTCACATGCGTTTGCAGCCATGTTTCCTATCTTTGGTATAATCTCGGTCTGGTTAACGGTAAAGTTCCCCTCTGTTTTAGATTTTCCAGCTTCCACGTATCCAACTCCCACAGCACCTGGTGTTGCAACAATGCCTGCCGCACCACCTTTAACATAAGAATGCTCTTTTTCGTAAGAACCAAAGGTTGACCTTACAGGACCAATGCCTGTTGTGTTTTCAAACTCTATCACACCGACATTCCACGTCTTGCCAACATAAACATCCTTTGGCAGCTTATCAATCTTCTCCTTGTCCTCTGGCATCACAGGTAGCGATGCCACATCAAGTGTTGGGGCACAACTAACCAGCAAAAGTAACACAAAAAAAAGTGCAAAACTCCTTTTCAACATACAAAGCCCTCCCTTTTTGTTTTCTTTATACAAATAGACCACATCTAAGATATTTTGTCAATGTCTTAGAACACTTTTTTTAAATTACTGAAGGCTGCTTAGCGGAACGATTTCCACTGTTTTTGAAAGCTCTTTATATCGCCTCTTTAATACGTGTATAGTTTCGGGATGTGGATGCCCAATGGCTATTGCATAACCATTGTTGTAAGCCTCTTTGATAGCCCTATCTAACTGTTCGGAAATCTTATCTTCTGAAATTTCATGGTCTAAAAAAACATCCCTTTTATAAGCTCTAATTCCTAATCGATGACCAACTTCATACGCCTTACTATCGGATGAGGTTCTGCTATCGAGAAAAAATAGATTTTTACTCTTCAATACCTTGAAAAAAGGCTCTAATTTTTCGGTATCTTCGGTAAATTTTGACCCCATGTGGTTGTTCACACCTTTTGCATAAGGCACAGCCTTAAGAAAATACTCGGTCAGTTTCTTGATCTCTTCCTCAGCCATATCGGTTTTTAAAATCTTTGTATCATCAGAATACTTGTCCTTATTTTTTGGTTCCATAGGCATATGTATAAGTATATCCTTACCCAACTCTTTACCTTTATTGGCAAAATATAAAGAGTATTTCAACTCAGGGATAATTGCGATTGTAACTCCCTTTAGGGCGAGCACTTCTTCTCCAAGCTCTTTTGAATTACCAATATCATCAATTACAATAGCAAGTTTAGGGAGGTGCTTTTTCACTGGTTCTGGAGTAACCTTCTCTGGAACAGGGGGCGTAACCTTAGGAACTACTAAAGGTGCGGGCTTTAATGATGGGATAGGTGACTCTTGCCTATCGTTTACCAACTTCAAATAAAAGGTTACCCCTGCTAACAAAATGGCAAGGGTAACCAAAGACAGAACAAACTTTTTAAAGCTCATTATTTTTTATTCTTAAATATTTCCCAACTCTTCAGTAAATCAAGAGCCTTTTGAACAACCTCATCCTCTTCAGGTGATTTGGGAGGCTTCATCATGGGCTTGACATCCTTTTCTTTTGGTTTTTCTTCAGTATCATTAGCCTCTTTGTTACCTTCTGCGTCAGGAAGATGTTTAGGCAGGTCTTTCTCTCTTATCGTGTGAAACGAGCCGTCTTTTATCTCTATGTCAGGGGTTATGCCCTTCGCCTGAATAAGCCTCCCGCTTGGTGTGTAGTAGCGAGCCGTAGTAAGCCTTAACGATGAACCGTCTTCAAGAGGAAAAATTGTTTGAACGGAAGCCTTGCCAAAGGTTTGCGACCCCATTATGACAGCAGCTTTATGGTCTTGTAATGCACCTGCAACTATCTCGGATGCACTTGCACTGCCAGCATTGACGAGACATATTACAGGATAATCACCAACCGTCTTTGTTTTCTTTGTGGCATAGAATTTTGCTCCCTTTCCTTCTCTGTCCTTCGTATACACTATCACACCATCGGTTAGAAATTCATCTGCAAGCTTTACAGCTTGATCTAAAAGTCCACCAGGATTATTTCTCAAGTCAAGAATAAGTCCCTTTAACTCTCTATCCTTTTGTAACTCTGCTAAAGCCTTTTTAAAATCGTTCGTTGTCTGCTCCTGAAACTGTGTTACCCTGATATAGGCATAGTGGTCATTTAAAAGCTTTGACTTAACAGTTCTTATCTTTATCACGTCTCTTACAAGCCTGACCTCTTTAAGTTCCTTGAAACCCTCTCTCATTATGTGAATTGTTACAGGTGTACCTGGATTCCCTCGAAGCAGCTTAACGGCATCTTGAACGGTCATGCCCTTAGTCAGCTTGTTTTCTATCTTTATAATCTGATCGCCTGCAAGTAGTCCTGCCTTCGATGCTGGCGTATCGTCAATGGGTGCAACAACAGTCAAAACATTGTCTTTTACAGTAATTTCGATGCCTATACCACCAAAAAAGCCTTTCGTCTCAACCTCCATTTCCTTTGTTGCCTCTGGTTCCATAAAACCTGAATGTGCATCTAAATTTTCCAACATCCCTCTTATGGCATTGTAAACCAGCTTTTTAGAAGTAGCTTCTTCTGGCTCTACATAGTTTGATTTAACAATCTGAAATGCCTGAGAAAAGATTTTAAAAAGTTTCAAATCCTCTTCTGGAAAAAATGAAACGTTTTTAGAGTAGGCATACACTCCAAAACCAGCACCTATAAACATCGCCACCAAAACAGCAATAATGAAAAAAATCTTTGTTTTCTTCACTTCAAACCTCCTTAGTTACTAATATTATAACACCTTGAAACTGAAAATCAAAAAAAAATAGAAAAATCGAAAAATTTGACTTTTACTGCGATTAAAGGTATAAAATATTAGTATGTTAAAGTTTTTGATGCTTGTACATAATCATCAGCCAATAGGCAATTTTGATTATGTCATGGAAAAATCTTTCAACAGGGCTTACAAGCCCTTTCTGGATGTCTTTGCCGATTTTGACGTTAGAATCTCTCTTCACATATCAGGACCACTTTTTGACTGGTTAAGGGAGCACCATCCTGAGTATATCGAGAAGGTCAAAAGATTTGTCAAAGAAGGAAGGATAGAAATCGTTGGTAGCGGCTACTACGAGCCTATACTTGCAGCACTGCCAGAAGATGATGCTATAAATCAAGTTTTGCTGTATAAAAGCACGCTGGAAAAGGTTTTCTCCACAAAGGTTACGGGATCTTGGCTTACGGAGCGTGTCTGGGAACCCCATCTGCCAAAAATCTTCAAAAAAAGCAACATTGATTATATCGTAACAGATGATTATCACTTCTTACGCTCGGGCTTCAACCTTGATGAGCTTGATGGCTACTACTTAACCGATTATGACAATCACGTCCTTGCCATATATCCCGGCAGTGAAACTCTCCGATACATTTTGCCGTTTGGGACCATCGACAATATTTACAGTTACTTCAGAACTGCCTTTGAAAAAGGGATAAAAACGTTAATATTTGCCGACGATGGAGAAAAGTTCGGTATTTGGCCAGAGACCTATAAATGGGTTTACGAAGAAAACTGGCTTAGAAACTTTTTTCAGTTTCTTTCTGAAAACAAAGACTGGGTTAAAACTGTAACAATTAATGAACATTTTTCCACGAACGCACCTAAAGGTTGTTGTTTTTTGCCTACCACATCCTACCCCGAGCTTGGAGAATGGGCACTTCCATCTAAGGCATCTATAACTTACAAAAAAAATCTGGACTTTTTAAAGGCACAACCTAACTTTAGCGAGTGGAAACCCTTTTATCAAGGCGGACAATGGAAAAATTTTCTCACAAAATACAGGGAAAGCAGAATTTTGTATCGTAAAATGCATTACATTTCTGAAAAAATGAGAAATAAGCCTATAAAAGATAAAAAAGAGCTTTTTAAAGCTCAATGTAACGATGCTTACTGGCATGGCATTTTTGGTGGACTTTATCTGCCCCATCTAAGAAGAGAAATTAATTCTAATTTAATCGAAGCGATGAAAAAGGGATTTGGCAAGAACCACTTTGATTTATTTGACTTTGACCTTGACGGTAGTGACGAAATCATTGTAAAAAACGACAAACTTGCTCTTCTGATTTCACCAGAAGATGGGGGGACTATTTTTTCCGTAGATTTCTTTGAAAAAAGCTTAAATCTCTCAGACACACTGACAAGGCGGTTTGAACCTTATCACCTCAAGATAAAAGAGGCGGATAATGGGGAAAGTGGCACAAAAACAATTCATGAACAGTTTAAAACAAAGGAAGACGGATTAGAAAAGCTGCTTGTTTACGATAAATACGAAAAAACATCCTTCCGTACGCTTTTATTTAAAGATTTTCCACAAGACCTTGAAACGGGAAGCCCATCAGAACTTGCTGATTTGGCTATAAAATGCTACCAATGGCAGCGAAAAAAACAAAAAGACTTCGAAAAAATCATTTTCGTTCAAGAAGGTGATGAGTTTTCCTGTAAAAAATCCATTTCGCTAATTAAGGACTGTATTGAGACACAAGTTAATGTCAAATCTTCAGTCTATAAACACGTATGCGTAGAGTGGAACTTTAACCTTTTTGCTCCCGATAGTGATGACAGATATGTCTTTATTGATGAAAAGACCAAGCTGCCTCTTAATTTCAAAGGCAGTTTCAAGGATTTCCGTTCTCTTTCAATCATTGATGAATGGTATAAAGTTAAAATTGGTTTCGAGGTTGAGGGCTTTTTTCATTTGGTTCTTTCTCCCATCTACACTGTTTCGTTATCTGAAGGAGGCGTTGAAAAGACTTTTCAGGGCACAACAGTTTTCCTTCTCGGCGAAATTAAAGATGACAGTTTTTCTGGCAAAATTAACATAAAAATACAGTCTTTGTAAGGTTAAATATGAAAAAAATGCTTTTTACTTTATTTTCACTTATTCTGTTGTCACAGCTTTCTTATGCAAAAGAGTTTATATCCTTGCCATTGCATAAAGACAACAACTTTATTAAAATCAACGTTCCTGGTGAGGAAGAATTAACAAATCTTTTAAAAGGCAGGGATGTAGAACTCAATGTTGTTCTAAACTTTCTAAAAACTCTTGATTTTTGTAATGGTGTTGTATCTGATGTCATTCACGAAAGGTACTTAAAAACATTAGCCTCGCTTCCAGAAGATGTCGCAGCCAAAGTCAAGTCGGCTGAAAAAGAGATACTGGAGAGGAAAAAGACATCGCTCTTCATCGTAAATACAAGACATTTCGAACACTATCTTCCAATTAAGTTTGTAGACACAAAAAGATGAGAGAAGAGTTTTCTGCAGGAGGCGTGGTTTTTAAATACGATAGCAATTCAAAGCCGAAAATTTTGCTTTGTTATCAGAAAAAGCTGTCGGGTCATAAAGCATACTGTCTTCCAAAGGGTCATATAGAAGCGGGAGAAACTACTGAGGCAGCAGCTATCAGAGAGGTGTTAGAAGAGACAGGTGTTACAGCAGAAATTGTTTCATCCCTACCTTCAATCACATATTTTTTTATAGAAAAGAACGAAACGATAAAGAAAAATGTTGCGTTTTTTTTGATGAAAACAATAGCTGAGGACTTCAAACCGAACGAAGAAACAGAAGAGCTTGTCTGGTGTGATGAGACAGAGGCAGTTAAGTTGGATAAGTACCAATCTGAAATTGAGATAATAAAAACTGCCTTTAAACTACTGGCACAACAGTTGTAGCCTCTTCTTGTTTCAACATCTCAGGCAGTATGAACTCTACAACCTTAAAATCATCCCTATTTTCGAAAAGCTCTCTACACAACTTGTTGTTTAAATTGTGGCCTGATTTATAAGCTTCTATCTTTCCCAACACAGGATAACCAAGAAGGGCAATATCACCAATCAAGTCAAGCACCTTATGCCTTACAAACTCATCCTTCATGCGAAGACCTTCCTGATTAATTATGCCATCGTTGCCAACAACAACAGCATTTTCAAGACTCCCTCCTAATGCCAGTCCTTTACTTTTAAGGAACTCAACCTCTTTGTAGAAACCAAACGTCCTTGCCCTTGCCACCTCTCTCTCGAAGTTCTCAGGACTAAAACTAAACTCCAACGTTTGCCTACCAATAGCAGGATGAGGGAAATCAATGGTAAACTCTATTTCAAAACCTTGAAATGGCGATATCCTTATAAATTTATCATCCTCTTCAAATGTGACGGTTTTGTTTACTATGATGTATTTTCTTAATCTTTCCTGTTCAACGATGCCTGCCTTTCTAATCATATAAACAAAAGGGGCTGCACTACCATCCATTATCGGGACTTCCCCACCCTCAACTTCCACAATAACATTGTCTATATCCATACCTCTAAAGGCTGCAATAAGGTGTTCAACTGTATTAATCTTGAAGCCATCTCTTCCTATGGTAGTTGCAAGAACGGTATCTACAACCTTGTCAAATATTGCCAAAATCTCCACTGGGGGTTCTGCATCTTTAGAAACAAACAGGTAACCTGTATTTTCTTGTGCTGGACGCAACGTAACGGTAGCCTTTCTTCCCGTATGAAGCCCTATACCAGAAATGCTTATCGTTGTAGCAATAGTCTTTTGAAAAAGTTTTATCATCTTCTAAAAATGTTTAACAGTATTGTCAAAATGATGCTTAAAATTATAGACGTAACAAGAGGAAAATAAAAGCTAAAATTGCCTTTCTTAATGTAAATATCGCCGGGCAGACGTCCTAAAAATGGCAATTTGCCTGCAGCAAAAAGCAGTAGCCCTAAGAAGATAAAGACAACTCCCAAAGTGATTAGTATTTTTGCGAACTCTGAAAAGGGTGTCATTCCTTAAAAAATCTCTCCTTTTCTGAAAATACACAGCCACAATAGTTTTGTCTGTACATGCCCAACCTCTTAGACTCCTCTATTCCCCACTTCCAGCCATCACGAAAGTCATAATAGTAAAACTTAACCCCATACTCTTTAGACTTATCTTCACAGATGCTTTTAATTAAATCATGCTTTTGTCTCTTACTATACAAAAGTGTTGTCGAGAAATACTGATAATTTTCCTCTTTTGCCTTTTTTACTGTTTCTTCCAGCCTCATGAGATAACAGAAATAGCAACGATTGTTTAGGTCTTTAATACCACTAAAGTAGTCTGTTAAATCGTATTTTCCCCAACAAATATCAATTTCCATTTTATTTGCAAACTCTTTTAAAGTGTCTCTTCTTCTCATGAACTCAGTAGACGGATGAATGTTGGGATTGTAAAAAAAACCTTTAATTTCAAAATGTTGTTCTTTAAGGAGTTTAAATGGATAAACAAAACAGGGTGCACAACAGATATGAAGCAGTAGCGATTGCATACTTTACTCCAGTTCTTTGACCTGCAGTGCAAAAGTTTTGCTCATATTTGAAAGCATTTCCCCTAAAGAGTTATGGATAGCAGCAATAAACACGTTTTCACGTTTAAGGAATCTGCCGCTCTGAATAAAATCACTTTTGCCGATACCTTCCCATACCGTTCTGCCATCTTTGACTGAAACCAGCTTGCCTCTTAATCTTACCTTTGCAACATAGTCATAAGCCTCTGGTAATGCCCCGCTACTAAGAAAAACATCGGCTTTATATTTAATGCTGGTGCTTTTTTCTACCCTCACAAGCTTCGCCTCTAAGATTTCGCCACCCAAGATATAATCAACGTCATAAGTTTTTTTAAACCGCTCCAACGATTTTTCGTCGTAAAAGTCGGGCAACTCAAAACCTGTAATTATAGAAACTGATGAAAAGACACCAGAACGCAACAACAACTCTTCTGTCAGCTTAGTAACAGAGCTGCGTAAAGAACTCTTACCTGTAACCACATCCACACCAAGCCTTTCAAATTCGGGTCTGCTGTCTGAAAAATAAAGTATCCCTATAGCTGTCTTCTTTAAAGACCTTTCAAATTTGAAAGTTTTTATGTCGCTATCATATTTAATCTTTGGTTGTGAACAGCTAACAAGTAATAAAGCAATTAAAAAAGCCCCCCAAAACCTAATCAACAACAATCTCTTTTACCTCACCTTTTCTCCCGTAATCATTCTTTTTTTCTCCTTTTATATACATTTCAACAGCACCAGCATTCCCAACCTTAAACACCATGCCCTTCTTATAAGCAAACTCCCTTTCATCACCAGGCATTAACAAACCCTGAAATATTTTGGTGTTGTCATATTTAACCTCTACCCAGCAGTTATCCGTTACCTTTATCTTTACCTGATCATCTTTTTGAGCTGACGCCAAAATCTTCTTTTTCTCTTCATGTAGGGCAAGCTCTTTTGCAGTTGTCATAACGTTAAAGTTAGTAGCAAGCCTCTTCTCAAGTTCACTTTTTTTTTGGTAGTTAATATAAGTCACCCTTAGCCATGAAAATATTATTATACCAATAATGCCTACAATAACGGCATATTTGACAACAGATGTGTTTACAAGCTTTTTAACCTTTTTTTGCTGAACAACGGTTTGGGGTTCCTTTACAGTGTTCTCTCCTGTTAACTCAAGATAAATTTTTACCATCTCATCGGCATTCAGTTCCAAAAATGCTGCATAGTTTTTTAAAAAGCCTTTGAAAAATATAGCCGCTGGAAAAAGCTCAACCCTATACTCTTCTAATCCCTTCACGTAGTCAGGATTAATCTTAAGGATAGACGCAACGTAATCAATTGAGAAGCCTTTTTCAATCCTTCTCTTTTGCAAAATATTCCCAATCTTTTCAAGATACTGTTCTTTCACTTTATGCTATCCAGATATTCTTTTGCCATTTTAGCCCAGTAGCTACGGGGGTCTAACTTTATAACCTTTTCAAAATAAATGTTTGCTTTTTTTACTTCCCCTATTTCTACATAAAGTTTGGCTAAAAGATAGTTTGACTCTATATGATTTTCAAAGACGGACAGGTACTTCAAAAGCACCCCTTCCGCCTCTTTATAGCGTTTTTGAGACAAATAGAGTGTTGCAAGATTTGTGTAGGCAAGGGAAAAGCTTGGATTCAGCGAGATCGCCTCTTTAAAATTCCTCTCGGCAGAAACATAATCACCCAACATCTGATAGGCATAACCCATGTTATTGTAAGCAAGTTCAGGTGTTGTATAGAAAATATTTGCTACAGCCTTTTCAAAGGCTTCAATGGCATCTTTATACCGTTTCTCATCCAAATACAGAACACCTAAGTTATTGTGAGCCTCTGAAAATTTGTTGTCAATAGATACAGCCTCTTTGAAAGCCTCCTCTGCCTCTTTATAAAGTTTTCTCTCTTTATAAGTAAGTCCTAAGGCGTTCCATATATGTTTGTCTTTACTATTTTTTTCTTTAGCCTTGACAAGTTCCTGAAGGGCTCTGATACTATCACCCTCTTGAAAGTAAAGTAAACCCATATCGTAATGAATCTTAGACTCTTTAATTTCACTCTCACTGGGCGCACAGGCAAGACACAACAATAGGATGGCAAAACAAAAAATCTTGCATAGAAAGGTCATTTTCTCTCCCAGTTGACAAAATTATATTTACATGCTTTATTATTCATTAAAAATAATATAATACAATTTAGAGGTTAGTCAATAAAAATGGCAAAACGGAAAAAAACGATTCTTGTTATTGATGACGAAGCGGACATCAGAACTCTTTTAACGGAAGAGTTTGGTAAAAACTTCAAAGTAGTTACCGCCAAAGATGGAGAAGAGGGGCTAAAAAACATTTTCGAAAAGAAACCCGACCTTGTCATTTTGGACATCAAGATGCCAAAAATGAACGGGCTTGAAGTTTTAAGGAAAACAAAGGCTTTTTTCCCAACTCTCCCTGTAATACTATGCACCGCCTTTTCCTCTTACAAGACGGTATATGCAGCGTCTTTAGCGGATGCCTTTGTTGTTAAATCTCCCGACCTTACCGAGCTTGAAGAAACAGTTGAACAGCTTATTAATCAGTAACGTATTTTCCAATTAAAAGCTTCAACCTGCTCTTCAGTTCTTTTGAGATACACTTTCTGTCGGTTATTATTGCATTTTCAAGGGCATTCGAACAGTTGCATTTTTCTGTATTACCAATGACATCTGGAATTTTAGTTAAGATATTCTTTGCCTTTTCTACATTCTCATTCAGGATTTTTATAATATTCTCAACCGAAACAGGTCCTTCCTCTTCATGCCAACAGTCATAATCAGTAGAAAGGGCAATGGTTACATAGCATAGTTCTGCCTCTCTTGCCAACTTTGCTTCAGGCATATTTGTCATTCCAATCACATCTACGCCAAAGCCTTTCCACAAAAACGATTCTGCTTTTGTAGAAAACTGTGGTCCCTCCATACATAGATAAGTTCCTCCATCTTTAACCTGATATCCTAAGTTCTTAATGAGATTAAAGATGGTTTTTCTAAAAGATGGGCAAACAGGTTCTGCCATTGATACATGAGCAACTATACCTTGACCAAAAAAACTACTTTCTCTTTTTTTAGTCATGTCTATAAACTGATCTGGCAAGACAATACAACCAGGAGCAATATCCTCCTTCATACTGCCAACGGCACTAATCGAGATTATTTTTTTTACACCTACGGACTTTAAAGCGTAAATGTTTGCCCTGTAGTTTATCTCTGAAGGCGTAATTCTGTGACCTTTACCATGTCTGGGCAGAAAGGCAAACTTAACGCCCTTAAGCTCTCCAATAAGCAAATTGTCAGAAGGTAAACCAAATGGCGTTTCCACCTGAACCTCTTTACAGTTTTCCAAACCGATGTTGTATAAACCACTGCCTCCAATTACACCGATAAACTCCATTTTTCACCTCCAAAATGCTGTTTACGTTATTGTTGTTAAACCAAAAAAGGCTACCTAAGCAACCTTTTCTGGATGTTTATATTGACCTCTTAACTGTCCGCACGCAGCTAAAATATCGCTGCCCTTACTTTCTCTTATCAAAACACGCATACCTTTATCCCAAAGTACCTGCTGAAACGAAAGCACCTTTTCCATATTCGGTGGCGTAAAAGGCTTCTCGCCCCACTCATTAAAAAGTATAAGATTTATCTTGGTTTTCAAACCCTTTAAGAGAGAATAAAGTCGCTCTGCATCCACTAAAGAATCGTTTACACCATCAAGGAGTACATACTCAATGGTAATCTCGCTGTTTTTTTGCAAGGGGAAGTTTTTTAAAGACTCTATTAGCCTTTTAATGGGGTACCTTTTGTTAACAGGCATGATTTTGTCTCTTACTTCATCTGTCGTTGCGTTTAGTGAAACTGCAAGCTTTACCAACACATCTCTACCTAATAATTCAATCTTGTCAGCCAAGCCACAGGTAGAAAGCGTAATTTTTCGAGGAGAGTAATTAAAACCGTTAGGATTTTGCAAAGTTTTTATTGCCTTTACGACATTGTCATAATTTGCAAGGGGTTCTCCCATCCCCATAAACACGATATTGTTCGGTTTTACGCCTGTAATTTCAACAACTTTTATCAGCTGTGCCAAAATCTCCGATGTTTCAAGATTTCTCTCGAAACCTCTATCACCTGTGTTACAGAACTTACAGTCCATTGCACAACCTAACTGCGAAGAGATACAGATAGTATAACGCCTTTCATCTGGTATCAATACAGATTCTATAAAACCACCATCTTCTGTTTGAAACAAAAATTTTTGCGTACCGTCAACCGATTGAAGCCTTGTCTTTAGCTTTAGCTCTTTGATACAAAAAGATGCTTTTAACTCCTCTCTAAAATCCTTTGAAAGGTCAGTCATCAGGTCAAAACTGCCGCATCCTTTTGCATACAGCCATTTAAAAAGCTGCTTTACCCGATACTCTTTATGCCCGTTCTTTTCAAAGATGATTTTAAGTTCTTCGTAGGTATAGTTTCTGATGTCATCCATAAATAAAAAAAGAGGCGTGAAACGCCTCCTTTACGACGTCTATTCGCAAAACTCTAATGCACTGAAAAAATACTTAATTTCATACTCTGCTGTTTCTTTTGCGTCAGAACCATGCACTGAGTTTTTTTCCAAATCGACAGCAAACTCTTTTCTTATAGTTCCAGGCTCCGCATTGGCAGGGTTAGTTGCACCCATTAGTTTACGCCAATCAGCAATAGCGTTCTCCTTCTTTAAAACCATCGCAATGCAAGGACCTGAAGACATATAATTTGTCAAACTATCGAAAAATGGTTTCCCCTTGTGGACTGCATAAAAGCCTTCAGCCTCTTTTTTGGTAAGCCAAATCTTTTTCATTGCAACAATTTCGAAGTTTGCCTCTTCAATGCGGGCAATAATCTTGCCAGCCAACTTTCTTTCGCAGGCATCGGGTTTAATAATCGCAAAAGTCTTTTCCATTCCTTCACTCCTGTTTTTTATTTTGTTTTGTATATTTTAAACTATCACCAAAATTTTGTAAATAACTTAGCTTAGTGAAAACCAGGGGGACAGGTCAATTATCCATTGAACAAACTTGAACAATTTTGAACTATCCATTTTTTCCCCCTTTCTTAAAGTGGGCAAGGGGGATTTTAGGTTAGCTTTGATTTTCCGAAATCTCCCCTATCACCCCCTCTTTTCTAAAGAGGGGAACAACAATTTCCTCCCCCTTTGAAAAAGGGGGATTGAGGGGGATTTAGCGGAAAAATGGCAGACAAAATGGGGACAGGTCAATTATCCTTTTTTAACAAAGAGAGGAACAAAGAGAACAAGTGTTAAATAAATATGCCTGCTCAACAGCCACCTTTTTTATGATTGTTTAATCTCAAAATTTGTTTTACAATTTTTGTATGGATTTTTTTAATTTTTTTCGCAATACTTTTTTCAACTTTCCCACAAATATGGATATGTTTTTAGAAAATCCCTATCCTGTGTTAGTAATTGTTTTTGCTATCTCGCTGATACTAAAAGGCAAAATCGGTTTTCTTGTGTATTTTTTGATATCGCTGATTATTTTTATGGTTGGACTCTTTTATGGCATTATAAATCCTGTCTCTTCCGACATTGTAGGAATTGTTATTTTTGCATTTTGCAGCCTTGTAGCGATAGGACTCGTTTTGTTTAAAATTTTAGTTAAAAATTCGTGAAAGAAGGGTTTTTATGAAAATCAAAAAATGGGATATTCTTTTCGTTATTGTTATAGCTGCTGTTGTTCTATTTTTTTCTTTGGCACCCAAACAAACTACCCCTCGAGTGCCTTTAGACGATACACATAAAGAGTTAAAAGACGAAAAAAAATGCAGAGAGTGTCATGGAGCAGGCACTCAAATGCCGCTCCCAGAAAAACACCCTAACAAAGAACGTTGCCTATTGTGCCACAAAAGAAAGTAATGTGTTAAAGTTTCTGAATATTATCCCAGATATGAGCAAGCTCGTCCCTTAACTTTTCCGAGAGGTCGTAGGCAGAAATACCCATTTTGTCGGATTCGATAATCTTTTCATCGTAAGGCAGATAACCCAATATCTTAAACTCTGTCAATTCCTTTTCTATCAACAATTTATCTTCTTCGCTACGGATTTTGTTACCCACAATCCAAACATCTTTTATGTTAAGCTCATTAGCAAGCTGCTTTATCTGGCGAGCCGTCTGGAAACTACGCAAGCCAGGTTCTACAACTACAATAAATTTGTTTACATAACCAGTGGTACCCCTCCCCAAATGTTCTAAACCAGCCTCCATATCAACAATCACAACTTCATCTCTTGCAACAAAAAGATATCGTAAAAGTGCACGCAAAAGGGCATTTTCAGGGCAAAAACAGCCTGAGCCAGCAGTGTTCAACGTCCCAAGCAGCATCATTTTTACACCTTTGTAGTCAACGCTGTATTTTTCGGGGAGGTCGTCAACCTTTGGATTTAAAACAAACATATTGCCGTAACTGCCAGGTTTTGCACCTGTCCTCTCAGAGATAAGCTCTTTCATCTCAGAAATTGGTGTTATCTTTGAAGAAACTTCTTTTGGCACACCTATGGCAGAGGCTAAGTTTGCATCAGGATCCGCATCTATAGCAAGCACCTTATAATTTTTGTCAGCTAAATATCTTGCAAGCGTCCCTGCAAGGGTAGTCTTGCCAACTCCGCCTTTACCAGATATTGCAATCTTCATAAACTATCCTTGTAAGAGTGGGTGGTAAACTAAAAATTGATTTACCACCCTTTTCTTAATTTTACGCAACTGATTCTTCTTTGCCCTTTTCTTCTACCGGTTCAAAATCGACGTTCCTGTACTTTTCAAGACCTGTTCCCGCTGGAACCAGCCTACCTACAATAACGTTTTCCTTTAAGCCCTGCAGGTAGTCTATTTTGCCTTCAATTGAAGCCTGTGTAAGGACTTTTGTTGTTTCCTGGAAGGATGCAGCAGAAATAAAGCTTTCAGTACTCAAAGCAGCCTTTGTAATGCCATAAAACTGAGGTTCTGCAATTGGTGGCTTTTTCCCCTGCTCCCTTAATCTAACGCTTTCTTCTTCATAAATATACTTATCAATTATCTCGCCTTCAAGGAAGCGTGAATCACCGGGTGATTTTATTTTGACCTTTCTCAGCATCTGTTTAACAATTATCTCAAAATGTTTGTCGTTTATCTTAACACCCTGTAATCTATAAACATTCTGAATTTCATCTACTAAAAATTTAGAAAGCACCTTTTCACCTAAAACACGCAATATATCATGTGGGTTTGGAGAACCTTCTATAATCTTCTCTCCAGCTTTAATAAGCTCACCTTCTCTTACTATAACATACTTGCCTTTAGGAATGATGTACTCTTTCGGCTCACCAACCTCTGGGGTAATAATAACCTTTCTCTTTCCCTTGCTGTCTTTTCCAAAAGAAACATAACCATCGATTTCAGAAATTATCGCATACTTCTTTGGTTTTCTTGCCTCAAACAGTTCAGCAACTCTAGGAAGACCACCTGTAATATCGTGCTGTTTGGAAATTTCTCTCGGGTATCTTGCAATAACATCGCCCGCTTCTATCTCTTGACCTTCAACAACAGTAATCATCGCCTCTACTGGAAGAAAGTATCTTGCCTCCATATTTGAGTTTGGAAGCTTCTTAGTCCTGTTGGACTTGTCTTTGATAGATATTCTTGGTCTCAGGTGATGTTCTTTATGCTCCAAAATAATCTTCTGGGACATTCCTGTTACTTCGTCAACCTGTTCTTTTACTGTTATACCCTCAATGATGTCACCAAATTTTACAATTCCGCCAACTTCAGCAATTATAGGAATAAAATAGGGATCCCAATCTGCCACCCTTTGACCCGCTTTAATGGAATCGCCATCATTCACAAGCAGTTTTGTTCCATACAGTATGGGGTATTTTTCCCTTTCTCTTCCAAATTTATCCAGCACCACAACCTCACCATGCCTATTAGTAACAACATTAAAGCCATCCTTATCTTTTACAAAATGCACATTATTAAATTTGATAACACCTTCATTTCTCACTTCAAGTGTGTTTTTTTCCGCCTTTGTTCCAGCCGTACCACCCAAGTGGAAGGTTCTCATTGTTAGCTGCGTTCCGGGCTCACCTATGGACTGTGCCGCGATAATACCAACAGCCTCACCTATATTAACCAGATGTCCCCTTGCAAGGTCTCTTCCATAACACTTAATACATAAACCTTTTTTCGCTCTACAGGTAAGAGGAGAACGCACTTTGATCCTATCAAACCCTGCTTCATCAATGCTTTTTGATACCGCTTCTGTAATCTCTTCTCCAGCCTTTACGATAAGTGATCCTGTTATTGGATCATATACATCCTCTGCTGAAACTCGACCTAACACCCTCTCTGAAATCCTTTCCTCTATTTCACCAGCAGAGTTAATAAGATGTGTAACTTCAATACTATCAATCGTTCCACAATCTTCTTCTGTTATGGTTACATCTTGAGCAACATCTACCAATCTCCTCGTCAAATAACCTGCATTTGCAGTCTTTAAAGCGGTGTCTGCCAAGCCCTTTCTTGCTCCATGCGTTGAAATGAAGTACTGCAAAACACTTAATCCTTCTTTGAAGTTTGCTGTAATTGGCGTTTCAATAATCTGCCCTGAAGGTTTTGCCATCAACCCCCTCATACCAGCAAGCTGGACTATCTGTTGCGTACTTCCACGAGCACCAGAGTCAGCCATTATGTATATCGGATTAAAACTTTCGGTCTGAACCTTCTTCCCTTCTTTCTCAATCACTTCTATCTTGAGTTCGTTCATCATCTCTTTTTTAATCTTTTCAGTAATAGTCTGCCAGAGGTCTACCTTTTTGTTGTACTTTTCACCAGCAGTGATA
>Ga0272446_1001798_pt1 | contig 30503 bp, 27 predicted proteins | sample YNPCB0061_FD_194587 | JGI IMG/M metagenome (GOLD analysis project Ga0272446, IMG submission 194587) | Hot spring microbial mat communities from Yellowstone National Park, WY, United States - YNP-CB-006-1 | ecosystem: Environmental > Aquatic > Thermal springs > Hot (42-90C) > Sediment | place...
TAATATTTTTTCCTTTTCAATGCTACATCTACACACCACATTTCCCCTACACGAAACACCTTTTTTTTCGCCTTTATTCTCAGATTACATCACCGAAAAAAGCACTCTGCAAGATTTTTATACGCACAAGCCCCATTTAGAAAGTTTTGCCGACTTGCTCAAAAACAAAAAATTTCCTCTCTCCTATCGCACTATTTTACAAAAAACACTACTGAAACAATACCAAAACATTCCATTAAGCCCCCAAGCCGAAGCAAATATTCACCTGCTCGGTCAGGAAAATACTTTTACCATTACTACGGCTCATCAGCCTTCTATTTTTTTCGGAGAATTGTATTTTGTTTTCAAAACGCTTAGCACTATCCGTTTGGCAGAAATTTTAAAAAAAACTTATCCCTCATATCATTTTGTACCTATATTTTGGCTTGGTTCGGAAGACCACGATTTTGCCGAGATTAGTCATTTCAGACTTTTTGGCAAAACCTACCACTGGCAACACCACCAGCAAGGAGCCGTAGGACGTATGAACCCGCAAAGTCTGCAAAAACTTTTGCACGAAATCCCCGAAGCAATTCCCATTTTTGCAGAAGCCTACCAAAAACCTACGCTTTCAGAAGCTACCCGCTATGCCCTCAATGCTTTTTTTGGTGAAAAAGGTTTGCTCGTACTCGATGGCGACGACAAAGCACTCAAACAACTTTTTGCCCCGATTGCCAACAAAGAACTTTTTGAGCAAAAAACTTTTGAAATTGTCAGCAAAACCAATGAAAAATTAGAACATCTCGGCTACAAACCGCAGGTAGTGCCACGTGCTATCAATCTGTTTTATTTGCGTGAGCAGTTGCGAAAACGGATTGAAAAAAACGGAAACCTTTGGCAAGTGGTGGAAACTGATATAACTTTTTCGGAAGATACACTACGCCAAGAACTTGCCGAAAATCCCGAATATTTTAGCCCAAATGTACTTTTACGTCCCGTATATCAAGAACTTGTGTTGCCTAATTTGGCTTATGTTGGCGGTCCTGGGGAGCTGGCATATTGGCTTCAACTCAAAGATGTGTTTGCTTTTTTTTCCTTAGAATTAGAAATTGAACATTTACAAATGCCTATGCTCTTGCCTCGTTTTTTTGGAACGATTTTGCTCAAATCGCAAACCGAAAAAATGAAAAAATTGCAAGTCAGTTTTGCAGATTTGTGGCAAGAAAACGACTTGCTTCGCAAAAAATATGTAGCTACACACACAAACAACGAAATCAGTCTGCAAGCCGAAAAACAAGATTTACACACTATTTTTGAAAAAATAAAAGCAAAAGCCATAGCCCTTGATAAATCTTTGGAAGCAAGCGTAGCCGCCGAGTATCAGAAAACTCTCAAAAGCATAGAAAATTTAGAAAAACGCTTAGAAAAAGCCGAAGAACGAAACCTACAAACCCAAATTACTCAACTGCTCAACCTCAAAGAAAAACTTTTCCCCGAAGGTAATCTGCAAGAACGCAAAGACAATTTTTTGAATTTTTATATGAATTATCCTTCATTTTTAGAAGATTTACACGCCCACGTTCAGCCTTTTGAGTTTGGGTTTAGGGTATTAGATTTAGATAGTTGATTTTCGGGAAATCCTATCAAAAATCATTTTTTTCGTGGCTCTAAATCATTTTTTCAGAAGTGTTTTGAGGCTTATTTGCAGGCAAAAGTTTTGCTAACTCTAAAATGCTTACGAATATGAAAAAAATTCTTGTCCCTACCGACTTTTCTGAATTTGCCAACAAAGCTCTGCAAACTGCCGTAGCAATTGCCCAAAAAACAGGTGCTGAAATTCTGCTACTCAATGCCAACGAAATGGCAGTAGCCGCCTTACCCATTGCCGAGTATTATTACTACGACAAAGAAAAAGAACAAAGCTACTTGCAAATGGTCAATGAAAGTTTAGATAAAACCCTGCAAAAAATCGCTTCCGAAATGGATTTGAAAGATGTAAAAGTTTCTACTTTGGTAGAAAGTGGCTTATTGGTTGATGTAATTGAGGAAGTCTGCAAACGTGAGCAAGTAGATTTGGTGGTAATGGGAACGCAAGGAGCAACAGGTACAAAAGAAATGCTTATCGGCTCAAATACCGAAAAGGTGGTTCGCAATGCACCTTGTCCAGTGCTTTCTGTGCCTAACAAAGTTGCTTTGAGCTTTGCAAACATCGTGTTTCCTACTACGCTTCGCCCCGACCAAGCTACTGCCTTCAAGAAATTAGCCGAAATGCAAAACGTATTTGATGGCAAAATTCACTTACTCTACCTCAACAACCCCGCTCACTTGCCCAATGATGATGCCATTGTTGCTCGTAAAGATGAATTAGTACAAGAAGCAGGTTTGAAAAATGTTGAAATTTTTATGGGAGAGCAAAACGTATTTGATGAAGAAAATGCCATTCTTGACTTTGCACGTACCCAAAATGCCGATTTAATCGTTATGGCAACACACCAACGCAAAGGTTTAGCACACTTGTTTTTAGGAAGCACTACAGAAGATACGGTCAATCATTCGGATATTCCTGTATTGGCAATTCCTATTAAGAAATGATTTGAGGGCAAAAATGCCCTCTTTTCTACATTCTTGCCTGCGACTCTTGGGGATATTCGGGTTTTTGAGGGGGTTGTAACAAAAAAACTTTGGGATTTTCTTTCACGGGAGGATTATTTTTTGCAATTTCTGTCTGTGTTTTTTCTATTTTATTTTTCGGAGGGATAACAAAAGTGGTTTGCGGGCGACCTGTCAATCTTCGCTCAAAAGTATGCACACGGCGAACCATATCCTCAAACGAACCTAAGTCATCTTTTTGGGTTTTCAGTTTGATATTGAGGGCGTGAAAATGATCTTCGTCGTATTTCTTATACTTTCCTTCCAAGAGATGAGCAAATTTTACTCTGTTAGGCAATCGTTTGAAATGAATTTCGCAGGTAATAGTTTCATTAGGTTTCATACGTCTGTACTCCAACTTATCGTATCCTGCAATAGAAGCGTGCATCAGTTTATCGTTTCGGCGGATATTTTTTACATCAATGAGGTAGAAAGTTTCATCAGGATTATCTACATTCTCCAAACACCAACGTTCCTTATGCTCTTTTCCGAAGATAGTTACGTAATGCTCGTAACCAAAGGTAAAATCTGCTTCCGAAATACGAGCAACATACCTAAAATGAATAATCATTCGGGTATCGGTGTAATCAATTTTATCAATGATATAGTTTTTGTTCCAATCTTTATATTGTGGCTTGTAGTCGGTGTAAATTACCTGCGGCTTTGCTGAGAAAGAAAGCAAGAATAAGCAAGAAATTAACAAGCAAAAGCTAATCCTCTGTTTCTTCCATTTCATAATTATCCATTTTGTAGTCTTTATCAGCGGGCGGAATTTCAATTTTGCTGAAAATATTTTCAATTTTGGAAGCATATTCGGCGGTATCGTCCAAATAAAATTGTAATTCGGGTATGATACGCACTTGTTTGCCTATCCTACGAGCCAACTCACTACGTACAGCTTTCTTTTTTTCTTCAATATCGGCTAAAAGTCCTTGTTTATCTTTGCTATTGAGAAAGCTCAGATACACTTTGGCAATAGATAAATCAGGACTGACACGTACCGCAGTAACCGTGATAAAAGCCCCCGCAAATAAGCCTTTGGTATCGGCTTGAAATATATCGCCCAACTCTTTTTGAATGAGACGAGCAAATTTTTGTTGTCTTTTGGTCTCCATAAAATACTTTGTAGCAAAAATCGTACTATTCTAACTTAAAATGAAATTCTTGTGTTTGGCAGGCTTTGCCAAATTTAAAAATCTTTTCGGCAAAAGTAATTTTGTTATCCATATCCCACAACAACACGCTTGACGAGCAAGTTCCATAATCGGAGCTACGAATAAACATTGGCGAAAGTATTTTTTCATATTCAATCGGCAGACCTGTCTGTTGGATATGTTTTTCGTCTTCGGGTTGAGTTTCGTCTTCAAGCAGTTCTAAAAGTTCTTCTACTTCAAGTAACGAATTTGCTTTAAGATAATTTTCTAATTTTTCTTTGCCCAAATTTACTTTATGCCAATACGTATTGAGCAAATGATTACTTAGCCCGTGTATGCCCTGCCCTACTTTTTGGATACTTTTAGCATAATTGGAATAATAAAACAAATCTTCTGTATCACCAAGCAACAAGTTGAAGCCATTGTATTGTTGTGCTTTAAACTGCACCTGAAACATTGTTTTGAGTGGGTTGAGGTTGCTTTTGAGATATTCTGCTGTTAGTTCGCCTCTGCTGGGGGCATCTTTTCGGATATTTTTGGGGTCGCGATAGTTCGTAATCGCCGCAAATTTGCCTTTTTTGGTAATGCCAAGCCACGTACCGCCTCTTTCTAAATCTTTGCCTGCCAAAATATTTTTATCCTCTTCCCAAAAATGAGCAGGCTGGCTCGGGCGAGCATAAAACTCATCGCGATTGGCAATCAGCACTAATCTGTAACGTGGGTGAGCATCTAAGGCAAAAATAATCAGGCACATAAAAAATAATGATATTTAAAGACTTGCTGAAAATACTGATTTTTTCAAGGAAATAAAAATTTTTGAAAATATTTTTTTGGCTTTCTGCCTTACCATTTCACCTCGTTACCAAATAAAAATACTAAATTGCAAGCCGATTTTATGCCCATTTTACGCCCAAAAAATCTATATGAAAGAAAAAGAAACGCCTTTGATGAAGCAATACAATTTGTTCAAAAAGAAATATCCAGGGGCTTTGCTATTGTTTAGAGTAGGCGATTTTTACGAAACCTTCGGTGAAGATGCCATCAAGGCAAGCAAAATTCTCGGCATTGTGCTTACCAAACGCAACAACGGCGGTGCAAGCGAAACCGAACTGGCAGGTTTCCCACATCACGCCTTAGATAACTATTTGCCTAAACTCGTAAAAGCAGGCGAACGCGTTGCCATCTGCGACCAACTCGAAGATCCCAAATTCGCCAAAGGACTCGTAAAACGTGGCGTTACTGAACTTATCACCCCCGGCGTTTCGCTCAACGATAACGTACTTGAAGTAAAACGCAACAATTATCTCTGTGCCATTACGCCCCAAAAAGATATTTTCGGCATTGCTTTTTTAGATATTTCCACAGGTGAGTTTATGCTTTCGCAAGGCGGCAAAGAATACATCGATAACCTACTGCAAAGCTTTTCACCTTCCGAAATTCTCTTCCCAAAACCCCAAAAAACACATTTCAAAGAACTTTTTGGCGAAGAATGGAATACTTTTTTTCTCGAAGATTGGGTTTTTCAGCCCGATTTTGCCGAAAATAAAATCCGTGAGCATTTCAAGGTACAAACTATCAAAGGTTTTGGCGTAGAACATTTGCCCGTAGGTGTTGTTTCGGCAGGCGTTGTGCTTCACTATCTCACCGAAACCGAACATCACCACATCAGCCATATTTCACAACTCACACGCCTTGATGAAAACAAGTACGTTTGGCTCGATAAATTCACTATCCGTAATTTAGAACTACTCGCTCCCCAACACGAAAAAGGCACTGCCCTCGTAGAAGTCTTAGACCACACCCAAACCCCAATGGGCGGACGCCTGCTTCGGCGTTGGCTCGTGATGCCTCTGAAAGATGTTCAGAAAATTGAAGAACGCTTGAGCCTTGTAGAAGCCTTTTTCCAAAATCCCGAATGTCTGGAAAATATCCAACACTTACTTTCGCAAGTAGGCGACTTGGAACGTATGATTTCCAAGATTGCTTCTCGCCGCATTTCTCCAAAAGAATTAGTCGCTTTCCGAAAAGCCTTAGAACAAATTCAGCCTATCAAGAGCCAAATAGAAACTACAGCAGGACAAGTAGAGGCTGAAGTAGCAAAAATTTTACAAAAATTTCTCATAAATCTGCAAGAAAATCAAGAACTTATCCAAAAAATTGTCTCTACTTTGCTCGACGATGCCCCCCATCAAAGCAACCAAGGCAAAATGATAAAACGAGGCATCAACAAAGAACTCGACGAACTCCACGAACTACTCCACTCAGGCAAAGAATATTTAGACAAAATCGCACAACGAGAAAGTGAACGTACAGGCATCGCAAGTCTCAAAATTCAGTTCAACAAAGTGTTTGGCTATTATTTGGAAGTTTCTAACGCCAACAAACACAAAGTCCCCGCCGACTGGACCCGCAAACAAACCCTCACTAACGCCGAACGCTACATCACCGAAGAACTCAAACTCTACGAAGAACGTATCCTAAGAGCCGAAGAGAAAATTTTTACAATAGAACAAGCTATTTTTCAAGAACTTGTAGAGTTTTGTGCAGGTTATTTACAGGTAGCCCAACAAAACGCCAAAGTCTTGGCAGGGCTTGATGTGCTTGCTTCGTTTGCCAGCATAAGCCTAAGGCAAAAATATACGCGTCCCCAAATTGATGATAGCGATACGATTGACATCAAAGCAGGCAGACACCCCGTCATTGAGCAAAAACTCCCCTTAGGCGAGTATTACGTACCCAACGACGTGTATTTAGACACACAAACGCAACAAATTATCATCATCACAGGACCCAATATGGCAGGTAAATCGGCACTGCTTCGCCAAACAGCTCTGATTGTACTTTTGGCTCAAATCGGTTGTTTCGTACCCGCCGAAAAGGCTCGGATTGGCATTGTGGATAAAATCTTTACGCGTGTAGGTGCTTCCGATAACATTTCCAGAGGCGAATCTACTTTTATGGTAGAAATGACCGAAACTGCCAGCATTATGAACAACCTTAGCCCACGTAGCCTTGTACTGATGGACGAAATCGGCAGAGGCACAAGCACTTACGATGGCATCTCTATTGCTTGGAGTATCTTAGAGTTTCTGCACAACCACCCCAAAGCCCGAGCCAAAACCCTTTTCGCTACGCATTACCACGAACTTAATCAATTAGAAAACGATTTGGAACGCATAAAAAACTACAACGTTTCGGTGCAAGAGGCAGGCAACAAAATCATTTTCCTAAGAAAACTACAACCCGGCGGTAGCGAACATAGCTTTGGTATTCACGTTGCTCAAATGGCAGGTATGCCCCCAGCAATCGTGAAAAGAGCTAACGAAGTGCTTAAACTTTTGGAACAAGAGAAAATACATAACGAACTGAAAGACAAGGTGCAAGAAATTCCTAAAAATACCCAAACTATCGCCCAACTTTCTTTGTTTGAAGCCTATAACCCCGAATTGGAAAAAGTGAAAAAGTTTTTCCGAGAAATCGATATCAATACGCTTAGCCCTATTGAGGCTCTGATAAAACTAAACGAATTGAAGAAAATAATTGACTAAACCCAAACAAATGTTCACAGGAATTATAGAAAGCATTGGTCTTGTAAAAAACATTGAAATCTCGCAAGCCAATATTACATTTAGCATTGAAAGCCCTCTGGCAGTCGAACTCAAAATAGACCAGAGCATAGCTCATAACGGCGTTTGTCTGACGGTGGTGGAGTGCAACGGCAAAGACCTCTACAAAGTTACGGCTATTCAAGAAACTTTGAGAAAAACTAATCTGCAAGATTGGAAAGTAGGCACCAAAGTAAATCTGGAACGGGCTATGCTTGCAACGGCTCGTTTAGACGGACATCTTGTTCAAGGACACGTAGATGAAGTAGGCGAATGTATCGCCAAAATTGATGAGCAAGGTAGCTGGATTTTTACATTTCGTTACAACGAAAATTCTCCTAACATTACCATTGAGAAAGGCTCAATAGCCGTGAATGGCACAAGTCTGACAGTCATCAATTCCAAGAGAAACGAGTTTTCCGTAGCCATCATTCCTTACACTTACGAACACACAAATTTTCATCAATTGAAAGTAGGTGATAAGGTAAATTTAGAGTTTGATATGATTGGTAAATATTTGCAGAAATTAGCAAAGGCGTATTTGGAAGATTTTTCAAAAAATCTTCAAGGATAGATTTTTTTTAGAAACTCGTCTTTATAAGTTTCACCGATAGGCACTTGATAGTTTTGTTTGAGCAAAATCACGTTGCCCTCAACGTAATCGATATGATTGATGCCAACGATATAAGACTTATGTATGCGAAAGAAATATTCGGCAGGAAGCATATCTTCTATTTTTTTCATCGTTTCGCGTATCACTAAGACCTCTTTGGGTGTATAAACTTTGAGATAGTTGCTTAGACCTTCAATAAAAAGTATCTCGTCGAGGGTTAGTTTATGCAATTTTTTATCCGACTTAAAGAAAAAATAACTTGGCGAGTTCTGTTTAGTATTTGGTTCATTTTGTATTTTTCGGGCTTTGGCAACGGCACGAGCAAAACGCTCAAAAGAAAAAGGTTTAAGTAAATAATCAACTACATCTAACTCAAAAGCATCAAAGGCATACTGACTGAAAGCCGTCGTAAGAATGACTTGAGGTTTTACTTTGAAATTGCGAATCAAATCAATCCCTGTGAGTTGAGGCATCTGAATATCAAGAAACAACAAATCTACTGCTTGCACTTGCAAAATGCTGATTGCCTGAAAGGCATTCTCACACTTTCCTACGAGGCTTACCCCCTCTAACTGACCGATATAAGTTTCTAAAATGTCGCAAGCTAAAGGCTCATCATCAACGATTAGGCATTTCATCATTTCAAAATTTAAGATAAAAATTAACAATATGCTTATCGGCTTGTTGGTCTATATCTAAGCTAAAACGTTCATTGCCGTAAAGGAGTTCTAATCTTCGGCGAAGGTTTTTAAGTCCTGTGCCTGTTGTTTCCTTTGGAGGCGGCGTAAAAATAGATTTTGAGATACTGTTTTCTATGTAAAAAAATAACTCTTGCTCTGTTACCTGAATTTCTACGATAACATATCCATCAGCAACTGATTGATTTAATCCGTGTTTAAAACTATTCTCAACAAAAGGTAGCAAGGTCATAGGTGGTATTTTTTGGTCTTTTATTTCGCCACAAATATTCATTGTAATAGTAGCCGTATTGCCCAATCTGATTTTTTCAAGTTCTAAGTAGCTTTTCAGGTAATCAATTTCTTGTTGGAGATAGACTTTTTCGGGTTCGTCTTGGAGCAGGTATCGCATCAGTTGCGACAAATGCAAAACTATTTGTGGGGCTTTATCCGATTTGGCAAGCGTCAGTGCGTACAAATTGTTGAGTGTATTGAACAAAAAATGCGGACTAATCCGATAGCGAAGGTTTGCCAATTCTGCTTTAATGACCAAATTTTCTACATCTTTTATTTGGAGTTGTTTTTCGTACCAAAGTTGACCAACCGAAATACTTGTTGCAATCATCATAAACCAAAACATACCCGTTAGGTAATTTAAAAAACTATCCGTTTCAAAACCCAAATTGTAAGCCGATGCAATAGCTTGCTCCAACATCATATTCGCATAGCTTACAAGTACCCAAAACAGCACCAATATCCCCCAAATGTACTTTTTAGTTTTGCTCAGTTTGAGGCAAAAAGGCAGAAGCAATTCGGTGAGCGTATAAAAAATAGCTACCGAAAATGCTAATAAAATAAATTGATAAGCACCGAAAGTTTCACTATCCGAGCCTATAAGTACCCTAAGCAAATCGGGAAACAAATAAATGAACCAAAATGCAGTATGTAGGATTATTTTTCGCTTTTTCACTTTTGCAGTTTCAAAAATTAACGGAAAGTTAAATCATACGAAACTAAGTAAATTTATCATAAAAGCGATTTTTTTTATAGCCTGTTTGTCCCTAAAAAAAAGGGTTTCATCACAATTTTTCATCTTTCAAGAAAAAATATGATAGCTTTGTTTCAAAACAAAACTAATACGAATATGAGGTCAATAAAATTTCTTTTTCTCATTGTTTTCTTTTTGATGTCTGTTGTGAGTTTTGCTCAAAAAAAGCAAATCATGACAATCACTACCATTGAGTATTCCGAATTTTTATCGGGCGGTGCTTCCGTGATGTTTATCACCTTGCCTGATGGCAGTCAGCAACAAGTTGAACTAAAAGGTTTGTTTAGTTTGGCAGGATTTGTAAGTGAAAAAAATTTCAAACGTAACGATAAGGTAATAGTTGATAAAATCAACGAGTATCTCAGACAAGACTGGGAATTGGAGCAAGTAAGTTCTGCCGTTAGAGATGGAGTAAAGGGTGAATCCATTTTTATTACTCGCTACATTCTTTCTAAAAGAGCAAATTAAACCTCTGTAAATATGAAAACTTTTGCATTTATCTTTTCTTTTACGATTTCTCTACACCTTGGCTTTGCTCAAAAACCGAGTGATACGATTCCTTTGCTGTTAGATTTTCCTGTTTTGGATTTACCTTATCAAAGCTATGCTTCAAGCACTACGGGTAATTTTTTTGCGGGCTACGCCAGCCCAAGTATGAAGCAAAGTTTGCAGATGAGTAGCAATCTTTACAGCTCTGCTCACTATGGAATAAAAAAAGCCTTTCGCAAAGTAGAAGGAAATTTCCTGCGAAATTTACTCGTCTATGGAGTAGTAGGTGCTTTTGATATTACAAGTCTTTTTATTCCATTTGGAAATGCTTGGTTGCACGAAGAATACCACCGAGCTGTACTCACACGCCGAGAGGCGAATAGTGCCAATGAAGTCAATACTTTTCCTTTCGGAAAAACAGCTATCAAGGTGTATCGCCTTACCGACGAAGACCTAGAACGTATCCACGATAAGCATCAAAACGATTGGCGTAGATTGCAAACCGCTGGTGGTGAAAGCGAACTGCATCTCATTCAGAATTTACAAAGAAATAATTTTTTTTATAGCCAAAAACAACCCCACATTGCTTTATATTGGTTAATGACTTTTTCAGTTGGCGAGTACGTGAGAGCTTGTAGCAGAGCTGATATAGACGAAACAACTGATAAATTCCTTGCAGAGGAAAGTACTAATGTCGCTGACCGCGATTTCACTGGTCCCGATTACACAGCTTGGGCTTACTCGCTGTTCCGCCCCGATTTGCCTTTCAATGACAGAGGTACTCATCCTTCGGGCGTAGGTATCAACCGCTACATCAGGTATGCAGATTTGAGCCAAGAAGAACGAGATTTTATTCGCAAACAAGGAGCATGGCAATGGATAAATTTCCTTTCACCTACTTTTTTGGGAATTGAAAAAATCCGTCTCAAATCCAGTCCTCAGGGAGAGCATTATGGCAATTTCGCTGTCAGAAGTATACTTACCCCTTTCGGAAACGATTTGATGGTAGATGTTTGGTATCAATCGCCTACAATTAACGTTTTCGCTGTGGTGCATAGCTATTTCAACAGACACACCTATTTTCCTGGTTTGGAGGCAGGCATTGTTGATTATAGCCTTTGGAATGATAAAATCGCTGTGAGTCCTTCGGTAGCACTTTGGTTACAGCCCAAAAATCTCTCATTCGACGAGAAAAAAAACCAAGCAGGTGGAATGTTACGCCTGAAAGTACGTGCCAACACAGGAACGCTATGCCCCTACGTAGAACTTCAAGCCAAAACCAATGGCTGGGTTTTGGGAAATGTTTTTTTAGAAAACAATTTAAGTATTAATGCAGGACTTACACTTGCATTTCGCAGGTGAAAAGCACACTCCGAAAGTTTTTTCTTTCGGAGTGTGTGAAGTCTAATTTCTTAACCAACGCTCACGTAGGCGAGTTTGTTCGGCAGTTGCTTGTGGGTTGAGTGAAAATGTTTTGGTGTTTTTGTCGTACAAAATACCGATTTTCGCATAGTATTCTTCCAAAGGCAGTGGTTCGGCATTTTTGATGTAACGATTGATAAAATCAGCTATTTCGGGATAAGTTTTCTTGACAAAGATGTCAAACCATTCTTTTTCAGGAAAACTTTTTTTCGGACCATATTCTTTGGCAAGTTCGTTGATAACTTCTCTATATCCTTTTTGCCCTTTGGAAAGCTCTAACAAATGAATATCCAACAAGCCCGCTACCAAAGCCCCACGCATATAGATATTGCCGTATTGCTTTTGTCCTTCGGGGGTGTAAGAAGTAAGACTAATTTTGCTAAGGCTGTAATCTTTGTCGTAAAATCTTTCATCAACTATTACTTTTTGACGCAGTTCCTTGAAATAATCATCAAGCGTTTTGATGCTATACGTAAGTTGCATTTTGTGCGAAGCCCATTCGGTTGTACCTTCGTAGAGCCAGAGATGCTCCGATGGCGTAGGTTTTACGAAATTAAATTTCTCGATAATTTCGCTATGAATATTGAGCGGTGTAACGATATGGAAAAATTCGTGGGCGGCAATATCTGTCATTTTTTTACCAAAATCATCTGACCAATCTTGCTCTTTCATCACATATTCGGAGCTGTACGAATGTTCCCAAGCCCCTGCATTTCTATCTTCAAAATGAAATAAAAACGTATAACGAGGCACAGGAAGCCCACCGAGGAAGGCATCGGCAGCTACGAGCATATTGGTCATAGAGCCAAGTAATTTCTCGGAGGTGATTTTACCTGTTTTGGAGTAGGTATAAAGTTCTACATCAGTATTTCGGATTTTGGTACTTGCTTTGCTCAATTTGCCAAACAAAATGGGCGAATCCACGATGTGGTCGTAATTATTTGCCAAAAAGAAGCCATCTTTTAGTTCTAAGGCTGTTCCGTAAATCCACTCTTTTGGGTAGTCTATTTTAATTTTGAGTGGAGCATCTTGCATACCTGTTGGGTAGCCGAACACGGTTTGCCCGTTGATAAGCACGTGGTCATCTTCAATAGAGCTACCACACATTTCATAGATTTTGTTTTCTTTTACGGGTGTATCAAAAGTTTCGGCAATATGATAGCGAATAGTTGCTACTTTTTCGGGAGCCGAGAGTTGCCATTGATTTGTTCCGATTTGTTTGGTAGAAATTTTTTTGCCTTTGGCGTCAAAAGCCTCAAATTTACGCACAAAACGCCCCATATCCATCACTTGATATGTACCGGGAGCGGTTGAAGCAAATTGATAAACAGCATTATTTTTCTTTAAGCCATTCACTTTTAACTCTACTTTGAAGAGGTCGTCGGCTCGGTCATTGAGATTGACGGTATACTCTAAGGTCTGTTGGGCAAAGGCACTTGCCACAATTAGCCAATAGGCAAAAAGTAAAATCAGAGGTTTTTTCATTTTTTTTGCTTTTTGTGGTGGAAAAATCTAAAAAATATTCAGAACTAAAAGCCAAAATAAATAGTTTCAAGATTACTTGCTGTATTTTTTTAACTTTTTTTCGTTTTATGCAAATTCTCAATCCGATATATGATGTAGTGTTCAAATATATGATGGAAGACAACAAGGTAGCAAAGTTGTTTCTATCTGTACTTATTGGACAAGAAATTCTGGAACTCAAATTTTTGCCACAAGAACTCATAGCTGATTTTCAAGGAGATATAAGCAAAATCCCTGATGCTTCCATTCAACTCGCATCAGGGCTTACGATTTACAGAATGGATTTTTCGGCAAGGATACGCACAGAAAATAATGAAGAAAAATTGATTATCATTGAAGTACAAAAAAGCAAACTCACCGCTGATATGTTGCGTTTCAGAACCTACTTAGGCAGACAATACGCTAATAAAGAGTATTTTCAGTGGGTAATAGAAACTGGTAGCCAAAGACCATTGAAAGCAGGTATCCCCATTTATGCTATCTTCTTCTTGGGATATGGACTCAAAGAATACCAAGGCATTCCTATCATTGAAATAGATACCTGCGTGAAAGACAGATATTCGCAAGAAAAATTAGATGAAAGAGGTAGTTTCATTCCTTCATTATTTCATAAAGGTTTGATTATCAATATCCCTTTTTTACGAGAAAAGTACAGAAATGATTTAGAAAAAATTTTGAGTATTTTTGACCAACAAAATCGTAGTGAAGATTTTCATATTCTCAATGTAAAAGAAGAGTATTTTGAGGAGCGTTATCGCCCAATTATCCGTCGCTTGCAGAGTGGAATTATGGAAAAACAAATCAGAGATAAAATCATAGCCGAAGAAGATTTTTTGAGCGAACTCAATGATTATGAAGAAAGAATCAGTAAATTAGAGAAACAAAAAGAACAAGAAACGCAAAGAGCCGAACAAGAAAAACAAAGAGCCGAACAAGAAAAACAAAGAGCCGAACAAGAAAAACAAAGAGCCGAACAAGAAAAACAAAGAGCTGAACAAGAAAAACAAAGAGCCGAACAATTGCTACAAGATAAAATCAATGCAGTAAAAATGATGCTGGAAATGAACATTTCCCCCGAAATTATCAAAGAAAAAATGAATGTAGATGACAATTTTCTTGGTAAATATTTCTCAAAATAAAGCTATACTTTTCTGATAGATAGAGCTTAAAATCAAACAAATTCACTATTTCTTCTGTTTTTTTTCAAGAGTATGCAAATTCTCAATCCGATATATGATGTAGTGTTCAAATATATGATGGAAGACAACAAGGTAGCAAAGTTGTTTCTATCTGTACTTATTGGACAAGAAATTCTGGAACTCAAATTTTTGCCACAAGAACTCATAGCTGATTTTCAAGGAGATATAAGCAAAATCCCTGATGCTTCCATTCAACTCGCATCAGGGCTTACGATTTACAGAATGGATTTTTCGGCAAGGATACGCACAGAAAATAATGAAGAAAAATTGATTATCATTGAAGTACAAAAAAGCAAACTCACCGCTGATATGTTGCGTTTCAGAACCTACTTAGGCAGACAATACGCTAATAAAGAGTATTTTCAGTGGGTAATAGAAACTGGTAGCCAAAGACCATTGAAAGCAGGTATCCCCATTTATGCTATCTTCTTCTTGGGATATGGACTCAAAGAATACCAAGGCATTCCTATCATTGAAATAGATACCTGCGTGAAAGACAGATATTCGCAAGAAAAATTAGATGAAAGAGGTAGTTTCATTCCTTCATTATTTCATAAAGGTTTGATTATCAATATCCCTTTTTTACGAGAAAAGTACAGAAATGATTTAGAAAAAATTTTGAGTATTTTTGACCAACAAAATCGTAGTGAAGATTTTCATATTCTCAATGTAAAAGAAGAGTATTTTGAGGAGCGTTATCGCCCAATTATCCGTCGCTTGCAGAGTGGAATTATGGAAAAACAAATCAGAGATAAAATCATAGCCGAAGAAGATTTTTTGAGCGAACTCAATGATTATGAAGAAAGAATCAGTAAATTAGAGAAACAAAAAGAACAAGAAACGCAAAGAGCCGAACAAGAAAAACAAAGAGCCGAACAAGAAAAACAAAGAGCTGAACAATTGCTACAAGATAAAATCAATGCAGTAAAAATGATGCTGGAAATGAACATTTCCCCCGAAATCATCAAAGAAAAAATGAATGTAGATGACAATTTTTTCAATAAATATTTCTCAAAATAAGGCAAAATGATGAAGAAAATAACAGCTCTACTTATACTGATAATGCTCAATTCTTGTATAAAGCAAAAAGACGAGCAAAAACCTGATATTTACGCTTCTATCAAGTTCGAGAAGCCCCTTAATTTTCCAGATACATATTACGATATCAGCACCAATCCACCTACACCCGCAGGTTTCAAGCTGGGTAAGGCTTTATTTTACGATGGTCTACTCTCGCGAGACAGTACAATTAGCTGTGGCACTTGCCATCAACAACCTTTTGCCTTCACACACCACGAACACGATGTAAGCCACGGCATCGACGACAAATTGGGCATCAGAAATGCCCCATCTCTGCAAAATTTGGCTTGGCAAAAAGAGTTCAACTGGGACGGAGGTGTAAATCATTTGGATTTTTTTGCCGTGCAACCCATCGAAAACCCCGTAGAAATGGACGAGAAACTAAGCAATGTACTCCAAAAACTTCGCAATCACCCTACCTATCCCCGACTTTTCAAAGAGGCTTTCGGCTCGGAGGAAATCACTACGGAACATTTTTTGAAGGCTCTTTCACAATTTATGCTAATGATGATTTCGGCTGATAGCCGTTACGACAGATATTTGGCAGGAAAAGAAAGCCTCACCGCCCAAGAAATCAGGGGCTTACAACTTTTTGAACAAAAATGCAGTGCTTGCCACAAAGGTATTTTATTTACCGATTTGAGCTACCGAGATAATGGCTTGCTTCCCAGCAACCGAAACGACACAGGCAGAGAGAAAATCACACTCTCTCCTACTGACCGCTACAAATTCAAAGTGCCAAGCCTACGCAATGTAGAATTTTCACGCCCCTATATGCACGACGGCAGATTTACTTCGTTGATGCAAGTGCTTAACCACTACCAAACAGGCGTGAGAAACAATCCTAATGTAGATAACCTGCTCCGCAAACCCGATAATTCTTTGGGAATTGACCTCACCGAACAGGAAAAACAAGATATTATAGCCTTCCTAAGAACCCTTACCGACCAAAATTTCTTGAAAGACGAACGCTTTTCGGAGTTTAATAATACTATCAAATAGCTTCAAGAAGACATCTATGCAAATAAATTTTGAACGGTTTGAATAACCTTTCCTATGGTTTCGGGAGCAAGAACGGCTATAAAAGCTACTCCGTACAAAGAACCGTATAAGTGAGCATCGTGTCCGATATTGTCTTGGCTATTTTTGGACATATAAGCCGAATAAGCTACATACAACACTGCATACAACACGCCCGGTATCCGAAAAGGTATCGGAAAGACCATCAGAGAGATATTTGGCTCTAATAAAATAGCTGCAAAAATCACTGCCGAAACCGCCCCCGATGCTCCCAAAGCTCTATAATAAGGACTTTTTCGGTATTTGAAAAATACAGGAATATCTGCCACCACAATAGCCGAAAGATAGAAAAATATAAAATAAAACTGATACAACCCTCCGAACTTCATAGAAAAGCCAAATTCTGCATATAAACCCAAAAAGTATAAAGAAACCATATTGAATATGAGGTGCAGGTAATCTTGATGTATCAGCCCCGAAGTAATAAAACGATACCACTCATTTTTCTGCGAAATTTGATAAGGGCTAAAAATCCACTTTTGCATCAGATTAGGGTTTGACCACGCAAGCAAACTCATAAGAGCCGTAACGCCAATAATTATGTAGGTAATTTCTATCATTTGTTTGATTTTTTACAAGAAGAAAATTTAATCTATACACAGAGAAAGTCCGTCATAGGCGATTTCTATGCCAGCGGGAAGTTCTTGGCTCACTTCGTCGTGTAAGCCCATTTTATGGCTGATATGCGTAAAATATGTTTTTTCTGCCCCAATCTGTTGGGCTACTGCAATGGCTTCTTCCAAATTGTAATGTGAGATGTGTTTTTCTCGTTGTAGAGCATTGATAACCAATGTTTTAGAGCCATATATTTTAGCCATTTCTTCAGAAGCAATATAGTTTGCATCTGTGATATAAGTAAAGTTTCCGATTCTAAACCCCAACACAGGCAAACGATAATGAAAAACCTCAATAGGCGTGATTTTTGTTTGCTCAATACAAAAACTTTTTTCTTTGGAAATCTCGTGTAATTCTACTCGTGGTATGCCTGGGTATCTTTTTTCTGCAAAAATGTAGGCAAACTCTCCTTTTATCTGATTAAGCACTTTTTGCGTACCGTACAAAGGCATATCTTTTTGTTGTAAAAAATTGAAAGCCCTGATGTCATCAAGCCCTGCCGTATGGTCTTTGTGTTCGTGTGTGAAGAGTACTGCATCTAATTTTCGTACCTTTTCACGTAGCATCTGTTGCCTGAAATCTGCTCCTGTATCAATAACGATATTTGCTGTTTCTGTTTCAATAAAAATAGAAGAACGCAATCGTTTGTCTTTGGGGTTTTCAGAGCTACAGACTTGGCATTGGCAGCCAATTACGGGTACGCCTTGTGAAGTACCCGTCCCCAAAAAAGTAACTTTTATCATCGTTTTATTTTCTCCGATAACTCCAAATATAGTTGTTTGGTTTTTTCAGTTAATTTGTTTTCATCAACAAGCGTTTGTTTAAGAATTTCTATGAGGCAGTTTATTTTCCCTTCTAAGGAAAAATATTTATTTACGATAATGACCTTTTTTTCTTTCAAGATGCAATACCCCGATTTGAAATTACCTTTTTCATAACGCAAGAAATGCTCACTTTCAGCAAAAATATCTTCTAATTTACTCAAAAATGCTGATGTATATTTTATTTCCATTAGGAGATTTTGTTTTGGCACAAAACTACATAAAAGTTTCAATCCTGCAAATTTGCACTTGCAGGATTGAAAGGATACTTTTTTCTAATGCCTTAGCTTAGATTTACTTAGCTGTCAGTTCATAACAACCCCAGTTATAGGTGGTATTTCCTGTTTTTTCATCAACTACAAAAGGATTTTCGGGGTCGCCTTCCACGAAACTAATTTTCTTAACAGCTTGGGTAAGCCCCTCAAAATACAACATAAAAGTTGCTATTTCACCATAAGCTGAGGATTGGTTATGAGGTTGAAGAGCAATATTGAAGACTTTTGTAACTTTGTAGGTTTTTTTGGTAGTCAAATCGTAGGCAGTAAAAGCATCATCTTTGCCAGGAGCAGCCGTAGAAATAGCCGAACCTTGAATAAAAGTAGTATTTACGGTCTGAAAAATGGCAATAGCCCCTTTGTCAGTGTAGATGATTTTATCTAAGAACAAAAGCCCACTGCCTTTGCTATCACATTCTTGGAGGTATTGAGCCTCACGAACAACTTTTTGATTTTTCAGGAAAGAAGGAAAATCAAATACTTCATCTTTGGCTTTGCCGTTTTCATACTCAATGAAGCGTGTGGGCTTAAATTCATCTTTTCCTTCAACTTTTCTGTAGTTGTCGGAGGTTTTGCCGTGTCTTACGCCATTTTTTACTTCAATCGTTGCCACTTCGGATTTGCCGCTCAGCCCCATTTCTTTCACAAGTCCTGTAAAAGGCTGTCCATCTTTTAGAAACTGCTCAGAAACAAGCATATCATTATCGTATTTGGCTACGGCTACTACGCCATCGGCATAGTAGGTCTTCCACTCTCCGTGTCTTCTATTTTTAGAGAAATTCCCTTCCTGACGCAAAGTTTCTACATCTTCCCAAGTGGTGTGTCTTTTGTAAGCCCCATCATAGAAAGTAGAAAATGTTTCTCCATTAGGCACTTGATAGCCTTCTACTTCTAACCTTCTACCAAATTTTTTGCCTGTGGGTTGTTTTTTGTCATCAAGATGGTCGTTGATATAGTAAAAAGTAACTTTTACACGACGAGGATTTGCATTAGCAGGCGAAAGAAAAACTACGCGTCGCTCAATGATTTTCTTTTCGGGCTGGTAGTATTCTATTTCTTTGAGTTCGCCTTTGTCGTAAGTTTCAATATGTTCTAAATGCCCAAAAGCATACTCTTCTATTTTGCCGTCTTTCAAACCTGTAAAATAGCTTCCACGTTCTATCATTTCTTTTTCACCACCCATACCCATTGTATAGAGTTCAACTTTTCCGTGCAAGAGTTCTCCTTTGAAAGAGCCTTTGCTCTCATTGATTTTACCTCCCTGAAACCACTTATAAGTTTTTTGGGGGTCAGGGGTAATTTTGCAGTTGGTGCATACTTCTATGCTCCCTTCGTAATCGCTATTCTTAACCTTTACGGTTTTCGACTGATATTGAGCCATTGTAGTACCCACCACAAAGGCTTGTAAGAGAATGAGTGTGTAAAAGTGTTTTTTCATACCAAAATTGTGTATATTGAGTGTTTAAAAATAGCTTAATACAAGCATAACATTTTTTGTGCCGAATATACAAAAAAATAAATAAAATGTTAGCTTAAAGTTTAGTTTTTTTTAAAAAATCTTCCTGATGCTTGCAAGTGCAGAACATTAAGAACTAAAAATTGGGCATTTTGGAACAAAATGATGAACTTTGCAGTTTCATTAGCGATATTACTTTTTTAACCTAAATTTTTGGTACAATGCTTTCCATTGAAAATTTACACGCACAAATAGACAACAAAGCAATCCTCAAAGGAATCAATCTGGAAATAAAAGCTGGTGAAATACACGCCATTATGGGACCCAATGGCTCAGGAAAAAGTACATTGGCTTCCGTACTCGCTGGCAAAGAACAATACGAAGTTACCGAAGGTTCAATTACATTTTTAGGTAAAAATTTGCTCGAACTTGCCCCCGAAGAACGTGCAGGCGAAGGTATTTTCTTGGCTTTTCAGCACCCCATAGAAATTCCGGGCGTAACTACCACCAATTTTCTGAAAACCGCTCTCAACGAAATTCGCAAGTATCAAGGTTTAGACCCACTCGATGCCGTGCAGTTTCTCAAACTTCTCAAAGAAAAAGCTAAAATTTTGCAAATAGACGAAAGCCTGATGAAACGCTCACTCAACGAAGGCTTCTCGGGTGGAGAGAAAAAACGCAACGAAATTTTCCAAATGGCAATGCTGGAACCTCGTTTGGCTATCTTAGACGAAACTGACTCTGGTTTGGACATTGACGCTCTCCGTATCGTTGCCGAAGGTGTCAATAAACTCAAAAATTCCCAAAATGCTTTTCTTATCATTACGCATTTTCAAAGAATTTTGGACTATATCCAACCTGATTTCGTTCATGTACTCTACGACGGCAAAATCATCAAATCAGGAGGTAAGGAACTTGCCTTAGAACTTGAAGAAAAAGGCTACGACTGGGTAAAAGCCGAAGCAGTAGCGTAATCATAAGTTAAAGTTTTGATTGAAATAATACATTTTAAAACATTGAAAATCAATAAAAATGACCGAAACCAGTAAAGACTTCAAAGATATATTTACCCCCCTAAAAAATTCGGCAAGTGGTTATGTACAAAATCTAAGGCAAAAAGCATTAGCCCAGCTGCAAAATTTGGAGTTACCCAACACCAAACACGAAGAATGGAAATATACTCCGCTAAAAAATCTTGTGAAAGAACCCTTTGCCTTAGCCCAGCCTACCGACTTGAACCCGAAAGATTTTTTTGTAAATAATTTAGAAAATTTTTACAAAATCGTTTTCGTGAATGGATTTTTACAAGAAAATCAGACGCTCTTGCCTTCGCAAGTTGAGTTTCTTAGCTTCCAAGAAGCCGAAAAACAAGGCAAATTAGATAATCTACTTGGCAGTATCGCAAAAACTGAAAATGATTACTTCAACGCCCTAAACACTGCCTTTTGCGATAAAGGTTTTTATCTGCGTATTCCTAAAAATACAAAAATTGATAAGCCTATCGTAGTATATCATATTGTTTCGGGAGGATTTGCCTTTTTGCAAAGAAATATCGTGCTTGCCGAAACAGGTTGCCGAGCCAGTCTAATCAATTTGTATTTGGCAGATAGCAATGTTTTTAGTTCTTTTACAAGTGAAATTTCCGAGATTTTTATCTCTGAAAATGCTCATTTGGACTGCTACAAAATCCAAAACGAAAAAAATCAGAACTACCGCATCGATACTACCCAAGTAGAGCAGAAAACATACAGCAAATTTGCAATGACTACAATTTCGCTTGATGGTGGGCTAATTCGCAATAACCTCAACGTGCTGATAGAGGGCGAACATTGTGAAACTTATATGAACGGGCTTTCGTATGTAAAAAACAAAACCCACATTGACCACCACACCCTTGCCGACCATCGCAAACCTAATTCTTATAGCAATGAACTTTACAAAGGCTTGTTTGATGAAAATAGCACAGGTGTTTTCAATGGAAAGATTTATGTAAGGCAAGATGCACAAAAAACCAACGCCTATCAACAAAACAGAAACGTGCTACTTAGCGACAAAGCAAGCATTTACACCAAACCTCAATTAGAAATTTGGGCTGATGACGTGAAATGCTCTCACGGAGCTACTACAGGCAAGTTGGACGAAGCCGCTCTATTTTATATGCGTGCCAGAGGCATCAGCGAAGCCGAAGCCCGAAAACTTCTGCTTAGAGCTTTTGCAGGTGAAATTTTAGAACGAATTGAAATCGAGGAGCTAAAAGAGTATGTAAAAAATTTAATTTAACTTGTTACGTTTAGTTGTTCATTTCAGCGTTTGGTTGTTCATTGAGCGTGTTCATTGAGCGTGTTCATTGAGCGAAGCCGAAATGAGCCGAAATGAACAACCAAACGCACAGAACACAAAAATCTCAACAATTTCATTAAAAATCTTCTTCGTCTTTTTCGTTATCAGTTGTTTTGCCTATTTGCTCTACTTTTTCTTTCAAACCTATGCCTTCTTTTTCTTCTAACAAATTGCCATATTGAGCAAAAAGTGCCGTTTGCGAAAGCATATTAGAAAGCACCGAAATAACAACCTGCGTTATCGCAAATACAACGATTGCGATTGTGCCTATTTGGGGTATTTCCTTACCCATAAACATAGTTGTATCAAATATTTTTATCCCAAAAACACTCAATATGGTATTGGTAAGGTTGCTGATAAGATAATTGATAATTCCGAACACAACAAGCAAACCAAAAGTTTCCCACCAATGCCCCTTTATAATACCAAATGAACGTTTGATTGCTGTAAAAACATTTACCTTTTCTCTGATAATGATAAGCTGATAAAAGTATATTCTTATGCCATAATATATGCCCAAAAATATCAGTGCAAAAGTCATTAGAACCCCCAGAGTACTTATGAACAAACTTCCCAAAAACATAAAAAAAAGAACCATTGACGCAAGCAGTATCGCACCGAAAATCAGATTAGCTACGAAAAGCGGAATCGTAGAGGCAAGTGATGCCGAAAATAACTCTTGTAGCGAAAAGTTCTTTACCCCCTTTTTTACATAAAGCAAATAGTAATTGTAAGTAATTGCATTTCCATAACTTATCCACACAATAAAAGCCAAAAAAAATAAAAACAAGAAACTAAAAACACCCTCTATCCCTCCAAAACGGAACACAGAAACTAATTGTTCCAAAGTATTTGTGTTGATTACATACATTGCTCCAGCTATCAATAAAGCAATGATAGGCAAATTCAGCAACAACACATTCACAAAATAATGCACAAAATTTTGCTTAACAAACTGAAAAGCCACTCCCACAAGTTCGCCAAACTCACGACGCTGAAAAAAATTGATTTGGTTCATAATTTTAGAAATTATACATCAGAAACAACATTTCTTATTCCTTACTCTTTGTTCCTTACTCCTTACTCCCCCCCAATAGTTCTTTTGCACTTTGCAAAGCCGCCTCCGAGTTAGCTATTCCGCTAATCATTGTAGCGATTACTTGTATTCGTTCGTTTTCGTTGAGTTCTTTTATTCGGCTGAAAGTACGTTTTGGGGTATCTTCTTTATAGACGAAATAATGTTTTTCGGCTTTGGCGGCAATTTGGTGCAGGTGCGTAATAGTGATAATTTGATGATTTTTTGACATTTCTTGCATCATTTTTGCCATTTTCAGGGCGATTTCTCCCGAAATTCCCGTATCAATTTCATCTAAAATAAGCGTAGGCATCGCTGTTTTTCCTGCCAAAATGTATTTGATAGCGAGCATCAGCCGCGAAAACTCTCCCCCCGAAGCCACCGATTTAATTTCTTGCGGTGCAATGCCTTTGTTGGCACTAAACAAAAACATTACTTTATCTGCTCCGCTGTTGGTGGGTTCGGTAGCTTGTATTTCTATGCGTAATTGAGCATTGGGCATTCCTAAATCTGCAAACAAAACCGCTAAATCTTTTTCCAAATTTTTTGCTCCTTCTTTTCGGATTTCCGAAAGTGTATGAGCCATTTTCTTTACTTCTTCAAAGGCTTTTTCTTGCTGTTTTTGGGCTTTTGCGAGGGCTTCGTCAAAATTAAGCACTTTTTCTACTTTTTCGGCGAGGTCTTTTTCTATTTCCAAAAGAGCCTCGATTCTATTTACTTTGTGTTTTTTCTGCAAACGTTCTATCTCATCTAATCGGATTTGAATTTGCTCAATTCTTTCGGGGTTGTATTCAATCGTTTCGTATTGTTTTTCAATTTCTTGGGCAATATCTTTGAGTTCTTCTAAGCTACTTTCAGCTCTTTCGTAGAGTTTTTCGTATTCGGGTGAGTAGGCAGTTAGTTTTTCAAAAGTTTTGATAACATTTCTCAAAACCACATTTACGGCAAACTCACCTTCTTGTAGGGCTTGTAGCGTTTCAGAAAGTTTTGATTTCAGTTCTTCGGCGTTTTCCAAAATGCCCAACTCTTGTTCCAAAGTCTCTTGCTCTCCTGTTTGAAGTTGTGCTTTTTGCAGTTCGGCAAGCAAAAACTGATGATAGTCAAACTCTTTTTGGGCATTTTCTTGCTCTGCAATTAGCTTTTGGTAATTTTTCAGTTTTTCTTGGTACTCTCTGAAAACGGCTTGGTAATCTTGCAAATTACTCAGATTTTGCGTATATGCGTCCAAAACATACCTTTGATAGTCTTCTGCCGAGAGTAAAAGGTTGTCGTGTTGGGAATGAATATCAATCAGGCGGCTGGTAACAGCGGCAAGTGTTTCCAAAGTTACGGGAGTATCGTTGATGAAGGCTCGGGATTTGCCGTTGGCAGAAACTTCTCGCCTAATAATCGTATTAGGCTCATAATCAAGTTCTTCTTCTCTGAAAATATTTTGCAAGCCATAGGCATCTATTTCAAATTGTGCCTCTACAACACATTTTTCTTGTTCATCAAAAAGCACTTTTTTGTCTACTCTGTTGCCCAAAAGCAAGCCTAATGCTCCGAGCATAATAGACTTTCCTGCACCTGTTTCGCCTGTAATCACATTGAATGCCCGATGAGGGCTTAATTCTAAGCTCTCGATGAGGGCATAATTACGTATAAGCAAATTCTTGAGCATTCCGCAAATGAGTTCTTTATCTTGTTCAACAAAAATAGTCAAAATTATCGGATACGCTAAAAAAATTTCAATTCTTCGTAAAGTCTGTGTATAGGCAAGCCCATTACATTGAAATACGAGCCTTCGATGCGTTCTATGGCTATCATTCCGAGCCACTCTTGGGCACCATAGCTACCTGCTTTGTCATAGGGTTTGTATTTTTCTACGTAATAATTGATTTCATCTTGCGAAAGATTTTTGAAATACACTTTTGTTGTATCGTGAAAAATTTGTTCTTTGTGCTTCGAGAGCAAGCATACGCCTGTAATTACCTCGTGGCATCGCCCTGAAAGTTTTTGAAGCATTGTTTGGGCTTCTTGCTCGTTTTGAGGTTTGTTGAGTATCTCCTCATCAATGCTTACAATCGTATCAGCGGCTATAACTAACTGATTTTCTGAAATTTCTGATAAAAAAGCTCTTGCTTTTCTTTGAGCAAGTTGGCAAGGAATTTCTCGGATAGTTGTATTATTTCCAAAACTTTCGTCTGTATTTTTTGTTTTAATTACAAAATCAACATCTAAGGCTTCGAGCAGTTGCCTGCGGCGAGGCGAAGCCGAAGCTAAAATAATTTGCGTTTTAGAAAATTTTTGATTGAGCATAAATTTTAGAAAAAAAAGTTTTTTTTTGCAATTAAACAGAAAACTACGTAGCTTTGCAAGCAAAACGAATAAACTTCTTTATCGTATGAACATAAACATATCCAAGTTATTGCTCACTTTCGCCTGCGTAATAGCCCTAACAGCCTGCAATTTAGACCAATACAACAATTCCGACCCCAAAAAAATAAAAGACATTCGTGAGGGCGATATTTATGTGTATGGTGTAAAAGGAGATTCGGCTCGCCAACTCAAACAAGACTATCCTTCCAGCCCTGAAAATGACAAAAGAGCAAAAGCTATCCGTGAGAAATTCTTTGGAGGTTCAACAGGTTCAAATCTTCAAGACGGGGCAACTGCTACCACAAGCCCTGCCGATACTACCAAAAAAGATGGGGCTAAACCTGCCGAAGCTAAAAAATAGTTCTTCATAAAATATTTTATACTCAATCAAAAGTGGTTTTTGTAAAAAGTTTTGAGAAAAACTGCTTTTCTGTACATTTCGGCTACGCTCAATGTACAGAAAAGCGAAAAATAAATTATTTTTGAGTATATATTGAAGGGCGAGATTTTCTCTCGCTCTTTTTTCTTGCTTTCTTTACAAAATCTTCTGAACTTTATGCGGTGATTTATAGTTTTTGCTTAAAAATTAAATTTCCGAACAATGATAGAACTTCCCGTTGTAAATTCAGAAAAAGAACATAAAACCAAAAAACCCAACTGGTTGCGAGTAAAACTACCCGTAGGACAAGAATATGCCAAAGTACGCAAACTCGTTGATACTTACAAACTACACACGATTTGCGAAAGTGGCAACTGCCCCAATATGGGCGAATGTTGGGGAGCAGGTACAGCTACTTTTATGATTTTGGGAAATGTTTGTACGCGTAGTTGCACGTTTTGTGCCGTAGCCACAGGCAAACCCACCGAATACGATACCGACGAACCCCGCCGTGTTGCCGAAGCCATCAAGCTAATGGGCGTAAAACACGCCGTAATTACTTCTGTCAATAGAGATGAACTCAGAGATAGAGGGGCAGCCATTTGGCACGAAACCGTAAAACTTGTAAAAGAGTACAGCCCCGAAACCACCATCGAAACGCTTATTCCTGATGTCAAAGGCAATTGGGAGGCTCTCTACACGATGATTTCGGCAGGACAAGAAGTCGTTTCGCACAACATGGAAACCGTAAAACGCTTATACAGGCGTGTTCGCCCACAAGCTAAATATGAACGAAGTTTGGAGCAAATCCGCCGTACCAAAGAATACGGCAAACGTACCAAATCAGGCATTATGCTTGGCTTGGGTGAGAGTAAAGAAGAAGTCTATGAAGCAATGGACGATTTGGTAGCCAACGGCTTAGATATTCTTACCTTAGGACAATACCTACAACCTACCAAAATGCACCTTGAAGTTGCTGAGTATATTCACCCCGATACTTTTGCCCATTACCAAGAAGAAGGTTTGAAACGTGGATTGAAATACGTAGAAGCTGGTCCCTTAGTAAGGTCTTCGTATCACGCCGAAAGACACGTGAATGTTCCTATCTAAACTCAAAATAAATATGCAAAACAGCAACACTATCAAAATAGAAATTCTCCCCAACGGACCTGCCGTAGTGTATGGAAATTATACACTCAAAACAGGCGAAACCGAGGAGCAAATTACGAAAGAAAAAACTTTCTTGTGCCGTTGTGGAGCATCGGAAAAAAAACCTTTTTGCGATGGCTCGCATAAGAAAATCGGTTTTCAGGGGTAGCATTTCTCAACCTTACAGATTTTGAAAATCTGTAAGGTTTAAAGCACTCAAATCTGAAAACCAGTATTTTTTATACGATGCGAGTACATTCTCCGATTTCTTCGTCCTGAAAAATAGCTTCACACATACCTGCAAATTATCATAATCGTACACTTTTTTTTCAAACATTCTTGCGTATCCGTCAATTTTTCTGTATCCGTCGGTATGTTCTGTACCTTTGGGGTCAATGAAAAGTAGCGTGTATTGATTTCCTTTTTTTAACCAAAAAATAAAATCAGGCTTAAACCTATCCATTCGGTTCGTTTTTGGATTGTAATATGGAATGTAAATTTCATCTAACGTCTCATCAATCTTCGAGAAAAACCACCAATCCAATTCCTTGAAAACATTATTCTCCTGCTTCAAATACTGCTCCAATTCATTTACAAAATCCACCTCGCTCTTGTTCCGAATGATGTGCTGTATAAACGACACGCTTTCCGACTCCGTCAGCAAAATAGGAATATAGTAATGATTGGCAACATACTGAATCGTAAGTTTTTCATTCACCGAATAGATAACTTCATTTTTCTCTTTTAGCTGACGTTCAATCTCTTGTATTTTGTTTGTATATCCATCAATATCAATTTCCCCTCCTTTCTGTTTTTCTTTCAGTTCCGCAATTCTTTTATCTTTGTGCTGCGATTCCTTCACACTTTCTATCTTCTCTCTTAAAGCATTTAACTTACCAGCATTTATACTAATTCGCTTAAAGTGAATAATTTCATCTTCTAATGCTTTGAGTCTCTCAAACCGTTTCACTCTTTGACTAAAATGCCTAAAGATATTGTGAAGCAAAAGTTCAGGTTTCTGAATTCTGAACGCCTCTTCAGTTTCAAGAAAAAAGGCATCTTTTTTTCCATGAAAGGCTTCTTTCACTTTTTGTAAGACCTTTACATCGCAACCAAACTTACACACTGCCACCTTATCACCGATAAAATTCAGATAGCTTTGGGCAAGCTCATAATCTTCTCTATGAATCTGGTATTTTACAACCTCTCGTTCTTCGGCAAGCAATTGATTGGTTTCCCGATACGTAGGAACTAAAAGCAGTTTATCTTTTACATTAGGATTTATCTCAAATAAATCTCCAAGCCATACTTCTTGCTTTTCTTGTTTCAACGTGCTAACTACTTCCTTCAAGTTCTCTGCCTTCGTGCCAAATACAAACAGCGTTTCTAATGCCTCTACCTTATCTTTGATAGCCTCATAGAGATTTGGCTCTATTTCACGATTATTGTAGAGAAATAAGGCACGCTTCCGCTTGTTCAGTATCGGCTCAATTCTTACACCACGCCCAATAGATTGTAATACAAATTTTCTTGAATCCTTCCCCTTCCCAATATCAATAAACAAAATCATATTCGGACGATTGCTATCCCAACCCTCATAGAACGAACGCGAACCCATCAATAAGTTAATATCTTCGCTTTCATTGATATTCCTAAATAAACTTTCATCTTCAAACCGCTCATTGATTTCGTAAGCTGTCAGTTTATTCTTTATCCATCCCGAAATATCGCCTATTTTCATCAACGCAAAAGGTTTCTCCGAAGTTGTTAGCTTAAATATCAACTCCTGCTTGTTGGAAGGAATTTTTAGAACTTCTATCCTGCCCGCCGTTCCTGCATTAAATACATACCTAAGTATTTCTTCTGCTTTTAGTCTCTCAATGATTGAGATAATTTTTTTATCAATGTTCTTTTCCTCAAATTCAAGTGTTGCCTCTTTGGAACATAATTCCTTGATAATCTCTTTTTTAGCTGTTTCAAAAAGTGCATTGTCTAATTTTCCTGATGCAATTTTTTCTATCTCCCTGAAAAATAACTCCAAATCCGAATCTTCTGTATTGACCGAATTGACAAGAACTAACAGCAAAGGCTTATGATAAAGTGCCGAATTGTGCTTTTTTATCTCTTCATACTGCTTGTTAAGAGCAGATTGAAGTATAAGCAACTTCAATAAAATCTTTTGCTTCTCGCTTTCTATTTCTTCTCGCTTTTCTCCCAGAGCTGTAATACTCTCCTTTGACACGTAAATATGCTTTCCATAACCATTTTCAATAAACCGAGCTAAATTAAAATTAAACACACACGTCGCATAATCCCGCTCATCGGTAAAAGTAGCAGAAAAATTGAACATAAACCCATTACGGCTCAAAATAGCATAAAACATCTGCCGCTTGCTTTCCTCTTTATCGCCTTTATGAGCTTCATCAAGAATCACATACCAATTGCCACCATTGTCATAATTCTTGTAGCTTACAATCTTTTCCTTCTGCTCATCTGAAATTAAATCGCTCCGATAAAAATACACATCTACACTTTTGCCAAGCGGTAGCACAAGACGATTTTTATGAGATTCATATTTCCTTAATTCAACTAAATTGATATACATTGAAGAGTTTGCACGATTGAACATTTCAACATGCCGCTTGAACTGCTCTATCAAGTCATCACGGTGCGTTAGAAAAAGTATATCCTTCTTCGGAATGTTTCCATTTTCTATCAAATAGCCCAAAAGTTCAATTAACTTGACAATCACCAGCGTTTTGCCCGAACCCGTTGCCATCCAAAAACTCATTCGGTTGATAAAATGCTCAAACGAAACTTTATCGCTTGTTGCACTAAATTCTTTATCGTATTCGCGAAGGTATCGCTTAGTTTTGCTATCTTTTTTAAGATTGTAACTGAAATCCTCTACTAATCCATTGTTTTGATAGTGCCTGTAAAAAAAATTTTTATTGCCTTTGTGTTCCTCAAAATACAAATACAAGGCCTTCAAGGCATGCTCTAAGGCTTTTCGTTGATACTCAAATAGCGTTTTATCCTCCGAAAACTTGTCAAAATCTACGCCTAACCAATCGGCAGGCAAGTTATTTAGGCTGAAACTCTCTACAATTTCTTGCAAGTATAGGTTCATAAATTGTGTGTGTTTGTACTTTTTTATTCCCACCAAATAAGTGGCTTGATTAACCGATAATCCAAATCTTTTGTATGCACTTTGCTACCATCTTCAAACTCTACTTCATCTTGTGTGATTTTCTTTATCCATTTGCCAGTTAGATTTGAAAGCGTTTCTGCAATATCAATATTTTCGTACAACTTACTTAAATCTACATTTACTTTATTGTTTGTATAATCTATTTCTAATGCTTTGAGCATCTTCTCATCTTTCAAAAAGACATATTGCTCATATACCGACTTGTTGCCCGCCGTCAATAAATCGGAATCTTCATACACCGTATTTGCTAAGGCTTCTTCGTATTGCTCAAGTTCATAGTATTTGAAAAAACCACCGCCTTGATA
>Ga0272446_1001799_pt1 | contig 30495 bp, 26 predicted proteins | sample YNPCB0061_FD_194587 | JGI IMG/M metagenome (GOLD analysis project Ga0272446, IMG submission 194587) | Hot spring microbial mat communities from Yellowstone National Park, WY, United States - YNP-CB-006-1 | ecosystem: Environmental > Aquatic > Thermal springs > Hot (42-90C) > Sediment | place...
TTTCCGGACATGCTCGCGAAGATCTGCGTGCCCGGAACGACCGACGAAGCGCCGGTCGGCGAGGAGGGTGAAATCTGCGTGTCCGGCCCCGCGGTGATGTTGGGCTACCTGGATGACCCCGAGGCCACGCGCCAGGCGTTGCGCGTGCATGCCGACGGCCGCACGTGGCTGCATACCGGCGACCTGGGCCGGCGCGATGCAGACGGCTTCTTCTACTTCACCGTGCGGCTGAAGCGGATGATCAAGTCGTCGGGCTTCAACGTGTATCCGGCACAGGTCGAAGGCGTGCTGTACCGCCACCCGCTGGTCGCCGAAGCCTGCGTGGTCGGCGTTCCCGACGAAGCGCAGGTCGAGCGCGTCAAGGCGTTCGTCGTGCTGAAGGATCCGGCGCAGGCGAACGACGCCACGGCGCAGGCGCTGATCGAGTTCTGCCGGCAGAATCTGATCAAGTGGTCGTGTCCGCGCGAAATCGAGTTCCGCACCGAACTGCCGAAAACGCGGGTGGGCAAGATCGACTTCAAGGCGCTCGTGCAGGAGCACGTCGCGCGGGCGGCGAGCAGGTGAAGCCGGCTCCGGAACACCCAGCGCGGCCGGTGCATCCTTCAGCGCCTTTTTTCCGCGTCCTTCGCGTCGCGGCGGCGCAGTCCGGTTCGCGCGGACGGCGCCGCGCAGACGCGAAGGCGCGGCGCAGCACCATCGACGGGATGCGATGAAACCCGAACCGATCGCAACGCACGGCGGTGACCGTGTGGCGGCCGCCTTGCAGGCGCACGGCGTGCGGGTGGTCTTCACGCTGTGCGGCGGTCACATCTCGCCGATCCTGACGGCGGCCAAGGCGCGCGGTATCCGCGTCGTCGACGTGCGCGACGAGGCCACCGCGGTGTTCGCCGCCGACGCGGTTGCGCGGCTCACCGGCACGCCCGGGGTGGCCGCGGTGACGGCGGGGCCCGGGGTCGCCAACACGATCACCGCGCTGAAGAACGCGCAGCTCGCGCAATCGCCGCTGGTGCTGCTCGGCGGGGCCGCGCCGACCGCGCTGCAGGGGCGCGGCGCGCTGCAGGACATCGACCAGCGCTCGCTCGTCGCGCCGCACGTCAAGCTGTTCCGCAAGGTCACGCGCGTGGCCGACCTCGCGCCCGCGGTCGAAGAGGCGTTCGCCGCCGCCCGCGACGGCGTTCCGGGGCCGGCGTTCGTCGAATGCCCGGTCGATCTGCTGTACGACGAGGCGAACATCCGCCAGTGGTACGCGGAGGCCGCGGGCAAGGGCACCGCGCCCGCCGACCGGTTGCTGCGCTGGTATCTGCGCCGGCACGTCGAGAAGATGTTCGCCGGGTCCGCCGCGCCGTGGTCGGCGCGCGCGCGCGAGGTGTCCGCGCCGCGCGTACGCGAGGCGGACGTGGCGCGGGCGGCGGCGCTGCTTTCCGCCGCGCGGCGGCCGCTCGCGGTGATCGGCAGCCAGGCGCTGGCCTGCGCGGATGCGGCCGGGCGCATCGCCGCCGCGGTCGAGCGGCTCGGCATCCCCGTGTATCTGTCGGGCATGGCGCGCGGACTGCTCGGCCGCGAGCACCCGCTGCAGCTTCGCCACCAGCGCAGGCAGGCGTTGCGCGAGGCCGACTGCGTGCTGCTCGCCGGCGTGCCGTGCGACTTCCGGCTCGACTACGGGCGCCATGTGCGCCGCTCGGCGAAGATGATCGCCGCCAACCGCAGCGCGCGCGAGGCGCGGATGAACCGCCGGCCGGACCTGGCGGCGATCGGCGACGCCGGCCTGTTCCTCGAAGCGCTCGCGGCGAAGTGCGGAACGATCGCGCGCGACGACTGGCTCGCCGCGCTGCGCGCGCGCGACGCCGCGCGCGAGGCCGAGATCGACCGCGACGCCGCCGCGCCCGGCGCGCACGTCAATCCGCTCGCGCTTTTGCGGGCGATCGACCGCAGCGCCGGCGACGGTGCGGTGTTCGTCGCCGACGGCGGCGACTTCGTCGCCACCGCCGCGTACATCGTGCGGCCGCGCGCGCCGCTGGCGTGGCTCGATCCGGGCGCTTTCGGCACGCTCGGCGTGGGGGCGGGTTTCGCCTTGGGTGCGGCGCTGGCGCGGCCCGGCGCCGAAGTGTGGATCCTCTTCGGCGACGGTGCATGCGGCTTCAGCCTCGCCGAGTTCGATACGTTCGTTCGGCACGGCATCCCGGTGATCGCGGTCGTCGGCAACGATGCCGGATGGACGCAGATCGCCCGCGAGCAGGTCAAGCTGCTCGGCGACGCGGTCGGCACCGTGCTGGCCCGCACCGACTACGACCGTGTGGCCGCCGGTTTCGGCGCGGAGGGCATCGCGGTGCGCATGTTCGCCGAGGTCGAGCCAGCGCTCGCCCGCGCGCGCGAGCTGGCCCGCGCGGGGCGCCCCGTGCTCGTCAACGTCTGGCTCGACCGCACCGACTTCCGCGAGGGCTCGATCTCGATGTAGGGCAGGGGCCGAATTGCCCCGCCTTTTCGCTCGATTTCGCACCGTTGCAGCGCGCGCGTCGGTGCGACATTGGCCGCGACCGACGGGTCTGCCGCAACGCCGGCGGCCTGCCGCATCGGTCGCCGACGACGATGATCGCCCCGTCCCGCTCCGCTTCCGCGCAGTTGCCGCCCGACGGCGTGGCTGCGCTCGTCGCCAAGGTGTTCTTCGCCGTGGGCGCGGTCGTGTGCGCGGTGGCCGCCGCGGTCGCGCTGTCGCTGCAGGGCGGCGCGCTCGAGCGGGCGCGGCACGTCGGTCTGGCCACCGCCGCGGCCTACGCCGTGCTGCTCGCGGCGGCTGCGCTGCTGGCGCGGCGGGGGCAAGTGCGGCTCGGCGTGCTGATGGGGCTGGCCGCCACGCTCGGCTGCGCGACCTTCTATGCCGTCGCCACCGGGGTCGGCATCCACCTGCTGCTGCTGGGCAGCTACGGGATCACCGTGATGGTCGCCGGCGTGGTCGTCGGCATGCGCGCCGCACTCGCGCTTGCCGCAGTGTGCGCGGCCGCGCTGGCTGCGATGTACGCCGCCGAGGTGCGCGGTGCGCTGCCCGGCGCCGCGCTGCTTGGCGCAATGCCGCTTCCGACGCGGCTGCTGACGCATCTGCTGCTGCTGGGGATGGCGCTGCTGTTCTCGTGGATGCTCGCGCGGATCGTGCGCTCGTCGCTCGCCGAGGCGAGGACCCAGGAAAGCCGCTTCCGCGCGCTGCTGGCGATCGCCTCGGACTGGTACTGGGAGCAGGACGAGCAGTTCCGCTTCACCTACATTTCCGGCACCGTCGAGAGCAAGACAGGCATCGACCCGAACGCGCACCTCGGCAAGACGCGCTGGGAGCTGCCCGAGCTGGAACTGACCGACGCGCAGTGGGCCGCGCACCGCGCCGATCTCGAAGCGCACCGGCCGTTCCGCAACTTCGTGATGCGGCGGAACGACCGCGAGGGCCGGCCGGTGTACGTCAGCGTCAGCGGCGAACCCGTGTTCGACGCGCAGGGCCGCTTCCGCGGCTACTGGGGCGTGGGCCGCAACGTCACCGAGGAGATCCAGGCTCGGCGCGCGCTCGAACTTGGCGAACGGCGCTACCGCGAGCTGTTCATGCGATCGCCGTCGCCGTTGATCGTCCACCGGCGTGGCTTCGTGCTGCTCGCCAACGATGCCGCGGCGAAGCTGTTCGGCTACCCGTCCGCGGAGGCGATGACCGGCTTGGCGATGGTCGAGCTGAACCATCCGGAGTCGCGGATGTTCTCGGCGCAGCGCATCGCGCAGATGGAGACGATGCCGGTCGGCGGCTCGGTGCCGACCGCCGAGATCCGCATGCAGCGCCGCGACGGGCAGGACCTCGTCGTGCAGGCGTCGGTCGTACGCGTCGAGCACACCGACGGCCCGGCCAGCCTGTCGATCTACTTCGATTTGACCGAGCGCAAGCGCGCCGAAGCGCGGCTGGCGCGCTCCGAGGCGATGTTCTCGCAACTGTTCGAGGCCGGCGCCGACAGCATCCTCGTGACCGAAGCCGCAAGCGGGCGCGTCGTGCTCGCCAACGAGGGTTTCGCGCGCCTGACCGGTATCGCTGCGGCGGCCGCGCGCGGCCGCACGACGGATGAACTGGGCCTGTGGGCCGACCCCGCGCAGCGCGCCGCCTTCGTGCAGGCGCTGTTCGCCGAGCGGCGCGTGCGCGACTATCCGATGCGGCTGCGCCGCGCCGACGGTGAAGTCCGATCGGTCGTGATGTCCAGTGCGCTGTTCGAGGTCAACGAGGACCGGTACGCGGTGACGATCGCGCGCGACGTGACGCAGATCGAGCAGGCGCGGCTGCAGTACGAGGCGATGTTCAGGAACGCGTCGGTCGGCATCGCCTTCACGCGCGACCGCGTGTTCCAGCACGTCAACCCGCGTTTTGCCGAGATGGTCGGCTGGAACGCCGACGAGCTGATCGGGCAGCCGGGCGCGGTGGTGTGGCCCACGCCGCAGGATTACGCCGAGGTCGGGCGGCGTTACGGTCCGCTGCTCGCGCGCGGCGAAGGCATCGACTTCGAGGCGACGATCCGCAGGCGCGACGGAACGACCTTCCTCGGCCGCATGCGCGCGCGCGCGATCGACCCGCACAACCCGGCCGGCGGCGGGACGATCTGGATCACCGAGGACATCACCGAACGGCGCGAGTGGGAGCGCCGGCTGGCTGCCGCGCGCGACGAAGCCGAGGCCGCCAACCGCGCCAAGAGCGCCTTCCTCGCGAACACGAGCCACGAGATCCGCACGCCGCTGAACGGGCTGCTGGGTCTGGCGCGGCTCGCGCTCGACCCGAAGGTCGGCCGCGAGCAGCAGCGCGAATACCTCGAGCTGATCGCCGAAAGCGCGCAATCGCTCGCGGCGATCATCTCCGACATCCTCGATCTGTCGAAGATCGAGGCGGGCAAACTCGAGCTCGACGAGGCGGTCTTCGACGTGCGCGAGCTGCTCGACTCGACCTTCATCGCGTACCGCGCGCTCGCCTCCGAGCGCGGGCTCGCCTTCGATCTCACCGTCGATCCGCAGGTGCTGCGCTACGCGCGCGGCGACGCGGTGCGCATCCGCCAGATCCTCGGCAACTTTCTGTCCAATGCGGTCAAGTTCACGCTGCGCGGACGCATCGAGCTGTGTGTCGAGGCGCGCGGCGAAGAGGCGCCCGACCGCCAGCGCGTTCGCTTCGCCGTCGCCGACACCGGCATCGGTATCGACGCCGCCGCGCGCGAGCGGCTGTTCAGCCCCTTCATGCAGGCCGACCAGACGACGACGCGCCGCTTCGGCGGCACCGGGCTGGGGCTGTCGATCTGCCGCCAGCTCGCACGGCTGATGGGCGGCGAGGTCGGCGTCGAAAGCGAAGTCGGTCGCGGCAGCACGTTCTGGTTCGAGGTCGCGCTGGCACGCGCCGCCGCGCCAGCCGCGGCGCCGGAACGCGCGGCGGTCGACGCCGACACGGCACTGCAAGGGGCGCGCGTGCTGGTGGTCGAGGACAACCCGGTCAACATGCTGATCGCGGAGACGCTGCTCGCCAACTGGGGTGTCGAGGTCGTGCAGGCGACCGACGGCCGCCAGGCCGTCGAGGCGGTCGACCGCGAGCGCGGGCGCTTCGACGCGGTGCTGATGGACGTGCACATGCCCGTGATGAGCGGGCACGAGGCCACGGTCGAGCTGCGCAAGCGTTACGGCGCCGACGAGCTGCCGATCATCGCGCTGACGGCCGCCGCGCTCGCCTCCGAGCAGCAGCAAAGCCTCGCGCTCGGCATGAACGACTTCATCGCCAAGCCGTTCGACGCCGCGCGGCTGCGCGAGCTGCTCGTCCGCTGGACAGCGCATCGCCGCGCGCGCGAGCGCCGCGCCGCGTAGAAACCGGATTCGGCACACAGGCACCGGGACGCGGGGGCAAGCCAAAGGCTTTCCCCCTGTCCCGATGTCCTGCCCTTCAGTCCTTCACTTCGTCCCGAACAGCCGGTCGCCGGCGTCGCCGAGTCCGGGGACGATGTAGGCGTGGTCGTTCAGGTGGTCGTCGAGCGCGGCGACGTACATCGGGACGTCCGGGTGATGGGCCCGGAAGACCGTGACCCCTTCCGGCGCGGCGACCAGCGCGAGGAAGTGGATGCGATCGGCGGTCACGCCACGCCTTTTCAGCACGTCGACCGCGTGCGCTGCCGAATAGCCGGTGCCGACCATCGGATCGCAGACGATGAAGACGCGGTCCTCGATTTCGGGCAGCCTCACGTAGTACTCGACCGGGCGCTTGTTCTCGTCGCGGTACAGCCCGATGTGGCCGACGCGCGCCGAGGGGATCAGCTTCAGCAGCCCGTCGGCCATGCCGAGCCCTGCGCGCAGCACCGGCACGACGACGAGCTTCTTGCCGGCGATCACCGGCGCGTCCATCGGACAAAGCGGTGTCTCGATGCGGCGCGTGGCGAGCGGCAGCGAGCGCGTGACCTCGTACCCCATCAGCAACGTGATCTCGGTGAGCAGCTCGCGGAACGTTCGCGTCGAGGTCGTCCGGTCACGCATGTGCGTGAGCTTGTGCTGGATCAGCGGGTGATCGACGATGAACAGCCCGGGAAAGCGGGGATCCTCGCGCATGGCCTGGCTCAGCGCTCCGCCGCTGCCGGCCGGACGATGTATTGGCCGGTCTTTTCGTCCTTGACGAGCGCAATCAGGCGGCGCTCCTGCGCGTCCTCCAGCAGCTTGCCGAAACTCTTGTAGCCGTAGGCGGATTCGTTGAAGTCGGGCCGGCGGCGTTTCAGCGCCTGCTTGATCATCGATGGCCAGATCTTCTCGTCGCCGCCGCGTTCGGCCGCGAGCGCCTCGAACGTCTGCATCACCAGCTCGAGCGCGGCGGACTTGCGGTCGTCGGCGGCCGCCGGTTCAACGATCTTCTCCGTGGATTTGGTCTTTTTCTTCGGTTCGCGCGGCTCGCCTTCCTTCGCCTCCTTGCGCTTGGCCGCGCTCTTGCGCTGCGACTCGTCGGCGCGGACGAGGTCGTCGTAAAAGATGAATTCGTCGCAGTTGCGCACCAGCAGGTCGGAGGTCGACGCGCGCACGCCGATGCCGATCACGGTCTTGTTGTTCTCGCGCAGCTTGGACACCAGCGGCGAGAAGTCCGAGTCGCCGCTGACGATCACGAAGGTGTCGACGTGCGGCTTCGTGTAGCACAGGTCGAGCGCATCGACGACCATGCGGATGTCGGCCGAGTTCTTGCCCGACTGGCGCACGTGCGGGATCTCGATCAGCTCGAACGCGGCCTCGTGCATCGGCGCCTTGAACGACTTGTAGCGCTCCCAGTCGCAGTACGCCTTCTTGACGACGATGCTGCCCTTGACCAGCAGCTTTTCGAGCACGAGCCGGATCGCGAACTTCTCGTACTTCGCCTCGGCCACGCCGAGCGCGATGTTCTCGAAGTCGCAGAACACCGCCATGTTTTCGATTTCGCTGGGCGCGGCCATCGCGGACTCCCTTCAGAAGGCAGCGAGTTTAACGGCGCGCCGCCGCGCGATGCGGTGCGTCGCGGACTCGCCCGACGGGCGCGCGACGCCGAACGCGCGTTCGTGGAAAGCGGCAGCGCTTTCGCGTCACCGCGGGCGGCGCGCGCCGGATTCAGGCGCCGCGCCAGGCGGCCGCCGCGAGCAGCAGCCAGCCGGCGAGGAAAAGCACGCCGCCCAGGGGCGTGACCGCGCCGAACGCGCGCACGCCCGTCAGCGCGAGCAGATACAGGCTGCCGGAGAACAACACCGTGCCGGCGGCGAACGACCAGCCGCTCGCGCTCGCGAGCACGCCGGGCCAGCGCGTGCAGGCCCATGCAACGGCGAGCAGCGCGAGCGCGTGCACGAGCTGATAGCGCACGCCGACCTCGAACGCCGCGAGCAGATCGGGCGCAAGCCGGCCCTTGAGCGCGTGCGCGCCGAAAGCGCCGGCGGCCACGCCGACGAAGGCGCTGGCCGAGCCCAGAATCACGAACAGTCGGTCCATGGTGATGCAAGGCGCGATCGGGGTCGCGCAGGGTGCCAGCCTACCCGAGCAGCCGGATCGCCGCGCGCCGCGGCCGCAAGTGCAACGACGCGCGCGGGCGCAGATCGGGCGCGGTCACGGCATCTCGCCGTGCAACTGCCGGAACGCGATGAACTCGCGCCGCGTTCGCGGGCCGAGCGTCTCGAACGACGGATCGGGCGCGTTCAGATACTCGAGCTTGGTCTTCTGCACGCGGTCGCGCGCGAGCTTGCCGCGCATCGCCTCGGGCTTGAGCCCGTAAACGCGCGCGGCGTTCAGCCCGAAGATCTTGCGCTTGGCTGCCGGCGTCAGCGCCGGATAACCGTAGCGTTCCTGGAACTCGCGGCTGATCTCGAACGCGCGGAACGCCTGGATCTGGTCCTGCGGGCTGCCGTACCAGATCGAGTCGGTGCCCCACAGGATGCGATCCTCGCCGAGGTGTTTCAGCAGCTTGCCGAGCAGATGCGCAGCCTGGTCCGGGTCGCGCATCACGAAGCGCCAGGTGCTGCCCAGCTCGGCGTAGACGTTCTTCACGCCGTTCTCGCCGACCGAGCGGATCAGCGCGTCGACGCCGAACTTCGCGTTCGGGTCGTACGGCCCTTCCTTGATGCCCGTGTCGAACCCCGAGTGATAGACGAGGAAGTTCAGGTCCGGATAGCGCTTGGCCGCGCGGCCGACGTCCGCACAGCTCGAAAACTCGTAGCCGCGCGGGCCGAACGCCAGCCCTTTGTGCACGCAGATGTTGCGCACGCCGAGCTTGCGCGCGCGCTCGATGAAGGGCAGCCCGTAGCGTTCGTCGTCGAGATGGAAGCCTGCGGCGCCGTCGCGCGGGCCGAACTGCGTGTACGTCTTGAATCCCGCGAGCGGCCAGCGCGCCGCCTGCGCGTCCATGCCTTCGATTTCGCCCGCGAGCGTGGGCATCGAGCGGCCGTGCAGCAGCAGCCGTTCGGTGCCGTCGAGCGCGTTGGCGGCCGCGCGCGTGGCGCCCGCCGCTTCGAAGTCCAGCGGATTGGTGTCGGCGCCGCCGGGCACGTGCGACAGCACGCCCATCGCCGTGTCGCTGTCGAGGAACACGTCCTTCAGCAGCTGCTCGGAGGAGAAGCACTCGACGTGATCGGCCTTGCCGCAGTTCGCATTGGGGAAGCCCTTGAACGCGTTCGGGCCGGCGCGCTTGCGCCACGCGCCCTGCGGATTCACGTGATGAAGCTGGACATCGAAGATGAATTCGTCGCCGCCGAGCGCGTCCTGCGCGGCAGCCAGCTCGAACGGCGCCTCCTTCGGCAGCGCATAGCGGCCGCCGCGCGCGCCCGCGGCGGCGAACGCGCGGTCGAACGCCGCGAGCGTGGCGGCCGCGCCGAGCAGCGATACGAGGTAGCGCCGCCGCGGCAGGCCGAGCCGGCGCGCGGCGGCGTCGACGGCGGCCTGCGCTTCGTCGCGCGCCGCGCGCGCCGCGGGCGGAAGCGGCACCGGAGCGAACTCGCCATTGGAGGTGGTGTCGAGCTTGATCGGCAGTCGCCGGCCGTGCGGATCGTGTGTCGTCGTCATCGCGAGCTCCTCGTCGACCGCTGCGCGCTCACCTGGGGCGCGGCTTCGGGTACTGGTGCAGTTTGCCGATCCGGCGCTCGAACGGATCGAGCCGCGACAGCCTGCGCGCCTGCGCCGGCGTGACCAGCGGCACGTGATGCAAGGCGGCGAGCTTGTCGTGGATCTCCCAGCAGGCCTTGCCGTTCGTCACCCACAGCGCGGGATCGACGCGCCGCAGATCGTAGGGGCGCGTATAGCCGCGCAGCGTGCGCTCGCCGCGCCTGTTGTTGTATTCGTGGAAGTACGACATCGCCAGCTCGCGCAGGCTGCGATAGACCGGATCGCGATAGCGCAGCCGCACGCCGTTGGTCTTCGAGATCGCGCCCCAGCAGCGGCCGCGGCGGAACAGCGTGATCACGTGCGGGTAGTCGCTCGCGTCGCAGTCCAGGTGCATCAGCAGCGGCGGATCGCCGTGCAGCCACAGCGCGCAGGCGGCGACGAATGCCCCTTCGATGCAATGCGCGCGGCGCTGCCGCAGCACCTCGCGCACCGAAAGCACCGTTTCGCCGTCGGGCTCGTGGTTGCTCGGGATCGTGTAGAGGAATCGCTGGATGCGCTCGGGCGTGTCGAGCCGCGCGAACACGGCGCGTTCGGCGCGCGTCAGCCCGAGCCGGCGGGCGATGCTTTCGGCAATCGGGCGCCGCTCGTTGCGGCGGGAAGCGATCGTGGCCATCGAGTCTTTGGCAGCCATCGCGCGCGCGGGGTGACCGCAGCGCTTGTGTACGCCCATTGTGCCGGTGTTGCGACCGATCGAGCATGACGAATCTTCGCGACACGACCGACCGCCTCGCGGTCGCATCGGTCACCCTTCGTCACTCCGAGCCGCAACGCCACCATTGTCATTCCGAGCCGTAGGCGAGGAATCTCCGCCGCTCGCGACGCCGAGATCCCTCGCGTTCGCTCGGGATGACGATGGGGAGTCATTCCGCGCCCCAGGCGAGGAATCTCCGCCGCTCGCGACGCCGGGATCCCTCGCGCCGGTCGGGATGACGGAACCAGTCGCCGCACGGTCGCAACGAACTTGCGGGGTCGCGGTGTCACGAGCTTGCGTAAGTCTCAATAGAATGTCGCGCGCCGCGAGCGTCCCACCGATGAAGTTCTTCCGTCTCTGCGCATTGCTGTTTGCGGCCGCCGTGCTCGCGGCGTGCGATCGGCCGCCGAGCATGCGCGGCGACGAGCCCAGGGCGCACCCGGCTCCGCTGATCGACGGACTTGGCAGCACGTCGTTCACGATCACGACGAAAGCGCCCGCTGCGCAACGTTACTTTTCGCAGGGCTTGCTGCTTGCCTGGGCGTTCGAGCATGCCGAAGCGGAGCGCTCCTTCCGCGAGGCGGTGCGGCGCGACCCCGACTGCGCGATGTGCGAATGGGGCGTGGCCTATGTCCGCGGACCGAACGTCAATCACCCGTATCGCGACGGCGCCGCCGAGGCGGCGCGGCACGTGCGGCGCGCGCTGGCGCTGGCGCCGCAGGCGAGCGCGCGCGAACGCGCGCTGATCGAGGCGCTCGCGACCCGCTACGACGTCGAGGCCCCGGCGAAGGATGCGCCGCCGGCCGCCGCCGCGCTTTGCACGGCGCGGCCCGGCGCGGGCGTCGATCCGCTCGATGTGGCCTATGCGCAGGCGATGGCGCGCGTCGTGCAGCGGTTCCCGGACGATCCGGACATCCGTGTGCTGCACGCCGAAGCGCTGCTGCTGCTCGCGCCGTGGGCGTGGTGGCGCGACGGCGCGCCGGCGGAGGGAACGCTGCAGGCAATCGAAGAACTCGACGCGGCGCTCGCGCTGGCGCCACAACACACGGGCGCCAATCACTACCTGATTCACGCGCTGGAACAGTCGCCGACGCCGGAACGCGCGTTGCCCGCCGCGCAGCGGCTCGGCGGGATCGCGCCGGACGCCGGACACCTCGTGCACATGCCTTCGCATATCTACCTGCGCGTCGGCCGATACGCCGACGCGTCGCGCGCGAACGTCGAGGCGATCGCCGCCGACGAGCGCTTCGCCGCACAGATCCGCGCGCAGGGCGCTGCGCCGCTCGGCCATGTCTCGCATCACCGGCACTTCCTTTGGGCGACCGCGGCGATGGAAGGGCGCGGCGCGGCGTCGATCGGCGCGGCGCGCGAGCTCGCGGCGCAGGTCGAGCGCGACGGCCGGCCTTTCGGACGCGCGGGCAACGAGTATTTCGCGGCGCTGCCGCTGTTGGCGCTGGTGCGCTTTGCGCGCTGGGACGAGATCCTCGCCGCGCCCGCGCCGGCCGGCGCGTCGGCGTATCCGCGCGGCGTTTGGCACTACGCGCGCGGCATGGCCTTTGCGCGGACCGGCCGCGCGGACGAAGCGCGCGCGGAGCTCGTCGCGCTGGAAAGCGCCATCGCCGACGCGTCGCTCGCCGAGCTCTCGTTCAAGGGGATCGATCCGCTCGAAGCCTACCTGCGCGTCGGCGTCGAGTCGCTGCACGGCGAGATCGCGCTTGCGCGCAAGCAGTACGCCCAGGCGCTCGCGCATTTGCGCCGCGCGGTCGAGCTGCAGGACGCCCTCGAATCCGAAGAGCCGCCGCCGTGGGCCGCATCGCAGCGACTTGCGCTCGGGGCTGCGCTGCTTCTCGCTGGCCGCGCCGCGGAGGCCGAGCGGGTGTTTCGCGAGGATCTGGCGCGCTTCCCTGCCAACGGCTGGGCGCTGTACGGGCTGGCCGAGAGCCTGCTGCGGCAGGGCCGACGCGCCGACGCGCGGCGAGTGCAGGCGCAGTTCGAAGCGGCCTGGATCCACGCGGACCTCGCGCGGCCCGACGCGCGCTACTGAGCGCGCGCGGTCGCGCCGGCGCCGCAATCGGTGACCGCAGTCACATCCTGTGTGACGTATGTACCGATAGGCTGGTCCGTGCCGGCGCGGTTTGAGGCGGCTCAAGCCGTCGCAGCCGCGGGCGGTGTCGAATGGCACCGATCGCCGCCGTCGTACGGTGCGCGGGTGGTTTCATGGAGCAATGGGCGCCGCATCGGCCGGCGCACGGAGCGTTGGATGAGCGCAAGTGCATTGGGTGTCGCCTCGACGTCCGCCCCCTCGCGGGCGGCCGGCCGGGGCGTGATGAATCCTTACCTGGCCGGCTTCGGTATCGGCGTGATACTGCTGCTGGCGTTTCTGATCATGGGGCGCGGGCTTGGCGCCACCGCTGCATTCGGCTCGATCGTCGCCGCCATCGCCGGCGCGATCTCGCCCGAGTGGACCGCGGCCAATCCCGCGCTGAAGGGCTACTTCGCCGATCCGCCGTCGACGAACTGGACGCTTTATCTGATCGCCGGCGCGTTCGTCGGCGCGCTCGCGTCCGGGCTCGCTGCCGGTCGCGCGCGATGGCGTATCGAACGCGGCCCGCATCTGTCGGCGCAGGCGCGCCTTGCGCTCGCGTTCTTCGGCGGCGCCGTCGCGGCCGTCGGCGCGAAACTCGCGAAGGGCTGCACCAGCGGGCAGGCGCTGACCGGCGGCGCGCAACTGAACGTCGGAAGCTGGATCTTCATGTTGTCGGTCTTTGCCGGCGCGTACCTGCTGGCGTATTTCGTGCGGAGGCAATGGCGATGACGTTCCCCCTTTACGCCTACGAGCGGATCACGGACTCGCAAGGACTCGTCGTCGCGCTCGCGCTGGGCTTCGGCTTCGGCTGGTTCCTCGAGCGCGCCGGTTTCGGCAGCGCACGCCGGCTCGCCGCGCAGTTCTACCTGTACGACATGACGGTGCTGAAGGTGATGTTCACGGCGATCGTCACCGCGGCGGTGGGGCTATGGGCGTTCGCGGCGCTCGGCGTACTGGACCTTTCGGCGGTGTACCTGACGCCGACCAGCGTCGGCGCGCAGTTGCTCGGCGGGCTTGCGCTCGGCGCCGGGTTCGTCATCGGCGGCTACTGCCCGGGCACGTCCGCCGTCGCCACCGCCACCGGCAGCGGCGACGGGCTCGTGTTCATGCTCGGCTTCGCGGCGGGGCTCGCGGTCTACGCAGTCGCATTGCCGGGTCTGGAGCTGTGGGCCAACGCCAACAGCATCGGCGAGGTCACGCTTCCGCAGCTATGGGGCCTGCCCTACGGGGCGGTGGTACTGGGCCTCGTCGCGCTGGCGGCCGTCGCGTTTGCGGCCGCGGAGTGGTCCGAGCGCAGGTTCGCCGATCTGAGGCCACGGTAGTCGCTTCGGTCGTCGCCGCAGTCCCGCCTCGCCGGTCAACGTCCGTGGCGAACGGGCGTTGTTGCGCATGCCGTCGCATCGGTATCCGTTACCATGCGCGCCGGCGCGGCAGCGCCGTTTTTCCGTCACCTCACTTACCGAGAAGGGTACGAATCATGATCAAGCTCGTCGCCGCGCTGTTCGCCAGCGCGTTCATGCTGGCGCAGGCGCCGGCTTTCGCCCAGACTGCGAAGAAGGAAGAAAAGGCCGAAGCGAAGAAGACCGACGCCAAGAAGGCCGAAGCGAAGAAGACCGAGACCAAGAAAGAAGAAGAAAAGAAAGCCAAGCCCAAGAAGGGCGGCTGCTGAGCAAGGCCGGTCGCACGGAATGCGAAACGGGCGGGGACCTCCCCGCCCGTTTTACGTCCGGCTTCGCGTCAGGGCGCCGCCGCGCCCTTTTTCGATCGTCTGGTGGTCGCGCTCTCTGCGTTCAGAACCGCCAGCCGTACGCCACGCCGAGCGACATCTGTTTCATCCTCAGGTTGACGTTGCCGCCGCCGAACGGCGCGGGGATCGAGTTCGATCCGTTGACCGTCTTCTCGGGCACGTACATGAAGAAGAAGCTCGCCTCGCTGTTGCCCGGCATCGCCCACGTGCCGCCGACCGTGAAGTGCTGCTCGACCACGCCGGGGGCGAGCACGTTGAACAGCGTCTCGCTCGACGGGATCGGCTGCTTGCCGTAGTTGTAGCCGGCGCGCAGCGTCGTCGTCGGGTTCACGGCCCACTGCACGCCGAGCTTGTACGCGGTCACGTCCTGCCAGCCGAAGCCCGCGCCGTTGGCCGTTCCGAGCGGCGCGTTGAACAGGTTCGGCAGCAGCGGGTTGTTGACCGACCGGATGCCCGAGTACTCGATGCGAACGACGTCGAACGCGACGGTCACCGGCGGGGCGACCTTGCACGCCACCCCTGCGCCATAGTTGGCCGGGATGTCGAAGCCGCCTTCTTCGGCGAACAGGCCTTTGTACTTGTCGAACTCGCTCATCTTCGTCTTGGTCTGGTAGGTCACGCCGAAGTCGCACGCGGGCGCGAGTTTTCCCATCCAGCCGATGCGCACGCCGACGCCAGTCGACGAGTTGTAGCCCTGATTGGTCACGTTGCCCGGGAAGGCCGAGAACTGATTGGGCGGGCCGCCGGTTGCAGTGAAATTCTCCAGCCCGGTGGCCTTGAAGCGCTGATACGCGAGGTTCACCGACGCCCCGATGACCTGTCCCGGTGCGACCTGCCAGGCGACCGTCGGCGCGACGAACAGCTGCGACAGGTCGATGCCGGCTTTGGAGGTCCCGAACAGCGGGAACGCGGACGTGTACGACGTGTTCATGCCGCCATGGCCGTAGACCGTCACGCCGACGGCGACGTTCGGACTGACCAGGCGGTTGTAGCCGAACTCGGGGACGAAGAAGTTGCTCTTGTCGTTGGCATCGTAAGTGCCGTTGATCGGCGCGGGGCTTCCGACGACTTCGGACTCCCGCGTCGGCCTGAACCAGTCCAGCCCGACGTCGATGCGGTTGCCGACGAAGAACATTCCCGCCGGGTTCGTCGCGGCGGCGATCGCGTCCTGCGGCAGCGCGATCGCTGCGCCGGCCATGCCCTTGGCCTTGATGCCCTGACCGTGCGGGAAATAGCCGTTGGTCGCGAACGCGGCCGGCGATGCGAACGCTGCCGCGACGGCAGCGGCGATGGCGAGCGATCTCGTTTTCATGACGAAGCCCTCCTTGGGCAGTGGGTGCGGAAATCGGACGTGATCAAAACGCGCGGCGCGGCCAAGAGGGTGGGCAAGCGGCGTCGTGTGGGGTCATCGCGCCTGATATCGCGCCGACCCGATGGCGGCTCGAGCCGTGGCATCTGCTCCTCGTCTTTTCGTTCTGATTCGGGCGTCCGTCCAGCGGCGCCCGTCAAGCCGCGGCGAGATCGCGTATGCGCGACACACTTTGCGGCCAAGCGTAGGGCGACGGTAGCGGCGCCGGTTGCGAGGGGTCAAGGCGGCGCGGACGCGCCGTGTCTTTGTGTGACGTAGATCACAGTGGTCATCGGCGTTGAGTCATGGGCAAGTCCTTGCGCGACTCGACGCGTCGCCGCGGTCGCTGCGTTTTTTTCGGCGCTTTCGTGGGTCGATGGCGCTTCTTCGATTCGAATCAGCCGGCCGACCGCGCCGCGCCGAGTCAGCCGAGTTCGCCCCGCTGCGCCAGTTCGCGGATTCGTCGCACCGTGTCGAGGTCGGCGCTTTCGTAGGCGCGCTTTCGCAGTGTGGCGGCGATGGCGTCGAGCTCGCCGTCGGTCTCGGCCTCGTCGGACTCGTAGGTGAAGCGCAGGAACAGCGCGTCGGGCCGCGGCTCCTCGATTCGGATCGTGAGCCGGCTCGCGGGCCAGCCCGCGGTGCCAGCGGTATGCGTTTCGGTGCGGTCGAGCGGGTACAGCCGGACCCGATCGTCGACGGTGAAGCTGCCAAAGTCCAGCGTGCGCGTGAGTTCGACCACGTCGCCCGAGCGTTCGCGCGCGTGCACGATCGCGCCCTCGAGCGCGAACACGAACAGCGTCGGCTCCTCGGCGCGCCGCACGAGCCCGCGCCAAAGCTGCTCGCGCGTCAGCGGGTCGAGCAGCGGGATCAGCGGATCGTTGATCTGAACCAGGTGTTCGAAGCGCACATCCGCATTGTGCGCCGGGACCGACGAGCGGTTAAGCCCCGGCGCTCGAGCGCGCCGTCGATCGCCATGTGCGCCCCCCGCGCGAGGAAACGAGGGTGCCGAAGCAGGCCATCGTTGCAGGCCGCACCGATGTCGGCCGTCGGTCTGGCCGCGGCCGAATCCGTTTCCCCCCGGGTCACAGGCCGTTTCCGGATCCGCCGCGCTGAGCGGCCGCGCGTCAGGACGCGTCGCCGGTCGGCTGCAGCGCGCCGAACTCCTTCGCGAGAAACGTCTCGCCGCGTTCGAGCACGAAGTAACGGAACGCCTCCGCTGCGGGCGACAGCACCTTCGCCAGGTTGTTGACGACGTACCAGCGCCGCACGATCGGCAGACCCTCGACGTCGGGCGTGGCGAGCAGGCCCGACTTCAGCTCCAGGCCGATCGTGTGCAGCGAAAGGAAGGCGATGCCCAGCCCGGCCATCACGGCCTGCTTGATCGACTCGTTGCTCGCCATTTCCATCGCGATCCGCGGCTCGATTCGATGGTCGGCGAAATACTTCTCCATCGCCGCCCGGGTGCCGGAGCCCGGCTCGCGCACGATGAACGGGAAGTTCGCGAGCGCCTGTGCGGGCGCGTGACCCATTGCCCTGGCCAGTGCGTGGTCGGGCGGCGTGATGACCACGTGCGGGTGCGCGGCGAACGGCTCGGCGCGCGTGGCGATCTCGCGCGGCGGACGCCCCATGACGGCCAGATCGACCTCGTTTCTTTGCATGGCGGCAACCAGTTGTTCGCGGTTGCCGCCGACGACGAGCCTGATGTCGACTTCCGGATGTTCCTCGCGGAACTGCGCCAGCAGCCGCGGCAGGAAGTACTTGGCGGTGCTGACCATGCCGATGGCGAGCCGCCCGCCCTGCAACCCGCGGAAGCGCGCGACGGCGTCCTCGGCGTCCTTCAGCGTCGCGAGGATCTTGCGCGCGTACACCAGCAGGTACTCGCCGGTGACCGTCAATGCGACCTGTTTCTCGGTGCGATCGAACAGCGGGAGCCCGACCTGCTCCTCGAGTTCGCGGATCTGCATCGAAACCGCGGGGGGCGTGAGGTTCAGCTCGGCGGCTGCGCGCGCGAAGCTCGAATGCCGAGCCACCGCCGCGAAGGCCCGGAGCTGCTTCAGGGTGACCGAGCGCATAAGCGTTCCTTAAGGCGCGCCTCAAAAAATCTCAATTTACCTTAATCAGCGCAGTGCCTAGAGTGCCGCCGTACGTTCCGACGATGGCGACAGGAGAGCCCAGCGCATGAACAAAGTCGTGGAAGCCGGGGTTGCGACCAACCCCACCGAAGTCAAGGACGCGAAGAAGCGCTACAGCGCGGGGGTCCTGAAGTACCGGCAGATGGGTTACTGGCAGCCCGATTACGTGCCCAAGGACACGGACACGATCTGCCTGTTCCGGATCACGCCGCAGGAAGGCGTGGATCCGGTTGAGGCGGCCGCCGCGGTGGCCGGCGAATCATCGACGGCCACTTGGACCGTCGTCTGGACGGACCGGCTGACCGCCTGCGAGAACTACCGCGCCAAGGCCTACAAGGTCGAGCCGGTGCCCAACCGCCCGGGCGAGTACTTCGCCTGGGTCGCCTACGACATCATCCTGTTCGAAGAAGGCTCGATCGCCAACATGACGGCGAGCCTGATCGGCAACGTCTTCAGCTTCAAGCCGCTGAAAGCCGCGCGGCTCGAGGATATCCGCGTGCCGGTCGCGTACGTCAAGACGTTCAAGGGCCCGCCCACCGGTCTCGTCGTCGAACGCGAGCGGCTCGACAAGTTCGGCCGCCCGCTGCTGGGCGCCACCACCAAGCCCAAGCTGGGCCTGTCGGGTCGCAACTACGGGCGCGTGATCTATGAGGGCCTGAAAGGCGGCCTGGACTTCATGAAGGACGACGAGAACATCAACTCGCAGCCCTTCATGCACTGGCGCGACCGCTTCCTGTACGTGATGGACGCGGTGAACAAGGCGAGCGCCGCCACCGGCGAGGTCAAGGGCAGCTATCTGAACGTCACGGCCGGGACGATGGAGGCGATCTACGAGCGCGCCGAGTTTGCCAAGGAGCTTGGCAGCGTGATCGTCATGGTCGACCTGATCGTCGGTTGGCCCTGCATCCAGAGCCTGAGCGAATGGTGCCGCAGGAACAACATGATCCTGCATCTGCACCGCGCCGGCCACGGCACCTACACGCGGCAGAAGAACCACGGCGTGAGCTTCCGCGTCATCGCGAAGTGGCTGCGGCTGGCGGGTGTGGACCACATGCATGCCGGCACCGCGGTCGGCAAGCTCGAAGGCGATCCGCTGACGGTGCAGGGTTACTACAACGTCTGCCGCGATGCGTACACGAAGCAGGACCTGCCGCGCGGGCTGTTCTTCGACCAGGACTGGTGCGACCTGAAGAAGGTGATGCCGGTGGCCAGTGGCGGGATCCACGCCGGCCAGATGCACCAGCTGCTCGATCTGTTCGGCGACGACGTCGTGCTGCAGTTCGGCGGCGGCACGATCGGCCATCCGATGGGCATCCAGGCCGGCGCCACCGCCAATCGCGTCGCGCTCGAGGCGATGGTCAAGGCGCGCAACGAAGGACGCGACATCCGCAACGAGGGCCCCGAGATCCTGCGCCGCGCGGCGCAGTGGTGCACGCCGCTGAAGGCTGCGCTCGATACCTGGGGCGAGGTGAGCTTCAACTACACGCCGACCGACACCAGCGACTACGCCGTCACGCCGACGGTCTCCTGAACGACGCGACGAGGACCAGCGACCATGATGACCAACCCGACCGGGCGGATCACGCAGGGCCAGTTCAGCTTCCTGCCCGACCTGACCGACGACGAGATCCGCCTGCAGATCGAATACGGACTGCAGAAAGGCTACGCGTGGAGCGTGGAGTACACCGACGACCCGCACCCGCGCAACACGTATTGGGAGATGTTCGGCATGCCGATGTTCGACCTGAAGGACGCCGCCGGCGTCATCATGGAAATGAACAACTGCCGCAAGACGTTTCCGAACCACTACATCCGGCTGATGGCCTTCGACTCGACGCGCGGCGTCGAGTCGATCGCGATGAGCTTCATCGTCCATCGGCCGAAGTCCGAGCCGGGTTTCGGACTGGTGCGCCAGGAAGTCGACGACCGCCGCATCCGTTACACGGTGCACTCGTACGCGACCGACAAACCGGAGGGCGAGCGCTACGGCGGCTGAACGCCGCGGCGCTCCGTCCTCCCCGACCGGAGTCTCCTCGTGCCCGCGCTCCCGTTTTCTCCTCCTTCCTCCGGGTTCGCGGGCCCTTTTTTCAGCGCCTGCCCGCGCGGGCGCTGAAAAGAGGCCGTACCGACGATGAACGCGACCGAATCTCCCGCCATCGATCTGCGCGCGATCCTGCAGCAGGCGCAGGTGCAGGACGTGCTCGACGCGCTGGAGCGCGATCTCGTGGGACTGGCGCCGGTGAAGCGGCGCATCCGCGAGATCGCCGCTTTCCTGGTCGTATCCCGCGCGCGCGCGCAGCTCGGCCTGGAAGCCGCCGCGCCGTCGCTGCACATGTGCTTCACCGGCAATCCGGGCACCGGCAAGACGACGGTCGCGCTGCGCATGGCCGAGATCCTGCATCGGTTGGGTTACGTTCGCAAAGGCCACGTGGTCAGCGTCACGCGCGACGACCTCGTCGGCCAGTACATCGGCCATACCGCGCCGAAGACCAAGGAAGTCTTGAAGCGCGCGATGGGCGGCGTGCTGTTCATCGACGAGGCGTACTACCTGTACCGCCCCGAGAACGAGCGCGACTACGGGCAGGAGGCGATCGAGATCCTGCTGCAGGTGATGGAGAACAACCGCGATGACCTGGTCGTGATCCTCGCCGGCTACAAGGACCGGATGGACACGTTCTTCAAGTCCAATCCCGGCATGAGTTCGCGCATCGCGCACCACATCGACTTTCCCGATTACACGCCCGACGAGCTCCTGGCGATCGCGCAGAAGATGGCCGCGCAGATGAACTACCGCTTCGACGAGGAGGGACTCGCCGCGCTGCGCGAGTACATCGAATACCGCATCCGCCAGCCGCACTTCGCCAACGCACGCTCGATCCGCAACGCGCTCGATCGCGCGCGGCTGCGCCAGGCCAACCGCGTCTTCGATGCGGCGCTCGGCGGCGGCGCGCTGACCTCGCCCGACGAGCTCGCGCTGATTCGGGCAGCCGACATCCGCGCCTCGCGCGTGTTCGATGCCGCCAAGGATTCCGCATCACAGTGAGAAGACCATGCACCTGCGCCGTACGACGCTGTCGAAATTCCTGATCGAGCAATTGCGCGACATGCCCGACCACGCCGACCTCGCGGCGCTGCTGGTCGACATCGCCGCCGCCGTCAAGGCGATCTCGGCGATGGTGGGCCGCGGCGCGCTCGGCGCGGGCATCGGCGCGCTGGACACGCGCAACGCCGGCGGCGACGTTCAGAAACCGCTGGACGTGCTGACCAACGACGCGATCATCGGTCACTGCGAGTGGGGCGGGCTGCTCGCCGCGATGGCCTCGGAGGAGATGGACGCGCCGTATGCCATCCCGCCGCAGTACCGGCGCGGCCCCTACCTGCTCGTTTTCGATCCGCTCGACGGCTCGAGCAACATCGACGTGAACGTGGCCGTCGGGACGATCTTCTCGGTGCTGCGGCACACGGGTGACCACGCGCCGACGACGGCCGACTTCCTGCAGCCCGGCACGAGACAGGTCGCCGCCGGCTACGCGATCTACGGGCCGGCGACGATGCTGGTGCTGACCGTCGGGCGCGGCACGCACGGCTTCACGCTCGACCGCGAGATCGGCAACTTCATCCTGACGCATCCCGACCTGCGGATTCCCGAGGAGACCTCGGAGTTCGCGATCAACGTGTCGAACGAGCGCTTCTGGGAGCCGCCGGTCGCGCGCTACGTCGCCGAATGCAAGGCTGGCAAGACAGGGGTGCGCGGGCGCGACTTCAACATGCGCTGGATCGCGTCGATGGTCGCCGACGTGCACCGCATCCTGGTGCGCGGCGGCGTGTTCATGTACCCGCGCGATACGAAGGATCCGGGCAAGCCGGGCCGGCTGCGGCTGCTGTACGAGGCGAATCCGGCGAGCCTGCTGATCGAGCAGGCCGGCGGCGCCGCATCGACCGGGCGCGGCCGCATCCTGGAAGTCGTGCCGACCGAGCTGCATCAGCGCGTCGCGGTGATCTTCGGCTCGAAGGCCGAGGTCGAGCGCATCGAGCGCTACCACGCCGAGTATGACCGCGGCGACGACAAGCCGTACGTCTCGCCGCTGTTCAACGAGCGCTCGCTGTACCGGCCCGAGGCGCGGCTGTAAGGCGCGCGCGGCGGCCACCGAACCGATCCCCCGACACCGAAAGCAGGCGAAACCGTCATGTCCACCAAGCATCCGATCATCGCCGTGACCGGCTCGAGCGGCGCGGGCACGACGACGGTGATGAGAAGCTTCCAGCACATCTTCCGCCGCGAGGGAATCCGCGCGCAGATCGTCGAAGGCGACTCGTTCCATCGCTACGACCGCAAGGCGATGCGCGCCGCGATGAAGGAGGCCGAGGCCGCGGGCAACCGTCACTTCAGCCACTTCGGCCCGGAGGCCAACCTGCTCGCGGAACTGGAGGGGCTGTTCCGCACCTACGGCGAATCCGGCCGCGGGCGCATCCGGAAGTACCTGCACGACGCCCAGGAGGCGGCGCCCTACAAGCAGGAGCCCGGCACCTTCACGCCTTGGCAGGACATCGACCCGGACACCGACGTGCTGTTCTACGAAGGGCTGCACGGCGGCTACGTCGACGCCGAGGTCAACGTCGCGCGTCACGTCGATCTGCTGGTCGGCGTGGTGCCGATCATCAACCTGGAGTGGATCCAGAAGCTGCACCGCGACCAGAGCCTGCGCGGCTACTCGCAGGAGGCGGTGGTCGACACGATCCTGCGCCGCATGCCCGATTACGTGAACCACATCTGCCCGCAGTTCTCGCGCACGCACGTGAACTTCCAGCGGGTTCCGACCGTGGACACGAGCAATCCGTTCATCGCCAAGGACATCCCGAGCGCCGACGAAAGCATGGTCGTGATCCGCTTCGCCAACCCCAAGGGCATCGATTTCCCGTACCTGCTGTCGATGCTGCACGACTCGTGGATGAGCCGCCCGAACAACATCGTCGTGCCGGGCGGCAAGATGGGCTTGGCGATGCAGTTGATCTTCACGCCGATGATCCTGCGGCTGATGGATCTGAAGAAGCGCGCCTAGCCCCGAAGGACACCGCGGCGTCGCGGCAGGCGCGCAGGGCCGATCGCATGCGGCTGTGCGTGCACCGGTGAGCCGTGGTCAACACCAACCCAGCGAACCAAGGAACGTTGCGATGAACGCACCGCAGTTTCACGCGAGCCAGGTCGACGAGCGCCGCGCGCTGGCCAACGCGCTGCGCTTTCTGGCGATCGACGCGGTCGAGGCCGCCAAGAGCGGCCATCCGGGCATGCCGATGGGCATGGCCGACATCGCCGAAGTTCTGTGGCGCGGCCACTTCAGGCACAACCCGGCGAACCCGCGCTGGCCCGACCGCGACCGCTTCGTGTTGTCCAACGGTCACGGCTCGATGCTGCTGTACGCGTTGCTGCATCTGACCGGCTACGACTTGCCGCTCGATGAGCTGAAGCGGTTCCGCCAACTGCACTCGAAGACGCCGGGGCATCCGGAGACGGGCGCGACACCCGGCGTGGAGACGACGACCGGCCCGCTCGGCCAAGGCTTGGCCAATGCGGTCGGCATGGCGCTCGCCGAAAAGCTGCTCGCAGCGCGATTCAACCGGCCGGGCTTGCCGATCGTCGATCACCGCACCTTCGTCTTCCTCGGCGACGGTTGCCTGATGGAAGGCGTCAGTCACGAAGCCTGTTCGCTGGCGGGTGCACTCGGGCTCGGCAAACTCGTCTGCTACTACGACGACAACGGCATCTCGATCGACGGCCACGTCACCGGCTGGTTCCGCGACGACACACGCAAGCGCTTCGAAGCGTACGGCTGGAACGTCGTCGGCCCGATCGACGGCCACGACCCGGCCGCGATCGAAAGCGCCACGCGCGAAGCGCTCGCCTGCGCGGACCGGCCCACGCTCGTCGTCTGCCGCACGACGATCGGCTGGGGCGCGCCGACGCTGGCGGGCAAGCACGAAGTGCACGGTGCGCCGCTCGGTGCGGCGGAGGCGCGCGCCACGCGCGATGCGCTCGGCTGGCCGCATCCACCGTTCGAGATTCCGCCGTCGCTGCGCGCGCGGTGGGATGCGCGTTCGCAGGGTGCGGCGGCCGAAGCGCGCTGGCAGGCGATGTTTGCGCGATACCGCGCGCAGTACCCGTCCGAGGCGGCCGAGTTCGAGCGCCGCATGCGCGGCGAGCTGCCCGCGGACTGGCGCGCGCTCGCGGACGAACTGGTCGCCGCCGCGCGCGCGGTCACCGCGCCGACGGCCACGCGCAAGTCGTCGCAGCAGATGCTCGAGCTGCTGGTGGCGCGCGTGCCCGAGCTGCTCGGCGGGTCGGCCGATCTCACCTGGTCGAACCTCACGGCGGTGAAGGCCTCGCGCAGCGTGGATTCGTACGCCGACGGCAACTACGTGCACTACGGTGTGCGCGAATTCGGCATGGCCGCGATCATGAACGGCGTGGCGCTGCACGGCGGATTCCTGCCGTACGGCGGAACCTTCGCGGTGTTCTCGGACTACGCGCGCAGCGGCGTCCGAATGAGCGCGCTGATGAAGCAGCGCGTCGTCTACGTGCTGACGCACGACTCGATCGGCCTGGGCGAAGACGGCCCGACGCACCAGCCGGTCGAGCACGCGACCGCGCTGCGCGTGATCCCCAACCTCGATGTCTGGCGGCCGTGCGACGGCGCCGAGACCGCGGTCGCATGGACGGCGGCGCTCGAACGCAGCGACGGACCGACGGCGCTGCTGCTGTCGCGGCAGAACCTGCCGCAGGTGGCCGGCGCCGATCCGCAGGCGATCGCGCGCGGCGGCTACGTGCTGCGCGACGCCGATCGCGCGCCCGACGCCGTCGTCATCGCCACCGGCTCCGAGGTGGCGCTCGCGCTCGAGGCGCAGAAGCTCGCTGCGGCCGAGGGCATCGCGGTGCGCGTCGTGTCGATGCCCTCGACCAGCGTCTTCGATCGCCAGAGCCCGGCGTGGCGCGAGTCGGTATTGCCGCGCGGCGTGCCGCGCGTGGCGATCGAGGCCGCGCATCCGGACTTCTGGCGCAAGTACGTCGGGCTCGACGGCGAGGCGATCGGTGTGGCGAGCTTCGGCGAATCGGCACCGGCCGCGGCGCTGTTCGAGCACTTCGGCGTCACCGCCAACGCGGTCGTCGAAGCGGTGCGGCGCGTCGCGCGCGCCGACGCGGTTGCGGCAGGGTGAGGGCGCCGATGTTCGACCTCGTCCTCTTCGATCTCGACGGCACGCTGATCGACACCGCGCCGGAGATCGCCGACGCGGTCAACGCGCTGCTCGCCGGCGAGCGGCTGCCGCGTGTCGACGAGACGTTCGTGCGCGACTGGATCGGCCACGGCACGCGCGAACTGCTGCGCGCCGCGCTGGCCGAAAGCGCGCGAAGGGCCGGCCTGGCGCCGGCGCGCGCACCTTCGCTCGCCGCGCTGCTGCCGGCGTTCGACCGCCATTATCTTGCCCACTGCGGCAAGCGCAGCCGGGTTTTCTCCGACGTCGAGCCGGCGCTCGATGCGCTGCGCTGCGCCGGCGTGCGCACGGCGGTCGTCACGAACAAGGAAGAACGTTTCGCGTACGCGGTGCTGGACGCGCACCGGCTGCGCGACTACCTGGATCTGGTGATCTGCGGCGATACGCTCGCGGCGAAGAAGCCCGACCCGCTGCCCGCGGTGCATTGCATGCAGCGGTTCGGCGTGGCGCCCGAACGAACGCTGCTGGTCGGCGACTCGGAAATCGACGTCGCGACCGCGCGCGCCGCCGGCATCGGCGTCTGGGCCGTCCCGTACGGCTACAACCGCGGCCGGCCGATCGCAGCGGCGGGCGCCGACCGCGTCATCGATTCGATCGCCGAAGTCGCGCGTTCGCTCGAAGGCGAGCGCGCGGCGGCCTGAACTTCCCAGACCATTCCGGAGAACGACCCATGGCACTGATTTCGCTGCGGCAACTGCTCGACCACGCCGCCGAGCACGGCTACGGACTGCCCGCGTTCAACATCAACAACATGGAGCAGATCCACGCGATCATGCAGGCGGCGGACGCCACCGACAGCCCGGTGATCCTGCAGGCCTCTGCCGGTGCGCGCAAGTACGCGGGCGAACCGTTCCTGCGCAAGATGGTCGAGGCCGCCGTCGAGATGTATCCGCACATTCCCGTGTGCCTGCACCAGGATCACGGCGCTTCGCCCGCGGTGTGCCAGCAGTCGATCAGGAGCGGCTTTACGAGCGTGATGATGGACGGCTCGCTGCTCGAGGACATGAAGACGCCGGCGAGCTACGACTACAACGTCGCGGTGACGAGCCGTGTGGTCGAAATGGCGCATGCGGTCGGCGTCTCGGTCGAAGGCGAACTCGGCTGCCTGGGTTCGCTCGAAACCGGTACCGCCGGCAAGGAAGACGGTGTGGGCGCCGAAGGCCAGCTCGACCATTCGCAACTGCTGACCGATCCGGACGAAGCTGCGCGCTTCGTCCGCGCCACCGGGGTCGATGCGCTGGCGATCGCGATCGGCACCAGCCACGGCGCGTACAAGTTCACGCGCAAGCCCACCGGCGACATCCTCGCGATCGATCGCGTGCGCGCGATCCACGCGCGCATCCCGAACACGCACCTGGTGATGCACGGCTCGTCCAGCGTGCCGCAGGAGTGGCTCGCGATCATCCGCAAGTACGGCGGCGACATCAAGGAAACCTACGGCGTTCCGGTCGACGCGATCGTCGAAGGCATCCGCAACGGCGTGCGCAAGGTCAACATCGACACCGACATCCGGCTGGCGATGACCGGCGCGATGCGCGAGCTGATGGCGAAGAAGCCCGACGAGTTCGACCCGCGCGCGTTCTTCAAGGCCGCCACCGCCGCCGCGCGCGACATCTGCAAGGCGCGCTTCGAGGCGTTCGGCTGCGCCGGACGCGCCTCGACGATCCGGCCGCTGCCGCTGGAGAAAATGGCCGCGAAGTACGCGAAGGGCGAACTCGGCGCGACCGTGCATTGATTCCGAAAACGCGGTCGGACCACGGCGACAAGGGCAGCGAACGGGGCGCCGCGCCGTAACGGCGGATCGCCCGGCGGATCGGCGGCAGCCGGCCGGCACGACGGCGATCCGTCGCCGCGCCCCCTGTCCCGGGGGCACATCGCGTTGCCGGATCGCGCATCGACCGCGGCGCGTCAATGCCGGGCCGGTCGGGCGCCGACGCGGACGGCAGTCGTCGAACGCGCTTGCACGCATTCGTCAGGGCGAATACATTGCCGCCATGCCCGCGCCGACTACCGCCGACGTGCTCGACGTACTCGCCGACGAGTGCCGGCGCCGCATCCTCGTGCTGCTCGACGCGCACGACCTGTGCGTGTGCGAGCTGGTCAACGCGCTCGAACTTCCGCAGCCGACCGTCTCGCGCCACCTGATGGTGATGCGCGACGCCGGCGTCGTGGAGCAGTGGAAGGAAGGCCGCTTCTCCTTCTACCGGATCGATCCCCGCCTGCCCGCCTGGGCGCGACGCATGCTCGACGCGTTGCGCGCCGGCGCGGCGCGCGAGGCGCCGTATCGCGACGACCGCCGCAGGCTCGTCCTGATCGCCGAGCGCGCCGCGGCGTAGGCCACACCGCGCGGGCTTGCCCCTCGATCTTTCGCTTGCGTGATCCAGATCACGACGAAGCATTCGCCTGCGCGAATATGATGCCGCAATGCGATGAACCTCCGGCCGCCGCTGCGGCCGGCCTGATGGAGAGCGACGATGAGGCAAGTGAAAGTCCTGGGCACCGGTTGCGCCAACTGCCGCACGACGGTCCGGCTGATCGAGGAAGTCGCGCGCGAGCGCGGCGTCGAGGTGCAGGTCGAGAAGGTCGAGCGGATCGAAGACATCGCCGCCGCCGGCGTGCTGCGAACGCCCGGCGTGGTCGTCGACGGCAAGGTGGTCCATGCCGGGGGCGTGCCGACGCGCGACGCGATCGCCGGCTGGCTGCAGGCGACGTGAGCCGATGACGACGATCTCGCGCGCCCGGCCGATGGCGGGCTTGGCGCTGACGCTGCGCCGTTGGCCGCAGCGGCAGCCGACTGCGTTCCTGCTGGTGGCGGCCGCGGCGTGGTTTGGCCTGTACAGGACGCTGCTGCCGGCCTCCGAGGCGCTGGTGGCGTGGCTGCCGGTGGAGCGCGCCAGCCACCTGGGCGGTGCGCTGCAGTTCTTCCTCTACGACACGCCGAAGGTGCTGCTGCTGCTCACCGGCATCGTGTTCGTGATGGGGATGGTCAATTCCTGGTTCACGCCGGAGCGCACCCGCGCGCTGCTGGCCGGCCGCACCGAGGGCGCGGCCAACGTGATGGCGGCGAGCCTGGGCATCGTCACGCCGTTCTGCTCGTGCTCGGCGGTGCCGCTGTTCATCGGCTTCGTGCAGGCGGGCGTGCCGCTGGGCGTGACGTTCTCGTTCCTGATCGCCGCGCCGATGGTCAACGAGGTCGCGCTGACGCTGTTGTTCGCGCTGTTCGGCTGGAAGATCGCGGTGCTGTACCTCGGGCTGGGGCTCGCGGTGGCGATCGGCGCCGGCTGGGTGATCGGCCGGCTGAGGATGGAACGACACCTCGAGGACTGGGTGCGCGACATGCCGCGCGTGAAGGTCTCGGCCGAGGCGTCGGCGCTGAGCCTGGGCGAACGGATCCGTGCCGGCTTCACCGCGGTGCGCGAAATCGTCGGCAAGGTCTGGCCGTACATCCTCGCCGGCATCGCCATCGGCGCCGGCATCCACGGCTACGTGCCGGCCGATTTCATGGCCTCGTTCATGGGCAAGGACGCCTGGTGGGCGGTGCCGCTCGCGGTTCTGATCGGCGTTCCGATGTACACCAACGCCGCCGGTGTGATCCCGATCGTGCAGGCGCTGCTGGCCAAGGGCGCGGCGCTGGGCACGGTGCTGGCGTTCATGATGAGCGTGATCGCGCTGTCGGCGCCGGAAATGATCATCCTGCGCAAGGTGCTCAAGCCGCGGCTGATCGCGACCTTCGCCGGCGTGGTCGCCGCCGGTATCCTGCTCGTCGGGTATGTGTTCAACTTTGCGCTTGGCTGAAGGCTTGCGGACGAGCGGTGAATCTCCGCGACGCGATCCGCATCCAACGGGAGACGATCGGGGCGCAGGCGATGAAGATCGGCACTGAACCGGCCGCGCGCGCCGGCGCCGGGGTGGCGCCGGGGCCGACCTGGCTCGCCGCGTTCGCGCCGGCCTGGTTCGCGGCCGTGATGGGAACCGGCGTGCTGGCAGTGACGCTGCACTTCTACGCGCAGCACGCGCCGTGGCTCGACGCGCCAGCCCGCGCGTTGCACTGGCTGAACGTGCTGCTCGCGCTGCTGCTTGCCGGGCCGTGGTTCGCGCGCTGGGTTCGCCATCCGGCGGCGGCGATGGGCTCGCTGCGCCATCCGGTGCAGGCGCACTTCTATCCGACGTTTTCGATCGCGCTGCTCGTGCTTGCGCTGCAGTTCCTCGTTTTCGGCGCAAGCCGCGAGCTGGCGCTGGCGCTTTGGCTCGTCGGCGCGCCGCTGACGGTGGTCTTCAGCATCGCGATCCTGCTGATCGTCTTTCAGGGCGAGTCCGTGACACTGGATCACGTCACGCCGGCGATGTTCATTCCGCCGGTGGGCCTGGTGGTGATCCCGGTGGCCGGCGCGCCGCTGGCTGCGCATCTGGCCCCCGGCTGGCGGGAGGCGATGCTGGTGGCCAACTGGGCCGCGCTGGGCGCCGGCTGCCTGTTGTATGTCGGGCTGCTGGCGCTGACGATGTCGCGCTACGTGCTCGGCAAGCGCGTCGGCGCGCCGCTCGTGCCGACCGCCTGGATCAACCTCGGACCGCTGGGCGTGATCCCGGTCAGCCTGCTGAACCTCGATGCGGCGATGCCGGCGCTTGCCGCCGGCGGTGCGGTGGCGGTGATCGGCCTGCTGCTGTGGGGATTCGGCCTGTGGTGGCTGGTGATGGCGTCGGCATTGACGCTGGCCGCCGCGCGGCGCGGCGAGCTTCCGTTCGCGCTGTCGTGGTGGGCGTTCACCTTTCCGCTCGGCGCTTTCGTCGCCGCGAGCTGGCGGCTGGGCACACAACTGGCGCTGCCGCCGATCGTCGCCGTCGGCGCGGTGGCGCTCGCGCTGCTCGCGGCGCTTTGGACGCTGACCTTCGTGCGCAGCGTGCGCGGCGTGCTCGACGGCGCGCTGCTGAAGCCGCACGGCTGAAGCGCCCGGATTGAATGCGGCAACGGAACGCCCGACGCGTCGCGATATGCGCGCGCCGTTTGCGGATTCGATGTGGTCGGCGCCTCGGGTGAGTTCGCGGCGTTCGGCAGCGCACGGCGGGCGCGCCGTCGGGCGTCGTGCCTCAGCGCGGGCGGCGAACTTTCTCCCCCGTCGACCACGGACTCGATCCGGGGCAGCCGGCACGCCCACCGCGCGCCGCTCCGAATTCAACGACAGGATTCAACCCAGATTTGTCATTAGGGCGCGCGATAATGGCGAGCCGGATTTCGAGCAGTTTTGCGCATGGGCGACGAGCCCATCGCCGGGCCTATGGGCCAGACCAGCCCGCAGGGCGCAGGACGCCACGCAGTGGCGGTCCCGAGCGCAGCGAGGGATGGGCCTCAGGCCCAGAAAGCACGGGCGCGAAGATGCCGAAAACGCAGCGAAGCGCAGTTTCGAGGAACGGTCAAGGCGGCCGCCAGGGCGCGCGCAGGCCGGGATGACCCAGCGACGGGATGCTGTCTGCACAACGAGATACCCGCCGTAGGCACTGGCCGGCCTAATGGCAAATCTGGGTTCAAACTCGAGAAGGGACGGACCAATGAAGACGAAGTGGCATGCCTTCCTGCGAGGATGGCCGTTGCTGGTGGCG